>VYKZ01000002.1_pt1 | contig 350327 bp, 341 predicted proteins | sample 5114421 | NCBI WGS metagenome assembly VYKZ01 (sample SAMN12291788, study PRJNA351875) | freshwater metagenome | isolation source: freshwater lake | place: USA: Michigan, Gull Lake | collected 2013-08-08 | reverse complement strand
CCACTGCCCATGACAACGGCGCGGCGCAATCGCTCTATGAAGGTACGGGTTGGATCCGTGAGACCACTTTCATCTCCTACAATCTGCCATTGGCTTAGGTCCGCAACCCACCCAACTTCGGTCATAGGGCACATCCGCACCGAATCCCGAAACTTGACGCGCTGCTATCCGGGCATTGCTGAAAAAAGCTGCCGTGCGGCAAACGACCCCGTTGCCGACATTCCGCTAGCGTGGCACCCTCGGTTTGATGAGCATGGAAAGGCGCGATGCGGATACCCATACGCAACAAAGGTGATACACCCCTGACGGTGTTCGTCGAACTGCAATGCGAACAGTTTGAAGTCCCGGTTGGCGGTGAGGCGATTGTTCGGCTCGCGGACGGTTGCCCACACTCAATTGATGTAGATCGTGATTGGGTCACAATTTGGGATGAAGGGGGTGACGCATCGGTCGAGATTATCTCCAACAGCGATAAGCGCGTTGATGACGCGCTGATGCTTGTAGGGGTTTGGCTGCGTGGGATGGGCGCTGAAGCGGACGCGCTACTTCTTGATGGCACCGTTGAGAGGCTCGAACCAGCTATCGGCTATCTCGCTGCGCGGGACCGAGTTTTTAAGGCTTTCTATTCGGGCTTTGCAGGCCAAGACGTGTCGTCTCAGAACGACGAAACAATCGTTAAGTGCTGGCGCATTGGTACTACCGCCGCCCGCCTGAACGAGGCGGCTCGTAAGGCGCAGACATTTCCCGATTTGAGCGCGGCTCCGTTTGACACTGACACTGCTCGCACGGCCTTCAATCGAGCTTTGGGCAACGGCAACTAACCACCCATTATTGATCATCCACCACCGCCCGGAACCTTCCCGGAACCTGACATGCGGCTTGCGGGCCTTGGATACAATCAAGAGGAATTTCGTTGCCACCCTTATCGCGGACAAAGCAACGCATTTGGACCATTGTTATGTATTGATGCTCGCGCTTCGGAAGGTTTGTGTCGTCCACTGCACCACGCGACGGCGCGCCTGAAAACATTAGACAATGATGTCGTAATTTGGCATAGTCTAGGAACGGTTTGAATGGCGTATAAATCACATTGGGTACGTATTGTGGGACCGATTTTTGTGGCTTAATATTTTAAAAATCATATCAAATACATAGACTTAACTTGAGAAAACCACCCGCTCCGCCAGTACCCCCCAGCAGCCGTTATCAAAAGCCGCCCGGCAGCGCCGCCGTCGCGCGCGCGCTGGCTCGCCTGGCGCGGCGTTCAGTTGCCTGTGTAGAGTTCCGCGATCGACAGCGAGGCCCTGCCGCGCCCCTTTTTGAGCTCCGCGCGGATCAGCGCTGCCAGGCCCCCTGCCGCGCGCTGGCCATCGGCGTTGCGCAGGGCGGCGCGCAGCGCTTGGGGAACCTCCGGGGTGGCGAGGGCTACAAGGTGATCGACCCCGAACGGCGGCACCACGACCGTCTCCAGCAGCGACTGCTGAAGCGCATCGTCCAGTTGCCCGTCGCCATCCGGGCCCAGCGGATAGAGCAATTGCACCGTGCCGTCCGAGGCGAGGTTGAACACCGTGGCGTAGCGCGGCCCGCCGCCGCGCCGGGTGCGGGCCAGCGCCACCACGATCGGCGCACCCTCGCCATAGAGCGCGTCGGACCCCAGCGGGTTTACCGTCAGCCGCATCGCCAGCTCGGACACCAAAGGCCGCAGCGTCAGGATCGCCTGCCATTTGTCCATCACGCCCGCAAAGGCGGCCTGGCTGGCGATGCCGCTGGCCACCACATCGCCCGAGCTGCGCAGCACTTCGCGCGAGCCCAGCAGCCACAGGAAATCGGCCTCGTTGGACGATGCTGCCAGCTGCCAGGCGGCGTCCTGCGGGGCGGTGGCAAGGTCGTCGCCCTGCCCCGCGATCATCACATAAGGCGCAGGCAGATCGAAGGTCAGCCGGGGAACGGGTACGGCCGAGAACACCGGGCGTTCGGCCCATCCAGCGGGAAAGAACAACGTGCTTTCCTGCCGCTGCGCGGTGAACATCCGCACCTGGCTGTTGAGATAGGAGCCGATCTCGACAACCGTGACCAGCCCGTCACCATCCAGATCCGCCACCGGCGACTGATCGTTGCTGCCCGGCAGGCTGAGCGCCTGTTCCAGCGCATAGGTCAGCACGCCGCGCTGCGGTGCGCCCTCCTGCGGCAGCGCCGCCTCCAGCGCCAGCTGATCATCGCGCGAGGCGCCGATATAGACCAGATTGGGCAGGTCCTCGCGCCTGGGCACCGCGATGTTGCCGAGGTCGAGGCCCGGCGTGGCTTCCGCCCCGAGCGCACCCAGCCTTGGCCCGGGCCGCGCCACCAACTCGATCGCGCGCGCATCGCCGGGGCGGAAGGCGATGCGCGGGGTGAAGGCGAAGGTACGCGGATCGATGGCGCGGTGCATGGTGCCCGAATGACAGCTGTCGACGACCATCAGGATCGCGACATCCTGCGGCAGATAGCGCTTCATCCAGGCATAGAAGTCCTTGTCGACGATGAAGCTTTCCGGATCCTGTCCCACAGGGTCGAAGCCCGGCAGCGGCACGAACTGGTCATAGGCGCCATCGGTCTCGTCAGGATCTTGCGCGCGGGCTTGCGCGCCATGGCCGGAAAAATAGAACAGCACCCAGTCCCCGCTGCGGGTGCGCTGGCCCATGTCGTGGATCGCGGTCTCGACACTGGAGCGGGTGACCGCGCCATCGGCGAGCGTCACGATGTCGGCGGCGCCAAGACTGCGCGCGAGCCGCTCCATCGCGGACACGTCATTGGCAGGTCCGGCAAGGTCGGGGATGCTGGCCGACTGATAGCGCGACACGCCCACCAGGATTGCGCGGGTCTCGGCATGGGCGGGTAGCGAGCCGACCCCGGCGACCAGCGCGAGAACGAGACTGCACAGGCGCAAGGCAGCGCGCATCGCTCAGCCGCCCACCCCGGCTTCGTCCGGTTCCAGATCGCGCGCCACCCGCAAGCCGACATCGTCGCGGCGTTTGGTTGCAGCCACTCCGAAACGGTTGGCAGAGCGCAAAGCTGCGGGCACGCTTTCGAACGATCCGCCGCGCACCGCCCGGTTGCGACAGGCGGCATCAAGGCACTGCGAGGTCCATTCCCAGACATTGCCCTGCATCTGATAGAGACCGAAGCTGTTGGGTGGATAGCCCGACACCGCCTCGGGATAGCCGCGATAGGGCGAGGTCGGAGACCCCTGGTAGCGCGCAGTATGATCGTAATTGGCTTCCGAAGGGGTGATGCTGTCGCCCCAGGGAAAGGCGCTGCTGGCCCCTGCCCGGCTGGCATATTCCCATTCGGTATCGCTGGGCAGGCGATAGGCACGGCCCGACTGGCGTGAAAGCCAGCCCAGAAACGCGAGCGCATCGTCATGGCTGATGCTGGTCGCCGGGATCAGCGGGTTGGGGTTGTCCGCCGCCCAGGTCGACAGCTTGGGGCAACCGCCGTCGCGCACGCACGCGGTCCACTCGGCCACCGTCACCTCGTACACCCCCATCGCGAAGTCGCGCGCGATCACCGCGGTCTGCTGGGTAGCCTCGTCCTTGCCGCGCCCGGGTTCGGACACCGGCGAACCGATCACCGCCTGGCCCGCCGGGATGATCCGCATCCAGGGGCAGTTGGCGCAGTCGTAGAAGCGGTTGCCGCTGCTGGGATCGCACGAGACGAAACACGGTGGCTGGCCCTGCAGGCCATAATCGAAGGTCGGCTTCTGGAAGCTTGCCGCCTTGGCCATCGCCACCCGGTCCGACACGCGCTTCATCGCATCGGCAATGTTCTGCTGCGGGCGCCGGATTTCCTCGGCGAGCACCTTGGAGAAGATGCCGTTGTCGAACGCGAACTGGTCGGCGCTGGTCGAGAACGCGACGAGATAGCCCTGATCGGGCCGGATGCTGCTTTCGGCCGAGCGGATCACGCGGCGGAGGCCCTTCGATCCGGGGACGAGCGTGTCGCCAACGGTGACAGCATCACCAGTCGTCACGGGCTGGACCGGCAGCGCTATCGTGTTGCGGCACATGTCGAGCACCACCAGCACCGTGCGCGCGCCCGATCCCATCAGGTTGCGTGTGACAGCCGCACGCGACAGCGATCCGCCAGCCGCCAGTCCGACCGGTGAGCCATCGACCGGCACCATCTGGACATCGCCGCCATTGCCGAGCGCGACGCCATGGCCGGAGAAATACAGCACGCCAAAGGCGTCCGGGCCTGCCGCGGCAAGCGCGGCGCGGAAAGCGGCGATTTCCGCCTCCATCTCGGCCGCGTTCAGGTCGCTCCGGGTGCGCACCGCACCGCCGCCAGGATCGACAAAGCCGGTGCCCGAAAGCGCCGCGGCGATCCGCTCGCCATCCCCGAAGGTCGCCTGAAGCCGGTCGAATCCGCGATAGTTGCCGTTGGCGATGACCAGAGCCAGGCGCGGTTCGCGCGCCTGGCTCTGTCCGAAGGCATCTGGCGCCGACATCAGCCCTGCCACGCACGCGGCCAGGACCAGCGCCAGCAGCGGGATAAGGCGCAGCATCAGAAGCGGAAGCCGATGCCTGCGCTGTAGGTGCTGTACCCCCGCGCCTGGATGGTGCTGAAGTTGATCCGGATCAGGTCACGCGTGGCCCGCACCGAATCCTCCCGCCCGCGGATGCCGAACGAGATCGTCGCCTCGTGGAAGCTGTCGTTGCGCAGATCGCTGCCGAAGTACTGCGTAAATGCATAGCTTGCGCGCATCGAGCTGCCCCGGCTGAACAGCCGCGCCTTGAGCGGCAGGTCATAGGCCACGCCATTGCGCAGCGACCAGTTCTTGAGGTCGGGGTTGATGTTCGCCTGCGTCCCCGGCGTGTCCAGCGTCTGGCCATAGCCGACCATGTTGCCGACGATCAGCCGGCCCCGGCCGATCCCGTCGATCACATAGCGGCTGGTGATCGACCCTTGCAGAATGTGCCCGAGCGAGCCGGCATTTTCGGAATAGACCGCGCCATAGCCGATGCGCGGTTCGATCGACCATTTGCGCTCGATCAGCGGGATTTCCAGCCCCAGGCCGATCTGCGCGCTGTAGCTGTCGATGCCGTTGATCCGGGCATAGTTGAACGGCAGGTCGAACTTGAGCAGTGCGCGGTTGCCCTCGAAGATGCGGAAGCTGCGCTGGACGCGAGCATCCACCCGGCCGATGTCGAAGCGGCCGGCGGAACCCGTGTTGTAGGTAGCGCCGATCAGCCAGGGATCGTTGGGCGTGTTCGCGCCTTCGGGTTGGGCGTCCTGCTCGACCAGCGAATCGCCGTTGGTCAGATCGAGCGCGCTGCGGGTGAGCTGCGCCTGAAGGCTGCCCGGGTTGCCCGCCAGCGGATCTGCGGGCGAAAAGCGCGTGAACGAGCGCGCCAGACAGCCGAGCAGCGCCTGCGAGGTCGGCGTGCCTTCATCGTCCACCGCGGCATCGAACGCGTTGAACGCCTGCTGCCGGTTGATCCCGTTGAAGGTGAAGGTACATGCCGCACCATTGCGCTGGGTCACCAGCTGACCGGTGGGCGAGACGATCGATACGGTCAGCAGCGCGCTGTTCTGCAGATAGCCCGCCACCGCGGTCGCGCCGCGGATATCGAACACGCCCGAGACCGCGCCCAGCTGGGCATTCTGGAAACCGACCACGGTGGCGATCACGCTGGGGTCGAGAAAGTCGATGATGTCGTCGATCGTGTCCTGCTCGAACCGCGCCGACTGGTCAAAGCCGTTGAGCTGGTTGTTGACCCGGATGCCGATGCGGAACGACTTTCTGAGCTCCTGGTAATTGGCGATGTTCGGGACCGGCTGGGCCGCCTGCTGGGCAAAGGCCGAGGTACCGGCGCACAGCACCGCACAGGCAGCGAGCGCGCTGCCGAATTTCAATTTGGACACGTATTCCCCCTTGGAACAGACACCTGATGATGGGCCGGAACACGGGCGTTGCGTTGCCCCGTCGCAGTCCGGCCACTCGCCCAGTTTGAACCGGTCGCCTCGCGGGTGCGCTGTGGCAAATTGTTGTAAACCGTGACAAATCGCCGTTTCGCGGGACCCCGGCTGCATGCTGCGCGATACACCCGGCAATTGCCCTGGCGCGTCCGCCGGGGCATGGTGGCACTGAAGCAGCCGCTGGAATCACCCGCGCCAGCTTCAGGAGTGGTTCGATGCCAGATGCCGTTCCCCGTCTATCCCGCACCTCGGTGCTCGCGATCAGCTTTGGCGCGATGGTGCTGCTGGCAGGATTGCTGCGACAGACGGGCGATGCGATCGGCGGGATGCTCGACCTGACGCTGAACGGGACGCAGGCGCGCGCCTTGCTGGCGCAGCTGACACCGTGGCAGCGTGATGTGCACGCGCATGCCACGCTGATCTATGACGGGCTGTATCCGCTGGCCTATGGTGCCTTCTTTGCCGGGCTGGCGATCCGGCTGGGCGGCGCACCGGCGGGCTGGGTCGCGCTGACGATGCTGGCCGGGATGGTCGCGGACTACGCCGAGAACATCGTGCAGCTGCTGGCGCTGAGCGGGCGTGCCGATCTGCTCGATGCCAAGACGGTGCTGACCCCGCTCAAGTTCGCGCTCACCGGCACGGCGATCATCGCGACGCTGGTTCTGGCGGTCAGAGCCGGAGCGCGCGCGCTGGGGCGCTGACCCGGCTCAGGCGCGCTGTTTGCCGCGAAAGCGCCAGTCGCCGATCGGCTCCCATGGTCCGCCCATATAGCGGTGCAGCGCCAGCCCGGTAATTGCGATCGGACGCGGCAGGAATTCCGCGCTCAGCTGTTGCAGCAGCGCCTTGGCCGCCGCCGGCTCGACCTTGTTCTGCACCGTGATGTGGAGCCTGGGCTGGCCCTGATCCTGCGCGGTCAGCAGGCCGTGCAGCCCTTCTGCCATCATGTCGCGGATCGCCAGCAGGCCGGGCGAATGGATGCGATAGGCGATACCCCGGCCCAGGTTCATCACCTCGCTCAGCCGGGCATCGGGCGCGGCAAACTCGGCCGCCAGCGCCTTGGCGCGCACCACCGCCTCGGCCTCATAGGCACCCGGCAGATGGTGGAACAGCGTGACATGCGCATCGAGCACATTGCGCTCGGGTGGATAATGCGCGCGGCGCAGGGCATTGGCCCAGGCCTGATCGGCCGCGCCCAGGCTGGCAGTCATGATGATCGGTTCGCGTCGCATGACGATGCCTTAGCCTTGGCCTGCGCAACATACAAAGGGGGCGCGGTGCATCTCTGCCCCGCGCCCCCCGCTTGCGACCCGTCAGGGTATATTGCGAGCGCTCTCGCTTATGCGAGCTCGAGCTGCTTCGTCTTGATCTTGGCGAGCACGTTTTCAGGTGCGGTTTCGCCGTAGGGATCGCTGTCCAGACCATGGTCGTTGATGCCCGGCTCTTCGAACCAGTCGGTGATCACGCCGTTGTCGACGACCATGGCATAGCGCCAGCTGCGCTCGCCAAAGCCGACATGGTCCTTGCGGATCAGCATGCCCATGCGGCGGGTAAAGTCAGCCGAGCCATCGGGAAGCAGCTTGACCTTTTCGACGCCCAGCGACTTGCCCCACTGATACATCACGAACGCGTCGTTGACCGACACGCAGTAGATTTCGTCGATGCCCTGCGCGCGGAAATCGTCATACAGCGCTTCGAAGCCGGGGACCTGCGAGGTCGAGCAGGTCGGCGTGAACGCGCCGGGGAGCGAGAAGATGACGACGCGCTTGCCGGCAAGCAGATCGCCGGTGAGCTGGTCCTGCCAGCGGAACGGATTGGGGCCTTCGATGCTCTCATCGCGCACGCGCGTTTTGAGGCACACATTGGGGACCTGACGTCCAATCATAGTAGAACTCCTTTGAACGATGGGGGAAAATTGTTTTTGCACTGCAGCATGTAGCGACCCGGCCGCGCGGAGTGAAATGAATTGATTGGACTGGCCTGATCGCTTTTTTCGATGAGTTGGCCGCATTCCCGGCGACAGTCCGGTTGGACCCGATGCATGGTTACGTGACATGCTTGTCAAAATGAGCAGGAAGCTTCATTTTGAATGTTTCTGGAGGTTCTGAATGCTGATGTCCCGCCCGCTTGGCTGGTTCTGGTTGCTGGCGATCGCGTTGCTTGCATGGAATGTCATCGGCCTCATCGCGTTGCTGTACGATCCGGTGATCGGCCTGGGCGATGTGAGCAAGCTCGCACCCGAGCAGCAGGCGATATACGCCTCGCGTCCCGCAATCGCGTTCTACGGCTTCGTGCTCGCCACTGTTGCGGGCACGGCGGGGGTCATCGCGCTGCTGCTGCGGCGGCATGTCGCGTTGTGGCTTTTCATCGCGTCGGCCGTTGGTCTGGTGCTGCAGAACGCGTGGCTGTTTGGCGATCCGGCCAATCTCACGGCCGAGGTTCTGGGCTTCCAGGCGCTGATCGCAGGATCGATCGCGCTTGAAATCTGGCTGGCACTGACTGCGAAAAAGCGCCGCTGGAGCCGCTAGGGCTTCTTCAGTAGAAACAGACTACATCTCGCCGCGCGCCCGGCGCAGCGCGAACCACTTTTCGACATTGCGGTTGTGATCGGCAAGCGTGTTGGCGAAGACGTGCCCGCCGGTGCCGTCGGCAACGAAATACAGCGCCTCGGTCCGCGCCGGGTTGAGCACCGCCTCGATCGAGGCACGCCCCGGATTGGTGATCGGCCCCTTGGGCAGACCCGTCATCGCATAGGTGTTGTAGTCGTTGACGTCGGCGATCTCGGACTGGCGGATGCGCCGCCCCAGCGGTTTGCCGCGGGTGATCGGGTAGATGATGGTCGGGTCCGCCTGCAGCATCATGCCCTTGCGGATGCGGTTGGAATAGACCCCTGCGATCATCCGGCGCTCGGACGGCTTGCCGGTTTCCTTCTCGACGATCGCGGCCAGCGTGATCGCTTCCATGGGCGTCTTGACCACCGTTTCGGGCGAGCGCTTGGGCCACAGTTCCGCGATGGTGTCCTGCATCGCCTTCTGCATCCGCAGCATCACCGCGATGCGCTTTTCACCGCGCTCGAAGCTGTAGCTCTCGGGCAGCAGCGATCCCTCTTCGGGCACCGGAACCTCGCCGGTGAGCAGCGGCTCGCGCATCAGCTTTTCCTGCACTAGGATGCTGGGCATGCCCTCGGGCACCGTGACCATCCGCAGCACGACCTCGCCACCCTGCAGGATGTTGAGGATCTGCGCGTTGCTGGCGCGTGCGGGAATGACGAACTCGCCCGCCTTGATCGGATCATCGCCGCCGAAGACCTTGGCGCGGTTCAGGAAGGCCCCTGCCGAACTGATCGCGCCCTTGTCCTCGAGCACCTGCGCCGCACGGGCAAGCGAGCTTCCCGCGGGAATGACGATCGCCAATTCCTGCTGCGCCGGGCCGTCCCCCGTCCAGCCCCAATAGAAATTGCCGCCGATCAGCAGCACCAGGGCCGCGGCTCCGGCCAGAACGATGCATCCCAATCGGCGCAGCATGATGGCGTTACACCGCCTTCATGATGAGGCTGGCATTGGTGCCGCCGAAACCGAAGCTGTTGTTGAGCACCGCGGTCACCTTGCGCTTCCTGGCGGTGTGAGGCACCAGATCGACGCCCTCGCAGCCCTCGCTCGGGTTGTCGAGGTTGAGCGTCGGCGGGACGATCTGATCGCGGATCGCAAGAATGCAGAAAATCGCCTCGACCGCGCCCGCGCCCCCCAGCAGATGGCCAATGGCCGATTTGGTCGAGCTCATCGAAACGTTGGAAATGGCATCACCGAACAGCCGCTTGACCGCGCCCAGTTCGATGGTGTCGGCCATCGTCGAAGTCCCGTGGGCGTTGATGTAATCGATATCGGCGGGGGTCATGTTCGCCCGCTTCAGCGCCATTTCCATCGACCGATAGGCTCCGCTGCCTTCGGGCTGCGGGGCGGTGACGTGATACGCGTCGCCTGACAGCCCATAGCCCACCACCTCGGCATAGATCTTCGCGCCGCGGGCCTTGGCCCGTTCGTACTCTTCGAGCACGACGACGCCTGCGCCTTCGCCCATCACGAAGCCATCGCGATCCTGGTCATAGGGACGGCTGGCCTGTTCGGGGCGGTCGTTATAGGTCATGTTGAGCGCGCGCGCCTGCGCGAAACCGGCGATGCCGATCGGGCAGATCGTCGCTTCAGCGCCGCCCGCCAGCATGACATCGGCATCGTCGAGAGCAATCATCCGTGCTGCATCGCCAATCGAGTGTGCACCGGTCGAGCACGCGGTGACGACGGCGTGGTTGGGTCCCATCAGGCCGTACTTGATCGAAACCTGGCCCGAGATGAGGTTGATCAGCCGACCGTGGACGAAGTGCGGCGATACGCGGCCCGGACCCTTTTCGGCCAGCAGCAGCGATTCACTTTCAATGCCCGGCAGACCGCCGATGCCCGAACCGATCGAGCATCCCGCGCGGAAGCGTTCTTCCTCGCTCATGTCGGTCAGCCCGGCGTCTTCAAGCGCCTGGCCCGCAGCATCGATGCCGTAGATGATGAACGGATCGACCTGGCGCTGGACCTTGTGATCGACGCGCTTGTCCGCATCAAAGCCCCAGGGGTGGTCCTTGGGCTTCACTTCGCAGGCGATGCGGCACTTCTGATCGCTCGCATCGAACCGGGTGATCGGTCCCGCGCCCGACTTGGCGGCGATGAGGTTCGCCCATGTCGTCTCGACATCCGCCCCCAATGGCGTGACCAGTCCCAGACCCGTTATGACTACGCGGCGCATACGCCCTCACTCCTGCATATCTTCTGTGCGGTCAGCTCCCTCGAACGATCGAGGGCACTGGCCGGAACGAAAAATGGCTTCCCCGGTCGCACCGCGACAGACAGGGAAGCCATCCTATTTCACATGGTCGCCATCTGCATCATGACGACGCTGCCCTCCTGCGACCGCTGGTGCGGTTTGCGCAGGCACTTCGGGCCCAGCCCCTGTGTCAGCTGCAGATCAGCCCTTGTGGCTGTCGATATATTCGATGGCATCGTTGACGGTGCTGATCTTCTCGGCGGCGTCGTCGGGAATTTCAACTCCGAACTCTTCCTCGAAAGCCATCACCAGTTCGACGATGTCGAGGCTGTCAGCGCCCAGATCGTCGATGAAGCTTGCGTCCTCGGTGACCTTCTCTGCTTCAACGCCGAGATGCTCGATCACGATCTTTTTAACGCGGTCCCCAGTCTCACTCATTCAGAGTTCCTTCAATAGTGTGTAAATGGATGTGCGAACGAAAATACCCGCCCGCCCTAATGCGGCTTTTGGTCGCTGGCAAGAGGCGGGCGCAGCCAAACATGGTGGATGCGCCGCACTGCTTGCCCGCGACGGCAGGTCACAGCATCGCCATGCCGCCGTTCACGTGCAGCGTCTGGCCGGTGACATAGCCGGATTCGCGGCTGGCAAGATATACCACGGCCGCGGCGACATCGTCCCCTTCGCCCAGCTTGCCCGCCGGAATGCGGCCGAGCAACGCGGTCTTCTGCCCCTCGGGCAGCACTTCGGTCATGGCCGAGGCGATGAAGCCGGGGGCGACGCAATTGACCGTGATGTTGCGGCTGGCAAGCTCTGCCGCCAGCGCCTTGGACATGCCGACAAGGCCAGCCTTGGACGCAGCATAATTGGCCTGTCCCGGATTGCCGGTGGCACCGACCACGCTGGTGATCGAGATCATGCGGCCGAAGCGCGCCTTCATCATCGGCTTGGCAGCCGCGCGGCACAGGCGGAACGCGGCTTCCAGATTGACGCGGATCACGTCGGACCATTCGTCGTCCTTCATCCGCATCGCGAGGTTGTCGCGGGTGATCCCGGCATTGTTGACCAGAATGTCGAGCCCGCCCAGCGCCTCGACCGCGCGCGGCACGAGCGCATCGACCGCAGCGGGGTCGGAAAGGTCGCACGCCAGCGTGACATGGTCGCCGCCCAGTTCGGCTGCAAAGGCATCAAGCTTGGCTGCGTTGCTCCCCGACAGCGCCAGCCGCGCACCATGCGCCGCCAGTCCGCGCGCGATCGCGGAACCGATTCCGCCGCTGGCGCCGGTGACGAGGGCGGTCATGCCTGTAAGATCGAACATTGAAGTCTCCTTAAATCCTAACCAGCAACATCCGCTCAGCCTGAGCCTGTCGAAGGCCACGCAATTTGGTCAGCGTTGGCGCGGGACCTTCGACAAGCTCAGGTTGAGCGGATGTTTTTTGAGGGGTTCAAACCGCCTCCAACAGGCTTTCGATATCGCGCATGTCGACCAGGCTTTCGCAGGCGACATCCTTGACGATGCGCTTGATCATCGGGACCAGCACCTTGCCGCCCAGTTCGATGAACTGATCCACACCAGCAGCGTGCATCGCCATCACGGATTCGCGCCAGCGCACCATGCCGGTGACCTGCTCGACCAGCAGCGCGCCGATTTCCGCAGGGTCGCTCACCGGCGCTGCGGTGACGTTGGCGAACAGCGGCACGATGGGCGAGCAGATTTCGGTTTCGGACAATGCGCCGGCCATGCGGTCTGCCGCAGGCTGCATCAGCGCACAGTGGAACGGCGCCGAGACCGGCAGCATCATTGCCTTGCGCGCGCCAAGCTCCTTGGCGATCGGCAGGCAGCGCTCGACCGCGCTGGCATGGCCCGAGATGACTGCCTGGCCGAATGCGTTGTCGTTGGCGACCGCGCACACCTCGCCCTGCGCCGCCTGCTCGGCGGACTTGACCGCCTGCTCGAACTCGATCCCCAGCAGCGCCGCCATCGCGCCGACGCCGACCGGTACTGCCGCCTGCATTGCCTGACCACGGATCTTCAGCAACCGTGCCGTGGTGGCCAGATCGAACGATCCTGCTGCGCACAATGCGGTGTATTCACCCAGGCTGTGCCCCGCGACATAGGCGAAGCTGACCGGGCTGCCGGTGCCTGCTTCATGCTGCAGCGCGCGCAGCGTGGCGATGGCGTTGGCCATGATCGCAGGCTGGGCGTTTTCGGTCAGCTGCAGCTCGTCCGCATCGCCCTCGCACATCAGCCGGAACAGGTTCTGCCCTAGCGCATCGTCGACCTCCTGGAAGACCTCGCGCGCCTGGGTGCTCGAGGCGGCGAGCTCCCTGCCCATGCCGACCTTCTGGCTGCCTTGTCCGGGAAAAATGAATGCGCGTGTCATGATCCTGCTGTCCCTCGCCCCGATCTGTCCGTCGCTGGCAAGACCCCCCGGTCTCGCGCGACAAGCGCCGCCCGTTATCTCCGATGACGCAGCGTTGCAAGGTGCTTGCGGCCTGTTAATCGATCACTTAACACCTCGCCATGGACGATACACTTTTTGCAGCGTCGCTGGAAACGCTTTGCCGCGAGCGGCTGGGCGGCGAGGGTCCGCTGAGCGTGTTGCAGCGGCTTTCCGGCGGTGCGAGCATGCAGAGCTGGCGCTTTGGCTGGGGTGACGAGCCGCTGATCCTGCGACGGATGCCCGAAGGGTTGAGCGGCGACGATGCGGCGATCGAATCCGCCAGCCTCTCGCTCGACGGCCAGGCCGACGTGATCGAGCGCGCGGGCGAGCATGGGGTGATGGTGCCTGCGGTGCGCGCGCGGCTGCGAGCCGAAGACGGGCTTGGCGAAGGCTTCATCATGGCCTGCGCCGCTGGCGAGGCCTTGCCGCAGGTGCTGCTGCGCGACCCTGTCTATGGCGACGCGCTGGCAGGCCTGCCGCGTCAATGGGCAGAGCAGCTCGCGGCGATCCATGCCATATCTCCGGGCCGCCTTCCCGCCGAACTGCCGTGCCGCAGCCCTGCCGAGATGGTCGCCGAGCTCGAGCAGCGCTGGCATTCGCTGGGTGGTGTCTCGCCGATCTATGCGCTGGCCTTCGGCTGGCTCGAGCGTGCCCTGCCCGCCCCTGTCGAGCCTGCGCTGTGCCATGGCGATTTCCGCATGGGCAACCTGCTGCTGACCCCCGATGGCCTGTCCGCCGTGCTCGACTGGGAGCTCGCGCATCTGGGAGACCCGGTGCAGGACCTTGCCTTTGGCTGCATCCCCAGCTGGCGCTTCGGCCGCTATGATCAGATGCTGGGCGGCTTTGCTCAACCAGACTGCATGCTGGCGCATTATGAAGCGCTGACGGGCACCACCGTCGACCGCGCACGCTTCCGCTTCTGGCTGGTGTATTCATGCCTGTGGTGGGGGGTATGCTGCCTGGTGATGGCAGACATCTGGCGGCGCAGCGAGCGCGAGGGGCCCGAGCGGCTGGTGATCGGGCGGCGGGTGTCTGAGGTCGAGATCGACCTGCTGCTGATGCTGTCCGAAGACCTGCCGCCGCCGAAAGCCCCGATGCCATGGCCCGAGACGGCGCACGCAACCGAAAACGGCGTGCCCACCGGCGCGGCGCTGATCGGTGCGGTGAGCGGCTGGCTCGATGCGCAAGTCGCGGGCCAGGCCAGCGGCCATGCAAGGTTCGAGGCGAAGGTCGCGATCAACGCTCTGGGCATGGCCGCGCGCGATGCCGCCATGGGCCCGGGCTTTGCCGCCCTGCAGCAGCACAGGCTTGACGACATCGGCATGGATACCGTCACCTTGCGCAAGCGGTTACGCCGCGAGCCTGGCAGCGTGACCCCGATGCAGCACGATCATCTGCGTCGGCTGGCGGTGGAAAACTGCCTGATCGACCAGCCGCGTTATGCCGGGCTGGCGGTCGCCCGGCAGCTTTGGACCTCGCCCCCCTGACCCGCCCGGTTACCGCAGGTTACAAAATCGTCTCGACATCAAGTTTCCGCTTAAGGCCTGCGGCGCGCGGTCGTTAATGCTGGTGAAGAGTTGATTAAGGACGATTGGGCTCAACCGATGGCGGAATACCAGGTACAGCGGGGCAATTTCAGGGACCGGATGAAGCTGGCGGCTTCCATCCTGGCGGGCCAGTCCAGGGCGGAGGATGATGCCCCGCGGGAAGAAACCGCCTTCGAAAACATCAGCAAGCTCCAGTACCTCAAGGTGTTCTCGTTCCTTGAACAGGTCCAATTGGACCCGGTGCCCGATCATTACCGGCTGGCCTGGGAATATCTCAACGGTGGCAACATGATGTTGCGCGAAGCAGTCAACCGCAAGCTCGATGCCAACGGGCGGCTGTCGCCCGAGATCGTCGCGGAAATCCTCGACGAATGCGAAGGCCAGATGAAGGTCAAGGACCTGAACGCGCTGGTCGCCGAGAGCGAGACGTTGCTCGCAGGCGGCTTCAAGACGCTGAGCAAGAGCGGCAAGGAAAGCCAGGCCTATGCCGAGGTGCTGCAGTCGCGGCTCGACTGGATGCGCGATCTCGATCCCGCCGACCAGGCCGACATGCCGATCGAGGCGCAGTTCAAGGCACTGCTCAAGATCACCTCGCAGATGCTGCAATCGACCAAGAAGGCGAGCGAAAGCCTCGACCAGAGCACCAAGAAACTCAGCCAGATGCGCAATCGGCTTGACGAGGCCAACGACAAGGCACAGCGCGACCAGCTGACGGGTCTCCCCAATCGCTGGGCGTTCGAGCAGCAGTTCTCGGCCGCGACGATCCGTGCCAAGGAGCGCTTCGAGCCGCTCTCGGTCGCGTTCATCGACATCGATCATTTCAAGCAGGTCAACGACACCCACGGCCATGAAGCGGGCGACCGCGTGCTGCAGCTGGTGGCCAAGACGCTCGACGGGTTCGGCCGGGGCAACTGCCATCTGGCGCGGCATGGCGGCGAGGAGTTCGTCATCGTGCTGGAAAACACCAGCACCGAGGAAGCCAAGCAGCAGATCGACGCGGTCCGCGAGGAGCTGGCCGAACGTTCGCTGGTCAACAAGGACAACGGCCAGAATATCGGCCGGGTGACCTTCTCGGCAGGCGTTGCGCCGTTCAATCCGGGCGAGCCCAACCGCCAGGTTCTGCGCAATGCGGATGCCGCGCTGTATGAAGCCAAGCACAGCGGCCGCAACAAGGTGCTGATCTTCAACCCCTCGCATTGATCGGGAATCCTTTCCAGATGCCTCTTTTTCTCGTCTCCGCGCTTGCTTTCTTCAAGGTTCTGGGTATTAGCCCGCGCTTGCCTTCGGACGACTGATCGTCTGCGGGCATTCGAAGAAAGCCGGAGGGGTGCGTTGCATGGTGCGCGCATCAGCGATCGGCAGATGAGTAAAGGAAGCCAATACATGCCGCTTTACGAGCATGTCTTTCTGGCGCGCCAAGACCTGTCACAGGCCCAGGTAGACGCGCTGGCCCAGACCGCCACCGAGATTGTCGAACAGAACGCAGGCAAGGTCACCAAGACCGAGACCTGGGGTCTGCGCAACCTCGCCTACAAGATTCAGAAGAACCGCAAGGCGCACTTCGTGATGCTCAACATCGACGCCCCCGCCGGCGTCGTCGCCGAGCTGGAACGCCAGACGTCGATCAACGAAGATGTCATCCGCTATCTGACCGTGCGCGTCGACGAGCTGGAAGAAGGCCCGTCGGTCATGATGCGCAAGCAGGACCGCGAACGTCGCCCCCGCCGCGACCGCGACGCTTGAGCCAGGAAGGATAAAGACACATGGCACGCCCATTTTTCCGCCGCCGCAAGTCCTGCCCGTTCTCGGGCAAGAATGCTCCCGCCATCGATTACAAAGATGTGCGCCTGCTGCAGGGCTTCATGTCCGAGCGGGGCAAGATCGTTCCCAGCCGCATCACTGCCGTTTCCGGCAAGAAGCAGCGTGAACTTTCCAAGGCCATCAAGCGCGCACGCCACGTCGGCCTGCTGCCGTACATCGTGAAGTAAGGAGCAAGAGACATGCAGATCATTTTGCTCGAACGGATCGAGAAGCTCGGCTCGATCGGTGACGTCGTCACCGTGAAGGACGGCTATGCCCGCAACTTCCTGTTGCCCAACAAGAAGGCCCTGCGCGCCAACGAAGCCAACCGCAAGGTCTTCGAAGCCAACCGCGAGCGCATCGAGTCCGACAACGTCGCCAAGCGTGACGAAGCTGCCAAGCGTGCCGAAACGGTCGATGGCATGCAGGTCATCCTCATCCGCGCATCGTCGAACAGCGGCCAGCTTTACGGCTCGGTCTCGGTTCGCGATATCTCGGATGCGCTGAACGAAGCCGGTGCCACCGCCGTCACCAAGGCGATGATCATCCTGGAACGCCCGATCAAGACGCTCGGCGTGTTCCCGGTCAAGATCGCGCTGCACCCGGAAGTTTCGGTCAGCGTCACCGTCAACGTTGCGCGCAGCGATGACGAAGCCGAGCTGCAGAAGGCCGGCGTCGACGTGATGCGTCAGATGTTCGAAGAAGACCAGCAGCCTGCAGGCTTCGTCGAGAAGTTCGACCCCAATGCCGAACCTGGCATCATCCCGCAGGATGAGCCCGAAGAAGCCGAAGGCGACGATACCGACGCCTGATCGGGTTCGATACCAACACACAAAAAGCCGGGTTCCTCACAAAGGAGCCCGGCTTTTTTGTTGTGTCGGCTTGTTATGTCAGCAACGACCTTGCTGAAATCCGGTCAAAGAACGCCGAACACGACCATGCAACCCAGCACCACAGCGATCAGACCAAAGGTCAAAGCGATTCGCTTCGATGTCATCTGCTGTACCCTCAGCAAGCATCACTTATAGAAGGCAAGAGGCCGGCAGCCGCCTTGCCCGATGACGCGCCCCCGCCTCACTTGGCAGGCGGAGACACCACCTCGGCATTGAACCTTTGCGCGAGCACCACGAAGTTGGTGACCTCACGCCGCAGCGTGCCGCGCTTCACGCCGAAGTCGCTGATCAGGTAGCGCGCGACGAAAGGCTCGCCCGCCACCGACACGCCGGCCTTGCTGAACTCGTAAAGCCGGTTGAAGTCGCCTGCCGCCTGGGTGAGGTTGGCAAGGTTCCGCTCCGCCGGTTTGGGCCAGAACGCGAGCAGATACAGCCCCTGGCACTGGTCTGGCTGACCCGGCGGGCAGGCGGTGAAGAACATGTTGATCTTCAGCTGGCCGAAGCTCGCCTCGACGAACGGGCGCCCTTCTGGCGTCTGCCGGTCGGCAATGGTGATGGCGGTGCCGAAGGACGACAGGATCTGGCGCACGCTTGCCGGGGTAAACGCGTTGACTTCGGTCATGTCGTCCGGGTTGCCGGACGGCGGCTGCTGCGCCAGCGCAGGGATATGCGCGGCGGACAGCACCAGGCAGCCCGCCAGACCCGTTTTCAACATCTGCAATGTCACTCGCCTGTGCATCGTCATCTCCTGCCCCCCTGGTGTGTGGGGCGCATCATAAGCGGTGCCTGTCGCAGGTTGCAACCTCCTCAAAAACCGCAGCGGGGCGGTCATTTTCCGGTAATGACAGTGTCGCGCAAAGTCGTTAAGCGTCGAACATGAACAGTGTAGACCAGATCATCACCGCCCTTGCCGACCATTATGAGCAGTCGGTTGCCAATCTCCAGACCGCCATCCGGGCCTTTGTCGAGCATGGAACGCTCCCCGATCCGGAGCAGCGCCGCAATGGCGGTTTCAGCTATCCGCTGCTGCGGATCGAGTATGATGGACGCGAGCGCGGCTCCTCCACCGGCCTGGCATTCGGGCGGCTGAACGCGCAGGGGCTCTACACCACCACCGTCACCCGGCCGCGCCTGTTCGCCGACTATCTGACCGAGCAGTTGAACCTGCTGCGCGAGAACTACGATGTGGCCATGTCGGTCGAGGCAAGCACGCAGGAAATCCCCTTCCCCTATGTGCTCGACGGGATCGCCGGAATGGACCTGGGGGGCATCACCCCGCTCGAACTCGCCCGCCATTTCCCGACCACCGAGCTTGCCGATATCGGCGACGAGATTGCCGACGGCTTCCTGCCGTTCGGCCAGGGCATGGACCGCCCGCTATCGCTGTTCGATGGCCTGCGCACCGATTTCTCGCTGGCGCGGCTCCGGCACTACACCGGCACCCCGCCCGAGCATGTCCAGCGCTTCATCCTGTTCACCAACTATCACCGCTATGTCGATGAATTCGTGGGCTGGGCCTGCAGCCAGATCGGCAAGGGCCATTACACCGCATTGTCGGGCGCGGGCGGGCTCTACACCGACCAGCCGGGCTCGGACCCCAGCCAGCTGGTGGCCGACAGCGCATGGCGGCGCCACCAGATGCCCGCCTATCACCTGATCGCGCCCGATTTCGGCGGCATTACCCTGGTCAACATCGGCGTCGGCCCGTCCAACGCCAAGACGATCACCGATCACCTTGCCGTGCTGCGTCCGGAAGTGTGGCTGATGATCGGCCATTGCGGCGGCCTGCGCCCCACCCAGCGGATCGGCGACTATGTGCTCGCCCATGCCTATCTGCGCGACGACCACATCATGGACGATGTGCTTCCGCCCGAAATCCCGATCCCGCCGATCGCGGAAATCCAGCAGGCGCTTGCTGGCGCGGCCGAGGAAATCTCCGGCACCAGCGGCGCCGATCTCAAGCGACGGATGCGCACCGGAACGGTGGTCACCACCGACGACCGCAACTGGGAGCTACGCTATTCGGCAAGCGCGCTGCGCTTCTCGCAATCACGTGCCGTCGCCATCGACATGGAAAGCGCGACCATCGCCGCGCAGGGCTATCGCTTCCGTGTGCCTTACGGCACGTTGCTGTGCGTGTCGGACAAGCCGCTGCACGGCGAACTCAAGCTGCCCGGCCAGGCGAATCGCTTCTACGAAGAGGCGATCGCCGCGCACATGCAAATCGGAATCCGCACCTGCGAGATGCTGCGCGGAGAGAGCAACTCGCTGCACAGCCGCAAGCTGCGCGCCTTCAACGAGCCGCCATTCCGGTAAATTTGTCGTAACGTCTGCATATATTTGCAGATATGCATTGACGCAGGGCTGAAGATGCGTCAGCCTGCGATTCATGCCAAAGCGCATCCCTATCGCCCGTGAGCTTGCCGAATTCTTCAAGCTCATCGCGCACCCCGACCGGATACGTCTGATCGAGGAACTGCGCACGGGCGAGTGTGACGTGAACACGCTCGCACAGAAACTCAACCTGCCCCCGACCCGTCTTTCCCAGCATCTCAGCCTGTTACGGGCTGCCCGGATGGTTGCGGAACGGCGCAACGGCAGACAGCATCTCTACAGCCTTGCCCAGCCGCAGATCGCGGGCTGGATCACCGAAGGCCTGGCCTTTGTCGAGGCACGCGCCCCGGCGGCCCTGGCCGGAGAGTTGCAGGAAGTGCGAGAACTCTGGTCCTGATCCCCTAGACATCCATCAAGAAGGAGCCTCCCCATGCCCCATTTCGCCGCCGGCGTCGTCCGCTTCCAGACCGAAGTCTTCCCCGAGAAGCAGGAACTGTTCGAAAGCCTCGCCAAGGGCCAGTCGCCCGAAGCCCTCTTCATCACCTGCTCGGATTCGCGCATCGAAACCGCGATGATCACGCAGACCGATCCGGGCGAGCTGTTCATCTGCCGCAATGCCGGCAACATCGTTCCCCCGCACACCAACCACACCGGCGGCATGACCGCCTCGATCGAGTTCGCGGTTGCCGCGCTCAAGGTGCCGCACATCGTGATCTGCGGGCACACCGAATGCGGTGCCATGAAGGGCGCGATGAACCCCGAGGGCCTCGATGGCCTGCCCCATGTTCGCGAATGGCTGGGCTACACCCGCGCCGCGGTCGAGGTGGTGAAACACCTTGGCAGCAATCTCGACGATGCGGGCAAGATGCAGATGCTGCTGGAACAAAATGTCATTTTGCAGCTTAATCACCTCAGGACCCACCCCGCCGTGGCCGCGCGGCTCGCCGCGGGAGAGCTTCAGCTGCACGGATGGGTCTATGATATCCGCACGGGCGACGTGACCGCCTATGATGACACCACCGGCAAGTTCGTCCCCGTGCACGAGCATTACGCCAGTGAAATGGCCGCGATTGCTCTGGCCAAGCATGAATGTGCAGCCTGAACCTGAGTCCCTGACCTCCCGATCCCCAGGAGCATGATCATGACCGCGACTACCGCCCCGATGGGTGAATTCGAGACGATGAAGAAAAGCTGGCCACAGGACCTGCTGGCCTCTGTCGTCGTGTTCCTGGTGGCGTTGCCCCTGTGCCTTGGCGTTGCCATTGCGTCAGGCGCACCGCCGGCGCTGGGGCTGATCACGGGCATCATCGGCGGGATCGTCGTGGGCTCGCTGGCCGGCTCTCCGCTGCAGGTCAGCGGCCCGGCGGCAGGTCTTGCCGTGTTGTGCTACCAGCTGGTAGAAGAGCACGGCCTGATCATGATGGGCGTCGTCGGCCTGATCGCCGGCGCGCTGCAGCTGATGGCAGGCGTCGCGCGGCTCGGCCAGTGGTTTCGGGCGATCTCGCCATCGGTGATTCACGGGATGCTCGCCGGGATCGGCGTGCTGATCCTGGGTTCGCAGTTTCATGTGATGATCGATGACAGCCCGCGCGGAAGCGGTCTCGAGAACCTGATCTCGATCCCCGAGGCGATCTACAAGGCCGTGTTCCCGATGGCGATGGACAGCCATCACCTGGCGGCCATGGTCGGCGTCGCCACGATCGCCGCGATCCTGCTGTGGAACCAGTTCAAGCCCAAGTCGCTCGCCGTTGTCCCCGCCCCGCTGATCGCGGTGATCGTGGGCACGCTCGTCGCGCTGTTTGCCGGGTTCGACATCAACCGCGTTACCGTGCCGGACAACATCGTCGCCTCGCTCAACATCCCCACGGCCGAAGCCTTGCAGCGCGGCCTTTCGATGGACATTCTGCTGCTGGGTGTGGTCTTCGCGTTCGTCGCCAGCGCCGAGACGCTGCTGTGCGCCACAGCGGTCGATCAGATGCACACCGGCCCGCGCACCAAGTACGACAAGGAACTGCGCGCTCAGGGCATCGGCAATATGCTGTGCGGTGCGGTCGGCGCGCTGCCGATGACCGGCGTGATCGTGCGTTCGTCCGCGAACGTCCAGGCCGGTGGCAAATCGCGCCTCTCGGCGATCATGCACGGCGTCTGGATCCTCGGCACGGTTGCCGCCCTGCCCTGGCTGCTGGCCTATATCCCCACCGCAGCCTTGGCCGCGATCCTGGTCTACACTGGCTACAAGCTGGTAAACATCGCACAGATCAAGAAGATCGCCTCTTACGGCAGGATCGAACTGGTGATCTACTTCGCGACGCTTGGCGGCATCGTGGTGTTCGATCTGCTCACCGGCGTGATCATCGGCTTCGTGCTGGCCACCGCCAAGGTTGTGTACACCTTCACGCATGTGCGGGTCGATCTGGAAGACGACGAGATGGCCAACCGAACCGATGTGTTCCTGCACGGATCGGCGACCTTCTTCTCGATCCCCCGGCTTGCGAGCGTGCTGGAAACCGTGAAGTCAGGCCGCGAGGTGCATGTGCATGTCGAGCATCTCGACCATATCGACCATGCCTGTCTCGACATGCTGGGAGCATGGGAGAAGCAGCACAACGCCACCGGCGGCACCATGATCATGGAATGGAAGGATCTGCGCGATCGCTATGCATCGCCCTACCAGAAGATGCAGGACCAGTTCGACGGCAATCCCGATCAGCCGGGAGAGGGGCCAAAAAAAGCCCCGCCGGTGCTTGAGCCGGCTGCCTGATCCAACCCTCTCTAACTGCTACAGAAACAAAGGCCGTCGGGGCAACCCGGCGGCCTTTTTGCATTCCTCCGTCGAAAACCATGCAGATTGTGTCGGGATCTAGGGAACATTTGGCGGTGGTCGGCGTAATGCCTCCATCAACGGAATGGTAACCCCAACCGATGAAGCCAAGGAGATTATCTATGAGCGATGCCATCAAGACTGCCGCAGCGCGCATCAAGGAAGACGCGCTGAACCTCGCCGAACGTGCCCGCACGGAAGCTGCGAGCGCATTCGCATCGGTCAACGACCACCGCGACGAACTGCGCGCCAAGGCCACCGAAACCGCCAAGCTGGCCGGCGAAGTGATCTCGGAGAACGCCCGCATCGCGTCCGATCTCGCCCGCCGTAACGCCAACGCTGCCGCGCACATCATTTCGGACAACGCCAAGGCGCTGACCACCGAAATGGGCCCGCTGCGCGACAAGGCCGGTGAGCTTGCGCATGATGCCTCGGAGCGCCTGACGATTGCCGCGCGCGAGCTTTCCGCGAAGGTCAGCCAGAACAGCAAATACGCCGCCGACCAGGCGCGCGCGCATCCGGCGGTGGCCATCGGTCTTGCGGCAGGCGGTATCGCCCTGATCGCAGCGGCCATCGCCCTGACCCGCAAGAGCAAGGTCGATACCGCACCGCAGGCCGACGAGAACAGCGACTATGTCGATCCGACCGTCGTTCCCTCGACGACCAGCGCTGCTGGTGCGCCGTACACCAACACCAAGCGGTAATCAGCTTCGGCTGTAACCCGCCCAACAGATAGGTGCTGCGCGCGATTCCCTCATGCGCGGTGCCTCGGGGCCTGTTTTCCGGCAAGAGGCGCCCCCCGCTTCAGGAGAGCAGGCCCCATCATTCTAACGACCGGTCACCGGTCGCTGCGACCTCAGACAGGAGCAGATGCTGCGGCTCTCGGGCCGTAGTGTCTGCTCCTGTTCTGTTACTGACCACTGAAACCAGCGCCACTCACCAACCGCACTGCTTGCCCTTGTTCTGGTCCTTGAGCCACGTCTGCAGCGGCGCGAAATATTCGACCATCGCCGTGCCATCCATTTCGCGCGATCCGGTGAACGCCTCGAGCGCATCGGGCCAGGGCTTGGACGCGCCCATCTCCAGCATTGCGTTCAGCCGGTTGCCGACCTCCTTGTTGCCGTAGAAGGTGCAACGATGCAGCGGGCCCTTCCAGCCGGCAATGTCGCAAGCGGCCTTGTAGAACTGGAACTGCAGGATCCGCGCAAGGAAATAGCGGGTATAGGGCGTGTTGCCGGGGATATGGTATTTTGCCCCGGCGTCGAACGCATTGTCGGGCCGATCGACCGGCGGTGCGATCCCCTGATACTGCAGGCGCAGCGCGGTCCACGCCTCGTTGTATCCGGCAGGCTTGATGCTGCCGTCGAACACGCCCCAGCGCCACCGGTCGACCAGCAGGCCGAAAGGCAGGAACGCCAGCTTGTCCATGCCCTGCCGCAGCAGCAGCCCCAGGTCCTTGTCGGCACCGGGCACCTTGGCCTTGTCGAGAAGGCCGATCTCGACCAGATAATCGGGCGTGATCGACAAAGCGACCATGTCGCCGATCGCCTCGTGGAAACCGTCATTGGCACCATCGAGATGCAGCGTATCCTGCTTGTTGTAAGCGCGCTGATAGTAATTGTGCCCCAGCTCGTGATGGATGGTGGTGAAGTCGTCGGCATTCACCTTGATGCACATCTTGATGCGGATATCGTCCTTGTTGTCGACATCCCAGGCCGAGGCGTGGCAGATCACCTCGCGGTCGGCGGGCTTGGTGAACTGCGAGCGCTGCCAGAAGGTCTCGGGCAACGACGCAAAGCCCAGCGAGGAGAAGAACGCCTCGCCGCCCTTGACCATCTTGATCGGATCATACTGCTTGGCCTTGAGCAGCTCGGTGACATCATAGCCGATGTCGCCCGCGCCTGCCGGAGCGACGACATCATAGATGTTGCCCCATTCCTGCGCCCACATGTTGCCCAGCAGATCGGCACGGATCGGGCCGGTCTTCGCCTGCACCGCATCGCCATATTTCTCGTTGAGCTTGGTACGGGTGTAGCAGTGGAGATCGTCGTACAGCGGCTTGACCTGCTGCCAGAGCTTTTCGGTCAGCGCGGCGAACTCGTCCGCGCTCATGTCATATTGCGAGCGCCACATCGCCCCGACATTCTTGAAGCCCAGCTCGCGCGCGCCCTGGTTGGCGATGTCGACCATCCGGGCGTAGTCGTCCTTCATCGGCGCGCCGACATTGTCGTGCCAGCTCGCCCACATTTCCTTGAGCGCATCGGGGTCACGGCTTTCGCCCATGGCTGCCTCGATGTCCGATCCGTTCACCGGCTTGCCCTCGAGCGTGCCCTTGCCCTTGCCGTAGATTGACTGGAGGTTGGTAGCGATGGTGTTGAGCTCGGCCGCTGCGCCCGGGGTGGTCGGCGCGGGCAGCACGATGCCGCCGCGCATCTTGTCGAGCTTGCGCCGCGTCTCTTCGCTCAGGCCTGCGACATCGTTGAACTTCGCCGCTTCAAGCGCGAAGCGCACCTGCATCTCGGTCCCCTTGGCGCCGACCTCGGCCGCCAGCGCATTGGTATCGTCGGTCAGATAGGTCGAGTTGACCCAGAACACTCTGCTCGCCGAGATGATGTAGTCGTACATCTCCTTTTCGGCAGCGGTGACAAAGGCATCGGCATCGGCAGCGGTCGGCTTGGCAGCGGCGCTCTGGGGAGCAGCATCCTCGGCAAATGCGGGAACAGCGCAGGCGGCAACGGACAATGCGATGACGGACACGATCGATTTCAGGGATTTCATTGCAGACACCTTCTCATCATGCGCCGTACACCGGCGCAGCAGCATGCCAGCAACGATGGAACCGCCGCGGCGGAGCGTCAAGCGGTGAGAAATGAAACCATCTCGTCGGCCAGCGCAGGCTCCAGCACGCTCGACATGTGCGTGCCCCTGATCTCGCTATAGGTGGCATCGCGCAGCTGCCGCGCCAGCTCAGGCGCAGAGCCATTGTCCTGGTCGTCGGCGCCGCAGACCACCAGCACGGGAATGTCGCGCTTGACCAGCGCATCGGTATCGACGTCGCCAAAGCTGTCGAGCAGCAAGCGCGCAGCGATGGGGTCGATCCCCTGGGTCTTCATGAACGCGACCGCCAGGAAATGCGGATCGCCACGCTTGACCTCGTCGCGCCGGTCGATCGCGGTGACGAAGAAATCGCGCCGCCGTCCCCAGCCGGTCAGCCCTTCCCAGCCCATTCCGGCGAGCACGGCCTTGCGCGGGGTCACCCCCGCCGCCAGCAGCTTGGCGGTTGTGCGCGCCCCCAGCGAGAAGCCACCAAGATCGAAATCGTCGAGCCCGAGCGTATCGATCAGCGACAACGCATCATCGACCAGCACATCGCGCGGATACGCCGCCGGATCATGCGGCGCGCCGCTTTTCCCATGCGCGCGCAGATCGGGCATGATGACGCGAAAGCCCGCGCTCGCCAGCCTTGCCGCATGGCCGAACTTGATCCAGTTGGTCTCCGCGCTCGAGAACAGCCCGTGGAGCAGCAACAGCGCCCTGCCCTCGCCGGTTTGGTGCACCGCAAGCTCGGTGCCGTCGAAGGAGCGGATGCGGCTGGTGGTGATGGTCGTGCTGGGCTGGGTCATCCCCGCTCTTTAAGGCCAGCCTGCTCCATGCGCCAGATGGCAAGATCGATCCGATCCTGACCGAAAAACGGTTCGCCATCGAACACCAGGGTCGGCACGCCCCAGTGGCCCGCCATCTCCAGCGCTTCCTGGTTGGCGGCAAGCTCGGCGTCCAGCGCCTCGGGCTCAGCCAGCGCAATGGCGTCAAGCTCGGCCAGGTCCAGCCCTGCGCGTGCGGCGGCGCCGGCGAGATGCTCGCCCTCGTGCCAGCCAGCGGTGCCGCCCCAGATCAGCTGCGAAACCTCGTCGCAGAAAGCGAGGCTCTTGCCCTGGCGCGAGGCCACCTGCCCCAGCCGGGTGATCCGGTAAATATAGGGCTGGTCGGGCGAGATCGTCCGCGTCGCGATGTTCTGCTTGATCGGGTCTGGGTTCGGCGGCGCAAACGGGATGTTCAGATACTGCGCCAGCCGGAACACATCAGTCAGCGTGTAGCGCAGCCAGCCGGGTTGGCTCTTCTCGAAGAAATCGGGTTGGCGGATCGCCAGCGGATAGACCGGGCGCAGGTTGAGCGCGAGGTCATAGCGCTCTGTCATCGCGCGATACCGCCGCGTCGCGAGATAGCTGTAAGGCGAGCGGAACGACCAGAAGATGTCGGCTGTCAATGTCATGACACAAAGACTGCCAAAACATTACTCCAGATGCAAATGCATTCGCGCTTTGATTTAGTGTCATATGCTATTATATCGATAGCCATGACAGACTCGATCGGTTTTCTCATCAACGACACCGCCAGGCTTTTCCGGCGGATGTTCGACGGCAATATCCGCGATCTGGGAATGACCAGCCTGCAATGGCGCACGGTCGCACGGCTCAAGCGCGAACCCGGCATGCGCCAGAGCGAGATGGCCGATCTGCTCGAAGTCGAGCCGATCACGCTTTCGCGGATGATCGATCGGCTGGCGGAATCGGGCATGGTGTGCCGCAAGCCCGATCCGAACGACCGCCGCGCCTGGAACCTGTATCTGACCGAAAAGGCAGAGCCGCTGATGGCGCAGCTGCAGCGCGAGGCCGATCTGGTGCAGGAGCTTGCCCTTACCGGCCTGAGCTACGAAGAGCGCGCCGTTCTGGGCGATCTTGTCGAGCGCATGCGCTTGAACCTGTCGCGGCGGGAGGCGGTCGATGCTTGACGGCGACAGCAAGCTGACCTCCTCCGAAACGCAGGACACTTTGGTCGCGCCAGCGTCCGAAGCAGGCAGCCGACCTGCCGCGATCGATGGCCCGGAAAAGCCTAACCGGCGCTGGGGCGTGCGCGGCCTGATGCTGGCGGTGCCTGTCGTGCTGCTGGCTGTGGGCGCCTATTACTGGCTGTCTGGCGGGCGCTATGTCTCCACCGACAATGCCTATGTGCAGCAGGACAAGGTTGCCATTTCGGCAGAGGTCGGAGGGCGCATCATCGATGTCAGGGTGCGCGAGAACATGTCCGTCAAGCAGGGCGACATCCTCTTCCGCGTCGATCCCGAACCCTATGCGCTGGCCGTGCGCCAGGCCGATGCCGATATCGCAGGCGCTGAGGTCTCGGTTGCCACGCTGGCGAGCGAAGCGCGCTCGACCGGCGTCGGCATAGCGTCCGCGCGCGATGCGATCGCCTATGCGCGGATCGATCTGGAGCGCCAGCAGGCGCTCATGGAGCGCGGTTTCACCACCCGGGCACGGCTCGACGAAGCCGAGCGCAGGGTCGAGATGGCGCGCGAGCAGCTGCGCGCTGCCGAGGCCAGCGCGGCGGAGGCGAGATCGCGGCTGGCAACTGGAACGGCTGTCCCGGGCGTCAGCCCCGCCATCGCGCAGGCCCGGGTGCGGCGCGACACCGCCGCGCTCAATCTCGACCGCACCGTGATCCGCGCGCCCGTTGGTGGCCGCGTGGTCCAGGCGGAGCGCCTGCAGCGCGGCCAGGCCATGGTCGTCGGCCTTCCCGCGCTCACGCTGGTGGTCGATGACCGCAGTTGGATCGAGGCCAATTTCAAGGAGACCGACCTCAACCACATGCGGGTTGGTCAGCCAGCCGAGGTCAGGCTGGATGCCTATCCCGATCTCAAGCTGACCGGGCGAGTGGAAAGCATCGGCGCGGGAACAGGGTCGGAGTTCTCGATCCTTCCGGCGCAGAATGCGACCGGCAACTGGGTGAAGGTAACCCAGCGGGTGCCGGTTCGCATCCGGCTGGACAGAACCGCAGACCGGCGGCTGATCGCAGGGCTTTCGGCAGACGTCACCATCGATACCGGCAAGCACCGCTAGGACCGGACGATGGCCAGCCGCGCCGCCCCTGCCCGTTTCGCCGGGCCTGCGCCGGGGGCCCTGCCCATCGACCTGCCCGCCATGCCGGTTCGCCACCGCGGACTGCTGACGCTCGCAGTGATGATGGCGACGATCATGCAGATCCTCGACACCACCATCGCCAATGTCGCGCTTCCGCACATGCAATCCAGCCTCGGCGCAACCGCCGACACGGTGACCTGGGCGCTGACCAGCTATCTGGTAGCCTCTGCGATCGCGATGCCGATCACCGGCTGGCTGGCCGAGCGCGTCGGATCGCGCAACCTGTTCATCTGGGCGGTGATCGCCTTCACCCTCGCCTCGATGGCATGCGGCGCGGCGGCCACGCTGGAAGAAATGGTGCTGTTCCGCGCGATCCAGGGGATTGCCGCCGCCTTTATCGGACCCTTGTCGCAGACCGTGCTGATGGACATCAACCCGCCCAGCGGCCAGGCGCGCGCCATGTCGATCTGGGGCATGGGGATCATGATCGGGCCGATCATGGGGCCGGTGCTGGGCGGCTGGCTGACGGAGAGCTACAGCTGGCGCTGGGTGTTTCTGGTCAATGTGCCGGTGGGCATCTTCACCATCGCGCTGCTTGCCTGGTTGCTGCCCAGCCGCGAGCGCACCCGCCGCCGGTTCGACCTGTTCGGCTTTTCGATGCTCGCGCTCGGGCTTGCCGCAATGCAGATCATGCTCGATCGCGGCACCCAGCTCGACTGGTTCTCCAGCCCCGAGATCCTGATCGAAGCCGCAATCTCGATCTCATGTCTGTGGATTTTCGCGGTGCACATGATTTGGGGTCGCAATCCGCTGTTCGAGCGCGGCCTGCTGGGCAATCGCAACATGGCAGCAGCGTTGCTGTTCATGCTGGTGGTGGGCGTTGTGATGTTCGCCAGCATGGCGCTGATGCCGCCGATGCTGCAGCAGCTGTTCGGCTATTCGGTGCTGGATACCGGCCTGCTGCTGGCCCCGCGCGGGCTGGGCATCCTGATCAGCATGGGGGTCGCAGGCAGGCTGGTGACCATGGTCGACCCACGCTATCTGATGATCACCGGGGCTGCGACCGCGACGTATTCGCTGTGGATGATGACCGGATGGTCGCTCGACATGACTTGGCACCCGATAGTTGTCGCAGGGTTCGTGCAGGGGATCGGGATGGGGCTGGTGTTCATCCCGCTCAATTTTCTGGCGTTTGCCACGCTCGAGCCCCGCCACCGTACAGATGGTGCCAGCCTGCTCAACCTGGCCCGCAGCTTGGGCGCGTCGGTCAGCATCTCCGTGCTGACCACATTGCTCAGCTTCAACATCCAGGTCAGCCACAGCGATCTGGCCGCGCACATCACCGGTTCTTCGCTTGCCATGCTGGATCCCGGCACTGCCGACAAGTTCGGGTCGCTGGGCGATGCGGCGTTGCTGGTGGTCAATGCCCAGATCAACCGCCAGGCAGCGATGATCGCCTATATCGACGATTTTCACGCGATGATGCTGGTCAATCTCGCCGCGATCCCGCTGCTTCTGCTGCTGCGCCGGCCCAAGGACATGGCCGTCGCCCCGGTCCATATCGGGGAGTGACGGCACAAAAGGCGCGCAAAACGCGGTGAGGTTAGCGCCCTCACCGCGCTCTGCGTTTCAGCCCTTTTTGAGGTGGCGGCGGCCCAGCAGTTCGGCGATCTGCACCGCGTTGAGCGCAGCGCCCTTGCGCAGGTTGTCCGAGACGCACCACAACGAGATGCCGTTTTCGACCGTACTGTCGTCGCGCACGCGGCTGATATAGGTCGCGCCATCGCCGACGCACTCGACCGGGGTCACGTATCCGCCGTCCTCGCGTTTGTCGACGAGCATGATTCCCGGCGCTTCACGCAGGATCTTCTGCGCATCCTCGGCGCTCAGCTCGTTCTCGAACTCGATGTTCACAGCTTCCGAATGGCCGACGAACACCGGCACGCGCACGCAGGTGGCAACCAGCTTGATCTTTGGGTCGAGGATCTTCTTGGTCTCGACCACCATCTTCCACTCTTCCTTGGTCGATCCATCGTCGAGGAAGACGTCGATATGCGGAATGACGTTGAAGGCGATCTGCTTGGTGAACTTCTTCGCCTCGGCGCTGTCGCCGACGAAGATGTTGCGCGACTGCTCGAACAGCTCGTCCATGCCTTCCTTGCCCGCGCCCGACACCGACTGGTAGGTCGCGACCACAACGCGCTTGATTGTCGCGGCATCGTGCAGCGGCTTGAGCGCGACGACCAATTGCGCGGTCGAGCAATTGGGGTTGGCGATGATGTTGCGCGCCTTGTAGCCGTCGATCGCATCGGGGTTCACTTCCGGAACGATCAGCGGCACATCGGGCTCCATGCGATAGAGCGACGAGTTGTCGATCACCACGCAGCCCTGCGAGGCGGCCTTGGGGGCGTAGATCTTTGTCGCGGCAGAGCCGGCTGCGAACAGCGCGATATCCCAGCCGGTGAAATCGAAGTGCTCGATGTTCTGCACCTTGATCATCTTGCCGGTATCGCCGAACTCGACCGTGGTGCCCGTCGAACGCGACGAGGCAACGGCTGCAATTTCATCAATCGGGAACTCGCGCTCGGCCAGGATGGCCAGCATTTCGCGACCGACATTTCCGGTCGCGCCGACTACGACTACTCGATAACCCACGGATCAATTCCTCCAGTGCAATGCACCGGGGCGCCTAGCGGCTCAGCCCCGGCAATACAAGCTGCGAGTGGCGATGATGCGACAGCGCGAAGATATTGTTGCGCCTCATCTCCAGCTTGCGAAACAAACCGTCCATCAGCTCGTCTTCAACTCGCCGAAAATTCCCGTAACGAGATCGAGGGAGTTGAGCGGGGCCAGCATCGGGACGGCGTGACAACGAAAAAGGGCGGCCTTTGCAGACCGCCCTTTTGCAAGATCAAAGACTGTCGAAAACGATCAGGCTTCGGTGCTGCCCTTGGCGGGACGGTTGTCGCGACGCTCTGCAATACGTGCGCGTTTGCCGGTCAGGCCGCGCAGATAATAGAGCTTCGCACGACGCACGACGCCGCGGCGCACCACGGTGATCGAATCGATGTTGGGCGAATAGAGCGGGAATACGCGCTCGACGCCTTCACCGAACGAAATCTTGCGCACGGTGAAGTTGGAGCCGAGACCCCGGTTCGAGCGTGCAATGCACACGCCTTCGTAATTCTGGACGCGGGTGCGGTCGCCTTCGACCACGCGCACGCCGACGCGGATGGTATCGCCAGCCCGGAAGTCGGGGATGGACTTGGTAGCCTTGAATGCCTCGATAGCTTCAGCTTCGAGCGTCTGGATGAGGTTCATATGACCTGTCCTATCTTTTTCGCCGCGCACCAGAGGGCGACTGATCCGGAGTGCCCCCATGGCGCTCCCAAAGATCCGGCCGCCTTAGCCGTGTTATCTCCGCAGCCTGGCTGTCACGCCATGCCCGGATTTTCGCGTGATCCCCCGATCGCAGCACTTCGGGGATCGCACGCCCTTCCCAGATTTGAGGTCGGGTGTAGTGCGGATATTCGAGCAAACCGTTCTCGAACGATTCTTCGTCTCCGCTGGAAGAGGCGCCCATTACATCGGGCAACAGCCGAACACAAGCGTCAAGCAGCACCAGAGCCCCGGTTTCTCCGCCCGAAAGCACGTAATCGCCGATCGAAATCTCCTCGATCGGCCGCGCCTCGAACAACCGCTCGTCAAACCCCTCGAATCGCCCGCACAGGATGGTGACGCCGGGTCCGTCCGCGAGCTGCCGCACACGGGCCTGGGTGAGCGGCGCGCCGCGCGGTGTCATCGCGATCACCGGCGCCTGCGGAGAGCGTTGCAGCGCATGATCGACCGCGCTCGCTAGCACGTCAGCGCGCAGCACCATCCCCGCCCCGCCGCCAGCCGGCGTGTCGTCGACACTGCGATGCTTGTCGGTGGCAAAATCGCGGATCTGGATCGCGTCGAGCGACCACCGCCCCTCGGCGAGCGCGCGCCCGGCAATGCTGTGGCCGAGCGGTCCGGGGAACATTTCGGGATAGAGCGTGAGGATCTGGGCTGCGAAGGTCATTGGGTCCAGTTCTCGACCTTCAGGCCGGGGATGTCGGCAAAATCCTTTTCATTGTCCGTGACCATGATGAGATTCTGGGACAATGCCTGTGCAGCAATCAGGCGGTCGTAGCTGCGACGCTTGAATGGCAGATTCGCGTAGGCGCGAGCGGCTGCGACATCAAAACTCAATATCGGCACTTCCTCCAGGAAGGCTTGCAGTTGAGAGAACCCAGGGGGCTTTCCCCGTACCGAACCGAGCGCAACCTCCGCGATGGCGATGGCGGAAGTGACGATCTCACCATCAAAACACTCTCCTGCACGAGCGACAACACGATCATCCGCATTCATGGTCAGGGCGATGATGATGTTACTGTCGAGCAGATATTTCATGCGTCGTCTTTGCTGCTCAGCAAATCCCACCGCAGCGGTCGCTCTTCAAACAGCCTGTCTTCGGGCTTGATCGGCTTTAGGTTCACCGCCGACCCTGCGACCTTTTCGATATTGAACTTGCGCCTTGGTGCACCAATTTCGCGAACGACATACTCGCCATTCTGTGCGGTGATCGTCCATTCCCGATCCGGCTCGATGCCCAGCGCGGCAGGCATGCGGATGGCGACGGAATTGCCCGACTTGAAGCTCTTTGCGCGGTATTCCTTGCCCATATCGGCCTCCGTATGACGCGCCTGTATATACGCGATGTATATACTATTCGGCCCACACCGGGTCAATCGCGATGCGGTCGTCGCCGATATCGGCGGCGGCAACCGGGACCATGAAGGTCTTGCCGTCTGCCTTGACGATATCGAGCAGATCGCCTGCGCCGAAATCCTCGATCGCACGAACGGTACCGAGCGGCTCACCCGTTTCGGAAACCACCGGCAGCCCGACCATATCGGCATGGTAATACTCGCCCTCGCCCAATGGCGGGAGCGCCGATCTTGGCACGGTGAGTTCGGTGCCGCGCGCCGCTTCGGCGGCGTTGCGGTCGGTGATCTCGGCAAAGCGCGCGATGCCGAGGTCCTTCTGCGGACGCAGAGTCTTGAGCGTCAGCGCGCCATTGTTGAAGCTCTTGTGCGCCTTCACGCCGTCGAGGCCGGAGCCGAACAGCTTGAGACGGACCTCGCCGGTCACGCCATGCGCGCCGACGATGACGGCGAGGGTTATCGGGCGGTCGGGCATAGAGGCGCTTTCAACAGTGCGTTCAATCTTTGCCCACCCCGGTCCGGCAAGCCGGACCCGCCCCTCCCGCAAGCGGGAGGGGAGAGGCGTCGTGGCTTAGCCTTCGGCCGATTCAGCAGCCGCTTCTTCAGCGGGTGCTTCTTCAGCAGGCGCTTCTTCAGCGGCAGGCTCTTCAGCCGGTGCGTTCTTGGCTTCTTCGGCAGCGCGAGCGGCTTCTTCGGCTTCGGCGATCTTGGTCGCCTTTTCCTCGGCGCGTTCCTTGGCCTTCTCGCCCGGTTCACCCTTCTTCAGGTTCACGGTCGCCTTGCGTTCCTTGATGCCCATGGTGTCGAGGAAGCGGGCAACGCGATCGGTGGGCTGCGCGCCGACCGACAGCCAGTGCTTGGCGCGCTCTTCGTTGATCTTGACGCGCTCGCCCGAATCCTTGGCGAGCAGCGGGTTGTAGATGCCGATCTGCTCGAGATACTTGCCGTCGCGCGGTGCGCGGCTGTTGGCAACGACGATCTTGTAATAGGGGCGCTTCTTGGAACCGCCGCGCGACAGACGCATGGAAATAGACATGTGAACCTTACCTTTCTGATATAATTAGATTTAAATCACTTTTTCTTGAAATTCTGAAAGCCCGGGGGAAGCCCGTTGGGCAGTCCCGGCAGCCCGCCGGAAATGCCCTTGCCGCCGCCACCGCCGAGCAGCCCGGCGATATCGTCCTCGCTCGGCATCTTGCCGCCGCCCAGAGGACCGCCGCCGCCACCGCCGCCGAACATCGCGGCCAGCCCCTTGAGGCCGCCCATCTTGCGAATCTTCTTCATCGCGCCTTCCATCTCCTGGTGCATCTTGAGCACCCGGTTGACGTCCTGCACGGTGGTGCCCGATCCCTTGGCGATGCGGATCTTGCGCTTGGCATTGAGCAATGCAGGCTTTTCGCGCTCCTTGGGGGTCATCGATCCGATGATGGCATCCATATGCACCAGCACCTTGTCGTCGACACCGCTCGCGCTCATCGCCGCCTTGGCCTTCTTCATGCCCGGCATCATGCCTGCAAGCGCACCGAGGCCGCCCATCTTGGTCATCTGGCGAAGCTGGGTGCGCAGGTCGTTCATGTCGAACTGACCCTTGGACATCTTGGCGGCAAGCTTGTCGGCGTCTTCGCGCTCGACGGTCGCTGCGGCCTTTTCGACCAGGCTGACGACATCGCCCATGCCCAGGATGCGGCCAGCGACCCGGCCCGGATGGAACGGCTCGATCGCGTCCATCTTCTCGCCCATGCCGACGAACTTGATCGGACGGCCGGTGACCGCGCGCATCGAGAGCGCCGCACCGCCGCGCGCATCGCCGTCCATGCGGGTCAGCACGACGCCGGTCAGCGGCACCTGTTCGGAGAAGTTCTGCGCAACGTTGACCGCGTCCTGACCGGTCAGCGAATCGACGACGAGCAGGATTTCCTTTGGCGTTGCCTCATTGGCGACCGCCTTCATCTCGTCCATCAGCTGCTGGTCGACATGCAGGCGGCCTGCGGTATCGAGCATCACGACATCGAACGACTGCAGCTTGGCGGACTGAAGCGCGCGCCGCGCAATATCCACCGGCATCTGGCCCGCGACGATCGGCAGCGTGGCGACGTTGACCTGCTCGCCCAGCACCTTGAGCTGCTCCTGCGCGGCGGGACGCTGCACGTCCAACGAGGCCATCATGACCTTCTTGCCGTGCTTTTCCTTGAGCAGCTTGGCGATCTTGGCGGTGCTGGTGGTCTTGCCCGAGCCCTGCAGGCCGACCATCATGATGACGGCAGGCGGGGCTACGGCCAGATCGAGGTCGCTGGCTTCGGATCCCAGCATCTCGGTCAGCGCGTCGTTGACGATCTTGACGACCTGCTGGCCGGGCGCGACCGACTTGAGCACCGACTGGCCGACGGCCTTTTCGGTGACCGAATTGATGAAATCGCGGACGACGGGCAAAGCGACATCGGCTTCGAGCAGCGCGATGCGGACTTCGCGCATCGCCGAGCGGACGTCCTCTTCCTTCAGCGCGCCGCGGCCACGCAGCTTGTCGAACACGCCGCCAAGGCGATCAGTCAGATTATCGAACATATCCGCTTCTCCTTCTGCCCGCCCACATGGCCCGCCAAACCGTCCCGATCAACCACCCCGGCTCATCGGCCAGGCCTGCCCTTGCGCCAAACGCACAAAACGCCGGTGGGCGAAACCTCGCCGACCGGCGCGCGCATGGACCGGCAATGCGGTTTCAGCGGCGGGACAGGATGCCCATGCACAATCGGGTGCGCACAAGCTGGGCGGGCCATTAGCGCAACCGCGGTCCGCTGGCAACCCCCGCACCGCAAGGGGGCGTCGCCGGTCCGTGCTTAACCGCATCTTGACCATTGTGTCGCGCAGAAATGCTGACAAGCCGCCCTTCCCCCCTTCCCAAGCGTAAACGATGTTTTAACGCTCGCGGCTTACGTTCCTCGCCATTCAGCCGGATAATCCAGGCCGGTTGAGGGGAATGATGGTGCAAAACGTGAAATCCGATCCCACCAACAGCGATCGCACGGAGGCTCTGGCCGACCGAGCGGTGCGGGGACGCGACTTCATTGCAGGCGGCATCATGACCGCAGCGATCCTGATGTTCGTCGGCACCGCCGGCAGCGTCCTGCCGACCGTGATCAACCGCTATCACGGAATGGCGGTCTCTCCGGACAACATCGCGGTCACCGCGCTGCTGCTCAACATCGCGCTGATCATCTTCGGCTGGCGGCGCTACAGCGAGCTTTACGACGAGATCGCGCATCACAAGAACGCCGAGGAGCAGGCCAAGACGCTGGCGGTCACCGATCCGCTGACGGGCTGCCTCAACCGCCGTGCCATCGGCGAGGCGACATCGAGCCTGATCGCCCAGGCCACGCGGCGCGAGATGACGGTTGCGTACCTCATGCTCGACCTCGACAACTTCAAGAACATCAACGACATCCAGGGCCATGACGCAGGCGACAAGGTGCTGGTCGAGGTCGCGCGGCGGCTGAAGGCCACCATGCCCCCCAACAGCCATGTTGCACGGCTGGGCGGCGATGAATTCGCCTGCACCTTCATCTTCGACGCCGATTTCCCCGAAACCGTGCAGCGCGTGGCCGAGGACATGATCGAGCAGGTCAGCCAGCCGATCCCTGGTCCTGTGGGCCATGGCGATGCCGAACTGACCGTTACCGCATCGATCGGCATTGCGCGCGCGGACCTGTGCGACAACAGCCTGGACGTGCTGATGCGCCGCGCCGACATCGCGATGTATGCGAGCAAGAAGCACGGCCGCAACCGCTATTGCTGGTTCGATCCGCGGATGGAAAGCGAAGTCCAGTTCCGCAACAAGATCGAATCGGGAATGCGCATCGGCATCGGCCGCGGAGAATTCGTGCCCTATTACGAACAGCAGATTGACCTGGCGTCCGGAACGCTGATCGGCTTCGAGGTGCTTGCTCGCTGGAATTCGCCCGAGCTGGGCCAGATCGCGCCCGACATCTTCATCCCCATCGCGGAAGACACCGGCATGATCGGCGACCTGTCCGCCTGCGTCATCCGCCAGGCGATGGAGGACGCGCGCAACTGGGACCAGAGCCTGACCATCTCGGTCAACATCTCGCCGGTCCAGCTGCGCGATCCCTGGCTCGCCCAGAAGATCGTCAAGCTTCTGGTCGAGACCGGATTTCCCGCCAGCCGGCTCGAGATCGAGATCACCGAAAGCTGCCTGTTCGAGAACATGGGGCTCGCCCAGTCGATCATTGGCAGCCTGAAGAACCAGGGCGTGCGCGTCGCGCTCGACGATTTCGGCACCGGCTACAGCTCGCTCGCGCATCTGCGCGCGCTGCCGTTCGACCGCATCAAGATCGACCGCAGCTTCGTCACCTCGATGAACGAAAGCAAGGAAAGCCGCGCCATCGTCCAGACCATCGCCTTGCTGGGCGAATCGATGGGGCTGCCGATCACCGCCGAGGGCATCGAGGACGGCGACCTGATCGAGCACCTGACCGCAATCGGCTGCGCCAAGGGCCAGGGCTTCCATTTCGGCCAGCCGCTCTCGGTCGAACAGGCGCGCCGCCTGCTTGCCGACCGCAACATGCTGGGCCTTCCTCTGCAGCCGCGCACGCAGGACCATTCGGACGACACCGACGATCTTGCGGGCCTTACCGAACCGCAGCGCCGCGCAGCGCTGGGCGAATAACCGCAGCGCGGGGCGACAATCCCGATTGGCCTTCTCAAGCCCGCCTGCAACGTCTAAAGCGCGGCCATGGCGCAACACCGCTTCCACAAGATGCACGGCCTCGGCAATGACTTCGTCATTTTCGACGCCCGCGAGCATGATCTTTCGCTGACGGGCGGGCAGGTCCGCGCGCTTGCCGACCGGCATCTGGGCATCGGCTGCGACCAGCTGATCGTGATGCGGGCGCCCAGCGCCTCGGGCACCGCCGACATGGCGATGCAGATCTTCAATCATGACGGCAGCGAAGTCAGCGCTTGCGGCAATGCCACCCGCTGCGTCGTCGCGCTGGCCGGGCACGACGTGCTGATCGAGACCGGCGCGGGGCTGCTGCGGGGCACATTAGGGGACTTGGGCGGCGATGGCGCGGTGACCATCGACATGGGGCTGCCGGGGCTGGAGTGGGACACCCTCCCCCTCGCCTATCCGATGGACACTGCCCATATGCCAGTCGGCTGGGAAGATCTGACCGACCCTGCCGCGGTCAGCATGGGCAACCCGCACGTGATCTTCTTCGTCGCCGATAGCGCCGCAGTCGACCTCGAACGGCTGGGACCGCTGATCGAGCACGACCCGCTGTTTCCCGAACGAGTCAACGTCAACGTCGCGCAGATCGCTGATGACGGCATCCATCTGCGGGTGTGGGAGCGCGGCGCGGGGCTGACGCTCGCGTGCGGCACCGGCGCGTGCGCGACCGCGGTTGCCGCGATCCGCCGCAAGCTGGTGACGGGTCCTGTGCAGGTGCACCTGCCCGGCGGCACGCTGAGCATCGACTGGCAGCCGGGCGGCCACGTGTCGATGACCGGGCCGACCAAGCACGTCTTCACCGGCGAGATCGACATCTGACGCCGATGGCCGAACCCGTTCGATCCGCGACCGGCCCCGAGATCATCTCGATGGGCTGCCGCCTCAACATTGCCGAGGGCGAGGCGATGCGCGGCCTGCTGGCCGGGCGCGACGACGTGGTCGTGATCAACAGCTGTGCGGTGACCAACGAGGCGGTGCGCCAGACGCGGCAGGCCATCCGCAAGGCGCGCAAGACCCGGCCCGAAGCGCAGATCGTGGTCACCGGGTGCGCAGCGCAGACCGATCCTGCCATGTTCGCCGCGATGCCCGAGGTCGATCGGGTGCTGGGGAATGTGGAGAAGCTTCAAGGGGCATCATTCCTCGCTCCGTCTGCCACCATAGATTTGGGATCCCCCCTTTCCGAGTTCCCGAGCGAAGTCGAGGGACGTGGTGTGCAAGATCCCTCGACTTCGCTCGGGACAAACGGGAGTAGGTTTGCAGGTGGCCTAGAGAAGGTCCGCGTCTCCGACATCATGGCGGTCCGCCAGACCGCACCACACATGGTCACCAGCTTTGCCGAACATGCCCGCGCGTTCGTCGAGGTGCAGAACGGCTGTGATCATCGCTGCACCTTCTGCATCATCCCTTATGGCCGCGGCAACAGCCGCTCGGTGCCCGCAGGCGCGGTGGTCGATGCGGTGCGCGCGCTGGTCGATCGCGGCTATGCCGAGGTGGTGCTGACCGGGGTCGACGTCACCAGCTATGGCCCGGACCTCCCCGGATCACCGACCCTGGGAATGCTGATCGAGCGCATCCTCAAGCTGGTGCCGGACCTGCAACGCCTGCGGCTGTCCTCGCTCGACGGGGTAGAGGTGGATGATCGCCTGTTCGACCTGATCACCGGCGAGCCCCGCATCATGCCGCACGTCCACCTGTCGCTGCAGTCGGGTGACGACATGATCCTCAAGCGGATGAAGCGCCGCCACTCCAGAGCGCAGGCGATCGCACTGGTCGAGCGGATGAAGGCCAAGCGGCCCGAGATCGCGATCGGCGCGGACCTGATCGCCGGCTTCCCCACCGAGGACGAGGCGATTCATGCGCAGAACCTTGCGATCCTTGATGCCTGTGATGTCGTCTACGGCCATATCTTCCCCTTCTCGCCCCGCGCGGGAACGCCTGCTGCCCGGATGCCGCAGCTTGATCGCGCGCTGGTCAAGGCCCGCGCCGCCGAAATGCGTGGCCTGGCGAAGAGCCGGGCCGATCGCTGGCGGCAGTCGCTGCTCGGCACCCGGCAGAACCTGCTGGTCGAGCGCGACGGGCGCACCGGCCATGGCGAAAACTTTGTGCGCATCGCTTTGCCTGCGGCCGATCCTTCCCATATCGGAAAGATCGTGCCAGTGACGATCACGGGGCAGGACGGCGATACGCTGACAGCGGAGACAAGAATATGAGCGAGGGCAGCTGGAGCGAGCGCCTGCTGGGCGGCTTTCGCAAGACGTCGGACAAGCTGACCCAGAACATCACCGGGCTGGTCACCAAGTCGCGGCTTGACGAGGACCAGCTCGACGAAATCGAGGAAGCGCTGATCGTCAGCGATCTGGGGCCCCAGATGGCGGGCAAGGTGCGCACGCGGCTGTCCGAAGGGCGCTTCGAACGCGGGCTCGACGAGGAAGGCCTGCGCGAGATCGTCGGCGAGGAAATCGCCAAGTCCTTGCGCGCCGTCGCCGAACCGCTCGACATCATCGCATTCCCGCGCCCGCAGGTCATTCTGGTGATCGGCGTCAACGGATCGGGCAAGACCACCACCATCGCCAAGCTCGCCCACCTGTTCCAGGAGCAGGATTACGGCGTGATGCTGGCGGCGGGCGACACCTTCCGCGCGGCCGCGATCGGCCAGCTCAAGATCTGGGCGGATCGCCTCGGCATCCCCATCGTCAGCGGCAAGGAAGGCGGTGATGCGGCAGGCATCGTGTTCGACGCGGTCAAGCAGGCGACTGCCACGGGCATCGACGTGCTGATCGTCGATACCGCGGGCCGCCTGCAGAACAAACGCGAGCTGATGGACGAACTCGCCAAGATCCGCCGCGTCCTCGGCCGTCTCAACCCGCAGGCACCGCATGATGTCGTGCTGGTGCTCGATGCGACCAACGGGCAGAACGCCCTGTCGCAGATAGAAACCTTCAAGGAGGTCGCAGGCGTTACAGGCCTTGTGATGACCAAGCTCGATGGCACCGCACGCGGCGGCATTCTCGTCGCCGCAGCGGAAAAGTTCGGCCTGCCGATCCACGCGATCGGCGTGGGCGAGACGATCGACGACCTGCGTCCCTTTGACCCCGAATATCTGGCGCATGTGATCGCCGGAGGAGCAAAATGAGCGAAGAACTGCCCAATGCGACCGAGGTGGTAGCGCCGAAGAAGTCCGAAGGCAGCCTGTTGCCGCTGCTGCTCGATTTCGGCCCGCTGCTGATCTTCTTCGCGGTGTTCAAGCTGACCCAGAGCGACGGCGCCGCGCTCGCTTCCACCCGCGCTGCAATTAACGGCACGCTGGCATTCATGGCAGCGATCTTGGTCGCAGTGGCGGTGTCGAAATGGAAGCTCGGCCGCGTCTCGCCGATGCTGTGGTTGTCGGCCGTGCTGGTCGTGGGCTTCGGCGCGCTCACCGTCTATTTCAACGACGAGAGCTTCATCCAGATCAAGCCCACGATCATCTACACCGCCTTTGCGGTGCTGCTGCTGGGCGGCTGGATGACGGGGCGCCCGCTGCTGCGCTATCTGCTGCAGGCGGCTTATGATGGCCTGAACGAGACCGGCTGGATGAAGCTGTCGCGCAACTGGGGGCTGTTCTTCGCAGGCATGGCGCTGATCAACGAGGCGTTGCGCTACAGCCTCGACTTCGAAACCTGGCTGACGGTCAAGGTCTGGGGCGTCACCGCGCTCTCCTTCCTCTTCGCGATGAGCCAGATCCCGATGCTGATGAAGCACGGCCTGGCGATCGAGGGCGCGAAGGGGGAGTAGCTGGTGCCCGGTGGCCTGTGGGCTAAGTCCACCCTCATCTTATTTTAACCCACGCCGCGCTAGGCTAGGATACCATCGCACAGGTATCTGCAATGCGCTGGCTGAGAGACTGTGCAGTGCTCCCGCGACTACGGGAGAACGCGCATCTTCAACTTCATCCTTGAACCGGGCGTTCCTTTGCTCACGGTGACGCGCACAGGTCAGTGGTCGGTCGAGACGGTCGCCGCGCACGAAATCGCGTTTCGCCAGGAACTGATGCAATTGCGCCTTTCGGGCAAGACCAGGGGCCTGATCGTCGATATCGGCGGAACATGGCCGCAGGAGCGCAACGTTGCCTGGGCCCTGCGCAGGATGGAAGCGCGGCTGGGAGACCTCAGGCCGGAGCGGATCGCGGTGGTATCCTCGTTCGGCGCGTCGCGCCTGCATGCGCGGCATCTGCGCGAGCCCGACACCCAGATTTTCGCTTCGATGGAATTTGCGCGCGAATGGATCATGCGGCAGGCTGATGCCACCGCTTACCCCGGCAAAATCTATGATCAGGCAAGCCACGCCGAGGCCGAGGGCCCTTCGGTCCATGTCCATGGGCCATCCGACATGCATATCGTGCTGACGCCCGCAGCTGCGCTCGAAACCGCCAAGCGGATCGGCGACGCCGCCGTCGAGGTGATCATCGAAAATGCCATGGTCGATGGCGACAGGGCGACAATCGCCGCGCTGGTCGAGTGCGCAGAGGCGAGCCTTGCAAATTTACGGTTGCAGGCTCTGATCATTTCTGGGCCACCGCTGAATTCGGAACAGGCCGCAATCTGAGCATCCCTGCCCCCCGGATAGTCCGGAGGACAGGGTTGGAAATCTCGGTCTAGATCAGCCTTCCTGATCGGCGCGGTCGGTACCCTTGCCGTCGAGGTTCTGCGCCACGAATTCCCAGTTGATCGCCTTGTCGAGCACAGTGCTCAGGTAATCCGGGCGCGCGTTGCGGTAGTCGATGTAATAAGCGTGTTCCCACACATCGAGCGTCAGCAGCGGCTTCATGCCGTCGTGCGCCACGGGCGAATCCGCGTCGTGCAGCGAGGTGATTTCCAGCTTGTCGCCATTGAGCACCAGCCATGCCCAGCCGCTGCCGAAATGGCCGACGGCTTCTGCCTTCAGCTTGTCCTTCATGTCGGCGACCGAACCGAAATCGGCGTTGATGCGCTCTTCGAGCGAGCCGGGGATGGTCTGCGCTTCGGGGCTGAGGCAATGCCAGAAGAAGGTGTGGTTCCAGATCTGCGCGGCGTTGTTGAACAGGCCCTTGTTGCCCTTGCCCTTGGCGGCGACGATGACCTTGGAGAGGCTCGCGCCTTCGAGGTCCGTGCCCTTCACCATGTCGTTCGCCTTGCCGACATAGGCGTTGTGGTGCTTGCCGTGGTGATAGTCGAAGGTTTCAGCCGACATCACGTCGCCGAAAGCGGTCTTGTCGAAGGGAAGCGGGGGAAGGACGAAAGCCATGGGTCATCTCCTGTTTGGGAAGGTTGGAACGCTTGCCGCAACGCATATGGGCAATTGCCGGTGCGGGTAAAGGGCCAAAGCGTGGGCGCTCGCAGCAATTACGGGGTGCGCCTCATTCGGTTGCGATGCGCCAGGGCGGATAGCGCCGGTTCTCGCCACCGAAATAGAGGCACAGGACATTGCCTGCCGGGTCGCACAGCCTTGCCTCGCGCCAGCCCCAGCTCTCGTCGCGCGGCATCTGCTCGATCGCGAACCCTTCGGATGCGAGCGCCAAGACGCGCGCGTCGAGATCCGCGCATTCGAGATACGCCATCGCCCCGCCTGCAGCTTCGCCGACATGGATCGACAGCGTTGCACCGTTGCCTGCCTCGAACCGGGCATAGCCATTGTCCGGGCTGTCGACGATCTGGACCAGCCCCAGCGCGCGATAGAAGGTGACAGAGGCGGCGTAGTCGGTCGCGCCGAGGGTGATCTGGTTGAGGTTCCAGCCCGGTGCCAGCGCATCGTTCCGCACATTCTGGTGGCCCATGGGTCCATTGACCGCAACCAGCGCGGGTGCGTCGCGCAGCGCCAGCCGGACGAACAGCCGAGCACGCTCCACCGCCTGCTCCAGCGCGAGCCCCTGCCCCAGCAATGTCGCGATGGCACTCGACAGCGTGCAGCCCGTGCCGTGGGTGTGCGGGCTGTCGATGCGCGGATCGTCCCAGCGGGCGATCTCTCCCTCGCGGGTCACCAGCCTGTCGGTTACCGTCTCGCCGCTCGCATGGCCGCCCTTGATCAGGAGAGCGGGTGCCAGCTCCAGCACCGCCGCCTCGCCGCCCAGCGCTTCCAGCTCGGGCAGATTGGGGGTGACGAGCGTCGCGCAGCCCATCAGGCGCTTGAACGCCGCGATGGTGGCGGCGTCCGCAAGGACGGCACCGCTGGATGCGATCATGACCGGGTCAAAGACAACAGGAACCCCGTCATTCCCGCGCGCGCGGGAATCCCGCTTCTCTTCACTCTTAGTGCCCAAGCGGGATTCCCGCGTTCGCGGGAATGACGAAGAAGAGTTGGTCAGCCAGTCCGCCAGCGCCTCGGCGATCTCGGGCGAGCCCAGCATGCCGATCTTGATGGCATCGAGCCCGAAATCGCGCGCCACCGCATCGATCTGTGCGATCACCATATCGGCGCCCAGCACCTGCACAGCATCGACCCCGCCCGAGTTCTGCGCGGTGATCGCGGTGATCGCGGTCATCGCGTGCCCGCCCAGCATGGTGATGGTCTTGATGTCAGCCTGAATGCCCGCGCCGCCCCCGGAATCGGACCCGGCGATCGTGAGGATGCGAACGGTCTTACTCACACTCCAACCCCCGTTTGTCCCGAGCGAAGTCGAGGGACGTATCGGAAAGGGTCGCAAAAAGGTCCCTCGACTGCGCTCGGGACAAACGGAAGAGACTCAGCCATGCTGCGTGAACTTCCGCGCGGTCGATCCCGGAAACTTGGCGAGCAATTTCTTCGCGCGCACCGGGCGGTCGACCAGTTCGCCGCCGCAATTGGGGCAGATATCGTCAAGCGCCTCGCTGCATTCGGCGCAGAAGGTGCACTCGAACGAGCAGATGAACGCGCCGGGCGCATCGGCGGGGGTGTCTGCGCCGCAGCGTTCGCAATCGGGACGCATCTCCAGCATCAGGCGGTCACCTCCTCGATCACGCGGCAGATGCGGTCCACCACCGCCTCGACCTGCGCGGCATCGTCGCCCTCGGCCATCACGCGGATCACAGGTTCGGTCCCCGAAGGACGGATGACCAGTCGCCCGCGTCCGCGCAGTTCGTCTTCGGCTTCCGCGATGACCGCCTGCACGCGCGGATTGTCCAGCGGCTTGCCACCGGCAAAGCGGACATTCTTGAGCAGCTGCGGCACCGGATTGAACACATGCAGCAGCTCGCTCGCAGGCTTGCCTTCGCGCACCAGCTCGGCCAGCACCTGCAGCGCAGCGACCGTGCCGTCACCGGTTGTCGCGTGGTCCAGCAGGATCATGTGGCCCGATTGCTCGCCGCCGACATTGTAGCCGCCTGCCCGCATAGCGCCCAGCACGTAGCGGTCTCCCACCTTGGTGCGGATCAGCTCGAGACCCTGCGCCTGCAGGTACCGCTCCAGCCCCAGGTTCGACATCACCGTCGCGACCACGCCGCCGCCGCGCAGCCGACCCTGCCGCGCCCAGCTGGCACCGATCAGCGCCATGATCTGGTCGCCGTCGACGACCTTGCCCTGTTCGTCGACAACGATCAGCCGGTCGGCATCGCCGTCCAGCGCAATCCCGATGTCCGCGCCCGATGCGACGACGCGCTCCTGCAGCGTCTCGACATGGGTGGAACCGACCCGGTCGTTGATGTTGAGGCCGTTGGGGGTCACGCCGATGGCCACCACCTCCGCGCCCAGTTCCCAGAAGGCCGAGGGAGCAACCTGATAGGCTGCGCCATTGGCGCAATCGACCACGATCTTGAGGCCGTCGAGCCTCACCCGATCGGGCAGCGATTCCTTGACCGCATGGATATAACGCCCGCGCGCATCCTCGATCCGGCGGGCACGGCCGATGGCTTCGGACTCGGCCAGCTTGGGGTCGCCTGCGTCGAGCAACGCCTCGATGCGCAGTTCGTCCTCGTCCGAAAGCTTGAAGCCATCGGGACCGAACAGCTTGATGCCGTTGTCCTGGAACGGGTTGTGGCTGGCGGAGATCATCACGCCAAGGTCGGCGCGCATCGAACGGGTGAGCATCGCCACCGCCGGGGTCGGCATCGGCCCGACCAGCACCACGTCCATGCCCACGCTGGTGAAGCCTGCGACGAGCGCATTTTCCATCATGTAGCCCGACAGGCGGGTGTCCTTGCCGATCACGACCCTGTGCTTGTGCGTGCCCCGCAGGAAGTGCGCGCCTGCCGCCTGGCCCACCGCCATCGCCATCGCCGCGGTCATGAAACCGCTGTTGGTGCGGCCGCGGATTCCATCGGTCCCGAAAAACTTGCGTGTCACGAATGCTTTTCTCCGTTTGCAGCGTATGGCACGTAACCGATTGCGTTGCCGCTTGCCAGCCATCCGCGCGCATCTATGGTGGCACAAGGTCGTAAAAAAACATGCAAAATCCTTGCTTCACTGGGCAGGATGGGACCGAGACAGGGGCTTTTGAATGCTGAAGACATTGCTGGTGCTGGGTGCCCTCATCATCGGCATCGCGCTGGGGATCGCGATCGGCAACGGCGCGCCGGGTGCCATCGAGGTCGCCGACCTGATCGGATCGCTGTGGCTGCGCGGCTTGCAGATGACGGTGGTTCCGCTGGTTGTAGCGCTGCTGATCACCGGCATCCTGCGCACGGCCCAGATGGCGACCGCAGGCCGGCTGACGGTCCGCACCATCACCACGATGATCGTACTGCTGTGGCTATCGGCTGCGATGGCCACATTGGTCACCCCCGCCCTGCTTGGCGCGTTTCCCTTGCCAGAGGCCGCCCGCGCGGCGCTGCAGGGTGCGCTGGCCAATGCCGAACCCACCGGCGAAGTCCCGCCGTTCACGGATTTTCTGCGCGCGCTGGTGCCCACCAATCCGATTGCCGCGGCCGCGAACGATGCCATCCTGCCGCTGATCGTCTTCACACTGGCCTTCGCTTTCGCCCTGACCCGGTTGCCGGAAGACGAGCGCCGCCCGATGCAGGGCTTTTTCGGCGCCATCGGCGATGCGATGATCACCCTGATCGGCTGGGTGCTGACCCTCGCGCCCATCGGCGTGTTCGCGCTGGGTCTGGTGGTCGGGTCGCGTGCGGGCGGTGCCGCCTTTGGCGCGCTGGGCCACTATGTCCTCACCGTCGTCGCGGTCGGATCGGTGGTGTGGATCACGGCCTTTGTGATTGCGGCAGTCGGCGGACGGATCGGTCCGCTGGCGTTCCTCCGCGCGTCGATCCCGGCGCAGGCGGTGGCGATTTCCACTCAATCTTCGCTTGCCTCGCTGCCCGCCATGCTGACGGGCGTGCGCAACCTTGGTGCTGGCGAGCGCACCTCGGACGTCGTGCTGCCGATCGCGGTCGCGCTGTTTCGCGCCACGGGACCTGCAATGAACATGGCGGTCGCGATCTATGTCGCGCATCTGATGGGGGTCGAGCTTGGCCCGGTGGCATTGCTGGCGGGACTGGCCGCTGCGGCCATCACCACCATGGGATCGGTGTCGCTGCCCGGATCGATCAGCTTCATCGGTTCGATCACGCCCATCTGCTTTGCGATGGGCGTGCCGATCGAGCCGCTGGCGCTTTTGTTGGCGATCGAGGTGTTTCCCGATATCATGCGCACCTTGGGCAACGTAACGATGGACATGGCGGTCACCACCACGATCGCCCGCGCCGAAGGAGACACGCAATGATCTATCGCAAGCTCGGCGGACTGGAAGTGTCGGCCCTGGGGCTCGGCTGCATGCCGATGGCCGGGATCGGCCCCGCGATGTACGGCAAGGCCGATCATCGCGAGTCAATCGCCACGCTCGAGCGCGCAATGGAGCTCGGCGTTACCTTCTTCGATACCGCCGAGGTCTATGGCCCGCATGTCAACGAAGAGCTGCTCGGCCAGGCGATCCGGGGGCGACGCGAGCGGCTGGTCATCGCCACCAAATTCGGTTTCCGCTTTGCAGATGGCAAGGTGACCGGGGTCGATTCCTCCCCCGACAACGTCCGCCGCGCCTGCGAAGGATCGCTGAAGCGGCTGGGGGTCGACACCATCGATCTGTATTACCAGCACCGCGTCGATCCCGATGTGCCGATCGAGGAAACGGTGGGCGCGATGGCGCGGCTGGTGGAGGAAGGCAAGGTGCGGTTCCTGGGTCTGTCCGAGGCCGGCGCGGATACTATCCGCCGGGCCCACGCCACGCATCCGATTGCCGCGCTGCAGTCCGAATATTCGCTATGGGAACGCGGTGTGGAGGAGGACATCCTGCCGCTCTGCCAGGATCTGGGGATAGGCTTCGTGCCCTACAGCCCGCTGGGGCGTGGCTTTCTGACCGGGCAGTTTGCCCAGCGGTCCGATCTGCCCGAGGGCGATTATCGCCTCAACGATCCGCGCTACTCGGAAGAGAATTTCGCCAGCAACATGGTGATCGTCGATGCGGTCAAGACCATCGCCGCCGCGCACAGCGTCTCGCCCGCGCAGATCGCGCTCGCCTGGCTGCTCGCGCAAGGCGACGATGTGGTGCCGATCCCCGGGTCCAAGCGCCGCGCGACGCTGGAGGATTCCATGGCCGCGGTGAATGTGAAGCTCAGCGCCGCCGATCTCGATGCGCTCGACGCGGCGGCCCCAAGGGATGCCACCGCCGGCGACCGCTATGGCGAGGTGGGGATGAAGATGGTGCGGATCTGACGCTGCACCGCTCTCCCCTGAACGGACGAGAGCGACACCGTGGCGCCTACCACCAGCGGAACACGCCCGCAGCGCCGACGCCCAGCGGCATATGCGCCCATTGCGCGCCCAGCCACAGCGCGACGCCGCCAATCAGCGCAATCCACCCAGGAAAGGCAAGTCCGCGACCAAAGGGCACGAAGCTGGTCTTGCCCTGCCAGTGCAGCCAGGCATCGCCCATCAGGATGAACTTCTTGGCGTCCTGCAGCCTTGCGCCCACCAGCGCCAGCACGATGATCGCGCCGCACAGGATGAAGGTATCGATCCGCGGCGCCACCAGGATGTGGCTGACACCCCATAGGGCAAAGCCCCACATCATCGGGTGACGCGTGATGCGGAACACCCCGGCGGGGTCCTTGACCGCGATGCGCTTGGCCGCAGCTTCGGGCACCGGCAGCGCCGGATTGCCGATCAGCGAGCCGGCAAACAGGATCGATGCGATCAGCATCAGAACGGTGCTGAGCGCCCACAGCGCATCGCCGGCGGGCCAGAAGGCCTCGGTCACAGGCGCGCGCTTGAAGCCTTCGACCATCAGGAACAGCGTCAACAGCGAGACGGCGGCATAGGCCAGCTGGAAACCCTTGTCGCCCAGCCTTGCGACCATCGGCGCGCGCAGGGGATGCGACATCGCAAAGTGGCTGCCGACAAAGCCGATCGCGCCAGCCAACAGCATCGCATAGCCCTGCATAGACGCTCTCCCCTGCCCGCCGGCTGCCCTGTGTCAGCGAGTCCCTGATGGCACCATATTACCGTTCATAGGCCTTCGGCAACGCCCCTTCCTGCGGGGTGCGATAGCGGTCGCGCAGCTTGGCCTGGCGGTTGCCCAGCGGCTGCTGCACGCCATCGATCATCACCGCGACCGGCGCGGACGAAAGCTCTAGCGGATCGCCATCCCAGATCACGACATCGCCCTGACGGCCAGGCTTCAGGCTGCCAAGCATCGCATCGACCCCCATGGCCTGTGCAGGGCCCGAAGTGATCGCGGCAAAGGCCTGATCCCAGCTCAGCCCGGTTGCCCCCGGCACGCGTTGCAGCGCCACCAGATTGCCCGCGTACTGCGGCGAGTAATGCAGCTTGTGCGCATCGCTGTCGTTGATCATGCCGATCGCAACAGTGACCCCGGCCTGCTTCATCCGGCCGATGTTCGATTGGGTTGCTGCAGTCTTTTCGAAGTCGGACGGCAGGTCGTTGAGCGCAGAGGCGATCACCGGAACCCCGGCGGCCGCGATCTGGTTCGCCACCAGCCAGCCTTCGGACACCCCGACCAGCACCAGCTTGAGCGCGGGGAATTCCTCGCGCAGCTTGATGACGTTGAGGATGTCGGCGGCACGCTCGACATGCACCAGCAGCCGGATTTCGCCATTGACCACCGGCAGCAGCGCTGCGGCATCCTGGCGGTTGAGCAGCGCGTCATGCGGGTGCGCTGCGACGCCGCGCTGGCCAGCGGCCAGCGCACGCGCCTCGATCAGCCCGTTGCGGAACTCCAGAAACGCCGAGGCCCGGCTGCCGCCTGCCTTGGACGATCCGGTTTCGCCCAGTTCGACGAACTGGAACGCGCGCGCCTTGGTCACCGCGTTGTAATCATCGCCCAGATCGATGAGCGCGCCCATGCCCGCGAAGATCGATGCTGGCGCTTCGGGCGCGACCACTGCGCGGGTTATGCCCGCAGCGCGGTTCACCGCGATCGGCGTCACCTTGGCGTTGATCGCGGGAGCGACATCGATGGCAGCAGAGAAATCACCGGTGTTGGCGCTGCTGTCGTTGGTTTCGCGGACCGCCTCGACCTCGACCAGGCCGATGCGGCTGAATCCGGCGAACAGGCCGGGTGTCACCCACCGACCTGCAGCATCCACCACCTGCGCCCCTGCAGGCACGGCAACCCCTGCGCCGGCGGCGACGACCTTGCCATCGCGCAGCACGACGGTGCCGCCCTCGATCGGGGCGCTGCCATCACCGATGACGACCTTGCCACCGGTGATTGCGATGGTCTGCGCAGCTGCAGGAGCCGCAAACAGCGTGGCGGCGGCGGAGACGAACAAAAGCGCCTTGGTCATGTCGAGGCTCATTTCGTGTCTCCCTCTCCGGGCTGGCCCAGCTCGAAATCGCTCACCGGACGGCGCCTGGGATCATTGGCGTCGTACATCATCGCGCCGTCGATCCAGACCTTTTCGGGCCGGGCGTAGACCGAGAGCGGGTTGGCATTCCATAGCACGACATCGGCCATCTTGCCGGGCTTGAGGCTGCCGGTCTTGTCGCCGATGCCCATCGCCTTGGCGGGGTTGTAGGTCAGCCAGCTGATCGCGGTGGCATCCGAGATGGTGAAGCCCATCCGGCGTCCGTCGCCCAGCGCCTTGGCGGCTTCTTGGTTCAAACGCTGGATCTGGTTCTGGTCGTCGGAGTGGATGATGGTGCAGGCACCGGCGTTCTGGATGATCGCGGCGTTCTCCGGAATACCGTCATACGATTCCATCTTGAAGCCCCACCAGTCGGCCCAGACGGCAGAGCAGATGCCGTTGTCCTTGAGCAGATCGGCGATCTTGTAGCTTTCCACCGCGTGGTGGAAGGTGGATACGGTGTAGCCGAACTCCTTGGCCATATCGATCACGATCGCCATTTCATCGGCGCGATAGCAGTGGTTGTGGATCTGGATCTTGCCTTCGAGCGCGCCCTTGAGCGTATCCATGCCGATGTCGCGCGCAGGCGGGGTGCCGCCCTTTTTCTCGTACTCGTCCCAGCGCGCCTTGTATTCGGCGGCGCGAGCCCAGGTCTGGCGGTTGAGCGCCAGATTGCCCATGCGGCTGCCGGGCTTCTGGTTGCGGCTGCCATAGACCCGCTTGGGGTTCTCGCCGCACGCCATCTTGAGGCCATAGGGTGCGCCCGGGAACTTCATCGCCTGCATGGTGCGCGCAGGGACGTTCTTGAGCGTGACCGAACGGCCGCCGAACAGGTTGGCAGAGCCCGGCAGCACCTGCAGGCTGGTGATCCCGCCATTGGCGAGCGCGCGGCTGAAACCGGGGTCCTGCGGCCACACGCTGTGTTCCGCCCAGACGTCCGCGGTCACCGGGCCGGTCACCTCATTGCCATCGGCATGCGCCGATACGCCAGGCGAAGGATAATCGCCCAGATGGCTGTGGATATCGATGATGCCCGGGGTCACGAACTTGCCGGTGCCGTCGATCACCATGACATCGGCGGGGATCGCCGTGCTGGCATCGCCTACCGAGGTGATCTTGCCGTCGGTGAAGAACACCACGCCATTGTCGATCTGTCCGCCTTCGCCATCGAAGATCGTGACGTTTCGGATCGCGGTCGGCTGGCCGGGATAGACCTTGTAGGTGCTGGGATAGGGGTTGTCGTTGAAGCTGACCTTGGCGGGCTTGGCCGCGCTGCCGCTGGCGGAGGATGGCCCTTCGGCGCTTGTCGTATTGGCACAGCCAACGACCAATATGGCCGCCAGCGGCGCAGTGAACCCGTATCGCATGTTGTTATCCCTGTCGCAGTTCGGTTGGTTTTATCAGTTCAAGGTCAGGCGCCGCGCGTGGCCGGCTTGATCCCCGCAGCCTGGGCTTCGGCGAGCTCCGCCTCGCCTGCCAGCGGCTCAGCATCCTTGAGCGTGTCGAGGTGCATCAGCTTCTTGATCAATGGCGAGACGACGATCACGGCGACACCCACGCCGATCGCGATCCAGCCGATGTTCGAATACACGTCCAGCACCGTCTGCTGGCCCGCACCTTCACCGCTCGCAGCCTCCGAACCGGTCGCAGCCGCGATCAGCCCGGCAACGAAATTGCCCGAGGCCGAGGCGAAGAACCAGGTCCCCATGATCAGCGAGGCCATGTGTGCCGGTGCCAGCCGGTTCATCGCGCTCAGACCCACCGGCGACAGGCAAAGCTCGCCCGTCGTGTGCAGCAGGTAGATGAGGAAGATGAACAGCACCGGGGTGGGCACGCCGGCACCGGTTGCCGCAGCGCCCGCCACCAGCACGAGAAAGCCCGCACCCAGCTGGACCATCGCCAGGCCGAACTTGGCAGGGGCAGACGGCTCGAGCCCCTTGCGGCCCAACCAGGTCCAGATGCCCGCGAAGAACGGCGCCAGCAGCACGATGTACATCGCGTTGACCGACTGGAACACCGATGCGGGCACGCCGCCGCGGTCGACATAACGGTCGGTATAGAGGTTGAGCGAGGACCCGGCCTGTTCGAACAACGCCCAGAACAGGATCGAGCCCAGGATCAGGAACATCGCGGCAAAGATGCGATCGCGGTCGTGCGGCTCGAGCTTGGTCACCGCGGTGATCAGCACATAGCCGACCAGCACGATCCCCGAGGCGAGCAGCAGCCAGCCGACGACATCCTGATACTGGATCAGCGCCCAGATGCCGAGCACGGCGGCGATGCCGACGCCATAGATCAGCCATTCCTTCTTGATGCCCATCACCGGGGCAGCGAGTGCCGCAGGATCGGGCGATTCGCCGCGACCGCACAGCAAGGGCTTGCCCAGGATGAAGACGACAAGCCCGAGCAGCATGCCGATGCCGGCAGCGCCGAAGCCATAGGACCAGCCATAGGTTTCGCCCAGATACCCGCAGGCAAGCGACCCCAGAAACGCACCCAGATTGATGCCCATGTAGAAGATCGTATACGCGCCGTCGCGGCGGACATCGGTGCGCGGATAGAGCTGACCGACGATCACCGAGATGTTCGCCTTCAGGAAGCCCGATCCGACGATGATGAACGCCAGTGCCAGCCAGAAGATGCTGAGCGAGGTGGGGTCCTGCCCGCCGGTGCCCTCAAAGCCCATCAGCGCATGGCCGAAGGTGAGCAGCACAGCGCCGAAGGTCACCGCCTTGCGCTGGCCGAGGTACCGGTCGGCGAGATAGCCCCCCAGCACCGGGGTGATGTATACCAGAGCGGTGTAGGCCCCGTAGATGACGCCCGATTTCTCGTCCGAGAACAGCCAGTGCTTGGTGAGGTAGAAAATCAGCAGCGCGCGCATGCCGTAATATGAAAAGCGTTCCCACATTTCTGCGAAGAACAGCACATAGAGCCCCTTGGGGTGCCCCAGAAACGTGCCCTTGGAATCGCCGCTGACGGCATAACCGCTGGCCATAATCGCTATTGCTCCCGTCGATTTTATAATGGCGGCCTGCCCCCCGAGCCGCCATAGCATGCGCGCCAACCTAGACAAAAAAGCGCGGCTGTGAAGCGCCTTGTTGCAGTTGATACCACCCCGCCGCATTCCTGCCGCCGACCGGAGCCAGACGTGAACCAGTTCAACGACCTTTCATCACTGCCTGCCTATCTTTCCAGCCGCCGCTCGGGGCGCCCGCGCGACATGGTCGCCCCCGGCCCCGATGCCGCGCAGCTTCGGTCGATTGTCGCGACCGCATCGCGAACCCCCGATCACGGCAAGCTGAACCCCTGGCGGGTGGTGCATGTGGCGGGCGACCAGCGCGATCGGCTCGCCGAGTTGCTGACCGCCGCCTATCGTGCCGAAAAGCCCGACGCCGGACGGCTCGAGATCGAAGCGATGGAGACCTTCGCGCGGCTCGCACCCGAGATGCTGGTGGTGCTTTATTGCCCGCGCGAATCGAGCAAGATCCCGCTCTGGGAGCAGCAGCTTTCAGTCGGGGCGTTCGTGATGAACCTGCTGCACGCAATCCATGCGCAGGGCTTTGTCGGAGGGTGGATCACCGGCTGGCCAAGCTACAGCGCGGCGGTGCGCGACCAGTTCGGTGCTGCGCCCGAGCAGATTGCGGGCTTCGTGTTCATCGGCACCGCCGGCCAGCCGCTCGAGGAGAGGCCACGACCGGATCTCGACGCGGTGTTCAGCAATTGGAATCCACTGCCCGCTTGACCGCAAATCGGCGTCAGGATCGGCTGATATTAACCAAGTCGTAAGCTCGCCTTATTAACTTTGCGGGATGATCGACACCGACCGCGCGCGCAACTTCCGTCTTCTGCTCGACCTGTCCGAACGGACAGTGATCGTCGTGCTGTTCGCGTGGCTGTGCTATCGCATTGTTGGCAGCCTGGAAGAAACGCCTTTCAACATCGTTTTCCTGCTTGCCGAAGGCGCTGTCGCGCTGTTCGTGCTGCTGCGGCGGCCGACCGATGCCATCAGCGTAAGACCTTTTGACTGGTTTGTCGGCATCACGGGCACGATGTTGCCGATGCTGCTGATCCCGTCAGGACACGGCTGGATCGGCGGAGCCGCACTCCTCATGTCCGGTACCGCGATATCGCTGGGGGCGAAATTTTCGCTGAGGCGCAGCTTCGGCGTCGTCGCTGCCAATCGCGGGATCAAGCGCTCCGGCCTTTACGGCGCTGTCCGCCACCCGATGTATCTGGGCTATTTCCTGTCGTATAGCGGTATGTTCATCCTCAACCCATCGCTGTTCAACCTAGCGGTGCTTGGATTGTGGGCAGCCTGCCAGGTCGCCCGCATCCAAGCCGAGGAACGTGTGCTGCTTCAGGACGCAGCCTATCAGGCACACGCCCGCATGGTGCGGTTCCGCCTGATGCCATTCGTCTACTGATGCCCCGGGCGGCCAGATGCTGAGCTTGAACGACCTGCTGTTCCTGCTGGGCGCCGGCAGCGCGCTGATCGTGTTGGAACGCCTTTTCCCGCTGCACTCGGGGCAGAAGGTCTTCCGGCAGGGCTGGAAGATCGACCTGATGCATGTCTTCCTCACCGGGATGCTTATCCGGCTGGGGATGGTGTCCGCCGTGCTGGTCGCCAGCGTGATGGCCGTTTCGGTGGTTCCCGAGACAGTGCGCGAGGCGGTTCGCGCCCAGCCAGACTGGCTCGAGTTCTTGGAACTCCTGATCCTGTCGGACCTGTGTTTCTATATCGCCCACCGGATCAGCCATGCCGTGCCTGTGTTGTGGCGGTTTCATGCGGTGCACCATTCCAGCGAGCAGCTGGACTGGCTTGCGACCTATCGTGTTCATCCGGTCGATCAGATCCTCAACTCGACTGTGATCGCGCTTCCCGCCCTGGTGTTGGGGTTTTCTCCGCTGCCATTACTGATCTATGCGCTGATCTATCGCATCCATTCGCCGCTGCTCCATTCCAATGTGCGCGTCGATCTGGGTCCGCTGGGATGGCTGCTCACCACACCGCGTTTCCACCACTGGCACCATGCCGATCAGGTGGACGCGCATGATCACAACTTCGGCGGGCAGCTCGCCGTCTTCGACCGTTTGTTTGGCACATGCTATGTTGCCGGGACGCACAGCCTTCCGGAGCGCTATGGCCTTGATGGGGAAATTCCCCAGCGTTATCCCAGCCATCTGCTGCAGCCGTTCGGCCTGAGCCCAAGATCAGGTGCCGGAGCTCCGTCAATGCCAGCGCAAGAAGCCCGGGCCGATACCTGAAAATCAGTCCGGGTCGGTCTCGCCGTGATCTTCGACCGGGAGGCCGGCTGCCTCCTCTTCGGCGAATTCGCGGGTGATCTCCGCATCGAGCTTGTCGAGCGGTTCCAGCTTGGATTCCTGCTTGTGCGCCAGCTGCGCAGCGGCATCCCACGCCTTGGCGGCGCCCAGCGCGATATCCTTGCGGTTCTTCAGAGTTTCGTTGGCAGCCTTGGCGATCTGCAGGCTTTCCTGCTCACGGCAGAATTTCTCGGTGACGCGCACACTGTGCCCTCCTTGGTGTTGCTGGTGCCGACCTTCAGGCGGCGACGGGCGCAGCTACGCGCGGTATCGATGCGGATCCGGGCGAGCCTGGAAGCGCACCGTAGCAGTTTGCGGCAGGAGACGCGAGGTGTCGTTCAAGCATGCCGAGGATGCCGGCGTTCGCCTCTGCATCAACCTTGCGCGCGAACAGGTCCTTGCCATCCCAGCCATCCGATACTCGGTGCGGCGCTGAATTGAACAGCAGACAAGCGTCGCATCACTCCTGGTCTTGCCTGGGTGGCCTGCCCCTTGGCCTTTGCTCGGGGGCTGCGACCTTGATCCCGCGCCGTGCGAGCGCCTCGCGCAGCAGCACCTCGATCTCGGCATTCACGCTGCGGAACTCATGCGCCGCTGCGCGCTCGAGCGCGTCGTACAGCGACGGCTCGAGGCGCAGGGCAAAGGACTTCTTTGGAGGGGCTGCCATGGATCGGCTCAATAGAGCGACCCGGCATTGACCACCGGCTGGGTGTCGCGCTCGCTGCACAGCACCACCATCAGGTTGGATACCATCGCCGCCTTGCGCTCGTCATCCAGCTCGACCACGTTTTTCTCGCTCAGCATCGTCAGCGCATGCTCGACCATCGTGACCGCGCCTTCGACCAGCCTCGAACGCGCGGCGATCACCGCCTCGGCCTGCTGGCGCCGCAGCATCGACTGCGCGATCTCGGGCGCATAGGCCAGATGCGTCAGCCGGCATTCGTCGATCTGCACACCCGCCGCAGCAACGCGCTCCTGCAGCTGCACCTCGAGCTCGTGGCTGACCTCTTCGGCATCGCCGCGCAGCGTCACCTCGTCGACGTTGAAGTCATCGTAAGGGTACCGTGCGCCGATCACCCGCACCGCGCTTTCGATCTGGATGTCGACGAATTCCTGGTAGTTCTCGACATCGAACAGCGCCTTCGATGTGTCGGCCACGCGCCACACGACATTGGTGGCGATCTCGATCGGGTTGCCGCGCAGATCGTTGACCTTGACCTTTTCCGAGGTGACGTTGTGGACCCGCACCGAGATCTTCTTGCGGCTGAGCCACGGCCAGCGCCAGCGCAGACCGGTGTTGCGATCGGTGCCCTTGTAGCTGCCGAACAGCTGGATCGCCGCAGCCTCGTTGGGGTTGAGCATGTAGAAGCCGCTGATGATGAACAAGAACGCCAGGCCGCAGCAGATGATCACCGCCAACCCTTGCGGATCGCCCTCTGCCACCATGCCGAAACCGGCCGCCGGCAGCGCGATGGTTGCCAGCAGCAGGAGCAGAAAGACATACCCGTTGAACGTGCTGGCCGAACGCTCGCTGCTCGCCACCATGGCTGCGCCGCCTGCGTTGCCCAATCCCGTGTCCTGCATGATCGCATCTCCCTCATGATTCGAAATTATGATATCATATTTATATCAAATGTCATGGGCCGCAAGCGCATTTCTTGCAGGCCGTGCGGATGATCACAGGGCTCGCAGCGCAGCCGTGCGACAAACAGTTCGTCGCTGGAGGAAACCGTTTCGGCGTCTGTGCGTATCCAGCGGCAAGCTAACTGAGGAAACAGGACATGACGATGCATCTTGCCCGCCGCGCCTTCGATCCCGGCCAGGCCCTTGCGGCGGGGCACGGCTTTGCAAGCCGTATCGCCGGGCGCGGTTTCATGCCGCTCTATCACACAGGGGATGTCAACCACTGCCCCGGATGTGGTGGCAAGCACTGGCATGTCGGCCGGATGAGCGCCGAATGCGCGACCTGCGAAACCGCAATCCCGCTGGCGGATGTGGCAGCACAGCCGATGCGCCCGCTGTTCCACGTCACCCGCAGCCGCACCGCCTGGGTCGAATAGTCGAGGCGCGTCCGTGGCTCAGGCTGCAACCGGCTTGCGGCCCAGCACCTTGGGATAGAACTCCTGCTCCTCCCAGTGCAGCCGCGCATACAGGGCATCGGCGAGCGGGCTGAACACGTTCAGAAACGCAGCCGGATTTTCCACCACCCGCTTGGCCGGCCAATGCGCGTTGCAATCCATCAACGAACCGCGCCACGCCAGCAACTCGTCGTGAAAGCGCCTGATCATGTCGCCGCGCTCGACGGCGACATCAGGATGGCTCTCCAGATGTTCGCGCAGGCAATCGATCTCCGCCGCACAGTGCGTTCCCACAGCACGGGAAAATGCAAGGCGCAGCGCGGGCAGCGGATCGCGCACAGCCGCCCCCGTGCCGTTGGCCAGCGCGGTCACATGCGCCACGATGTCGCGCGCGATATCCGCGAGCTCGATGTGCTGCGCCGAAAACATCCGGAATTTCATGGTTGCACCCATTGTTCTTGAAAACCCACTGTTTTTGAAAACCGCGTCACTTCAATTTTACATTTGCACCGTGGCTAGTCGGCTTAGTCTTTCCAACGGGTTAATCACTTGCCCGCCCCGGCACATTGCGTCATCCTTTGCGGCAAATCAGGATCAGGGGAGCGGCACGAGATGACAATGGACCCGGCAGGGGCGCTTGAGCGGCGCGCGTTTCTTCGGTCTGCAGCCTTGGTTGGCGGCGGGCTCGCCCTGACCGCAGGCGGCGGCGCGGCGCTGGCAGCAGACGGCGACATCGCCCGCATCCGCAAGGCAGCTCAGGCCAATCGCGAGGCCGATATCAAGCGCATCCAGGACTGGATCGCCCTGCCCTCGATCGCGGCGGAAAATCTCAACATGCCGCAAGGCGCGGTGTACATGGCCGATCTGGCAAGGGCCGCCGGGTTCACCGGGGTCGAGATCGTGCCCTCCGATGGTCATCCCGGTGTCTTCGGCACCATCGATGTCGGCGCGAAGCGGACGCTGGGCATCTATTTCATGTACGACGTCAAGCAGTTCGACCCCGCCGAATGGACATCTCCGCCGCTGGAGGCCAAGATCGTCGACAAGCCCGGCTGGGGCAAGGCGATCGTCGGGCGGGGCGCGGTCAACCAGAAGGGCCCGCAGGCGACGTTCCTGGCCGCGCTGCATGCGATGAAGGCCGCAGGCGTGAAGCTTCCGGTCAACATCGTGCTGCTCGCCGAGGGCGAGGAGGAGATCGGCTCGCCCAATTTCAGGCAGATTGCCACCAAGCCCAACGTGCTTGCCGCGCTGCGCACATGCGCGGGCATCTTCATCCCCGCCTGCTGGCAGGGCGCCAATGGCGAGGTGCAGGTCAATCTCGGCTCCAAGGGCATCATCGAGCTCGAGCTGATCGCCAGCGGCGCCAAATGGGGGCGGGGGCCCAAGGGCGATGTCCACTCCAGCTACAAGGCGATGATCGATTCGCCGACCTGGCGACTGGTGCAGGCGCTGCAGACCCTGGTTTCGGCAGATGGCAACAACGTCGTCATCGGCGGCTGGTCGGACAATGTCCGCCCGCTCACGGTGCGCGAAAAGGCGTTGATCGCCGAGGCGGCCAAGTCGATGGACGAGGCGCAGATGAAGGCATCGTTCGGCGTCACCCACTGGATCGATGACCTGCCGCTCGAACAGGCGCTGGTCCGGCTGGCGCAGGAGCCGACTGCGAACATCGAGGGGCTGGTCGCGGGCTATACCGGCCCCGGCGGCAAGACCGTGCTGCCCAGCCGCGCGGTCGCCAAGCTTGACTTCCGGCTGGTCCCCAACCAGACCCGCGCCGAGGCCGAGCAGAAATTGCGCGCGCATCTCGACAAACACGGCTTCACCGACATCGAGGCGAACGTTTCGGGAGGCTACGATCCCACAGAGGTTGCCGAAGACAGCCTGCTGATCAAGGCGGAAATGGCGGCCTATGCCAGGCTCGGGGTCAAGGCCAATCTCAACCCGCGGCTCGCCGGATCCTGGCCGGGCGCGGTCTTCACCGCACCGCCGGTCAGCATCCCTGCCGGGCATTTCGGCATCGGCCATGGCAGCGCCCAGCACGCGCCCGACGAGTATTTCGTGGTGGATTCGTCCAACCCCAAGGTCGCCGGGATCACCGATGCGACGATGGGCTTTGTCGAGATGCTCTACCAGATGGCGGCTGTCCGCTAGTCGGGCTCAGCCTGTGCGTGGCGCTTGCGGCGGCGCGCTTGCGGTTGCATGACGACGGCCATGAAGATAACCGCCGCCATCCTCGACAGCATCGGCCATAAAGGGCCGTTTGCCGATACCACCCCGCTGCGTCTTGCCCAGGTCGATCTTGCCCCGCCCGGCGCGGACGAGATGCTGGTCAAGATCGAGGCAGCAGGGCTGTGCCACAGCGACCTTTCGGTCATCAACGGCGACCGCCCTCGCCCGATGCCGATGGCGCTGGGGCATGAGGCGGTCGCCACAGTGCTCGAACCGGGCGCAATTGCTGCGCAGCATTTTGCACCCGGAGACCGGGTGGTGCTGAGTTTCCTGCCCCTGTGCGGATACTGCCCCAGCTGCCATTCGGGCGAGGGATACCTCTGCGGCAATGGCGCGGCGGCGAACGGCGCGGGCACTCTGCTGGGCGGCGAGCGACGGCTGTCGGAGAGCGGGCATCCGGTGCAGCATCACCTGGGCTCCTCGGCCTTTGCGACCCATGCCGTGGTCGACCGCCGCTCGGCAGTGAAGATCGACAGCGACATTCCGGTCGAGATCGCCGCTTTGTTCGGCTGCGCGGTGCTGACCGGCGCGGGCGCGGTGCTCAACAGCGGTGCCTTGCGCGCGGGCGAAAGCGTGGTCGTTTACGGTCTGGGAGGCGTGGGCCTCGCCGCGCTGATGGCCGCAATCGCCGCGGGCGCGCATCCGGTGATCGCGATCGACCCCGTGCCCGCCAAACGCGCGCTTGCGATGGAACTGGGCGCGGTCGCCGCCGTGCCTCCGGAGGATGGCGAGGATGCGGTGATCGCAGCATTGGGCCGCAAGCCCGATCTGGTGATCGAAACCGTCGGCAAGGCAGCGGTGCTGGCCAAGGCATACGGATTGGCACGGCGCGGCGGACGGATCGTCACCGTGGGCCTTCCCAACCCCGCCGACATGCTCTCGATCCCCGCAGTCTCGCTGGTCGGCGACGGCAAGACGCTGATGGGCAGCTATATGGGCAACGCCATCCCCTCGCGCGATATCCCGCGCTATATCGCTCTGTGGCGCGCGGGTCGGATGCCGGTCGAAAAACTGCTGAGCTCGGTGAGCCCATTGTCAGAGATCAACGCGCTGTTCGATGAACTGGCGAGCGGAACCGCGATCCGGCAGGTGGTCGTGCCTTGAGGGGACTAGATACATATCACCCAAAACAGCTTCGGTGACTTGGGCTTTGTGTCTTTGTTGCAGATTGATTGAATTCTCTTTTTATGCCAAGTTAAGTTATGGATAGTGAATTCTGGGCAGCTGTTGTTGGTGCGAGTGTAGGTTCGATTTCGGGCGGAATGATCGCTTGGTTACTACAACTTGGTCAGGATCGGCGGCAAACAAGCGAACGAAACCAGGCATTAGCTAGATCATTGATATTTAAGCTAATAAGAATCTATTCTGACCTCCGTGGTTTCAAGAACCACGTCGATGCTTCCGAAGAAAACGCAAAGCGCGACGAACTGGCGATTGGCTGGCAATCATTCCGTGCAATTGGGAATTTGCCAGATAAAATCAGCTTTTCGCCCGAAGAAATGAGCTATCTATTATCTTTGAAAAATTACCCGCTTTTCGATAAGGTTTTGTCACTAGATGTAATTCATGCATCTACGTTGCGTATATTTGAGCTACACAAGGAGCGGCGAATGGCGCTAACTGATATGCTCTCTGCAACAATGAGCGGCACTGTCGGAACATCTGAGTTAACAGACGAACAGAAAGCGTTTTTTGACCCCAAGGCGGCTGAACTTGATCTCTTAGTGTCTGACATAAAACAACGCGTAGAGCAGGATGCGAGAGAAGCTAGTGAAGCACTCAAGAGAACAAACGAAGCTATAATTCCAACGCTAGGCAAGAAAATTGAGATTGAGTTTCTGCAAGAATAAGTTCGATTATTTCACTGCTCGGAATTTGATTTTTGCTTGTTTATACCCACCTCCGCTCAGCCTGAGCCTGTCGAAGGCCCCGCTATACGGCCAGCGTCTGCGCGGGTCCTTCGACTTCGCGTTCTGCGCCCGCTGCTCAGGATGAGCGGGGGTGGTGCGGGGTTCGCCTTCTTGCCCTCTCCCCTTCAGGGGAGAGGGGTATGCGCCACCCCTGCCCCTCTCAATTGCGCCTAGCCAGCAAGCTGGCAACGCTTCTTATCTCTCCCCTGAAGGAGAGAGAGCAGGTGGTGGTCAATTGAACCCTGCTCAGCGCGCCGCGGTTTCGACCGGTTTTGCCTTCATCGCAGGATTGCTCACCCGCCAGATGATGCCCGCGACGTCGTCGGTGACGAGCAGCGCGCCGCGGCTGTCGACGGTGACATCGGTGGGGCGGCCCTTGGCGGAGCCGTCCTTGGCGAGGAAGCCGGTGAGCACGTCGACGGGAAGTCCGCCGGTGACCTTGCCCTCGGCATTGCGGGTGACGGCGGGGCGGCCGGTCTGGCCGAAGGGCACGAATACGACCTTGTAACCCGATGCGGGCTTGCGGTTCCACGATCCGTGCAGCGCGACAAAGGCACCGTTGGCAAAGCCCTGGCCCAACGCCGCCTTGCTGGCGAAGGTGAGGCCCAAGGGCGCGACGTGGCTGCCCAGCGCATAATCGGGACGCCGGGTGTATTCGCGCAAATCCTGGCGGCGAGGCTCGACGCGCAGGTCCTCATATCCCCCCCAATAGTTCCACGGCCAGCCAAAGTGCATGCCGACATCGACCCGGGTGAGGTAATCGGGCACCAGATCGGAGCCGAGCATGTCGCGTTCGTTGACCACGGTCCACAGCGCGTCCGAATTGGGCTCCCACGCCAGGCCAACGGGATTGCGCAGTCCGACCGCGAAATCGCGCTTCTTGCCGGTGGCAAGATCGATCTCGATGATCCGCGCACGGCCCTTTTCGGCGGGCAAGCCCTTTTCGGCGATGTTGGTGGCCGAGCCGATCGCGACGTACAATTTGGTGCCGTCGGCATTGGCGAGCAGGTTGCGGGTCCAGTGATTGTTGGGCTTGGACGCGGGCAGATCGATGATCTTGCGACCTTCGCCGGTGATCTTCACCTGGCCGGGGGTATAGGGATAGGCCATCACCGCATCGGTGTTGGCGACGTACAGCGTCTCGCCGATCAGTTGCATGCCATAAGGCGAGTTGAGCCCCTCGAGCAGCACCGTCTTCGATTCGGCCCGGCCATCGCCATCGGCATCGCGCAGCAGCGAGATGCGGTTGGCAGACTCAACGCCAGCCCCCGCCTTGTTCATCAGCATCCGCATGATGAAGCCTTCGATGCCCTTGTTCTCGCGCGGCGGGCTGTTGGTTTCGGCGACCAGCACATCGCCATTGGGCAAGACCAGCATCGATCGCGGATGATCGAGCCCTTCGGCAAAGCGTGCCACGGCCAGACCCTTGCCGGCCTCGGGCGCTTCGCCCTCGCCCCAGACCTTGACGTCGGCGACGTTGATGGTGGGGAAGATTTCCTTGCGCGGCGCGGAGATCACCGGCGATGGCCCGCTCACCTCGGCGATATCCAGCTCTGCGGTGTCGCCGCTGAGGAAATACCACCCGGCCCCGCCGACGATCGCGGTGGTGAGGCCCAGAAAAACGAGGATGTTGCGTGCTTTGTTGGTCATGCCTTCCGAATTAGGGAGGCAATCGGGCTCACGCAAGCACGATCAGCCGGTATAATCGGGCAGCGAATGGAATGCGTTCTTCAATGCATCGCTCCACTGGTCGGCGATGAGGTTGTAATAGGGGTCGCTGCCGGAAATCCGGCGGTTGCGCCCGGCAAAGCTGTTCGATGCGTAGATCTGCAGATCGAGCGGCAGATCGACAGAGAGATTGGCCTTGATCGTCGAATCGAACGACACCATCAGCAGCTTGATCGCATCGTTGAACGACATGTCGCGGTCATAGGCACGCACCAGGATCGGGCGGCCGTATTTGGTCTCGCCGATCTGGAAGAACGGCGTGTCGTCGCCCGCCTCGATGAAGTTGCCTTCCGGATAGATCAGGAAAAGCTTGGGATCCATGCCCTTGATCTGGCCGCCGACGATCATCGAAGCGCCGAATGAGGACGAGGCGGTTTCGCCCGCGATCGAGCGGGTGCGCGCGATCTCGTCGCGCAGCGTCTCGCCGATGATCCGCGCCACCTGGAACATGGTGGGCGCTTCCATGATCGAGGGCTTGCGCTCGTGCGGTGCCTTGGTGCGCTCCTCGAGCACGCTGATCACGCCCTGGGTGGTCGCCAGATTGCCCGCGGTCATCACCGTGATGTAGCGGTCGCCCGGTTTTTCCCAGGTGAACATCTTCTTGAAAACGCTGATGTTATCGACACCGGAGTTGGTGCGGGTGTCCGACATGAACACCAGCCCTTTGTCCAGGCGCATCCCGACGCAATATGTCATAGGAGCGTCCTCCCCCTTTGCTCTCATGCGTTTTATAAGGGATCAAGCGCAACAATCGGTCAAGGCCGAATGCCACCAAGGCCACATTGCATGTGGAAAAACCGTTATTGCTGCGCCTGAACCTGCTGCACAGTCAACGTCACGGTCATCGCCTCGTTCCCCCTGCCGAAGGTAATCCCTCCGATCGGGGCGGCTTCGCGATAATCCAGCCCGGTGGCAACGCGGACATAGCGCTCGTCGGGGGAATAGCCGTTGGAAATGTCGAACCCGACCCAGCCCAGCCCCTGCGCGTGCACCTCTGCCCAGCCATGGCCTGCGTCCTGCTCGGTCCGGTCGTTCATCAGCAGATAGCCGCTGACATAGCGCGCGGGGTAACCGAGCAGACGGGCGAGCGTGATGAACAGATGGGCATGATCCTGGCACACGCCGTGTCCGGCATTGAGCGCCTCTTCCGCAGTCGTGGTCGCTCCGGTCTGGCCGACCTCATAGGCGACCGCGCCGCGCACCAGTTCGGACAGCGCATGCAACCGCGGCGCATCGCCGTTGGCAGCGCCGGGATCGTCAAACTGGCGCAGCAACTTGCGGATCGCAGGGCCTGGCCTTGTGAACGGGGTGTCGCGGCGAAAGTACCACAGCGGCGCAGAGCCGCCATGCTGGCCGACCATCCCGGCATGGTCGCTGGTCTCCACCTCGCCCTCGCAATGGATCACCACCTCGTGCTGATTGGGATTGAAGCTGAAGAGTTCGACATGGTTGTTGTGATGGTCGATATACTCGACCTGCTTCGATCCACCCTCGACCTCGGTCTTCCAGCGGACCACGCGCTGTCCGGCGGAATCCTTGGGGATCATGCGCAGCCGCTGCAGCGCATAAGGCATCGGCGTGTCGTAGTGATAGGATGTTCGGTGGACGATATGCAGACGCATGATTGACCGGCTAACCCTTTTGGCTCTGACCCTCTCCGGACCTACAGATAGAAGCGGAATTCCTGCTCGATCTGGGCGGAAATGGCGTTGTTGCGCTTGATGAAATCCTGGATGAACTGGTGCAGTCCGTTGTCCACGATCATGTCGATATTGGCCTGTTCCAGATCGCGCCGCAGCGCGCAGGCGAGATCCAGGCTGGCGCCGCTGGTGCCGTATTCGCGCGCGATCGCCTCAAGCGCGCCCGCCATCCGGCCCGCGCAGAACGACAGCGAGCGCGGCATCACCTGGTCCAGTATCATGAACTGGGCGATGTTGCGCGGATTGGTTTCCCCCGGGTTGAGCCAGCGGAAGGCGCGATAGGCCGAAACCGAGCGCAGGATCGTCTCCCACTGCACATTGTCCAGGCTGGATCCGACATAGGACAGCGAGGGCAGCAGCACGTAATATTTGACGTCGAGAATGCGCGCGGTGCTGTCCGAGCGTTCGACGAAGGCGCCCAATTGCGCGAAGAAATAGATGTCGTTGCGCATCATCGTGCCGCTCTGGGCGCCGCGCACCTGCGCGCTCTGCTGGCGGATCAGGCTCAGCACATCGGGGAGCTCATTGTCGGAAATCTGGGTGCGCAGCGCTTCCTTGAGCGTCATCCAGCACTCGTTGGTCGCCTCCCACACCTCGCGGGTCAGCGCGGTGCGCACCAATCGCGCGTTATTGCGCGCGCTTTCGATGACCGAGAGCACGCTGTTGGGGTTGGTCTTGTCGCGCAGCAGGAAGTTGATGACGCTGGAGCCATCGACCTTGTCGTAACGCTGAGAATAGGCGCGGCGCACGCCCGCGGTGGTCAGCACCGACCCCCACTCGTCCTCGGCCGCTTCCGACCGGGTGAGCGCGATGCGGAAGCCCGCATCGACCAGCCGCGCGATATTCTCGCTGCGCTCGAGATAGCGCTGCATCCAGAACAGGCCGCCTGCGGTCTTGCCCAGCATCAGCGGGCCCCTTCGGCATCGACAGCGCGCATCATTCGTCGAGCACCCAGCTGTCCTTGGTGCCCCCGCCCTGGCTGGAATTGACCACCAAAGAGCCCTTTTTGAGCGCCACGCGGGTGAGGCCGCCGGGCGTGATGTCGATGCCGTTGGGCGAGACCAGCACGAACGGACGCAGATCGACATGCCGCGGCGCCAGGCCCTGGCGGGTCATGATCGGCACCGTGGACAGCGCCAGCGTGGGCTGCGCGATATAATTGCCCGGCCGCGCCTTGAGCTTGTCGCGGAAGGCGGCGAGTTCCTTGCGATTGGCGGCAGGCCCGACCAGCATGCCATAGCCGCCCGATCCGTGGACTTCCTTGACCACCAGTTCGTGCAAATGCTCCATCACATAGGCGAGCGAATCCGGTTCGGAGCAGCGCCAGGTCGGCACATTTTCCAGGATCGCCTTTTCGCCGGTGTAGAACTCAACGATCTCGGGCATGTAGCTGTAGATCGCCTTGTCGTCCGAGATGCCGGTGCCGGGTGCGTTGGCGATGGTGATGCCGCCTGCGCGATAGACATCCATGATCCCGGGAACACCCAGCGCCGATTCCGGACGGAAGGTGAGCGGATCGAGATAGTCGTCGTCGACCCGGCGATACAGCACATCGATCGCGCGATAACCCTGTGTGGTGCGCATCGCCACGCGCCCGTCGATGACGCGCAGGTCATGCCCCTCGACCAGTTCCGCCCCCATCTGGTCGGCGAGGAAGCTATGCTCGAAATAGGCGCTGTTGTGGATGCCGGGTGTCAGCACCGCGATTTCGGGCGCGCCATTGCACGCACGCGGTGCGCTGGCGGCAAGCGAGCGGCGCAGCTTGCGGGGGTAATCGGAGACCTCGCGCACCTTGTTCTTGCGGAACAGTTCCGGGAACATGTGCAGCATCGTCTCGCGGTTTTCGAGCATGTACGACACGCCCGATGGCGTGCGCGCATTGTCCTCGAGCACATAGAACTGGTTGGGGCCCGTGCGCACGATATCGACGCCGATGATGTGGGTGTAGATGCCGCCGGGTGGATCCATGCCGATCATCTGCGGCAGATAGGCATCGTTCTTGGCGATCAGCTCGACGGGCACCCTGCCCGCCCGCAGGATCTCCTGCCGGTGGTAGATATCGTAAAGGAACGCGTTGATCGCGCGCACCCGCTGCTCGATCCCGCGGCTCAGGCGCGCCCATTCGCGGCCCGATATGATGCGCGGCACGATATCGAACGGGATCAGCCGCTCGCTTGCCTCTTCCTCGCCATAGACCGCAAAGGTGATGCCGGTGCGGCGGAAGAAGTTTTCCGCATCGCGCGCCTTGGTCCGCAATCTGGCGGCATCCTGGCTGGAGTACCAGGCGCAGAATTCGTCATAAGGTTCGCGCACCGAACCATCGGCCCGAAGCATCTCGTCAAAGTGCGGCGTTTCCCCTGTCATTGTTCCGAGATGTGACAGCTATTGTGCACTGCCGCAAGACCGGAAATGCACCGGCTGCATCTGCCGGCTGTGCACCGGTTCGAGACGGGCAAACTTGCCATCGGCGTCCTTTGCGTGTGTATTCGCCGCCAACCATGCGGAAGGACCAGACAGCTTGAAAAGATCGACAGGCCTCGTGCTCGCAGCAGCGCTTTTGCTGGCAGGCTGCGGCCCCGCCGAAAAGGCCGCGAATGACACCACCGCTGCCGATATTCCCGAAGCGCGGCCCGATGCGGTCAACGACCGCTTCGCACGGCTGGCGCTGGCCTGCGTGCACAAGGAATATCCCAACAAGATATCGCATGTGATGAACACGGCCGAGGACGCGCAAACCCCGGCCGAACTGACCCCGGCCTTTTATGGTTGTTTCGACTGGCACAGCTCGGTCCACGGCCACTGGCTGCTGGTGCGCATCCTCAAGACCGATCCCGCATCGCCGATGAAGCCCGCGATCATCGCCGCGCTGGATCGCAGCTTCACCGACGCGAACATCGCTGCCGAACTCGCCTATCTCGACGGCGAGGGACGCAAGGGGTTCGAGCGGCCCTATGGCACCGCCTGGCTGCTGCAGCTGGTCGCCGAGCTCGACGAGAGCGAAGACCCGAGGCTGAAAGCCTGGCGCGAGACCTTGCGTCCGCTCGAGGAGCGGATCGTTGCCGAAACGCAGGAATGGTTGCCAAAGCTCGCTTATCCCATTCGCCTGGGCACCCACAACCAGAGCGCTTTCGCCTTCGGCCTGATGATCGATTATGCGCGGCAGGTGGGCAATACGGCGTTCGAGAAGCAGCTGGCGGACAAGACGCTCGAATTCCACCGCGCCGACATCAATTGCCCGCTGGCCTATGAACCATCGGGCGAGGATTTTCTCTCGCCCTGCCTGATGGAAGCGGATCTGATGCGCCGGGTGATGCCGCAGGCAGACTATGCCGCCTGGCTGGGCACATTTCTGCCGCAGATTCCGGTGGATGGCTCGGGCGACTGGCTGACGCCGGGCGAGGTGCGCGACCCCACCGATGGAAAGCTGGTCCACCTCGACGGGGTCAACCTGTCGCGCGCCTGGGCGATGGAGGGCATCGCCAGCGCGCTGCCGGAAGGCGATGCCCGTGTGCCCGCGCTGTTGGCGGCATCAAAGGCGCACGCCACCAGCGGGCTCGCGGCTGTGAGTGCCGACAATTACGAGGGCAGCCACTGGCTGGGCAGCTTCGCGACGTACCTGACAACCAAGCGGGGGATTGCCCCGCGGTAACGCACACACCCTCTCCCCTCCCGCAGGCGGGAGGGGCAGGCTCAGCTTGCTGAGCCGGGGTGGGCTGGGAGCACAATTGGCTGCTCAGACCCACCCCGTCTTCGGCTTCGCCTCAGCCACCCCTCCCGCATGCGAGAGGGGAGAGGCATGTCAATCCACCGTCAGCACCAGCTGCCCGTCGCCATCCTCGACCTTGACCGTCGAGCCATCGGGGATCTCGCCGCGCAGCAGTTTGTCCGCGAGCGCATCCTGCAGATAGCGCTGGATCGCGCGCTTCAATGGCCGTGCGCCATAGACCGGATCATAACCCACCCGGCCCAGCCACTTCTTGGCGCTGTCGGACAGGTCGATCGTGATCTTGCGGTCCTTGAGCAGCCTTGCCACCCGCGCCACCTGGATGTCGACGATCGGCGCCATGTGCTCCTCGCCCAGCCGATGGAACAGGATGATCTCGTCGAGCCGGTTGAGGAATTCGGGGCGGAAATGCCCGCGCACGACCTCCATCACCTGCGGCTCGACATCCTTGACCTTCTGGTCCTCGGTCATCCCGGCCAGATACTGGCTGCCCAGGTTCGAGGTCAGGATGATCAGCGTGTTCGAGAAGTCGACCGTACGCCCCTGCCCGTCGGTCAGGCGACCGTCGTCGAGCACCTGCAGCAGCACGTTGAACACATCGGGGTGCGCCTTCTCGACCTCGTCGAACAGCACGACCTGATAGGGCCTGCGCCGCACTGCCTCGGTGAGCACGCCGCCCTCCTCGTAACCGACATAGCCCGGAGGCGCGCCGATCAGCCGCGCGACCGCGTGCTTTTCCATGAACTCGCTCATGTCGATGCGCACCATCGCGTTGTCGTCATCGAACAGGAAGCCCGCCAGCGCGCGCGTCAGCTCGGTCTTGCCGACGCCGGTGGGGCCGAGGAACAGGAAGCTGCCGAGCGGACGGTTGGGGTCCTGCAGACCCGCGCGCGAACGCCGCACCGCCTTGGCGACGGCCTCGACCGCGGCGGCCTGGCCGATCACCCGCTTGCCGATATGCTCTTCCATCGCGAGCAGCTTCTCGCGCTCGCCCGCCAGCATCCGCTCCATCGGGATTCCGGTCCACTTGCTGACGACCGCAGCGATATCGTCCTCGGTCACTTCCTCACGCAGCATCGCGCCTTCGGTGAAGGTCGCAGCTTCCGCCAGCTTGCGCTCCAGCTCGGGGATGCGCCCGTAGGACAGCTCGCCCGCACGCGCGAGGTCGCCGTTGCGTTGTGCCTGGTCGAGCTCGATGCGCAGACCGTCGAGCTCTTCCTTGAGCCGGGCTTCGGCGTGGATCTTGTCCTTCTCGCCCTTCCAGCGCGTGGTCAGTTCGGACGATTTCTGCTCGAGTTCGGACAGGTCCTTCTGCAGATGAACCAGCCGGTCCTTGGACGCGGCATCGCTTTCGCGGCCCAGCGCCGACGCTTCGATCTTGAGTTGGATGATCTTGCGATCAAGCGCTTCGATCTCCTCGGGCTTGCTCTCGACTTCCATGCGGATGCGGCTTGCGGCCTCGTCCATCAGGTCGATCGCCTTGTCGGGCAGGAAGCGGTCGGAGATATAGCGGTTGGACAAAGTCGCCGCCGCCACCAGCGCGTTGTCGGTGATCCGCACGCCATGGTGCAGCTCGTACTTTTCCTTGAGGCCGCGCAGGATCGAGATCGTGTCCTCGACATTGGGCTCGCCGACGAACACCGGCTGGAACCGCCGCTGCAGCGCGGGGTCCTTTTCGACATGCTTCTGATATTCGTCGAGCGTGGTTGCACCGATGCAGTGCAATTCGCCGCGCGCCAATGCAGGCTTGAGCAGGTTGGAGGCGTCCATCGCGCCCTCGCCCTTGCCCGCGCCGACCAGCGTGTGCATCTCGTCGATGAACAGGATGATCTCGCCATCGGCGCCCTTGACCTCGTCGAGCACCGCCTTCAGCCGCTCCTCGAACTCGCCGCGATACTTGGCGCCCGCGATCAGCGAGCCCATGTCGAGCGACATCAGGCGGCGGTCCTTCAAGGAATCGGGCACGTCACCATTGGCGATGCGCAGCGCCAGTCCCTCGGCGATCGCGGTCTTGCCGACGCCGGGTTCGCCGATCAGCACGGGGTTGTTCTTGGTCCGCCGCGCAAGAATCTGCACGGTGCGGCGGATTTCCTCGTCGCGGCCGATCACCGGATCGAGCTTGCCCTCGCGCGCAGCCTCGGTGAGGTCACGCGCGTACTTCTTCATCGCTTCGTAGCTCTCCTCGGCGCTGGCGGAATCCGCCGAGCGGCCGCCGCGCAGATCGTTGATCGCGGTGTTGAGCGCCTCGGGGGTAAGCCCCGCCTTCGCCAGCGCGTCGCCTGCCTTGGTGCCCTTGGCGAGCGTGATCGCCAGCAGCAGACGCTCGACGGTGACGAAGCTGTCGCCAGCCTTGGTCGCCACCTGTTCGGCGCTATCGAGCAATCGCACGGCGTCATTGTCCAGACCCGGCGTCTGCTGCGCTCCGCCGCCCGACACTGCGGGTACCTTGGCGAGCAAGGCATCGACTTCCTGCACCGCGACGGGGGCATTGCCGCCTGCGCGCGCAATCAGCCCGGCCGCCATGCCTTCGGTATCTTCCAGCAGTGCCTTGAGGATGTGTTCGGGGCTGATCCGCTGGTGGTTCATGCGGATGGCCACGGTCTGCGCCGACTGCAGAAAGCCCTTGGCGCGATCAGTGAATTTTTCGAGGTTCATGGGAGTGTCTCCGCCCTATCTGTGCCCTTGCTCCGCTGACATAGTGTTGCATCTTTGCAACGCAAGGGGTGCAGCAACCACGCGGTGCAACTTGTGCATTATCCCCGCCCTTAGCCCTGCCCCGCCTGCCGGAGCAGCTGCTGCGCGCGCGACAGATGCGGGCGGTCAAGCATACCGCCTTCATGGCCGATCGTGCCGACCCCGGGGTTGGCGGCAAACAGATCGACGACCATCTGCGCATGCGCCAGCTCTTCGGCGCTGGGGGTAAAGGCGGCGTTGATCACATCGACCTGCGCGGGGTGGATCGCGAGCATGCCGCGATAGCCGTCGCGCCGGACCTTTTCGGCGCGCATCCGCAAGCCATCAAGGTTGCGGAAATCGGCTTCGATCGTCTCGATCGCGGTCACGCCGGCGCTCGCCGCCCCGAGCAGGCACAGGCTGCGCGCGAGCTCATAGGTGAAGCCGTAGCTGCCATCGGGGTTGCGGTTGGCGCTGGCGCCGATCGAATCGGCCAGATCCTCCGAACCCCAGCTCATTGCGACGACGCGGGGCGCGCCCTTGTAATCGCCGGTGTGGAACATCGATTGCGCCGTCTCGGTGACCAGCACGATGACCGGGGTCGATCCCTGATCGATGCCACAGGCGACTTCGAGCGCGGAGAGATAGTGGTCGAGGCGTTCGACATCACCGCGCCCGCTGGCCTTGGGCAGCATGATCCCGCCGGGGCGCGCGGGCATCACCGCGGCAAGGTCTGCCAGCGTGTACGGCCCGTCGAGCGGGTTCACCCGTACCCACAGCCGTTCGCGCCCTTGTTCGCGGCTGGCGAGCATCGCGTGGACCAGAGCGCGCGCCAGCGGCTTGTTTTCGGTAGCGACCGCATCTTCCAGATCGAACAATACGATATCCGCGGCGCTGTCGGCCGCCTTGGCCATCTTCTTTTCGCTGTCGCCCGGCGCAAACAGCCATGACCGCATCGGATAGGAAGGCAGGGAACAAGAAGGCAGGGACGGGTCGGCAATCGGCGGCATAAAGGCATCCTGTCCAGCACGGCCCATCATGGCCGTTCAGGTGCCTTTTACCGTCGATCGCCGCCCGTGCAATCGCCTCAGAAGCGGTAGCTCACGGTGCCGAAGACATTACGCTCTGCTCCGATGAAGCAATCGCCACGCGCAAGGCATGCCGAATAGAAGCTCTTGTCGAACAGGTTGGTGGCGTTGACCGCCAGCGACCACGGTCCCCGGGCCAGCTCGACCAGGGCATCGACCAGCGTATAGGACGGCGTGCGCAGCCCATCCGGGAATGCCGCGCCGAACGAGAGATTGGCGCTGGAATGCCGCACCCCGGCGCCGATGCGCAGATTGGTCTCGTCGTCGAGCGCGAACGACTTGGTGCCCCATACCGACGCGTTGTGCTTGGGCACGTTTTCTAGCTGGCGGTTGGTGCCGTCGATCCGGGCCTTGGTGTAGCTGTAGTTGGCGAGCAGTTCCCAGTTGCCCGGCAGACGGCGGCTGGCCTCGATCTCGAAGCCCTTCGAGGTCAATGCGCCTGCCTGGAACTGGTCGAACGGATCGGGGGTGCTGGGGTCGTCGATCGGCCGTCCGGTTTCCTTGATGTGGTACGCTGTCAAAGTCACCAGAGTCGCCTCATCGGGGTGGAACTTGACCCCGCCCTCGAACTGCCGCCCACGCTTGGGGGTGAACGGGTTGCCGTTGCTCGCGGTACCGGCGATCGGATCGAAGGATTCGGTGTAGCTGAAGAACGGCGAGACGCCCCGGACGAGCTCGCCGATGATTCCGGCGCGCAGCGAGGTTGCGCTGACCTTGACCGTGGGATTGCCAGGCGACGACGACCGCACCGTATCGCGGCGCCCCCCCAGCACGATCGACACCCGGTCCCACAGCCGGATCTGGTCCTGCAGATAGAAGCCGAGCTGCTTTTGGGTATTGTCTTCGGACGAGCCACCGAGGAAGCCAGGAAAGGCTGCTGTCGGAATGCCGCCGCCGAAGTTTGACAGCGCGGCATAATCGATATCGTAGATATCGATGGTCTCGAGCGCAAAACCGCCATTCTTGCGCACCCGGTTCCAGCTGTAGTCCACCCCTGCCAGCACGACATGCTCGATATTGCCGCCGGTGTTGAAGTTGAACCTGAGGTTGTTGTCGGTCGAGAAGATGTCGAGCCGGGCGATGCTGCCATCGGCATAGTTGCCGATGATCCGCTGATTGGCATCCAGATACGGGTTGGTCGGGTTGGAATAGCTGTTGGGGTAGTGCGTCAGATAGGTGAGGTTGCTGTCGATGCTGCGCGCCTTGGCGGAGAAGCTGACCGCATCGCTGAATCGGTGCTCGAACAGCGCCGTGCCCTGCAGCAGGCGGCCATCGTAGCGGTCCCAGCCAGGCTTGCCGATGAAGGTGCTGTTGGCAAGGCGACCATTGGGGTTGGGCAGCAGCGTTCCGACCAAAGGCAGGAACTGCGACACCGATCCGCCCTCGTCTTCCTGATAAAGCCCGATCAGCGTCAGCCTGGTATCGTCCGTCGGCTGCCAGAGCAGCGAGGGCGAAAGCATCACGCGGTCGTCGCGCACGAAATCGACCTGGGTATCGGCATCGCGCACGCGCGCCACCATTCGTGCGGCCACGGTGTCGGTGATGCCCCCGGTAACATCTGCCAGCATCTCCTTGCGGTCGAAGCTGCCGTAGCGCACCGCTATTTCACCGCGCGTTTCGAACGATGGGGCCTTGGAGACCAGGTTGATCAGGCCGCCGATCGAGCTCTGCCCGAACAGCACCGAGGCGGGCCCGCGCACCACCTCGACCTGCGAGAAGTTGTACGGGTCCGCGCGGATGCTCGCATAGAAGCTGAAGATGTCGCGCATGCCATCGCGGAACTGCAAGGGGCTGGAGCCGCGGATGAAGCTCGAATCCACGCGGCCATCGGGGCCATAAGCGTTGGCCTGCACCCCCGCGACATAGTTGAGCGTATCGGCGATCGACAGCGCCCCCTGCGCCAGAAACTGGTCGTCGGTGACGACGGTAATCGGCTGCGGCGTCTCGATCGCGGGTGTATCGGTCTTGGTCCCGGCGGCGTTCTGCTGCCGCGCGCCCGTCACTATGATCTCTGGTCGGGGTGCCTCTGCAGCGTCGATCTCCTGCGCCAGCACGGGCGCCCCCCACCCGGTTGCCGCGAGCGCGGTGCCAGCCAGGAATTTGCTAAAGCTTTTGCGAGTCATTTGTATTTCTCCCGAAGTCGCGTCGGGGACCTAATTCAGTTGCAATCTATTCGCAATAGCGTTTATCGAACCGTGCGAGAGAATTGGGGAAAATGGTCAGCGAGCGGACAGGGCCAGTGTCAGCGAGTTTCACCTGACGTGCGGCAGATTCCCGTGCACCACGGCACGCACCGAACGCAGATGTGCCCAAATGAAAATATCGGCCCCGCGTTTTTCGGAGCTAATTGCGGGGGCTACAACCAATGGAACCGCGTCGGAATTGTACAAAAATGCACGCATCCCCCAAAAGTCGGGGTAGCAAGTCTTTAGAGATACTGCGAAACATAAAAAATCGGACAAGCCGTCGCTGCCACTGGAAGTCACTTCCTTCATGCTGGCAGACAGATGGCGAGCGGTCGCACGACTTTGCACAGGGGAAAGCACGTGAAATCGTTAGCCAGAGATACTTCTGCGCGCTCCACACCTTCGTGGAACAGGCCAGTCATGGCCGGTGAACTGCATGCCGACGCCAGAGGGGCCGAAGGCGACCGCAAGACGCGGCTGATCCTGCAGGAACAGCAGGCCAGTCGGTTGCGCTCCTCCAACTTTCCCGGGCTCAAGCTGCGCAACCCCAGCTGGGACATGCTGGTCGCGCTGCTGGCCGCCAAGCGCAACGGCACCCAGCTTTCGATGAGCGACTTGTGCCTGATGTGCGACGCACCCGAAAGCACTGCGCTGCGCCTGATCCACCAGCTTCGCGAGAAGGGCTATGCCGAAATGGTGCCCGACCGATCCGACCGCAGGCGCACCCGCGTCTCGCTCACCCGGATGGGCGAAGCGCAATTCGATGCCTATCTGGACAAGATGGGCCCGGCCTGATCCGGCCCCTGGCTACTTTACTCGAATTTAAAGGTTTGCGGCTACCTCTCGTCACGATGAGGATGAAACCGCTATGTCTTTCGGAAAAAGAGGACTGACAGGATCTGACGTTCCGGCAACCCCCAGGGTTGACGAGAACCTGCCCCAGCGCGAGGCACGGGTGCACCGGCTGATGAAGGTCACCGTCTTCCACGAGCGCTTCGGCAGCGCCGATGCGGTCATCCGCGATATCTCGAGCGGTGGTCTGGGAGGGCGTTGCAATGCAGCGCTGATCGCCGGTGATGTGGTCGAGATCGACCGCCCTGGCCTGGGCCGGTTCGAGGCCGAGGTGCGCTGGGTGCGCAGCGGACAATTCGGCGCGCAGCTGACATCGGATCTGCGCATCGATACCAAGGCGATCGAGAACCTCGCCTTCAACGGCTCCAACTGGGACAGCGAAGTCAACAAGCCGCTGGAAAATCACGTCTTCACACGGTTCAAGCCGATGCAGAACACGTACCGGCCCAGCATCTCGCTCCGCCGCGACCGCTGACCCGAAAGAAACCGCCCTGCCCCCGGAATGCTCCGAAGGCAGGGGGTCGAAACAAGTGATCAGTCGAAGCGCAGGCTCTTGACCGTCTTCACGCCGGCCAGCTGGCACAATTTCCACAGCACCGGTTCGGCCACCGCGCCATCGAGCGACAGCAGCAGCACCGCCTCGCCACCTGCCCGCGCTTCGCGACGCCCCAGATGGAAGGTCGCGATGTTGACATTGGCCTCGCCCAGCGTCGATCCCAGCCGTCCGATGAAGCCGGGCTCGTCGCGGTTGACGATGTAGAGCATGTGCCCCGCCAGATCGGCCTCGATCTTGATGCCGTAGATTTCGACCAGACGCGGAGTCGCATTGCCGAACAGCGTGCCAGCAACCGAACGTTCGCCATCCTCGGTCGCCACCGAAACGCGAACCAGCGTGTGATAGTCGCCTTCGCGATCATGCCGCACTTCGCGCACATCGAGACCGCGATCCTTGGCGAGGAACGGTGCGTTGACCATGTTCACGCTGTCGCTGAACGCGCGCATGAAACCGGCGAGCACCGCAGCGGTGATCGGCTTCATGTCGAGCTCAGCCGCAGCGCCCTCGACCTCGATCGAGATGCTCTTGACCCGATCGCTCTCGAGCTGGCCGACCAGACGGCCAAGATTGGTCGCCAGCGCCATATAGGGACGCAGCTTGGGGGCCTGCTCGGCCGACAGGCTGGGCATGTTGAGCGCGTTGGTGACGCCACCCTTGACCAGATAATCGGCCATCTGCTCGGCGACCTGGATCGCGACATTGACCTGTGCTTCGCTGGTCGACGCGCCCAGATGCGGGGTCGAGACGAAGTTGGGGGTGCCGAACAGCGGGCTGTCGGTGGCAGGCTCGGTGGCGAACACGTCGAGCGCAGCGCCCGCGACCTGACCCGAATCCAGCGCCTCCTTGAGCGCCGCCTCGTCGATCAGTCCGCCACGCGCGCAGTTGATGATGCGCACGCCCTTCTTGGTCTTGGCCAGCGCGTCCTTGCTCAGGATATTGCGGGTCTGGTCGGTGAGCGGGGTGTGCAGCGTGATGAAATCGGCGCGCGCGAGCAAGTCGTCGAGGGTGACCTTCTCGATGCCCAGTTCGACCGCGCGTTCGGGCGTCAGGAACGGATCGAACGCGACGACCTTCATCTTGAGGCCCAGCGCACGATCGGCAACGATCGATCCGATGTTGCCCGCGCCGATCAGGCCCAAAGTCTTGGCGGTGAGTTCGACGCCCATGAAGCGGTTCTTTTCCCACTTGCCCGCCTGGGTCGAGGCATCGGCCTCGGGCAGCTGGCGGGCAAGCGCGAACATCAGCGCGATGGCGTGCTCGGCGGTGGTGATCGAGTTGCCGAACGGGGTGTTCATGACAACGACACCCTTGGCCGAAGCAGCAGGAATATCGACATTATCGACGCCGATCCCGGCGCGGCCGACGACCTTGAGGTTGGTCGCCGCATCGAGGATCGCCTTGGTCACCTTGGTCGACGACCGGATGGCAAGGCCATCATACTGGCCGATGATCCCGGCGAGCTCTTCGGGCGTCTGGCCGGTGATGACATCGACTTCGCAGCCACGCTCGCGGAAGATCTGCGCGGCTTTGGGGTCCATTTTGTCGGAAATGAGAACTTTAGGCATGGGTAATTCCTTTGTCGGAAATGAAGTGCCGGTCCCCTGCGCAGGGAGGGGCCCATCTCCGGACCGCTGCACCTGGTGCACGCGCAGGAGATGGCTCCCCGCCTTCGCGGGGAAACCGGTTCAATTATTTGGAAGTCAGCTCGGAATAGGCCCAGTCGAGCCAGGGCCCCAGCGCCTCGATATCGGCGGTGTCGACCGTCGCGCCGCACCAGATGCGAAGGCCAGGAGGCGCATCGCGATACCCTGCGATGTCGAAGGCCGCGCCTTCCTTTTCGAGCAGTCCGGCAAAGGCCTTGATGAACGCCTCGTCCGCGCCTTCGACCGTCAGACAGACGCTGGTGGTCGAACGCGTCGCCGGATCGGGCGCGAGATGGCCCAGCCAAGGCCGCGCCTGCACGATGGCATCGAGCGCGGCGGCGTTGGCGTCGCTGCGTGCGATCATCGCATCCGCTCCGCCAATCGACTTGGCCCATTCGAGCGCGAAGATCGCATCTTCGACCGCGAGCATCGAGGGGGTGTTGATCGTCTCGCCCTTGAACACGCCTTCGGTCAGCTTGCCCTTGGACACCAGACGGAACACCTTGGGCAGCGGCCATGCAGGTGTGTAGGTTTCAAGCCGCTCGACTGCACGCGGGCCGAGGATGAGCACGCCATGCGCGCCCTCGCCGCCCAATACTTTCTGCCAGCTGAAAGTGGCAACGTCGATCTTGTCCCAGGGCAGGTCGTAGGCAAACACCGCGCTGGTGGCGTCGGCGAAGCTCAGGCCTTCGCGGTCCTCGGCGATCCAGTCGCCATTGGGGACGCGCGCACCCGAGGTGGTGCCGTTCCAGGTGAACAGGACATCGTTCGACCAGTCGACCGCATCCAGATCGGGGATCTGGCCATAATCGGCGCGCAGGATGGTGGGATCGAGCTTGAGCTGCTTGGCGGCATCGGTCACCCAGCCTTCACCGAAGCTTTCCCAGGCAAGCGCGGTGACAGGGCGTGCGCCCAGCATCGTCCACATTGCCATTTCATAGGCGCCGGTATCCGATCCGGGAACGATACCGATGCGGTGGGTGTCGGGAAGCTTGAGCAGCTCGCGCATCAGGTCGATGCAATATTGCAGCCGCGCCTTGCCGATCTTCGAGCGGTGCGAACGTCCCAGCGATTCGGTGGCAAGCGCTTGCGGCGACCAGCCTGGAGGCTTGGCGCAGGGGCCGGACGAGAAGTGCGGCCGAGCAGGCAGAGTAGCAGGTTTTGCGGCAAGCACAGCGGTGCCGGCGCCAACAGTATCAGTCATGTAGTCTCTCCTTACAGAGAGCACGCGCGGCGTTGGGACCGCGTGGCCCGTCGACGGCCCTAGGGATGTATTGCGCAGCTGGCAATCACCAAATGGCGGACGGGTGCAGAATCACGCCGCCCCGTGCAACAAAGGCACAGGGCGGCGCGGGGTTCACTTCTTGAAAATTACCTTGCCGCGCTGCGACACCAGCAGCTTTTCCATCGTCACGGGATGGAAATAGGCCTCGACGTTCTGCCCCTCGGGGGTGACGCCATAGACTTCATAGCAGCCGCCATCGACCTTGGACTTCTTGACCTTCCAGCCGTCCTTGGTGAGCTTCGACTCGAGGTCGGTGCGGCTCTTCCAGGTCGACTGCGGGCCCGAGTCGCACTTCATCTTGCCGGTGGCCAGCGCCGCCGGGCTGGCGGCAAACTGCATTGCGGTGGCGGCGGCAAGTGCCATCATGGCCTGCGAAAACTTCATGGATTGTCCCTCTTCTCTTGACGTCAGCGCGTCATCGCCTGTGTGGCACGCCGCGCTGAACGCCGCTTGAACATAAGGATGATGCGAGCGGTTTCCAGGACGAGCAGCGGAACAAAATGCACCGCCATGCCCTTCCATTCTCCGTCGACATAAAACCAGTGGAGCGCAATCAGCAATGCCGCAGGATAGACCAGCCGCTGCAGCCGCTTCCAGTTGGCGCGCAGTGCGCGCTGCGCGGCGTTGTTGCTGGTCAGCGCCATGGCGATGAAGATGATCAGCGCGAGATACCCGGTCCAGATGCTGAAGATCATCGCTTCTTCGGCGATCATTCCCCAATCGCCCATGTCATACAGGTAGAACGCCAGATGCAGCACGCCATAGCCGCATGCCGCGACGCCCAGCGCGCGCCGCCGCGACAGCAGCCAGTCCAGCCAGCCGCGCCGCCCGAGGATCGCCCGCAGCGGACTGACCATCATCGCAACGATCATCAGCCGGACCGAAAATTCGCCACTGGGGTGGATGAGGTCGAACGCGGTCACCGGATCCTGCACGAACCCGATGGTCATCGCGATCGCAGGGATGGCAAGGACCACCCAGAAAAGCTCGGGAATCTTCAGGATGCGCAGCATTGCGGACCTTCATTGTTCGGGGCGGAAAGACGCCTTTGCCACCGCTAGACCCGTCTGCAATCCCTTGCAATGCCGCGGTTTCAATCCCTACCCGCTTGTTAACCATAGACGGCACGGCAGGGTTAAAGTTCATCGGGTAACATCGATCTCATGACCAACGCCGCCAACCCTTTCAGCAACCCTGCAACCGGCAGCATGATGCCCGGTGCGCAGGTTGATGGTGCCGGCGTGACGCCTGCCAGCCCGGGGACTGCAACCCCCGACCTTGCCGCGCTGCTCGCGGGCAGCGGCCGTCCCCACAGCCGCCCCCGTTATCCCCTGCGCAGGGTCGACCCGCGCTTTTGCGCCAATTCAAGCTCGCCCGAAATGCAGCGCATGGCGCTGGTCGCGGCGCTGTCGGTGCTGATCGCCGGATGCAGCATGCTGCCCGAGGGTCGCGGCGTATCGCGCGCGCCCACGCCGCAGATCGCGCGGCCAGCAGCCCTCCCTGCCCCGAGCGTCGCCGACACCCGCCAGTGCATCAGCGCGCTCACCCAGGCGCGGGTCCGCTTCACCCCCGTGCCCGATCAGGTGTTCGGCGCGGGCTGTTCGCAGCTGGGCAGCGTGCGGCTGTCGACGATTGCGCTCACCGACGCGCCGCGCGGACTCAACGAGCTGGCGATCAGCAATATCGGCCCGGTGCGCTGCGAGCTGGCCCAGCGCTTTGCCGGCTGGGCGCAGTTCGGGATCGCGCGCGCGGCAGAGCAGATGCTGGGCAGCCCGCTGGTGAAGATCGAGACGATGGGCAGCTATTCCTGCCGCAACATCGCAGGCTCGGTGAAACTGTCGCAGCACGCGCATGCCAATGCGATCGATATCGCCGCGTTCGTGCTCGCCGACGGCAGGCGCATCTCGGTCAAGCAGGGCTGGGCCGGCTCCAACCAGGAACGCGCCTTCCTGCGCACCATCCACGCCAGCGCCTGCAAGCGCTTCGGCACGGTGCTGGGCCCGGATTATAATGCGGCGCATCAGGACCACCTTCATGTCGACATGAGCGGCCAAGGCTATTGCCGATAGCGCGCTGGCCCCTTAATTGCGGGCGATGACAAAGAAAGACCTGACCGAGCCGCGTTTTCGCCAAGCTGCCGAAGACGCCCGCACCGCCGATGCTGCGGTACACGACACCCCCCAGACCCAGGACCCCGCCTACCGGCTGGCCTTTGGCGATACCGACTTTCTGCTGCGGCAGGAGCTGCGCCCGGTGCGCTTCCAGCTGGAGCTGCTGAAGACCGAGATGCTGCTCGAAGAGGCTGGCATCGGCTCGACCCTGGTGATCTACGGTTCCGCCCGCATCCCCTCGCCCGACAAGACCGAAGGCATGGTCGAGGCCGCGCGCACGCCCGAGGAAAAGACCGTCGCAGAGCGGCTGGTCGCCAAGGCGAAATATTATGACGAAGCGCGCAAGCTGGCTCAGCTGGCGAGCGAATGCGGCGTCGAAGAGGACGGCAAGCGCCAGTTCGTCGTCTGCTCGGGCGGTGGCCCCTCGATCATGGAAGCGGCCAACCGCGGCGCTGCCGATGTCGGCAAGGAATCGGTCGGGCTCAACATCGTGCTTCCGCACGAACAGGCGCCCAACCGTTTCGTTACCCCGCATCTGTCGTTCCAGTTCCACTATTTTGCGCTGCGCAAGATGCACTTCCTGCTGCGCGCGCGCGCGGTCGCGGTGTTCCCCGGCGGCTTCGGCACCTTCGACGAATTCTTCGAGCTTCTCACCCTGATCCAGACCGGCAAGATGGCGCCGATTCCGATCATGCTGTTCGGCCGCGAGTTCTGGAACCGCGTGGTCAATTTCGAGGCGCTGGCCGAGGAAGGCGTGATCTCGCCGGGCAACCTGCAGCTGTTCAGCTTCGTCGAAACCGCCGATGAGGCATGGGACAAGATCCGAACGTTCTATGAGCTGCCCTGCGGCTGAAGCGCGGAGCGAGTTCATGCATGGTCGAAATAGCGGCCCATAATCCTCTGTGGGAAAAGGACTTCATGGCGAAACGGAAAGCCATCCGTTCCGCCATGGGCGAAAGTCTGATCGCGCTGCACCATATCGGCAGCACCGCCATTCCCGGCATCCATGCCAAGCCGGTGATCGACATGCTGGCGGTGGCAAAATCGCTGGACGCGCTCGAAGAGGCTGCCCCCGCGCTCGTCGCCCTGGGCTATCAGGCGATGGGGGCGTACGGCATCGACGGGCGGCGGTATTTCCGCAAGGACGACGCATCCGGGCGCCGGACCCATCATCTGCATGGCTATGCGGCAGGGTCGGCGGATATCGAACGCCATCTGGCGTTCCGCGATTATCTGCGCGCGCATCCGGATATTGCCGCGCAATATTCTCTGCTGAAGCAGCGGCTTGCCGCCGGTTCCGAAGATTATATCGAAGGCAAGACGCCCTTTGTCCTGGAGACCCAGGCCGATGCGCTTGCCTGGTATCGCGGGCGTCCGCGCGCTTACTGACCCAGTTCGACGCTGCGCCTGGCTGCGGCCGCCATCGCCTCTGCCACCAGCCGCTCGAGCGCATCGTCGGCGTCGAACACGTTGAGTGCGGCGCGGGTGGTGCCGCCGGGGCTTGCGACCCGTTCGGCAAGCTGCGCCGGGCTCTCGGGCGACTGGTGCGCCAGTTCGGCCGATCCACGCACCATGGCGAGTGCGAAGCGCGACGCCTGATCAGCGGGCATGCCGAGCGCTTGCGCCCCCTTGCCCAGCGCATCGATGAAGCGGAACAGATAGGCGGGCCCCGACCCGCTGAGCGCGGTAACGAGATGCATCTGCGATTCGTCGGTCAGCCACTCGGCGCTGCCGAGCATGGCAAACAGCGCTTCCAGCTGCTCCTGCTCGGGCTGAGCCAGGGCTTCGGCGAACAAAGCGGTGACCGACTGGCCGATGCCGATCGCCATATTGGGCATGATCCGGGCGATCGCCCTGGTCTGCGGCACAGCGGAGCGCAGCGCGGTGATCTCAATTCCGGCGAGCATCGACACCAACAGCGTGCCCGACAGGTCGAGCGACACCAATTGCGACGCGACATCGGGCAGCATCTGCGGCTTGATCCCCAGCAGCAGCCATTCGGGCGCGGAGATGCTGGCCTCGATCGCGGTCAGGTGGCGGACGCCTTCGGGCAGGTCACGCGGTGACGGATCGACGACCGTGACGCCTGCGGGATCCATGCCGCGCGCGAACCAGCCGCGCAGCATCGCGCCTGCCATGTTGCCCGAGCCTATGACCAGCAGCGATTGGGGGAATGTGCCCGACACGAAGACCTCCGTTTGTCCCGAGCGAAGTCGAGGGACGTTTTGGGCAACCGTAGCGCGTACGCCCCTCGACTTCGCTCGGGGGCGCGGAGAGGCTTCGATCCAGCTCGAAGCCCTCAAGCCTCGCCCTGGGTGTCGATCAGCGCGGCAGCGAGCGCTTCCTGCGGGGTCTTGTCGCCCCACAGGATGAACTGGAACACCGGATAGAAGCGGTCGCACTCGTCGATCGCTGCCTCGACCGCGAGCTGCGCCTGGTCGAGCCCCAGCATCGCGTCGCTGCCCAGCATCATGCCGTTGCGATACAGCACCACGCCGCTGTTCGACCAGATGTCGAAATGGCCCAGCCACAATTGCTCGTTGATCAGCGCCAGCGCCTCGCAGATCACCGCGAACTTGTCATCGGGAACGCGGATATCGGGCATGGCCAGCAGCTGCAGGACATTGTCCTCGTGCCGCCAGATCGCGCGCAGCTGATAGCTGGTCCAGCTGCCCTTGACCTCGGTCAGCAGCTCATCCTCGCCCACCATCTCGCACGGCCAGCCCCGCGCCTCGAACAGCGCGGCAAGCATGTCCACCGGGGCGGCTTCTTCCCGGTCCAGATCAAGCTGCTGTTCGTTCAAATGAATTTCCTTTCGCGCCCCTTGGCACGCCTTTAAATTGCCGGGATGCGCGGCTGCGCGCAATGGCCGCTCGGGCCACTGCTACGCGTGATGTGGTGAAGTCTGTTCAAAAACTGTGGATAACGGGGCGTTAAACCGCGCTCAGGCAGCGGGACCTGTGCCCTTGTTCGCCATTTCCGCTTCCAGCGCGTCGAGCCGGGCCTTCAGGGCTTCGCTTTCCTCGCGCGCCTTGCTGGCCATTTCCTTGACCGCGTCGAACTCTTCGCGGCTGACGAAATCGAGCCCGGCGATCCACTCGCGGGTCCGCTCGCGCGCGCTTTCACCCGCCTCGCGGCTCATGCCTGCCACGGTTCCGGCCAGGCCATTGATGAACTTTGCGAAATCGCCGCCAAATTCGGATTTGTTCTGCATGAAAGTCTCCATCGCAGGCGCAATGCGCCCCGGTTCAATTGTGATGCCATAGCATGTGGGTTGCGCCTGCACCAATCGCAAGCGCCCGTGATGCGATCAGGGCGCGGGCGGGGCCAGCTGGATCCGCTGGGAATCGCGGGGCACGACCAGATTTTCCGCATTGGGGTTGAGCGTATCGATCTGCTTGTTTAGCACCGAGGCAAAGCACAGCCAGGCGAGATACGGCACCATCAGCCACGCCGCGAGCGGGCGTACCCGGCCAAACACGATCGTCGTGGCAAACGCCGCCACGAACACCGCCACCAGCAGATAGAACGCGCCGGTCACCTGATGCATCCCGAAGAAATAGATCGGCCAGGCAAGGTTGAGCGCCAGCTGGAAGAAGAACAAAAGCACCGCAAGCCCGCGCAATTTGGCCCCGCGTGCAGTGACGACGACGGTTACGGCGAGCCCCATCATCACGTACAGCACCGACCATGCCGCGCCGAACGCCCAGCCCGGCGGCTGTGCCTCGGGCTTCTGCAGCGCCTGGAACCAGCGGTTGTCCTCACCCGATCCGGAAAAATCGCTGACGCCGAAGCCGAGTAGCACGACCAGCGGGACAAACAGCAGCGCCCAGCGCAAAAAGCCGAGACGAAGCTGCATGGGCGAGGCGATTTCATTCATCGAAGCGGAGTCTCCTGCCCTTTTCAGGGGTTTACCTGCATCGGCATATCGGATTCATTTGCAGCGCGCCAGCGGGGTTTACCATGCAAATGCGTACCGCTTCGGGTCAGCAGCTGCGGCCCTTTTGGGCCGCGACCAGAAATTCCACATTGCCACTTGGCCCTGTAATCGGGCTTTGCGTCAGTCCGGTGACGGGCCAGTCGATGCTTTCGAGCCATTGCATCACCCGGTCGCACACCGCGGCGTGCAGCGCGGGATCGCGCACCACTCCGCCCTTGCCGATCTGGTCGCGCCCCACCTCGAACTGCGGCTTGATCAATGCGACCAGCCACGCGCCCAGACGCGCGAAGGACATCGGCACCGGCAGCACCTTGTCGAGCGCGATGAAGCTCGCATCGCACACCACGATATCGATGGGCTGGGTGATATGCACATCGGTGATGATCCGCGCGCTGGTCTGTTCGTGCACGGTGACCCGCGGGTCCTGCCGCAGCTTCCAGGCGAGCTGGTTGGTGCCGCTGTCGACCGCGAACACATGCGCCGCGCCGCGGGTCAGCAGCACATCGGTGAAACCGCCGGTGGACGAGCCGACGTCGATTCCGGTCATGCCGGTGACGTCGATGCCGAAATGGTCGAGCGCGTGCGCCAGCTTGATGCCGCCACGCGACACCCAGGGATGGTCGCGCCCGCGCACCTCGACAGGCGCATCGGTGGCCAGCGTCTCGCCCGCCTTGGCAACCTTGCGTTCGCCTGCGAACACCAGACCCGCCAGGATCAGCGCCTGCGCGCGTGCGCGGCTCTCCGCCAGCCCGCGCTCGACCAGCAGCTGGTCGATGCGCAGCTTGGGTGCCTTGGCCGAAGCCTTTTTGTCGGGTGCGGAATGGTGGGGATGATCGGGCATGGCAGCCTGCCATACCGGCAGTGCCTTGCTTTTGCGAGCGGCAGATAGTGACGCCAAAAAAAATGAATTACAAGTCTTGCTGTGAGCCCCGGGATGATTCACAACAGTCGTGCAAGGTATACAGATCGTCAGAAGCGCGGGAGTTTCCGGGTTTTTGCGAATGGACCTTCACTTGGTTTTCAACATAGCGAAAGGAGGTGATCCGATGTCTCATGGTTCAGCAAAGGGGTCGGTCAAGTCCATTCGGAGTGTTCGCGGCTAACAGCCTTCTGCCCACTGGTCTGGGCAGGCGCTTGTTAAAGCGCGAGATACACTTCGAAGGCGGCACTTCCGGCCGCTGACCATGTGATGGGCCGCGCAGGGGGCTGTGATCCCCGGCGGCCCCTCTCATATTTTCAGATCTTAAGATCTGTGCGGATGGCCAGCTTGAGCGTTACGAACGCAGCGGCAACATCCCCCAAACTCCACATCAGCAAAGACCGTTCGCCATGTGGGCTAAGCTTGCCTGCAGTTAGGTGCCATACCCCCCATCGTCACTCCCGCGCACGCGGGGGCCCCGCTGCTGCGCGAGCGTCGCGAAGCAGCGGGATTCCCGCGTTCGCGGGAATAACGAAGGGGTGAATTAACCCTCAGCCCAGCTTCTGTGCAACCAGCGCCTTCAGGTCGGCGGTCGAGCGTGCGCCGAAATGCGAGATGATTTCTGCTGCGGCGATCGCGCCCATCCGCAAGGACGTTTCCACGTCCCTGCCCTGCGCCTGACCGGCGAGGAAGCCGGCGGCGAACAGGTCGCCCGCGCCGGTGGTGTCGACCACCTTGTCGATCGGCTCGGCGGGCACGGCAAAGCGCGCACCTTCATGCACCGCGATCGCGCCGTGCTCGCTGCGGGTAACGACCAGGGTCGGCAGCTTGGCCGAGATCGCGGCGACGGCGCCGTCAAAGTCGTCGATTTGCGCCAGCGAGCAGATTTCCGCCTCGTTGGCGAACAGGATGTCGATCTGGCCCTTGTCGAGCAGATCGAGGAAGTCGGCGCGGTGACGATCGATCACGAACGCGTCGGACAACGTGAAGGCGACCTTGCGGCCCGCCGACCGTGCCGCATCGATAGCGGCGCGCATCGCGGCGCGCGGTTCTTCGGGATCCCACAGATAGCCTTCGAGATACAGCACCGCGGCGTCCGCAATCATCTTGGGATCGAGCGCGCTGGCGGGCAGGAACTGCGAGGCGCCCAAAAAGGTGTTCATCGTGCGCTGGCCATCGGGGGTGACCAGGATCAGGCAGCGCGCGGTCGGGGTGTCGTCTCCGGCGCGCACGGGGGTCGCATAATCGATACCCAGCGCGCGAACGTCGTGCGCGAACACTTCGCCCAGCTGGTCGTCGGCGACCTGGCCGATGAACGCGCACTTGCAGCCCATTCCGGCAAGGCCCGCGAGCGTGTTGGCAGCCGAGCCGCCGCTGATTTCCTGCGCCGGGCCCATCGCCGCGTAGAGAGAGGTCGCGCGATCGGCGTCGATCAGCATCATGCCGCCCTTGGTCAGGCCTTCATTGGCAAGCAGGGCATCGTCGGCGGGGGCCATGACATCGACAATGGCGTTACCGATGGCGAGGACATCAAAACGGGGGCTGGTCATTTCGGGCAGGACTTTCTGATGGCGCGCCCCAGGGACGAGACAGCGCGGAATGTTGCCGCGCGGCCTATCGGCTTGCACCTGCAGGTTCAAGCCCATTTGCGCGCAATTGACCCGCAAGCCGATTTGCCCGACACGATAGGCGCATGCTGACCGCCTTCTTCAAGAGCCTGGCGCAACTGGGCGATCGCGCGATCATGGGCGCGCTGGCGTGGACGCTCGCGCTGGCCGCGCTGATCTTCGCGCTGACCGGATGGGGGTTGTGGCAGGGTCTGGCCTGGGCAATGGCAAGCTATGGCGGGCCGCTGTCCGGCTATGCCGAATGGACCGGAGTGCTGGCAGTGGTCGCCACGATCATCGCCTTCTGGTTCTGGTGGCGCGTCGTGGCGATTGCGGTGCTGCAGCTGTTCGCCGACCGCATCGTGATCGCGGTCGAACGCAAGCATTACCCGCAGGCTGCCGCCAGCGCGCGCGATCTGCCCTGGGGGCCGTCGCTGGCGATGGCGCTGCGCTCGCTGGGCCGGGCGCTGCTGTACAACGCGATCGCGTTGCCCTTCGCGCTGGTGCTGCTGTTCACCGGCGTGGGTGCGCCGATGCTGTTCCTTGGCGTGAACGCGGTTCTGGTCGGGCGCGACCTCGACGAGATGGTTTCCGCGCGGCATCCGGGGCTGGCGGCAGAGCCCCCGCCCCGGACCAGCCGTTTCGTGCTTGGGCTGATTGCCAATCTGCTGCTGCTCGTCCCCTTGGTCAATCTGTTCGCACCGATTATAGCCGCGGCGATGGCCACGCATCTTTTTCACCAGCGCCGGGCCTGAAGGGGCGACACCGATGAACCGCATTTTGGCGATTGCCGCGCTGACGCTGGGGCTGGCTGCCTGTGCCGCGCCGCAAAAGGTCAGCAGCCCGGCCCGACCCGCGATCCCGGCACGCAGCACCACACTCTCGACCAAAGGGCTCGAGGCGGTGCTGGGCAAATCCGCGCGCGATCTGGAGCGGATGTTCGGCACGCCGCGGCTCGATGTGCGCGAATTCGATGCGCGCAAGCTGCAGTTCGTCGGCAGCGCCTGCGTGCTCGACGCCTTCCTCTATCCTGAAGGCGCAGGCGGCGCGCAGGTGGTCACCTATGTCGATGCCCGGCGCAGCGACGGCCAGTCGGTTGACCGGGCCGCGTGCGTGGAGGCGTTGAAAAAGTAGACTGCCCTTGCGCACACGTCCCTCGACTTCGCTCGGGATAGGCGGAAATGGTTACAATCCCGCAGCATCATTCAGCGTTGCTCACAACCTCTCCGAGTTCCCGATCGAAGTCGAGGGACGTTGCGCCAAACCTGTGATTGTGATCCCAGTCAAAACACCGCCCTGGCGCTCTTCTCTTCCATCATCGCGGCACGCACCATCGGCACCGGCGGGCCGCCATAGGACAGGAACGCGTCGTGGAACGCCTTCCACGCATCGCGTCCGCCCTTGCCGGCAGTCCAGTCGGCGCGCAGCTTGCGGATCATCAGCTTGCCCAGCGTATAGTTGAGATAGCCCGGATCATAAGTGCCGCGCAGCGCCTGCTGGCGCGCATTGCCTTCGTCTATATAGCATTGCTCGCGGAACATGGTCAGCGACTGCTCGACCGTCATGCCGCCGGTGTGCAGGCCGATCGCGGAGAGATAGCGGCAGTTGCGCAGCAGCGCGTTGGCAAGCTGGCCGATATGGACTTCGGGATCGCCCTTGCCCAAGCCCGCCTCCCACATCATCTCCTCGGTATAATGCGCCCAGCCCTCGGCATAGGCATAGCCGACGAACAGCCGCCCGAAGAACGACTTGGCACGGTTGGCATGGAGGAAGTTGAGGAAGTGGCCAGGCCATACCTCGTGCACGCTGGTGAACAGCAGGTCCTTCTTGGGCGGAATGTATTCGGCCTGCACCTCCGGCGCCCAGGACGGGTCGGGCGGCGAGATGTAATAGACCGAAGGCAGGCCTTTCTCATAGGGCCCTGGAATATCGATATAGGCCGAGTTCTGGCGGTTGTACGGCGGGGATTCCTCTACCTTGGCCTCTTCGGTGCCGGGGATCGACACCAGATCCTTGTCGACCAAGAACGCGCGAAGCTCGGGCAACTGCCGCCGCGCCTCGGCCACTGGACCGTCCTCGGGCTTGTCGAGCGACAGCTTCGCCATGCATTCGGGCATCGTCGCGCCAGGGGCGAACTGCGCGCAGGCGGTCGCCAGCGCATCCTGGTTGCGCTTGAGATCGGCCTCGCCGATCGCCTTCAGTTCGCTGATCGGAAGGTCGACCATTTCGGTCGCGACCAGCATCTGCGCGAACAGATCGGGTCCCAGCGCATAGCCGACCTTTGCGCTGGCCTTCTCGGCCTTCAACCAGTCGGCCAGGCCCTGCATCGCCTTGCTCGCCTCGGCGGTGGCGGATTCGAGATCGGCGCGGATCGCATCGTCGCTGACATCGGCAAAGGCGGCGCGGGCATCGCTGGTGAAGAAGGTGGCATAGCCGCCGAACGCATTGACCCCATAGTCGATCGCATAGGGGTCCAGCGGGGTCTTCAGGTTGGCGCGAATCTGCTCTGCCGCCTTGGGCACACCGCGGGCGTAGGCGATGAACGCCTTGGCGCGGGTGTCGACATCGGCATAGGGCCGCGTGACATAGACCGACGGGTCGAGCGTTCCGGTGTAGAACGCCGGGTTGCGGTGCGGCCAGTCCGCCTGCTTGAGCCAGAACAGCTTTCCGCGCACCACCGCGATCAGATAATCGCGTTCGAACCGGTGATCTTCGGCAAGACTGGCCGGGTCCATTCCCTGCGCATCCGCCAGCGTCTTTTCGAGGAACGCGATCTGCTCGGCGATCCCCTTTTCGGACCAGTCGGGCAACTTGCCATCGAATTCGTGCCGCCCCTGATAGACCGCGAAATCCGGGTTGCGCGGGAAATAGCCGGTCAGGAAGGTATCGACGAACTTGCCCCAGTCGGATGCGGTGTCGATGCCCGTGCTCTTTTCGGCGGCGGGAGCTGTCGGACCGGATGGCGCGCTATCGCAGGCGGTGACCATGACCGCAAGCGATGCGGCGGCGAGCAGCGTTTTCGACCAGTTCATGTATTGCTCCCGAGGATCGGCGGACTAGCGAAAATCCTCCCCTGCAAGGGGAGGTGGCAGTCCGCAGGACTGACGGAGGGGTGTCCACATTCGCCAGAGGGTGACACCCCTCCAGCACTGCGTGGTCCCCCTCCCCTTGCAGGGGAGGATTCTCATTGCTTGCCTAATAGCTGACACCAAGCGCCAGGCTTGGGAAGAGGCATTCTTTCGCAACTGCACAACTCCACCGCACACAGCTGCAAGTTCATCTTGCTTGCCGCCTGCCCCGCGCTGGCTTACCGAACGGCCATGGACAATCCCGCCGCCCCTCACCCGTTCACCATCGCCAATTATCGCGCCTATTGGCTGACCCGGCTGGCATCGATGCTGGCACTGTATTGCATGATGCTGATCGTCGGCTGGCAGGCGTACAACATCGCGCGCGAAACGATGGACATCGCATCGAGTTCGGCGCGGCTGGGGATGATCGGGCTGCTGCAGTTCGCGCCGCTGTTCGTGCTGACCCCGCTGGTCGGCTGGATCGCGGACCGGATGGACCGGCGTTTCGTGGCGCGCACCGTGCTGCTGTGCCAAGCGGCGATCGCGGCAACGCTGGCCTGGACCACGGCGAACGACCTGATCAGCCTGCCGATCCTCTACATGATCGCCGCGCTGCTGGGCACGGCGCGTGCGTTTCTGGGCCCATCGCTGAGCGCGCTCGCGCCCAATCTGGTGCCCAAGGCCTCGCTGCCCACCGCCATCGCATTGTCGTCGATCGCCTGGCAATCGGGGATGCTGGTGGGCCCGGCGATGGCGGGCCCGCTTTACGCGATCCGCCCCGACCTGCCCTATATCGTCAGCGCCTGTCTCTACACGCTGGCGGCGGTGGCGATGATGACCGTCGGCGAGGTGCCGCGCACGATCATGGCCAAGGGCAAGGGGCCGATCGCGCAGATCATCGATGGCATGGCCTATGTCGGCCAGAACAAGCTCGTGCTGGGCGTGATCACGCTCGATCTGTTCGCGGTGTTCCTCGCAGGCTCGACCGCGCTGCTGCCGGTCTTTGCGCGCGACATCCTCAAGGTCGGCGAGCAGGGATTGTCGCTGCTGGCATCGGCGCCTGCGGCAGGGGCGGCGCTGGTCGCTTTGGTGTTTTCCTTCCGCCCGATCCGCACCAATGTCGGCAACAAGATGCTGGCGAGCGTCTTCCTGTTCGGGCTGGTGACGATCGTTTTCGGTTTCAGCAAGATTCTGATCGTCTCGATGGCGTGCCTGTTCGTCGCGGGCGCGGCCGACATGTTCAGCGTCTATGTCCGCCAATCGCTGATCCAGCTGAACACGCCCGACGACAAGCGCGGCCGCGTTTCTGCGGTGTCGCTGCTCACCGTGTCGGCTTCGAACGAGCTGGGCGATGCGTTCTCCGGCATGCTCGCCTGGCTGATCGGCCCGGTCGCGGCGGTTGTGGCGGGCGGCGGCGGTGCTATAGTCATTACCGCGCTGTGGGCCCGGCTGTTTCCGCAGATCGGTGCAGCGCGCAGCTTCGATCCTGCCGAGGAAGAAGCCCACTCCCAATCCCACGCGCCCGAAAAACCGGCGCCCTCTGCAGGAGAGACCATATCATGATCGCATCGAGCATCCTCGAGACCATCGGCAAGACCCCGCACGTCCGCATCAACCGGCTGTTCGGCGATGCCCATGTCTGGATCAAGTCGGAGCGGACCAATCCGGGCGGATCGATCAAGGACCGCATCGCGCTCGCCATGATCGAGGCGGCCGAGGCGGACGGTTCGCTGCAGCCCGGCGGCACGATCATCGAGCCGACCTCGGGCAACACCGGCGTGGGCCTCGCGATGGTCGCGGCGGTCAAGGGCTACAGGCTTGTGCTCGTGATGCCCGAGAGCATGTCGATCGAGCGGCGGCGGCTGATGCTGGCCTATGGCGCGACCTTCGACCTCACCCCGCGCGAAAAGGGCATGAAGGGCGCGATCGAGCGTGCACAGGAACTGGTCGACGCAACCCCGGGATCGTGGATGCCGCAGCAGTTCGAAAACCCCGCCAACATCGCGGTGCATGTCCGCACCACCGCGCTCGAGATACTCGCCGATTTCGCGGATTCGCCGATCGATGCGCTGATCACCGGGGTGGGAACCGGCGGCCACATCACCGGCTGTGCCGAAGAGCTCAAGAAGCATTGGCCGAACCTGAAGGTCTATGCGGTCGAGCCGACTTTGTCGCCGGTGATTTCGGGTGGCCAGCCCGGCCCGCACCCGATCCAGGGCATCGGCGCGGGGTTCATCCCCGGCAACCTGCACACCAAGCTGATCGATGGTGTGATTCAGGTCGATCCCGCCGATGCCAAGCAGATGGCGCGCCGGTCGGCGAGCGAGGAAGGGATGCTGGTCGGCATTTCGTCGGGTGCAACGCTGGCGGCGATCGCGCAGAAGCTGCCTGAGCTGCCTGCTGGTGCGCGGGTGATGGGTTTCAATTACGACACCGGCGAGCGCTACCTGTCGGTGCCCGATTTCCTGCCGGAGTAAGCGCAACACGTCACCAGACGACTTGCCAACGCATTTACCGTCACCCCCGCGTTCGCGGGATGACGGGGGTTTCCAGTCCAAAAACGCCAAAAGGCCGGGAGATTGCTCTCCCGGCCTTCGGTTGCGACCCTTAAGGGCTGTTGGTTATTCTGCGGCTTCCATCGGGTCAGCCTTGTCGGGCTGGCCGTCACCATCGGTATCCCAAGCGTCGGCCTTGCCGTCGCCGTTACGGTCCCAGGCGTCCATCGTGCCGTCGCCGTTCGAATCCAGCGTTGCGGGCGGTGCCTGCTCAGCGGTTGCGGGGGCTTCGGCTGCCGGCGCTTCGGTCGGGGCCGGGGTTTCGGGGGCCATTTCCTGGGCCAGGGCGGGGGTTGCTGCCAGTGCGCCAGCGGCAATCAGGGTTCCAAAAATAGTGTTCTTCATGAGTTCTTCTCCTCGTGATGCGACCCCTCGGCAGGGTCTTAAGATGTTGTGGAGGGCCATCTTCGCTCCGCAGCATCAACGAGGAAGCAGGGCAGCTGTTCCTGCGCCGGACGAGGCCAGATGCCAGGCAAGGACGGGTTCCTGCGGCCTGGCGCAAATTTGCATCTGCCCGGCGCGCGCCGTTGGCAAGGGTTGCGCCAGCCGGTTTTCGGGCAGCGACCAAATTCGCACTCCACTCGTCGCAAATCGACATGCAAGGGGCGCTCCCGGTCTCCCGGAAGCGCCCCTAACACCAGCTAGCAGCTGTTAGAGCGGTTATGCGGCGGCAAAAAGCTCTGGCTCGAGCGCCATGATCGCCTCGGATCCCGCTTCGATCTTGCGGCGCAGTGCGCCCGCATCGGGCATGATCCGCTCAGCGAAGTAGCGCGCGGTCTTGAGCTTGGTGTCGTAGAACACGGCGTTGCCCGTGCCCGCATCGAGCGCGGCGATCGAGGCGCGCATCATCCGCAGCCACATCAGGCCCAGTGCCACGATGCCCATAATGTGCATGTAGCTGTGCGCGCCCGCGCCGACGTTGTTGGGGTTGGCCATGCCGTTCTGCATGAACCACATCGTCGCGGCCTTGAGCTCGCCCGCGGCCTTTTCGAGGCGTCCAGCGAAATCGGCGAGGCGCTCATCGCCCTTGGCTTCGGCGCATTCGCTGTCGAGGATGCCGAAGAAGGTCTGCACCGCGCGGCCGCCGTTCTGAGCAAGCTTGCGGCCGACCAGATCCATCGCCTGCACACCGTTGGTGCCTTCGTAGATCATCGCGATGCGGGCATCGCGGACATACTGCTCCATGCCCCATTCGGCGATATAGCCATGGCCACCATAGACCTGCTGCATGTTGGTGGCGATCTCGTAACCCTTGTCGGTGCCGTAACCCTTGATCACCGGGGTGAGCAGGCTGATGATGTCGTCGGCAGCGACGCGCTCTTCCTCGGTCTGCGCCTTGTGGGTCAGATCGACCTGGAGGCCACCCCACAGGATCAGCGCGCGCAGACCCTCGTTGATCGCCTTGGCTTCCATCAGCATGCGGCGCACATCGGGGTGCACGAACAGGGTGTCGGCCTTTTCGTTGGCATCCTGCGCACCGGTGAGCGCGCGGCCCTGGCGGCGATCGCCGGCGTACTGCACCGCGTTCTGGTATGACACTTCGCCCATCGACAGGCCCTGCCCGCCGACACCGAGGCGCGCGGCGTTCATCATGATGAACATCGCGGCCAGACCCTTGTTCTCTTCGCCCACCAGATATCCGGTCGCGCCGTCATAGTTCATGACGCAGGTCGAATTGCCGTGGATGCCCATCTTGTGCTCGATTGATCCGCACGAGACCGCGTTGCGCTCGCCCAGCGAGCCGTCCTCGTTGACGAGGAACTTGGGCACAATGAACAGCGAGATGCCCTTGACGCTGTCGGGCGCATCGGGGGTCTTGGCGAGGACCAGATGAATGATGTTCTCGGTCAGGTCGTGTTCGCCCGACGAGATGAAGATCTTGGTACCAGTGATCGCATAAGCGCCACCGGGCTGCGGCACCGCCTTGGTGCGGATGAGACCCAGGTCCGTTCCGCAATGCGGCTCGGTCAGGTTCATCGTGCCGCCCCATTTGCCGCTGATCATGTTGGGAGCGTACTTCTCCTTCTGCTCCTGGCTGCCCTTGGCGAGGATGGCCGAGACCGCGCCATGGGTGAGGCCCGGGTACATGGCAAACGCCATGTTGCTCGACGACATGAACTCCTCGAACGCGATGCCCACGACGTGCGGCATGCCCTGCCCGCCGAACTCTTCGGGCGCGGCCAGCGTGCCCCAGCCCGCTTCACAATACTGGTTGTAGGCTTCCTTGAAGCCGTCGGGGGTGGTGACGGTGCCGTCCGCGTGGCGGGTGCAGCCCTGTTGATCGCCGACCTGGTTCAAGGGGAACAGCACTTCCTCGACGAACTTGCCGGCTTCCTCGAGCACGGCGGACAGCACGTCGGGCGCGGCGTTGTCGAAGCCGGGGAGGTTGGAGTATTTCTCGATCCCCAGAACCTCGGTCAGGATGAACTGGGTGTCGCGCACGGGGGCGGTGTACTTGGGCATGTCAATGTCCTCTCAAACAATGGCGATCAATGTTTCAGGCCAGTTGGGCCCGATCGGGGCGTGGTCCGTGAGGCAACCGCCCGCCGAGTGGTTGGCCGGTCAGGCCTGCTATCGTTAAGCCAGGTCTTCGCGGTCAACCCGCTCGACCATCTTCACGAATTGCGAAAGCTCCTGGATCGAGCTTTCGATATCCTTCTTCTGCTTGCGCATCAGCGCGATGCGTTCCTTGCAGCGCTGCAGCGTGACGCGGCGCTGTTCGCGCCGACCGTCTCCGATGTCGTACAGATCGATCATCTCGCGGATTTCGCCAAGGCTGAAACCCACATTCTTGGCGCGCATGATCCAGGCGAGCCGCGCACGATCGCGCTTGGAATAGACGCGGGTCAGGCCCTTGCGCTCAGGAGCGATCAGGCCTTCGTCCTCGTAGAACCGCAGCGCGCGCGCGGTCACGCCGAATTCGTCCGAAAGATCGGAGATGGTATAGCTGTCCCGATTCTGCAGATCGGGAGTGTCGATGCGGCCAAGGGTCGAACGGTCGTGCATGGTGCTCGAGCTACATTCCCTTGACGTAAACGTCAAGCAAAATCAGCCAGCACAAAGCCTGTCGAGCGAACGGCCGCGGGCACTGCCGGCGGCCCGGTCCCCCGGCTCGACCAGCGCGAAGGATGCCCCCGCAAGGCTCGCACGATCGCTGCAGACGGCAAGGCATCCAGGCGGAAGGCTGCCCGGCAGCGCGAGCCCGGTGCCATCGAAGTGCGCGGTAAAGCTGCACCCGCGGACCGCATTGCCCTTGGCGCTGCGATCGAGGCTGATCCTGGCCTGCTCGCCGGCAAGGCTGGCCGAGCCTTGCGCCTCGCATTGGCTCGATCCGCCAAAGGTCACCAGCACGCCCACCGTATAGCCACCCTGCCGGTTGCCGCGCGCACAAAAGGCATCGCTGCCGGTACCGCCGGTGTCTGCAAAGCTGCCCGCAAGATCCATGATATCGGGATCGACGATCACGCCCGCCTCGATGGCTGCGGCGTCGAGCGGTGTCACTGCTGCCGCGTCATCCCCGGCCTGGGTTTCGCTGCACCCGGCCAGCACCAGGCAGGCAAGAGCAGCGCGCCGGATCACGCAATCCGCTCCAGCGTGCCGTCGGACGTCACCTTGCGATAGAAGCACGAAGGCGCGCCGGTGTGGCAGGTGGGGCCAGCCGGCGATGCCACCACCCACACCGCATCCTGATCGCAATCGATCCGCAGCTCGACCAGCTTGAGCACATGGCCCGAGGTCTCGCCTTTCTTCCACAGGCTGGCGCGCGAGCGGGACCAGAAATGGACCTCGCCGGTTTCCAGCGTCAGCGCCAGCGCCTCGGCATTCATGTGCGCGATCATCAGCAGCGCACCGCTGGCCGCATCGGTGACTGCGGCGGTGATCAGCCCTGCGGCATCATATTTGGGGTCCAGGGCCAGCCCGGTCTCGCGCGGATTTGACATGGAACCCCGGTTAATCCCGGTTAAGCACCTGTGCAACACGGTTAACAATAAATGACCTGTGACAAATGCAAGACAAACCCCATATGGCTGCCTATAGGGGTGCCGAACCAGCCGGCTGCAACCGAATCGGGCGCGCGACATGATCACCACTCATCCTTTTGAAGACGACAAGCTGCGCGAGGAGTGCGGCGTTTTTGGCGTGGCAGGCGCCGTGGATGCGGCCGCCATGGTGGCGCTCGGCTTGCACGCGCTGCAGCACCGCGGCCAGGAAGCCGCGGGCATCAGCAGCTTTGACGGCCGCTTTTTCCACAACCACAAGGCGCTCGGCCATGTGGCGGGCAATTTCGATTCCGAAGACATCATGCGCTCGCTCAAGGGCGAATGGGCTATCGGCCATGTGCGCTATGCCACCACCGGCGAGACCGCGCTTCGCAACGTCCAGCCGCTCTATGCAGAGCTGGCCTCGGGCGGCTTTGCGATCGCGCACAACGGTAACATCTCCAATGCGATGAAGCTGCGGCATGATCTGATCCGCACCGGATCAATCTTCCAGTCGACCTCGGATACCGAGACGATCATCCATCTGGTCGCGACATCGCGCTATCGCACGCTGCTCGACAAGTTCATCGATGCGCTCAAGCAGGTCGAGGGCGCCTATTCGCTGATCTGCCTGACCGACAGCGGGATGATCGCCTGCCGCGATCCTTTGGGCATCCGCCCGCTGGTGATGGGCAAGATCGGCGACACGGTGATCTTCGCGTCGGAAACCGTTGCACTCGATATTGTCGGCGCAGATTTCGTGCGCAGCGTCGATCCGGGCGAACTGGTGGTGGTCAGCGGCGGCGAGATCCGGTCGCACCGTCCGTTCGCGGAGAAAAACTCGCGGCCCTGCATCTTCGAGCATGTCTATTTCTCGCGCCCCGACTCGATCGTCGATGGCTCGTCGGTCTATACCGTGCGCAAGGCGATTGGCGCGCAGCTGGCGATCGAGAACCCAGTCGAGGCGGACCTTGTTGTCCCCGTACCCGACAGCGGCACGCCGGCCGCGATCGGCTATGCCCAGCAATCGGGGCTGCCGTTCGAGCTCGGTATCATCCGCTCGCATTATGTCGGACGCACCTTCATCCAGCCGGGCGACGGCGTGCGGCATCTGGGAGTCAAGCTGAAGCACAACGCCAACCGGCCGCTGATCGATGGCAAGCGCATCGTGCTGATCGACGATTCGATCGTCCGCGGCACCACCTCGCTCAAGATCGTGCAGATGATGCGCGATGCGGGCGCGGCCGAGGTGCACATGCGCATCGCCAGCCCGCCGACGATGCACAGCTGCTTCTATGGCGTCGATACGCCCGAACGCTCCAAGCTGCTCGCCGCACAGAAGTCGATCGAGGAAATGCGCCAGTTCATCCAGGCCGACAGCCTGTCGTTCGTATCGATCAACGGCCTGTACCGCGCATTGGGCGAAGCCGAGCGGCTGGACAACAACCCGCGTTACTGCGACGCCTGCTTTACCGGCGACTATCCCACCACGCTCACCGATCTCGCCGAGCGCGACCAGCCCAACCAGCTGACATTGCTGGCCGAACGAGTCGCCGGCTGAGGACCCTTCGCGCATGACCGATAAGATTTTCGAAGGCCAGCTGGCCCTTGTCACCGGTGCCAGCCGCGGCATCGGCGCCGCCACCGCCAAGGCACTTGCCGCGCGCGGGGCGCATGTCATCCTCACCGGGCGCACCGCCAGGGATCTGGAAGCCGTCGAGGACGCGATCTTCGAGGCGGGCGGCAATGCCACGATCGCACCGCTGGATCTCAGCGATGGCGAGAGCATCGCGCGGCTCGCGGTAGCGATTGGCGGCCGCTGGGAGGCGCTCGACATCATGGTGCTCAACGCCGCGATGCTGGGCACGTTGGGCCCGGTGCCGACCATCGATGGCGGCGAATTCAACCGGCTGATGACCCTGAACGTGCTGAGCGCACAGGCGATGATCGCGCATTTCGACGCGATGCTGCGCAAGAGCGGCAACGCGCGCGTGGTGGGGCTGACCAGCTCGGTCGGCGCCGCGCCGCGCGCCTTCTGGGGGGCCTATGGCGCTTCCAAGGCCGCGCTCGAGGTGCTGCTGCAATCCTATGGCGAGGAAATGCGCAACATCGGCAAGGTGCGCACCGCGATCGTCGACCCTGCCCGCACCCGCACCGCGATGCGCGCCAAGGCCTATCCGGGCGAAGACCCTGCAACGGTCAAGGAGCCGGAGGCAGTGGCAGAAGCGATCGCTGACCTTCTCGCCAGCGACTTCGAGACCAACCACCGGCTCGTTCTGCAGGGCTGATAGCCCACCTCTTGTTTCTGATCTCTCCCCTCCCGCATGCGGGAGGGGTGGCTGAGGCGCAGCCGAAGCCGGGGTGGGCCTGAGGTCCGCGCCTTTTCAGGCCCACCCCGGCCCGGGAATCCGGGCCTGCCCCTCCCGCAAGCGGGAGTGGAGAACATCTCGGAACCCCGCAGCTCAAGCATTTACCACCCTTCCCCTACGGCGCGCGTAATCCGCGCGCATTATGACACTCCAAAATCGGCAACGCCACAAATCGGTAATTGCTGCGTCGCACAAAAGTCGCCGGCTGGAGGCAATGGGCGAGCATTCACTCCAATGTCGAGGACATGCTCCAATGCGCTCACCTCTCTCCCATCGCCCCCTGCGGGCGTCGCTGCTGGCGCTCGCCACCGTGCTGGCCGCCAGCCCTGCCCTGGCGCAGGACCAGACCGATGCCGAGGCCCGCAACGACGACCTGATCATCGTCACCGCGCAGAAGCGGGAGCAGTCGATCAAGGACGTGCCGATCACCGTGTCGGCGATCAGCGGCGAGCAGATGGACAGCATCGGTATCGACGAGTTCGACGAGCTGTCGGCCTATATCCCCGGCTTGAACATCCAGGAGCAGAGCGCCAACAACCCCGGCTTCGTCATCCGCGGGATCACCTCGGACTCGGGCAGCGCGCAAATCGCTCCGCGCGTGACGATATATTTGAACGGCATCGACGTCTCGCGGTCGCGCGGTTCGTATTTCGATCTGTTCGACATCGACCGGATCGAAGTCGTCAAAGGACCGCAGGCAACCCTGTTCGGCACCGCAGCGACGATCGGCGCGATTTCGGTCATCACCGCCAAGCCCGAGTCGGGGTTCAAGGCCGACATCCGCGGCAGCTACGGCAATTTCAACCTGTATGAAGGCCGCGCGATGATCAACGCCGGCAACGACAAGATCGCAGGCCGCATCGCCGCCTCGTACAAGAAGCGCGACGGCTATATCCGCAACATCGCCAACAATCCGGGTACCGTCTCGGCGCGCGATGTTCGTTCGGGTCAGGATGACCTGAATGGCATCGATCAGCTTGCCGTGCGCGGTTCGCTGCGCATCTGGCCGACCGAAACCAGCACGATGGACTTCGTGTTCAACTATGAACAACAGCGCAACCCCGGCACCGCGTTCATCTCGGGCACCTTGCCGCGCAGCGGAGGCGATACCGATCCGTTCCGCGTCGGAGAGGTCGGCGGCGCCCCGCGGGCGATCAGCGAAGCCATTCTGGGCCTGCCCGAGCTTGGCCTCAACCGCGAAGTCTATGACGCCAGCGTCACCTTCGAAACCGAAATGAGCGACAACTGGTCGCTGACCGCGATCGGCGGCTATCGCAAGTTCGACAGCCTCGAGGTGTTCGATGCCGATGGTTCGGGTCTGTTCTTCCTCGAGTTTTCGGAAGACGCCAAGGGCGAGCAGTTCAGCTACGAAACCCGCTTTGCCTATAACAGCGACCGGCTGCGCAGCTTTTTCGGCTTCAACGTCTTCCACGAACAGGGCACCCAGCGCGTTCCGTTCGTGACCGACGAGGGCACATATCTCGGTTGCACGACCGCAGCATTGCTGGCTCCGGTCCGTGCTTCGCTGGCGGCTGCCCTTGGAGTGCCCGCTGCGCAAAGCTGCCAGAGGCTTAACAACCCGGCGCTCCCGAACCTCGCCACCACGCTGCTGACTCGCGGTGCGGCGAGCGTGCTGCCTTATTCGAGCGAGTTCACCAACGGCGGCAAGAACACCAGCTATTCGGCCTTTGCCGACATAACCTTCGATGTCACCGAGCAGCTCGAGCTGACTGCGGGTGTGCGTTATCTCTATGAGGAACGCACCTCGACCTATAGCGCCATTGCCGGGGCAAGCCGGATCCTCGCAGGCCTCAACATCCCTGGCGTCTCGTTGCTCGGAACCGTCGATACGCGCGGTCAGGTCTTCAGCCAGAGCGACAATTTCGATGCGTGGCTGCCGCGTTTCAACGCGCTTTACCGGATCAGCGATGCCGTCAACGTCTATGCCACCGTGTCGAAGGGCCGCCGCGCTCCCGTGCTCAACCTGAGCGCGCGTGCCACGGCAACCGGTTCCGTGGCGGCCTTCACGCCGGTCGAACAGGAAACGGTGTGGAACTATGAAGGTGGCATCAAGGGCGCGTTCGGAGCCTTCAATGGCACGCTTGGCGTGTTCTACCAGGATTATACCAACTTCCAGACCAGCTTCATCAACGAGCAGGGCGTCACCGTGAGCGAAAATGCGGGGAGCGCAGGCAACCTGGGCGTTGAGGTTGAAGGCGCACTGCGGTTGAGCCCCAACTTCCGGATGTTCGCAAATTATGCGTTCATCGACGCCAAGGTTGAGTCACCCAATCCATTGTTCAAGGACAACCGCTTCCGCCTGCAGTCCAAACACACCGCCGCTGCAGGATTTGAGTTCAACCTGCCCGTAAGCGACAGCGCAGCGATCTTCTTCGTGCCCACGGCCACCTATAGCAGCAAGCAGTTCTTCGAGATTCCCAACCGTGAGGAAATCAGCGAGAACGGCTATTTCCTGGCGCATGCCCGCGCGGGCGTCCGCTTCAACGACGGCGCATTCGAACTCACGGCGTTTGCGCGCAACCTGTTCAACGAGAAGTATCTGATCGACGCGGGCAACACCGGCGGTGCATTCGGCACCGCGACCTTCATCGCTGGCGAACCGCGGCTTTATGGCGTGCAGGTGAGCGCGCGGTTCTGACCTTCTGTCTCCCCTCCCGCTTGCGGGAGGGGAGAACGTTTACGGCGTCAGGACGGTGATCCCGCCCATATAGGGCACCAGTGCCTCGGGCACGCGGACCGAGCCATCGGCCTGCTGGTAGTTCTCGACGATCGCGACCAGCGTGCGTCCGATCGCCAGCGCGGAGCCGTTGAGGGTGTGGACGAACTCGGTGCCCTTCTCGCCCTCGGGACGGTAGCGGGTGTTCATGCGGCGCGCCTGATAGTCGCCGCAGTTGGAGATGCTTGCGATCTCGCGATAGCTGTTCTGCCCCGGCAGCCAGACCTCGAGATCGAAGGTCTTGCGGCTCGCCTGCCCCATGTCGCCCGCGCACAGCAGCATCTTGCGATAGGGCAGCCCCAGCGCCTGCAGGATCGCTTCGGACGCTGCGCACATCCGTGCGTGCTCCATCTGCGAATGCTCGGGCGCAGCGATGGTGACGAGCTCGACCTTCTCGAACTGGTGCTGGCGGATCAGCCCGCGCGTGTCGCGCCCGGCAGAGCCCGCTTCGGAGCGAAAGCACGGGGTCAGCGCGGTCAGCCGGATCGGCAGTTCGGCAGCGGTCAGGATCTGCTCGCGCACGCTGTTGGTGAGGCTCACCTCCGAGGTCGAGATAAGCCAGCGGCCGTCGGTGGTCTGAAACAGGTCCTCGGCAAACTTGGGCAGCTGGCCGACACCGAACACGGCCTCGTCGCGCACCAGATAGGGCGTTGCGCACTCATGGTAGCCACGCTCGACCTGCGCATCGAGCATGAACTGCCCCAGTGCCCGGTTCATCCGCGCGATCCCGCCGCGCATGAAGGTGAAGCGGGCACCGGCGATCTTCGCCGCAGTCTCGAAATCCATGCCCAGTGCAGGGCCGATATCCGCGTGCTCTTTGGGTTCGAAATCGAACTGCGGCAGATCGCCCCATCGGCTGACCTCGACATTGCCTGCCTCGTCCAGGCCATCGGGCACGTCGTCTGCAGGCAGGTTGGGCAGCAGCGCCAGCCGCTCGGCCAGCGCCGCATCGCCGGTTCTGGCCAGCTCCTCCAGCTCGGTCAGCCGTGTCTTGAGCTCGCCGACCTCGGCTTTCAGCGCATCGGCCGTAGCCACATCCTTCTGCGCCATCGCCTGGCCGATCAGCTTCGATGCCTCGTTGCGGCGGGCTTGCGCGGTCTGCGATTCGTTGAGCGCCTCGCGCCGCCGCGCGTCGAGCGCGATGATCTCGGCCGCCACAGGGTCGAGCCCCTTGCGCGCCAAAGCGGCGTCAAAGGCTTCGGGGTTTTCGCGGATGAATTTGATGTCATGCATGGGGCATGCCTATGCCCTGCCCGCCTGCCCCGATGCAATGCGCAATCGGCACAAAAAAAGGGCGACCTAGCCATGCCGGGTCGCCCAATGAATGCGTTGATCAGGCAGCGGTGACGGTCGCTGCCGGGCGATCAGGCCGCATCGCGTTCCTTTGCAGCATCCTTGCGCTTGGCAAAGCGGCGACGTGCCGCCAGTGCGATCGCGCCTGCGCCAAACAGCAGGATGGCGGGCGGTGCCGGCACATCGGTGCCACCGGTCGAGCTGGTGCCGCCGCTGGAGCTCGACGAGCTGCTCGACGAAGATGACGACGAGCTGGAGCTGGACGAACCCGAAGATCCGGTGCTGCCGCTCGATCCGGTCGAACCCGACGATCCGCTGCTGGTGCCGCCGAAGCTGGACGAGCTGCCCGTCGACGTCGCACCCGAGGAGGTGCTCGACGAGGAGGAGCTGGAAGAGCTGGACGACGAAGACGAAGACCCGCTGGAGCCGCTCGATCCCGAAGATCCGCTGGAGCCCGACGATCCGGTCGAACCCGAAGAGCCGGTCGAACCCGACGAACCGCTGGACCCCGACGAACCGCTCGAACCGGAAGAACCGCTGGAACCCGACGAACCGCTAGAGCCCGACGATCCCGAAGAACCGCTGGAGCCGGAAGAACCCGACGAGCCGCTCGATCCCGAAGACCCGCCCGAAGAGGCGCCCGGCTTGCCCGGATAACCCGGCTTGCCGCCGCTGCCGCCCGAGGACGACGAGGACGAAGACGAGCTGGACGACGAAGAGCTCGACGAGGACGAGCTGGACGAGGACGAGCTGCTCGAGCTGACATTGCCCGACGAAGACGAGACGTTACCCGACGAGGAAGAAACGTTGCCCGACGACGATGACACATTGCCCGAAGAGGTGGATACGCCGCCGGTCGAAGTCGAGACGCCGCCGGTGGAAGTGCTGACACCGCCCGTCGAGGTCGACGTGCTGACGCCACCGGTCGAGGTGCTGACACCGCCGGTCGAGGTCGAAATGCCGCCGGTGGAGATGTTGCCGCTGGACGTGCTGGTCGATCCGCCGGTGCTGGTGAAGCCGCCGGTCGAGCTGCTGGTCGATCCGCCCGTGCTGGTGAAACCGCCGGTCGAGGTGCTGGTCGATCCGGTCGAGGAGATCACGACGCTGCCGCCGCCACCGCCGCCACCGCCGCCAAAGAAACCGCCGAAGAAGCCACCGCCAAAGCCGCCGCCGAAACCACCGCTGCCACCGACGACAACGGGGAAACCGCCGCCGCCGCCGCCACCAAAGCCGCCCGAATCCTGCGGAGCGGGTGCCGGATACGGATAAGGCAGCGGGATCGGTGCCTGCTGCGTGGTCACAGTCACCACTTGGGGCGCGACCCGCGTCGCAACCGGAGCGACGATGCGCCGGGGCCGCTTGATCTGACGGACCGGGCCGGCCTTGGCCATCTGGCGTCCGCGAATCGGCTTGCTGGTCTTGGCCTGTCGATACTGCTTCACCTGCGCAGGCGGCGTATCCGCAACATGGACCGCGCCGCCGCCGATGATCGCACCGCCGCAGGTACAGGCGCACAATTTTGCCAAGGCCATCCGTACAGACATTGTGTTTTCTCTCTCAGACCAGGGAGGCTGCTTGCGACCGTCCGGAACCAAAACCGGGGTCGGGTCAGCGTCCCGATATGCTAGGCAAGCCAGAACAAAGCGTTAATCTCAATGCTGTTAACCTTGATTTGACAATCTGTGCGACAAAAAACTGCGTCCATCCGGGGCATAGCACCTTCCCTGTCCCGATTTGGAACCATAATCTGCCGCGGAATTAACCGATATCATGTCGCAGGCGTGCGAAGTGCGGTGCGGCCGAAGGTTGACGGTACGGCAACAACGGTTGCGATCGGGCCCTTTCAGTTTCTCCCTGATTCTCCAGCTTTTGCAGCTTGTGTGGCCCTTGCGCGCTGGCTATAGGCGCGATCAACATAAGGCCGACGGAAAGTGTCCGACCTTGGGCGCGCACCGCTGGTTCTGCTATCCACCGGGAGCATCCAATGGCGTCCATCTCGACGGCGATCGACGATATCGATGTGCTGGCCAAGGCGCGCAAGAATATAGAAGGGGATTATTTCCCGTCTTCCGATGAAGACTATATGAGCGCGCGCCAGCTGGAATATTTCCGCGCTCTGCTGCAGGAATGGAAGCGATCCATCCTCGTGGCATCCAAGGATACCCTTCAACAGCTTCAGGATGGCCCGATGCGTGAGCCCGACCTGAACGACCGCGCTTCCAGCGAGACCGACTGGGGCATCGAACTTCGCACCAGGGACCGCCAGCGCAAGCTGATCGCCAAGATCGATTCTGCGCTGCGCCGCATCGACGAGGGCGAATATGGCTATTGCGAGGTCACCGGCGAACCCATCGGGCTTGGCCGTCTGGTCGCCCGCCCCATCGCCACGATGACGGTGGAAGCGCAGGAAGCGCATGAGCGCCGCGAAAAGATTTCCCGCGACGACTGATTTTTTTACATTCCGCGCTCGGGCTTAACCAATTGGCGACGTTCGCCGGGCTATACCATCGGCACTCCATATCGCGCCCGCATCGGCGTCGCGATCTGGAGCGCCGATTGATTTTGCCTGCAAGCTGGACGCCAAAAAATGAACATGCCTCTCAGCCCGAAATCTCTTGAAACCAAAGAGACCCGCGCCCGGGACAGCCTGTTTCTGCTCGCGGACATCACGTTCGAAGGCTCGGAAGAGCTCCACAAGGTGAAGGTGCGCAACCTTTCGCCTGGCGGCATGATGGTCGAATCGGACCTCGAGGTCAGCCAGGGACAGAAGCTGGTGGCGACGCTGCGCAACATCGGCGCGGTGCGCGGACAGATCGCCTGGGCACGCAGCGCGAGGTTCGGCGTCGCGTTCGATCGCGAGATCAACCCCAAGCTGGCACGCCAGCCGGTGGGTGGCACGACCGAGGTCCCGCGTTTCCTGCGGACGATCGTCGCCACCAGCCCTTCCTACCCCCGCTGAACCTCCCGCTGCCCCGTGGGGCGCGGATCAGTCATTGGCAGCCCCGGGCAGTTCGTGGTTCTGCGCGCCGACGCTCTGCGGTGCAAGCCGCTGGTTGACCGGACTTCCGGCAAAGGCGATCGGATGACGGATGGTGCGGTACGCGCCGACATGGGGCGCATGCGCATCGATGAAGAACCCCGTCGCTGCCAGGTGCGGATCGCCGGGCACATCCTCGATCCGGTTGAAGCGCATCGCGGGGATGTCTTCCTTGTTGAGCAGTTCGACCCATTCGTCCGTGGTCTTGGTCGCGGCGACCTCCTCGATGATCGCATACAGATCGCCGGTGTGCCGGGTGCGCTCCTCATAGGTTGAAAAGCGCGGATCCTGGAACACGCCGGGTCGGCCCCCGATCTCGAAGAAGCGTTCCCATTGCCGGTCGACATAGGGAACGATCGCGATGTAGCCATCCTTGGTGGGGTAAGGCCTGCGCCGCGGATTGATCGAGCGGGTGTAGCCGAACTTGCCGTCGCCGGGATATGTCTGCCCGTAGAGATTTTCGACCATGTTGAAGAAGGTGAAGCATTCGAACATCGGCACCGAGACGAACTGCCCCTGCCCGGTCCGCTCCTTGTGCACCAGCGCTGCAAGCGTGGCGGTGGTGGCGAACAGGCCCACCGTCTTGTCCGCGACCAGCGAGGGCGTGTACGAGGGATCGCCGCCCGAGCGCTTGGCGTACAGGTCCGCCCAGCCCGATGCCGCCTGTACCAGATCGTCATAGGCCTGCCGCTTGGCATAAGGGCCTTCAGCGCCATAGCCGCAGCAATGAATGTAAATGATGCCCGGGTTGATGGCCTTGACCGAGTCGTAATCGAGCCCAAGCCTTGCCATCCCCGCCATGCGGACATTGTGGAAGAAGACGTCCGCCTCCTTCAGCAATGTCTCCAGCTGCGCCTTGCCGAGCGCGTCGCGGCCATCGATGGTCACCGCCTTCTTGTTGCGGTTCAACGCCATGAAGATCGGGCCGAGATCGCCGGTCGGCGACGATCCGGCATAGCGCATCATGTCGCCGCTATGGCTGCCGCCGCGGTTTTCGACCTTGATGACATCCGCGCCCATGTCCGCGAGCATCATCGTCGCCAGCGGCCCCATCACGACGCTCGACATATCCAGCACGCGCACCCCGGCCAGCGGCCCGGTCGCTGCAATTTCACTCGTCTTCCAGATCGATTCCGCCATGCAAGGCTCCTGCTCAGTCAATTGTCAGTTATTGTGTCACTAATTTACAACAGTTCGCCGCATCCCCGCAGGAAACATCCAGATTCGAGACGATTCAGGCGCCATTTCGCAATTGCAGCATTGCGAATACCCCCGATACTGGGGTAAATTGAGGTTTCGAGTTCAGGGGTGGCTCGATGAGGGAAAGCGGGTCGCACCGTTTCCGTTGGGGGCAATATGGTACTGAGCTTGTTTGAAAGCGCCGAACAGCGGCGCAAGGATGATCGCGAACTCGACACGATCCACAAGAAATATGGCGACACCACCGTCGACGTATTGGATGCGCGTGCACGCGACGAGAGTCTGACCGATCGCGAGCGCAAGCATTGGTCGCGGCTGCTGCGCAAGGCGCGGCAACGGTTTCGCGATTGACCGGAGGGTGAGGCAGGCATCTGCCTCACCGCCTCTGATCGAAGCGCCGGCCGATCATCGCGCTGGCAATATTGACCTTCTGGATATCGATCGCGCCTCCGGCAATTCCCCAGCCCCAGGCATCCCGCATCCGCCGCTCCATGGGATATTGCGTGGAATAGCCATAGCCGCCCATCAGTTGCACCGCATTGCCGGTCACGGACCGGGCGATCTGGTTGGCGAAGCATTTGGCGGATGAACTGTCGAGGATTGACGGCAGGCCCTGGTCCGAATTCGCCGCCGCACGCCAGATCAGCAGCCGCGCGGCCTCTACCTCGATCTGCATTTCCGCCAGCTTCATCTGCACCGCCTGGAAATCGACCAGCGGCTTGCCGAACTGCTGGCGCTCCTGGACATAGGCGATCGCGTCTTCCAGCGCGCCGGACGCCTGACCCAGCGCCATGGTGGCGTTGCCGCAGCGCTCCAGATCGAACGCCTCCATCAGTTTGGCAAAGCCGCCCGCGGGCACGACGATGTTCCCCTCGGGCACCACGCAATCGTCGAAGATCAGATCGGCCGATGGAATGCCGCGAAAGCCCATCAGCGTTTCGGCCTGGCCGAAGCTGAGGCCGGGCGTCCCCTTTTCGACCAGCACAGCGCCGATCCCCTTGGCGCCGGGAGCGTCGGAGAGCCGGGTGTACACCAGATAGGCATCAGAATGCCCCCCGCCCGAGCACCAGCGCTTGGTCCCGTTGATCGTCACCTTGCCATCGCCGATCACGCCGCGCGTGGTGAGATCGGTCAGCGCGGTCCCAGCTGCAGGCTCCGACATCGACACCGCAAGGATCATCTCGCCTGCACAGACCCGTGGAATGATCCGCTGCCTGAGTGGCTCGGGCGCAAAATGCTGGATCGCCCGCACCGGCCCGACACAGGCCTCGAACACCGGAAAGGCAACGGCAGAGCTCACCTTGGCGAGTTCCTCCAGCACGATCAGCGCATAGAGGTTGGACAGGCCTAGCCCGCCCAGCGCCTCGGGCGTGTTGATGCCCAGCAGGCCCATCTGCGCATAGCGACGCACCATGTCGCGCGGAACCGGGCGGTTGTCGCGCTCCAGCTCGATCGCCAGCGGCACCAGCTCGGCACGCGCGAAACGCCGCACCGTATCGCGCAGCGCCACCTGCTCGTCCGAAAGATTGAAATCCATCTCCGCATCCCTTTAACCGATCGGTTAACAAGGAGATGCGGGAGAATGCGCGCCGGGTCAATCACCAGTTGTGACAGCCTGCCCCGAAGGGCCGACCAATGCGTCAGTCCCCAGTGAGGATACGGTCGACCAGCTGCTTGACCGTGGGCACGAAGCCGTTCGAATAGAACGGGTCGGTGCCGAAATTGTAGGCGGCGTGCCCCGCGAACATCAGGTTCTTGTCGACATCCTCGCCATGCGCGATGTTCTGCAGCGCCTTCTGGATGCAGAAGCTGCGCGGATCGGCGAGATAGCCGGTCGAGTTGTTGTCATGGTCCTTCCACGACGAAAAGGCGCAGTGCGACAGGCACCCCATGCAATCGGTCTGGTCCTTGCGAATCTCGGCGCGCTCTTCGGGGGTGCAGAACACCAATGTGTTGTCGGGCGTCTTGAGCGCGGTGGTGAAACCTTGCGCATCCCAGCGGCGCGCGCGCTGCAGGTCGGTGGGCGTGACCCAGAAGTTCTTGCCCTTCACCCCGACATCGAGCTGCGCCGTGTGTTCGCCTGCGGTCTCGGTCGAGAACGGAATCTGCCGCTCCGAGCGGGCCTCCAGGCTGCGCAGAAACGGGTTGCGCACCGCGCTCGAGTAAAAGCCGGTGGGGCTGAACTTGTGCAGCAGGACATCGCCCGGCTTGATCTTGGTCAGCTCGTCCTTCCATCCCTGCGGGATCGGGCTTTCCTGGGTGAGCAACGGACGGGTGCCGAACTGGAACGAGATCGCGCCCAGCTCGGGATTGTCGATCCAGTTCTCCCAGTCGCGCAGGAACCATACCCCGCCCGCCATCACGATCTGCACGTCTTCCGACACGCCCTCGGCGCGCATCGTCTCGCGCAGCGCGGCGACGCGCGGATAGGGATCCTGCGGCACGCGCGGATCCTCGGCGTTGGAAAGGCCGTTGTGACCGCCCGCCAGCCAGGGGTCTTCATAGACCACCGCCGCCATCAGATCGGCATATTTGTGATAGGCACGCTTCCACAGCGCGCGGAAGGCGCGGGCCGAGCTGACGATCGGCAGATAGCTGACATTGTACTGCGCCGCGATCTCGGACAATTTGTAGGGCATGCCCGCACCGCAGGTGACGCCTGCGACCATGCCGCGCGTCTGTTCCAGAATGCCGTGTAGGATCGGCTGCGCGCCGCCCATTTCCCACAGCACGTTGATGTTGATCGCGCCCTGGCCCCCGGAGATTTCATACGCCCGGCGGACCTGCTCGACACCGCCTGCGATACCGTAGCGGATCAGCTCCTCGTGGCGCTCGGCGCGGGTGCGGCCGTGATAGATCTGCGGGATGACGTTGCCGTTTTCGTCATAGCTGTCCGCGTTCACCGCCGAGACGGTGCCGATGCCGCCTGCTGCCGCCCATGCGCCGGAGCTTGCATGGTTGGTGGCGGAAACACCCTTGCCACCCTCGATCAGCGGCCAGACTTCGCGTCCGCCATAGACAATCGGCTTCAAACCCTTGAACACGTAATAGCTCCCACATTAGCGCAGCCGTATAAGCATGCTGCGCAGCAAATGCCCAATAAAAACGCTTCCGGGACGATCGCGTTGCCCCTGCGGCTCAGCGCTGCGCGCAGCCCTTGATGCTGGCAGGGTCCGGCGCCGGGCCCACCGCCTCGAACCGCGCAAAATAGCCTGCGATATCAGGCTTTTCGATGAACTCGACCAGCTTGTAGCCCACCGCCTCGAACTCGCAGAACAGCAGCTTGGGGGGAATGCCATGGCGGTTGGTCGGACGGTCGACATCGACCACGATCACCTGCCCGCCCTTTTTCAGCGCAGGCCGCATCCGCCAGATGAACGCATAGGGCTCGGTCACCTCATGGTACATATGCACCATGAAGATGCGGTCGAAGCTCTTTTCCGGAAGCCGGGGATCGTCGATATCGCCGGGTTTGATCGAGACATTGTCCAGCCGTTCGCGCTCGACGCGGGTGCCCAGCCGCTTGAGCGCTGAATCATCGATATCCTGCGCGAGCACCCTGCCCTCCCGGGCCACCCTTTCGGCCAGTCGCACGGTGTAGTAACCGTTGCCCGCGCCGATATCGGCAACGGTCATGCCCGGCGCAACGCCTGCCAGATCCATGACGGTGCTGGCCTCGTTGCGATCGTCGCGCGCTTCTTCGTTGGAAAACTCGTTGCTGACCACGCCTGCCACCGCCCGATCGGCCCGCGGAAAGGCGCGCGCGGTTTCTGGCCGGTCGCTCTGGTCACCCGATGCCGGCTGGCAGGCGGCAAGCCCTGCCGTTGCCAGCAACAGCGCCGCCCACCGACCGAACCGGTCAGTCGACATCTTCGACGTCCACCTTCTCGCCGGTCACCTTCTGCGACAGCGCCGCTGCCATGAACGGATCGAGCGCGCCATCGAGCACATCGCCCGGCGCGGTGGAGGTTACCCCGGTGCGCAGATCCTTCACCAGCTGATAGGGCTGCAGCACATAGGAGCGGATCTGGTGGCCCCAGCCGATCTCGGTCTTGGCGGCGTATTCGCCCGAAGCCTCGGCCTCGCGCTTCTGCATCTCGGCCTCGTACATCCGCGCCTTGAGCATGTTCATCGCGGTGGCACGGTTCTTGTGCTGCGACCGGTCGCTCTGGCTGGCAACGATGATTCCGCTGGGCACATGGGTGATGCGCACCGCCGAATCGGTGGTGTTGACGTGCTGTCCGCCCGCGCCCGATGCGCGATAGGTATCGATCTTGAGATCGCTTTCCTTGATGTCGATCTCGAAGCTGTCGTCGATCACCGGGTAAACCCAGACGCTCGAGAAGCTGGTATGGCGCCGCGCCGAGCTGTCATAGGGCGAGATCCGCACCAGCCGGTGCACGCCGCTTTCGGTCTTGGCAAAGCCATAGGCGTTCTCGCCCTTGATCAGCAGTGTCGCGGACTTGATGCCCGCCTGTTCGCCCGCGTGATAGTCGACCAGCTCGACCTTGTAGCCGCGCCGCTCGGCCCAGCGCGAATACATGCGCTGCAGCATTTCGGCCCAGTCCTGGCTCTCGGTGCCACCGGCGCCTGCATGGACTTCCAGATAGGTGTCGTAGCTGTCGGCCTCGCCCGCGAGCAGCGCCTGCACCTTGTCGCGCTCGGCGCGCTCGGCCAGCGCCTTCAGGCTCGCTAGCCCTTCGGCGACAGTCTCATCATCGCCCTCGGCCTCGCCCAGCTCGACGAACTCGATCGCATCGGACATTTCCGCGGTGATCTCGTTCACGGTGCCGATCGCCTGTTCCAGCCGGCGCCGTTCGCGCATCACCTCTTCGGCGCCCTTGGGGTCGTTCCACAAGGTCGGGTCCTCGACGCGCGCGTTGAGCTCGTCGAGCCGGCGCAGCGCGCGGTCCCAATCCAGAAACTTGCGGACCAGCGCCAGTGCGGCGTTGATGGTGTCAATATGGGCCTGCCCTTCGGCACGCATGGGGTCACTCCTGATGTATTTGGTCCCGCGCTCTAGCTGAAAGCCGGGCAATCGCAAAGCCCTGCGCGGTATGCGTGATTGATCTTGGCCCGGCAGCCCCTAGATTGGCTGAATGCACGGCACCCCCGGCCCGGTAACGATCGATCTGACCATGCTGATGCGCGCTTATGCCATCGGCATCTTCCCGATGGCCGATGCGCGCGACGATGTCGATGTGTTCTGGGTGGAGCCGGAAATGCGGGCGATCCTGCCGCTCGACAATTTCCACCTGTCAAAATCGCTCAAGAAGGTGATCCGCTCCGACCGCTTTACCGTCACCTGCAACCGCGCCTTTGGCGAGGTCATAGCGATGTGCGCCGAATCCGCCGACGGACGCGAGCAGACCTGGATCAACCGCACGATCGAGGCGAGCTTCATCGCACTGCACAACCAGGGCCGCGCGCACAGCATCGAATGCTGGCAGGGCAGCGCGCTGGTCGGGGGGCTTTACGGCGTCGAGATCGGCCGCGCGTTCTGCGGCGAAAGCATGTTCAGCCGCGCCACCGATGCCAGCAAGGTAGCGCTCGCCTGGCTGGTCGCCAGCATGCGCAAGGGCGGGCTTTGCCTGCTCGACTGCCAGTTCATCACCCCGCATCTCAAGACGCTGGGCGCGGTCGAGATCCCGCAGGCCGATTATCTCAAGCTGCTGGGCGATGCGATCAGCGAATCGCCGTTCGCGCCGCCGCGCGTGCAGCGCCCGCATCCGGTGATGCCGGGGACCTATTCGGTATCGGTCGACGGTGTCGTGGGCGCCGGAGCCGATTCGGGACTGGTCGCCGGATTTTCCGCATTGGCAGGGGCGGATGCCGCAGGCCTTGCCGCAGCTTCGCCCTCTTCTTCCAGCGGCGCATCCTCGCCCGGATATTCCATCGCGCAGTTCTTGACCCAGACGTCATAGATCGGGTGCTCGACGACGTTGAGCGACGGCGATTCCTTGAACACCCAGCCGGAGAACACCCGCTTCCACACCGGATCGGACGAGCGGGTCTCGCGGTGTTGGACAAGCAACTGAACGAATGCACCGGTTTCGGGCACGGGCTCCCATGGCGCAGTGCGCTCGCACGCCGACAAACGGACGATCGCATCGCCGATGCGCCGCGATTCGCCGGGCTTCATCTCGAGATCCCGGGTTTCGCCATTGCGCTTGTTGAGAAACGCGATCGTCGCGACGCGCTCGGCCATCGGCGTGGCTTCGCCTTCGACCAGCCCGACCGGCGCACGAACCTGCGCCTTTTGCGCGGCCTTGGGTTGAGCCTGGGTCTTGCTGCCCGGCATCAGCCGATCGCCGAACTGCGACCAGCCGTAAACGCCTGCCCCGAGGAGCGCGGCGACCAGAATGACGATGGCGATGATTCGCCCGCGCGTCACGCCTCGGGCGTCCACGCTTCGTAATCACCCGTCGCTGCGGCGCGCACGCCGCCCCGGTCGAGCGAGCCTGCGGGGCGATAGGCGCCGGTGGTTCCGGTCAGGTTGGGAACATAGTCCTTTTCCCAGATGCGCGGGGGCGGCAGATGGCTTTCGGGCACTGCATCATAGCTGTTGTGCAGCCAGCCGTGCCATTCGGAAGGCACCCGGCTCGCGTCATTGGCACCCTTGTACAGCACCCAGCGGCGCTCCTTCTGGCCCTTTTTGGGCTTGGAGCGGAAATAGGTGTTGCCCTGATGGTCCTCGCCGACCTTCTCGCCGTTCAGGGCGCTGAACAGATGCGTGCCGACGGTCGCGCCGTCCCACCAGGTGAAGATTTTTCCCAATAGTCCCATGGCAGCCCGCTTAATGCGTGGGAGCGGAAAGGGGAAGATGGTTTTGCATCGCTTGCGCCCGCTTTATTCTCCGGTCCGTCGCGTGCCGGCCGAAAATTTGCAGACGCCTGATGCGGGTGAAGCGGGACAGCATAGCCATCCCGCTTCAGTCCACAGGTGCGACCCTTGGGGATCAAGGTCACGGGGGCCTGGCGCCCCCGGCGATTGTTCAGCCGACCAGCGCCATCTGCTTGTCGCTGACAAGCCGGTGCATGGCCTTTTGCAGCTTTTCGAAAGCGCGCACCTCGATCTGGCGCACGCGTTCGCGGCTGACGTTGTAGACCTGGCTCAGCTCCTCGAGCGTCTTGGGATGATCGACCAGACGCCGTTCATTGAGGATATGCCGCTCGCGCTCGTTCAGCGCCTGCAGCGCCTCGCCCAGCATTTCGTGCCGCATCGATGCTTCCTGCGCATCGGCGACAGCGGCGTCCTGCAACGGCGCGTCGTCGGTCAGCCAATCCATCCACTGGCCGTCGCCATCCTCGCGCATCGAGACGTTGAGCGAAGCATCGCCCCCCATCGCCATGCGGCGGTTCATGTTGACGACTTCGGTTTCCGACACGCCCAGCTTGGTCGCGATGGTCTTCACATCGTCAGGATGCAGATCGCCATCCTCAAACGCGCGCAGGTTGTTCTTCATCCGGCGGAGGTTGAAGAACAGCTTCTTCTGCGCGGCGGTGGTGCCCATCTTGACGAGGCTCCAACTGCGCAGGATGTATTCCTGGATCGACGCCTTGATCCACCACATCGCATAGGTCGCGAGGCGGAAACCGCGATCGGGCTCGAATTTCTTCACGCCCTGCATCAGGCCGATATTGCCTTCGGAGATCAGCTCGCTGACCGGCAGGCCATAGCCGCGATAGCCCATCGCGATCTTCGCGACGAGACGCAGGTGCGAGGTGACAAGCTGCGCAGCAGCCTCAGGATCCTGATGTTCCTGATAGCGCTTGGCGAGCATGTATTCCTGCTCGGGCTTGAGCAGCGGATATTTCCGGATTTCGGTGAGATAACGATTCAGGCTCGCCTCTCCGCCAAGGGCGGGGATGGTGGCCGGAACACTTCTGGTCGCACTCATGTTTTCCCTTTCTGCCAATCCGTTTTTCGGGCCTCGAAGGAGCGCCCGTCTTGGGGATCGCATTTCGACTTGCAACCTAAACACGCAATCTATCCAAAAGTTCCGCCATGTCGGCCGGAATCGGACTAAAAAAGTCGCATTCAGATTTCGTCACCGGATGTATAAACCCGAGCCGCTGTGCGTGCAATGCCTGACGACGGAAATCCGCGGCTTTGAGCAGGTCCCGCAAGGCCTTTGGCGGCTTGGAATAGAGCGGGTCGCCGAGCAGCGCATGGCCGATGCTGGCCATGTGGACGCGCACCTGATGCGTGCGCCCGGTTTCCAGCCGGCACTCGATCCGGGTGGCCCCGCTCAGCCGCTCCTCGGTAGTGAAATGGGTGACCGCGTGCTTGCCGCGCCCATCCCCCACCATTGCCATCTTCTTGCGGTCATGATCGCTGCGCCCGATATTGCCGCGGACCGTGCCATCGGCAGGGCTCGGTCGTCCCTGCACGATTGCGACATAGCGCCGGTTGATCGAATGCTCGGCAAACTGCGCCGCCAGCCCCAGATGCGCGACATCGGTCTTGGCGACCACCAGCAGCCCCGAGGTGTCCTTGTCGATCCGGTGGACGATTCCCGGCCGAGCGACCCCGCCGATGCCCGAAAGCTGGCCTGCGCAATGGTGCAGCAGCGCGTTGACCAGAGTGCCATCGGCATGCCCCGCCGCCGGGTGCACGACCAGCCCTGCAGGCTTGTCGATCACCAGCAGATCGGCATCCTCGTACACCACGCACAGCGCGATATCCTGCGCCTGGGTGTCGAGCGGCTGCGCTGCGGGGACCGCGATGGCATAACGCTGGCCCGCCGCCAGCTTCACCGAAGGCCGGGTGACCGGCTTGCCTTCGATCGTGACCGCGCCCTGGACGATCAGCGCCTTGATCCGTTCGCGCGACAAGCCGGGCTCGGCCAGTGCGAGACCCGCGTCGATCCGCTGGCCGTCGGCGCCGGCAGGGATCGTGCCGGTCAGAGGCTCGCTTGCGGGCGTGTTGGTTTGCGCGGCATTCATCGCTATGCTGTGGCCGATGCCGGTCATGCTTTCAAGCGCGCTCCACGCCCAGATGCTTGCACTGGCCGAGGCGGCGCACCCCCACGAATGCTGCGGGCTGCTGTTCGGCGACGACGCTGCGATCCGCCGCATTCAGCCTGTCGCCAATGTGTCGGACACGCCCGACCGCGCGTTCGAGATCGATCCGACTGCGCTGATCGCGGCCGAACGCGCGATGCGGCAGGGGGGGGAGAGACTGATCGGTCATTATCATTCGCACCCCAATGGCCGCTCCGAGCCATCCCCCTGCGATGCCGCCAGCGCGGCGGCCGACGCCCGGCTGTGGCTGGTGATCGCAGGCCCAGCCATCACCGGCTGGCGCGCGCAGTCTGCAGGCGCATGGCTGGGCAGGTTCGATCCGGTCGATCTGGTGCTTACCGACTGATCCTGTGGATCGCTGCTGGCCACCCCATCTCGCGCACCGGCTGGCGCGAGGTCGCGCAGCGGCCGCATTAAGGCTTGAACCTGTGCGACATTTTCGCCACATCGGCGGGGCGCGGCCCACCGGCCTGCGCGCGCTTTCCTGTTCCTTCCTCCCAAAGGCCAGCCCCAGCCCATGTCCAGTCCTGCAGACCTGTCTGAAATCGACCTCGCCAGCCTTTTGTGCTCGCGGCTCTGCCATGATCTGCTGAGCCCGATCGGTGCGATGAACAACGGCCTGGAGCTGCTTGCGGACGAGACCGATCCGGAAATGCGCGCGCGCTGCATTGAGCTGCTGACCGACAGCGCCCGGGCCTCTGCCAGCAAGCTCAAATTCTTCCGCCTGGCGTTTGGCGCAGCGGGCGGCTTTGGCGACAAGGTGGACGTCAACGAGCCCCGCCAGCTGATCGAGGGGCTGGTTGCGGACAAGCCGCGGGTCGAGCTGCAATGGCATGTACCATCCGATCTGCTCGCCAAGCCTGCGGTCAAGGTGCTGCTGAACCTCGCGCTGATCGGCCTCGACGGCCTGGTGCGCGGCGGTCAGCTGATCATCGCGGCGGAAGAAAATGGCGGCACCTGCGAAATCGCGGTCAATGCGACCGGTCCCAAGGTTGTGATCGATGCGGCAGTGGCCGCTGCGCTGTCGGACGATCTGGCCCAGGCCACGATGAGCCCGCGCACCGCGCCTGCCTATATGATCAAGCAGATCGTGCGTCGCAACGGCGGCGATATCCAGCTCGCCGCCACGCCGGAATCGCTGGTCATCGGGGCCATGCTGCGCGTCTGAATCCGGCGCGCTGCCCGATCGGCCGCAACCTGATCTTAACCATATTCAGCGCAAACCGGAGCTCAAGCGCTCGCGGACGGTGGATATGGACGACCTGATACAGGAATTTATCGCTGAAACCCGTGAAACGCTGGACGCGCTGGCCAGCGAACTTGTGCTGTGGGAACAGAACCCGCACGACAGCACCCGGCTCGACAGCATTTTCCGCTTCGTCCACACCGTCAAGGGCAGCTGCGGCTTCCTCAATCTGCCCAGGTTCGAACGGCTGAGCCATGCCGCAGAGGATGTTCTGGCGCAGGTCCGCGATGGCAAGCGCGAGGCTTCCGCCCCGCTGGTCGATGCGGTTCTCGGGATCATCGACCGGATCGGCGAGCTGATCGTGGTCATGGAATCGGGCGAGGCCCTGCCCGACGGATCGGACGCAGACCTGATCGCTGCGTTGGATCGCGACCCCAAGGCGCCGGAACCTGCCGCACCCGAGCCTAGCATTCCCGCGAACGACACCGGCTCTGCCGCCCGCCGACAGGCGGCGATCCGATCGATCCGCGTGCCGCTCGACCTTATCGATCATCTCATGAACGGCGTGTCGGACATGGTGCTGGCGCGCAACGAGGTCGCGCGATGCCTGCGCGACGAACAGAACGGCCCGGTGCTGGAAAACGCCTTCGAGCGGCTGTCATCGTGCATCGCCGACATGCGCGATGCCATCGGCCAGACCCGCATGCAGCGGATCGAACGCATCTTCTCCCCCCTGCCCCGGCTGGTGCGCGATCTGTGCGCCGATCTCGGCAAGAAGGTCGATCTGCGCACCTCGGGCAGCAATGTCGAACTCGATCGCGAAATGATCGAGATGATCCGCGATCCGCTGACCCATATCATCCGCAACTCGATCGATCATGGCATCGAATCGCCCGCCGCGCGCAGCCTTGCGGGCAAGCCCGCCAGCGGTCGGCTGAGCATATCGGCGCGCCAGTCGGGCAACCAGATCCTGATAGAGATCGCCGATGACGGGCGCGGCATCGATACCGACAAATTGGTGGCGCGCGCGCAGACCGCAAAGGTCCGCAGCGCATCGGAAATCCACGCGCTGAGCGAACGCGCGCGGCTCGAGCTGATCTTTGCGCCAGGCCTTTCCACCGCAGACCAGGTGACCGCGATTTCCGGGCGCGGGGTGGGCATGGACGTCGTGCGCTCGAACATCGAGCGGATCGGCGGCTCGATCGATCTGGAAAACAACCCGGGCAAGGGGCTGCGCGTCATCCTGCGCGTTCCGCTGACGCTGACGATCATTCCGTGCCTTACCGTGCGCGCGGGCGGCCAGGAATTCGCGATGCCGCGCTCGGCGATCCGCGAGATCCTGTTCGACAACAACGATCAGGTGCGCATCCAGCAGGTCGGCGGACGCGATCTGGCCTATATCCGCGGCGAGTGCCTGCCGCATGTCGCGCTCGAAACGCTGCTGGGGCTGGAACGCGCCGCCAACCCGGCTGCGCGCCACCGCACGATCATCACCGTCAACGCCTCGTCCGAGCTGCGTTATGCGCTCGCGGTCGAGGCGGTGATCGATCACGAGGAACTGGTGGTCCGCCCCGGCGCGCCCGTGATCATGGCCGACGGCCTCTACGCAGGCACCACCCTTCCCGACAATGGCCGCCCGATGCTGCTGCTCGATCCGCTGGGCCTGGCGAACCGGGCCCAGCTCAACGAATTTGCGCGGCCCGACGAAAGCCAGCGCGGCGAGGCGCCCGATGCCGCCGAGATCGATGGCGGCTCCGCGCTGTTGTTCCGCGAGGCCGCGGGCATGTTGCGGCTGATGACGCTGGCGGCGGTCGAGCGCGTCGAGGATGTCGATGCCGCGCGGTTGGCGCTCGCAGGTGGCCAGGTGCGGCTGAGCATCGATGGCGAGAGCCGTCCGGTGTTCGGGCTCGACCAGCCCCCGCAGTCCGGTCATGCCAAGCTGCTGCACCTCAGCGATGGCACGCGCCATGTGCTGTATGCGGTCGACGATGTGGTCGATATCGTCCGGCTTCCCGCCAAGGTCGAACCCGCGAGCGCGCCGGGCCTGGTGGGTGGTATCGCGCTGATCGGCGATCAGCAGATCGAGGTGATCGACCCGCACTGGGTGTTCAGCAACATGATCGGCCCCGCACCGTCCTCCGATCGGCCGGCATGCTGCCTGATCGGCACCGATGACCCCTGGACCCGCAACATCCTTGCACCGCTCGTTTCGGCAGCCGGCTATCGGCCGGTCTTCGGCGCTCCGGGCGACGGACAGCCCGGCGACGCCGCAGTCAGCATCATAGTCGGAGATTCCGCCGAAACACCCGCTGCGCTGCGCGGCGAGATCATCCGGCTGCGCGATACGCTGTCGGGCGATCCGCAGGATGCCGACACGATCTATCGCTATGACCGGGCCGCCCTGCTGGGTCGGCTGATCAACGGGCGCAAGGGAGCGCTGGGCACATGAAAGAGCTGTATCTGATTGCGGTCATCTCCGGGGAAAAGGTCGTCATCCCGGCAGAACAGGTCGACAGCGTGGTCAATGTCCGCGAATCTGTGCCGGTGCCTTCGGCCGCACCGTTCATCGCGGGGCTGTTCGCGCTGCGCAGCCGGGTGCTGACGCTGATCGACTGCCAGTTCTTCGTCACCGGCGAGCCTGCGGACCTGACCCCTGGCCAACCGGCGATCGTCGTCAACATCGGCGGGTGTCATTACGGCCTTCTGGTCGATGCGGTGATCGACGTCGTGCAATCGGTCGTGGCCCCTGCCCCGCTGCCCGGTCAGTTGCCTGCCGGATGGAGCGATATCGGCCGGGCGCTGCTCGACTTCGACGGCACCACCTATCTGCTGATCGACCCCGATTACATGGTCAATCCCGCGCTGCGCCGCGCGGCCTGATCTTGCGCGTTTTTGCGGTGAGCCGCGCCCGCCGATCACCGCTGTTAACATGCTGATTACCAATCGGGCCTAATGTTCAGTGCGGCAACATTGCTGCGAGGAGGCCGCGCCCATGAAAACCTGTCTGGTTGTTGACGATAGCAAGGTAATCCGGAAGGTCGCTCGGCACATTCTGGAGACGCTGGACTTCACCGTGTCCGAAGCCGCCGATGGCAGCGAGGCGCTGGACCAGTGCCGCGACGGGATGCCCGATGTGGTTCTGCTCGACTGGAACATGCCGGTGATGAGCGGAATGGAATTCCTATGCGCGCTGCGCAAGGTCGAGGGCGGCGCCGGGCCCAAGGTCGTCTTCTGCACCACCGAAAACGGCCGCGGCCATATCCAGGCGGCGATCGACGCAGGCGCGGACGAATATGTCATGAAGCCGTTCGACCGCGAAACGCTGCACAGCAAATTGCAGATCGTGGGCTGCGCCTGAGGACCGGCGCGGGGGGCTCCACCACATGACCGGCCTTGATCCCGTGGCATCTGCCCGGCGCCTTGCGCCGCTGGTGCCCGAAGCATTGCCCGTCAGCCGCGTGCTGATCGTCGACGACAGCCTCGTCATGCGCTCGATCATCCAGCGGATCGTCGAGCAGGCACCCGGCTTCACGGTCTGCGCCAGCCTTGCCTCCGCGCAGGCCGCGCTCGATTTCCTCGCCACCGAAACCGCCGACATCATCCTGCTCGATATCGAGATGCCCCGCCGATCGGGGCTCGATGCGCTTCCCGACCTCATCGCGGCCAGCAAGCAGGCGCGCATCCTGGTGCTCTCCTCGCACTGCACCGATGGTGCGCCTGCGACGCTGAAGGCGCTGGCGCTGGGGGCGAGCGACACGCTGTCCAAGCCCGACCATCAGTTCTATCCGCAAAGCTTCATCGCAGCCTTGCACGAGAAGTTGCGCATTCTGGGCGATGCCGCGCGGTTCTCGCGCCAGGCGATGCCGCCCGTGGCGGCAAGACCTGTCGCCAGCCACGGAACGCTGGACTGCATCGCCATCGGATCCTCCACCGGTGGCATCAGCGCGATCCACGAGCTGCTGCGCGGGCTCGACCCCGGCATCGATGCGCCAATCCTGGTGACCCAGCACCTTCCGCCCGACTTCATTCCGTTTCTCGTCCGCCACATCGCCGATCTGGGGCTGCGCCCGGTGCACCAGGCAGAGGATGGCGCGGTGCTGCAACGCGGGCATATCTATTGCGCTCCGGGCACCGCGCATCTCGGCCTGCAGCACAGCGGCGGCCAGACGCGCATCGCGCTGATCCCCGAATGGCCCGGAACTGCCTACAAGCCTTCGGTCGATCCCATGTTCGCTGCGGTCGCCGAGTGCTTTGGCGCCAATGGCGCGGGCGTGATGCTGAGCGGCATGGGCGCCGACGGCCTGTCGGGAGCGCGGCTGCTCGCCGCAACCGGCGCGCCGATCTATGTCCAGGATGCGCAGTCCAGCACCGTCTGGGGCATGCCCGGCGCCATCGCGCGCGACGGTCTTGCCAGCGTCATCCTTCCCCCCGCCGGAATTGCCCGGTTCATCGCCGATTGCTGGCTGGAGCCGAAATGATCCATTCCCAACCCGCCACCAATGCCACCCGCATCCTTGCCGGTCTGCTCGAAGCGCGCACCGGCCAGCAGATTGCGCCGAGCCGCTACTGGCGTATCCAGACCGCGCTGGCGCCGATGCTCAAGGCGCAGGGCATTCCGGATCTCGACGCGCTGGTCGCGGTGCTGTCCGATCCGGACAATGAAAAGCTGTTGCAGGAATCGCTCGATGCGATGCTCAACAACGAAAGCTTCTTCTTCCGCGACACCGCGATGTTCGCAGCGCTGCGATCGGAGGCGTTTCCCGCGCTGCGTGAGCGCCGCGCCCAGCGCAAGACGCTGCGCATCTGGTGCGCGGGAACATCCACCGGGCAGGAAGCCTATTCGGTCGCCATGCTGTTCGATTCCGAGCGCGAGAAATGGATCGACTGGACGATCGAGATCGTCGGCACCGACATTTCGGCATCGGTCATCAGCCGCGCCAAGCTGGGCCGCTACAGCCAGTTCGAGATCCAGCGCGGGCTGTCGGTCGATTACATGCTGCGCTATTTCACCCAGGACGGCGAGGACTGGGTGATCGATCCGCGCTTGCAGGCCATGGTGACGTTCAAGGAAGACAATCTGCTCAAACCGCGTGGCGACCTGGGCCGGTTCGACATCATTTTGTGCCGCAACGTGCTGATGTATTTCGCCACCGAGACCCGGCACATCGCCTATTCCAAGCTCGAAAGATCGCTCGAGAATGACGGCATGCTGATGCTGGGCGCAGCCGAAACGGTGCTGGGGCATACCGATCTGTTCTCGGCGACGCGCGAGATGCGCGGGCTGTACTGCAAGGCCGTTACCGGCAAGACCGGCCAGTCGATCTTTCCTGCGCCGCTGGGCTGACAATTTCGCACAATCTCTTCGCAGTTGCAGCATAAAGGCTGTTCTGGCGGGGCATTTGCCCTATGCCACGCCGCATGACGCACGATTCGCCCGCGCCTGACCTGCCCGAACGGGGCTTTGGCCGCCTCGACTGGGCGGTCGCCATCGCAATGATGCTGCTATGGGGCTTCAACATCATCGCGATGAAATCGGCCGTCGACAGCGCAGGCGCGCTTCCCGGCGCGTTTCTGCGCCAGGCGATCGTGGCAGTGGTGTGCCTGCCCTTCCTGCGGATCGTGCCGGGCCGGATGCGGTTGATCGGGGTGCTGGGCGTGCTCAGCGGGGGGCTGTTCTACGTCGCGGTCGGGTTGTCGCTGCAGGTCAGCACCAATGTCAGCGCGCTGGCCATCGCAGGCCAGCTGGGTGTTCCCTTCTCGCTGATCCTCGCGGTGATCTTCCTCAAGGAAAAGATCGGCATTCCGCGTCTGATCGGGATCATCCTCGCCCTGTTCGGGGTGGTGCTGCTGGTGTTCGACCCCAAGGTGGCGGGCGAGATGCCCGCGATCGCCATCTCTGCCTGCGGGTCGTTGATCTGGGCGATCGCGACGCTGATCCAGCGCAATCTCGGCGGCATCGGCGTGCTCAACATCAGCGGCTGGCTGGGGCTGATCGGCTCGCTGGTGATCCTGCCCTTCGCGCTGCTGCTCGAACCGGACGGCATGGCGATGCTGCCCAACCTCAGCATGGAAACCTATGCCTGGACGATCTACGCCGCGCTTGGCTCCAGCATCGGAGGGCATGGCGCGATGGTGTGGCTGCTGCAGCGGCACTCGGTATCCACCGTCAGTCCGCTGACCATCCCCACGCCGGTGATCTCGGTCGCCTTTGCCACCTGGTGGTTCGGCACCCCGCTGACCCCGCTGATGATTGCAGGTGGATTGATCGCATTGCTCGGCGTCTCTATCGTGGCGATCCGCAACGCGCAAAGATCGCGGATGCTGGCCGAAGCACGGCTGATGAAGGAGGGCACCAGATCTTGATCGACACCCCGTCGCCGAACTTCGACGAACGCATGGCTCCGATCAGCATGCTGGTCCTGCATTATACCGGAATGCAGGATGCGCCGTCGGCGATCGACTGGCTCGCCAATCCCGCCTCCAAGGTCTCTGCGCATTATGTCGTCACCGAGGACGGCCAGATCATCCGCATGGTCGACGAGGCCAATCGCGCTTGGCACGCGGGCCGTGCGCACTGGCGCGGGATCAAGGACGTCAACAGCGCCAGCATCGGCATAGAGATTGTCAATCCCGGCCACGAATTCGGCTACCGCCCCTTCCCCGAAGAGCAGATGTCGGCGCTGATCCCGCTGGTGGCGGAGATCGTCGACCGCCACGGCATCCCGCGCGCCAATGTCGTGGGGCACAGCGATGTCGCGCCCGCGCGCAAGCAGGACCCGGGCGAGCTGTTCGACTGGCAGAGGCTGGCGCGGGTGCGCCTTGCGCTGCCGATTCCCGATGGCCGGCTGGTCGATCCGTACTGGAGCGACGGCGCGTTTCTGCTCGCGCTCGAGCGCTTCGGCTACGACATCTCGGACGGGCGCGCGGCGACCACCGCCTTCCAGCGCCGCTGGCGCCCGGGCACGATCACCGGCGAGATCGACGGCGAGTGCCGCGCGATCCTGTTCTCGCTGTTGCTCGATCGCGATGCGGGGCGGTACCGCTGATTGCGCTCTACGCAATTCACCGCTAGGGCCGTCTTCGCCAGAGGGTCGGGCAGCCGCGGGTTACGCAAGTGACGCGAGGAAAGTCCGGGCTCCACGAAACAAGGATGCCGGGTAACGCCCGGCGGGGGCGACCCCAGGGACAGTGCAACAGAAAGCAGGTTGCCCAAGGCTTCGGCCCGGTAACATTGAAAGGGTGCGGTAAGAGCGCACCGCGCGTCCAGCAATGGTTCGCGGCACGGTAAACCCCATCCGGAGCAAGACCGAATAGGGGCGGATTTGGTGATACGGTTTCTGCTTGCAGAGGCGCGTCCCAGGGGTGTTTCGGCCCCTTGCCGCCCGGGTTGGTTGCTTGAGCGGTGCAGCAATGCCCCGCCTAGAGGAATGGCTGCCCATGACCGGCAACGGTCAGGACAGAACCCGGCTTACAGACCCTCTGGCAATTTTATCCTGGAAGAATTGGGCGCGGATGCGCTTAGAGCGAAGCGAGCACCAAGTGCGAAGGCACCATCTGCTCGACCGCAGCGGGCGAGCCTTCGAGCTGATCCAGAGTGCACTCGGCAAAATCCTGTGCCGCATCGTCACCGGCATAGGCCTGCGAACCCAGCACGAACGTCGCCATCATCGCGATGGACAGCATGGCGGAGAACATCAACTGGCGGCTCATTGCTCGGATTCCCTGATACGTCTTGATATGCAATCTATGTTGCATATGCGAAATAGATAGCGATGCAATCCTTTCAAGACCCTTAGCGTTCGACAAACGACATTTGCCGTCGATGAAGGGCGCTGGCGCCAACGGCCAAAAAGCGTGTCTCATGCCATCTGGAACCGCACCAAGGCATTGGAAAGGCAAACCCGTCGCATTTAGCCCTTTTTCCCGGCAGGAGCCAGTAGTAACACCAACATGCCTATGTCCACACTCCGAAAACTATGTAAATGAAGCATTATCTATAGTACGCGGGAAGAGAAACAGTCAATCTTACTCTATCACGATTGAACATTGACTCTGACCTTCAGATTTATAGATTGTAATTGCCAACACGAGTTGGCAATTCAGGAGAGTGTCATGAAAAAACTTGGTGTCGCCCTGATGGGCGGGATGCTGACTGTCGCCAGCTTTGGTAGCATGGCGCAAGCACAGCAGAATTTGTGCGCAGATGAATTTGGCGATGGCGATTCTGTCGCTGACTGTGACATCGTGGGTGACGCCACGGAAAACGGCGGCGACAGTCCCGGCCATGGTGGCCAAGTACCGCCACCGCCGTCCAACCCTAACAACAATCCAAGGTAATCTGCCTTGCGGGGCGGGAGTGTCCGCTCGCCCCGATTTGGGGTTCCGCTGGTGGCAAAACCAAACCCCTAGCCCTCACCCCCCATCATAGCTAAATGCCCTGTCATGGCAGGCAAACGATCATCCGACTGGGGCTTCCCGCGCTGGCGCGGCTATGGCTCGGCGCGCGAGGCGCAGACAGTGCGGATGTGCGACCGGCACAATTGCGGCGAGCCGGGCAATTGCCCCGCACCCAAATCCCCCAACAGCCCCGACCGCTGGTATTTCTGCGAAAAGCACGCGGCCGAATACAACCAGGGCTGGGATTATTTCGCCGGGCTCGACAAGGAAGAGGCTGCGGCGCGGGCAGCCGAAGAGCAGCGCGATTCCTCCGGCTATCGCGAATCGGCGTTTCACGGGTGGACCGGGTCGGGCGATGGATCGCGCAGCCGTGACGAGATGCGCGCGCTCGACGTGCTCGAATGCGATGCCCATGTCGAGTTCGACGAGATCAAGAAGGCCTATCGCCGCCTTGCCAAGGCCAACCATCCCGATACCAACCAGAACGACAAGGACGCCGCGCTGCGCTTTCAGGCGATCCAGGCGGCCTATGCCGTGCTGCGCACCGCCGAGGAAAGAAAGACCTGGAAAGGCGTGTAATCGCCACACTGCCCTCCTATCTGTCTTCCATGAAAACCGAAATCCGCAGCCACTGGTCGCATGCCGTGCTAGTCTGCAAGAAGTGCCAGAAACGCGCCAAGGCCAGCTTCGGCCCAGAAGAAACCCCATCGCTCGCCAAGGCGCTCAAGCGGCGATTGCCCGGCGGCAAGGGGCGCAAGGCCCGGCTGGGCGTGATCGAGGTGCCCTGCCTCGACATTTGCCCCAAGAACGGCGTGGTGCTGATCGACACCCGCCATCCCGACAGCTGGCGGATCGTGCGCGAGGATGCCGATATCGATCGGTTGGCCGAAGAACTCTCCTCCTGAACTCTATCATAGAAAAAGGGCCCCTTCCGTTTCCGGAAGAGGCCCTTTGTCGTCGTGCAGTTTGGGGAGTTTAGCGGCAGCTCACCCGGCTGCGATCGATGGCACGGCCAGCGGCTGCGCCACCCAGACCGCCGACGATAGCACCCAGCGTCTTGTCGCCGCGACCGGCAATTTCGTTACCGAGCAGCGCGCCGACACCCGCGCCGACCAGCAGGCCGGTGGTGCCGTTGCTGCGCTGGCAGCGATAACGGCCGTCGTCACCGCGCCAGTAGCGGCCCTCGTAGCGCGCCTGGCGGCGTGCATCGCGGCGGCCTTCACGATAGGCGCGGCGCTCGCCGCGATCGAACTGGGCGACTTCCTGCGAATGGAAGCTGGTGGGGACCGGCAGGGCCACCGGGCTGGCGGGGGCCGGGTTCAACAGGGCAACTGCGCTGGCAAGGGCAAGGTTCAACATGATGGTATCTCCACTGATTGCTCCGGGCGGTTCGTCCCGGCTCGAACTAACAACATTCATCCCCGCCGCCGGTTTCATGAACAGGATACAACATAGGTGAATCCGGCCATTCCGGGGTCGAGACGAGCCTGTGCTGCGGTGAACCGAAAATTCTCTTGCAACCTTGCGCTGTCTTATCCATATAAGACACATGCTGAACATCCTTTCGATCCTCATCGGGATCATCGCCCTCCTGCTCGCCATTCCGGCCTTTCTGCCGCTGCTTGGCGCCCTCAACTGGCTGATCGTCCCGATCGCCCTGCTGGGCGTGCTGCTGGGCTTTCTGTCGAGCAGCAACACCGGACGCAATCTGTGCCTGGTCGTGCTGGTGATCTGCATTATCCGGCTATCGCTGGGAGGCGGCATCCTCTAACGCGCCGCGATGAGCGGTGAGAGCGAACGCCTGAAGGGCCTGCCGGAAGCGATCGGCGCGTACACGATCTGGGGCTTCATGCCGCTGTTTTTCAAGCAGCTGCAGGGCATTTCTCCGGTGGAAATCGTCGCGCACCGGGTCGTGTGGTCGGTGCTGCTGATCACGGTGATCCTGTGGGCCAGCCGTCGCCTGGGCGAATTCACCTCGGCCTTGGCAGACCCGCGGATCCGCCGTTACATGATCGCAAGCACGTCGCTGATCGCCGCCAACTGGCTGATCTACATCTGGGCGATCACCAACGAGCATATCCTGGCAGGCAGCCTGGGTTATTACATCAACCCATTGATCAACGTGGCGCTGGGCGTGGTGTTTTTCCGCGAGCGGATGAACCGCACCCAGATGGTGGCGATCGTGCTGGCGGCGGCAGGCGTGCTGGTGCTGGCGAGTGAATCGCTGGCCTCGATCTGGATCAGCCTGTCGCTTGCCGCCTCGTTCGGCCTGTATGGCATGGTGCGCAAGATGGCACCGGTGGGGTCCCTCCCCGGCCTCGCCTGCGAAACATCGCTGATGCTGCCGTTCGCGCTGGGCTATGTGCTGTGGGCGGGGCTGTACGATCCCACGCCGGGCTTCGGTTATTCGACGCTGACCGACGCCTATCTGATCGCAGGGGGCGCCATCACCACCATCCCGCTGCTGCTGTTCGCCAGCGCTGCGCGCAAGATGCCGCTATCGACGCTGGGCTTCATCCAGTTCATCGGCCCGACGATCCAGTTCGTGCTGGGCGTGTTCGTCTATGACGAACCCTTCACCCGCGCGCACGCGATCTGTTTTGCGCTGATCTGGGCGGCGGTGGCGCTGTTCTGCGTGGATGGGGTCAAACGCTCTCGATCACGGCTGGCAGAAGTAGCTAGCTAAAACCAAATCCTCCCCTGCAAGGGGAGGTGGCAGTTCGCAGGACTGACGGAGGGGTGTCTGCGTCCGCGAGAGGGCGACACCCCTCCACCACCAGCCATGCCGGTGGTCCCCCTCCCCTTTCAGGGGAGGATTTTAAGTGAGGTTTAGCTTGCCCCTACCAAGCCCTTTTCCTGCATCAGCGCCTGCAGTTCGCCGGCTTCGAACATTTCCATCATGATGTCCGATCCGCCGATGAACTCGCCCTTCACATAGAGCTGGGGGATGGTCGGCCAGTCGGAAAATTCCTTGATGCCCTGGCGGACTTCCATGTCCTGCAGCACGTCGACGCTTTCATAGTCGACGCCGAGATGGTCGAGAATGGCGATCGCCTTGCTGGAAAAGCCGCACTGCGGAAACAGCGGCGTGCCCTTCATGAACAGCAGGACGTCGTTGGCTTGCACGATTTGCGCGATGCGGGCCTGTGCGGTGTCGGTCATGGGTTCAGCTCCGTGGATATGCAGATGGTGCCAATATGGCCTGGCGTTTAGCTGGGGACCGCCGTGGTCAGTTGCAAGGCGTGCAGTTCACCGCCCATGCGTCCGCCCAGCGCTGCATAGACCGCGCGCTGGCGAGCAATGCGGCTCATCGGGCGAAAGCTTTCGGCGACGACATGCGCGGCATAATGGTCGCCATCGCCCGCCAGATCGGTAATAGATACGTCGGCGTCCGGGATACCGGCCTTGATCAGCGCCTCGATGTCGGCGGCAGCCATGGGCATGGTTCAGTTCGCCTCTTCGATGTACTGGCGGCGCGCCTCGACCATCTTGGCCTCGAGCGCGGCGCGGACGCCCAGCTCGTCGATCTCGACGCCCGCCGAGACCAGATCGCCCAGCAGCTTGCGGATCACGTCCTCGTCACCGGCTTCCTCGAAATCGGCCTGGACGACCGACTTGGCATAGGAATCGGTTTCGGCAGGCGTCAGGCCCATCTGCTCTGCCGCCCAGTTGCCGAGCAGGCGGTTGCGCCGCGCGGTGATGCGGAACTGCAGGTCTTCGTCGGCTGCAAACTTGGCTTCGAACGCGCGTTCGCGGTCATTGAAAGTGGTCATTTCGGCCCCTTATGGTCGTGCAGGAGGTTGGTCATGCAGAATAGCCTAGCGCATACGCACAGCGCGCGTCAGCGGCAAGCGTCAAACCGCATGACAAGGGCGCAGATGCGTCACATCGTCACCACAAGCTTGCCGATCGCCTCGCGATTTTCAAGCCGCGCGATCGCCTCATGCGCGGTTTCGAAGCTGAAAGTTTCCGAGATGCGCGGCGAAATCTTGCCCGCCGCCCACAGGTCGAACAGCTCTGCGATGTTCGCAGCGTTGCGCTTGGGCTCGCGTGCGGCAAAGGCACCCCAGAACACGCCGCAGACATCGCAGCTCTTGAGCAGCGTCAGGTTGAGCGGCAGCTTGGCGATCCCGGCGGGGAAGCCGACCACCAGAAAGCGGCCTTCCCAGGCCATCGCGCGCACCGCAGGTTCGCTGTAGTCGCCGCCGACCGCATCATAGACGATGTCCGCGCCATTGGGGCCGACCGCATCCTTGAACGCGTTGGCGAGCGCCTTGGACTGGTCCTTGTCGAACGGCTGGCGGCCATAGACCACCACTTCGTCCGCGCCGGATTCGCGTGCGGCCTGTGCCTTGGCCTCGCTCGACACGCCTGCAACGACGCGTGCGCCATAGGCCTTGCCGAGTTCGACTGCCGCGAGGCCTACGCCGCCCGCCGCGCCCAGCACCAGCAGGGTATCATCCGGCTTGATGTGGCCGCGATCCTTGAGCGCGTGGATCGATGTGCCATAGGTCATCAGCAGCGATGCGCCCTGCTCGAAGCTGAACTGCTCGGGAAGCCTGTAGGCGCCCGCAGCTGCAACGACCTTCTTCTCGACAAGCCCGCCAAAGCCGGTGCCTGCGATCACCCGGTCGCCGACCGACCAGCCGGTGACGCCCTCGCCCACCGCCTCGACCACGCCTGCAATCTCGCTACCCGGCGCGAACGGGCGCTGGGGCTTGAGCTGGTACATGTCCTTGATGATCAGCGCGTCGGGGAAGTTGATCGAGCAAGCCTTGACCGCGACCAGCAGTTCACCGGGACCCGCGACAGGCGCGTCGATCTCGGTCATCTGGAGCGTTTCGGGTCCGCCAACGGCAGTCGACAAAAGGGCTTTCATATGAGGCTCTCTCCGTTTGTGATTGGTTTTCGTCACCCCCGCGAAGGCGGAGGTACCGCTGTTCATGCGATCGTGGCGCCGAAGCGGGATTCCCGCGTTCGCGGGAATGACGGCATCAAGCTGCGACCGGTACCATCCAGGGGCGATCCGCGCTGACCTTGGCTTCGTAAGCGCTGATCGCGTCCGCCTTGCCCAAAGTCAGCCCGATCTCGTCGAGCCCCTGCATCAGGCAGGTCTTGCGGAACGGGTCGATCTCGAAGCTGAACCGGTCCTGGAACGGCGTGGTCACGGTCTGGCTTTCCAGATCGATGTGGATGGTGTCAGTCTGCGCGACCTCCATCAGCCGATCGACAGCCTCCTGCGGCAGCACGACGGTCAGGATACCGTTCTTGAACGCGTTGCTCGAAAAGATGTCCGAAAAACTGGGCGCGATCACCGCGGTGATGCCGAGGTCGATCAGCGCCCATGCGGCATGCTCGCGGCTCGACCCACAGCCGAAATTGTCGCCCGCAATCAGGATCGGCGCCCCGGCATATTCGGGATCGTCGAAGATGTTGCCCGGCTCGGCACGGATCGATTCGAATGCGCCCTGGCCCAACCCTTCGCGGCTGATCGTCTTGAGCCACTGCGAGGGGATGATGATGTCGGTATCGACGTTCTTGCGGCCGAACGGGATGGCCTTGCCCTCGACGCGATCAATCGGTTGCATGCGGGCCCTCGGTGGCTTCGGCGCCCGGCTCGTCAGGCTTTGCGGGGGTATCGGTCTTCGGCTTGGTAAACTGCTTGCCGACATACAGCAACGCCGCGGCCAGTGCAGCGGATCCCACCGCCGCGCCCGCCATCGCGCTGTTAGACCAGCCGTCCTTCTTATCCTTGCTCACTGCATTTACTCCGCCGCCTGGGGAAACGTCGGCAACTTGCCCACGTCTGCCGGCTCATGTTGAATGATCACTGTTGCCTTGAGATTGTCTGCCAGTTTCTTGAATCGGTCAAGCGATGCCAGAGTATCGGCGCGGTCGACATTGAAGGTCGGCACGCCGTTCGACGCATAGTTTTCGCTGAAATGCGCGAGATCTCCGGTCAGCAGCACCGGGCCTTTTTCCTTGAGCCGCACCAGCAGGCCGCTGTGCCCAGGCGTGTGCCCGGGCAGCCGCAGCATGGTCACCGATCCATCGCCGAACACGTCCTTGTCGGTCGTCGCCTGCTCGACCTTGCCGCCGCCCGAAATCCAGTGCGCGAACGGCGCAGGGTTCGCCCCGTAGGAGGCCGGATCGGTGGTCAGCACCGTCCAGTCGCCCTTGCCGACGATCAGCGTAGCGCCCGGAAAATCGGCGACCTGCCCGCTGTGATCGAAGTGATAATGGCTGAGGCCGACATATTTGATCCTCGCCGGATCGACCTTCAGCTGCGCGAGCTGCTCCTTGATCGTCAGCGTGACGGTCGCGTCCATCGCCTGGCTGTCGTCGAGCGGCTTGCCCTTCATCGCCGATGGCAGCCCGGTATCCCACAGCAGATAATCGCTGCCATGGCGGATCAGGTAGCAGCTGCTGGTCAGCCGCTTGGACTGGCCGGTATAGGCCTTCGTGTCGGAAAAGGCGTTGAGATCATTTGCCGCGACCGTGCCGCAATCGAGCCGCCAGAGTTGGACCTCGGTGTTCTGTGCCATGGCAGGTGCAGATGTAGCGAGAGCCAGGGTCGCAACAGCGAGTATCTTGCGAAACTTCATTATACCGCTCCTTCAAAAAGCAACACACCAGCCTCCCGCGCAGCGGCAGCAAGCTTCTTGTCCAAGGTGGCAAGCGGGACCGACCTGCGCCCGGCGAGCTCAAGATACAGCGCGTCGTAAATCGTCAACTGATAGTGCCTCGCCAGCGGCAAAAGGCGCGTCATCGTCGCGGTCCGCGCAGTATCATCGACATCGATCATCAAGTCAGACAGACGCGAAACGAAAGGCCCCACATCCGAAGGCTGCATTCTGCTTTTGCGTTCACCGACCAGCATTCCGTTTGCTACCTCGATATACCAGTGCGGAGGGACAAGCAGACGCAGACTGTTGGATGCCTCGAATGCCGCCAACGCAAGCTCCGAGCGCTCGTCCTTGAAATACCACGACAGCGCGATGGATGCGTCGAGGACGAACGCGCTCAATACCGCCGCCCCTCTTCGATAAGCTGCCTCACGGTCATATCAGGGCCCAATGTCGGCCCGTGCTGCTCCCGCCATTTCAGAAACTCCTGACCGCGTATCCGCCGCTCCTCTACCGTCATCGCGGGGCCGGGAGCGACCAGGCGAGCCACCACCCGTCCGTGGCGCAGGATCGTTATTTCCTCACCCGCTTCTGCACGGTCGAGCAATTCCGAAAAGCGGGCCTTCGCTTCGGACGCTGCAAATTCGGTTACGCGCACATCCATCATGCACCTCCTGGAGTTTTGACCAAAATACTCCCGAATTCAGGTCAAATCAACGTCCGCACATCGCTGAGCCGACCCGTCACCGCTGCAGCAGCCGCCATGGCAGGGCTGACCAGATGGGTGCGCGCGCCGGGGCCCTGGCGGCCGACGAAGTTGCGGTTCGAGGTCGAGGCGCAGCGCTCGCCCGCTGGCACCTTGTCGGGGTTCATCCCCAGGCACGCCGAACAACCCGGCTCGCGCCACTCGAAGCCTGCCGCGATAAAGATGCGGTCGAGCCCCTCTTCCTCGGCCTGGCGCTTGACCAGACCCGAGCCGGGCACCACCAGCGCGGACTTGATGCAGGGCGCATTGCGGCGACCCTTGAGCACGGCTGCGGCGGCGCGCAGATCCTCGATCCGGCTGTTGGTGCAACTGCCGATGAAGATGTGCTCGACCGGCACTTCGCTGAGCGGCGTGCCCGCAGTAAGCCCCATATAGGCGAGCGACTTTTCCGCCGCCGCGCGCTTCGACGGATCGGCAAAGCTTTCGGGATCGGGGACATGCCCTGTGATCGGCACGACGTCCTCGGGGCTGGTGCCCCAGGTGACCGAAGGCGCGATTTCGGCGGCGTTGATCACCACGCTCTGGTCGAACACCGCGCCGTCGTCGGTTTTCAGCGTGCGCCAATAGGCGACCGCCGCATCCCAATCGGCGCCCTTGGGCGCCATCGGACGGCCCTTAAGATATGCGAAGGTCGCATCATCGGGTGCGATCAGACCGGCGCGCGCGCCCGCTTCGATCGACATGTTGGCGACCGTCAGCCGCCCCTCGATCGACATCTGCTCGAACACCCGTCCGCGATACTCAATGACATGGCCGGTGCCGCCGGCAGCCCCGATCTGGCCGATGATGTGCAGAATCAGGTCCTTGGGGCTGACGCCCGAGGGCAGATCGCCTTCGACGCGGATCTCCATCGACTTCGAGCGCTTGAGCTGCAGCGTCTGGGTCGCCAGCACATGCTCGACCTCGGAAGTGCCGATGCCGAACGCCAGCGCGCCCAGCGCGCCGTGCGCCGCGGTGTGGCTGTCTCCGCACACCATGGTGCAGCCGGGCAGCGTGAAGCCCTGCTCGGGGCCGATCACGTGGACGATCCCCTGCCGCACGTCGGTCGCATCGATATAGGGGACGCCGAACGCAGGCGCATTGCGCTCGAGCGCCTCGAGCTGGGCGCGGCTTTCGGGGTCGGCGATTGCGATGCGCTTGCCCGTTGCATCGACGCGCGGCGTGGTCGGCACGTTGTGATCGGGGACCGCGAGCGTCAGATCGGGCCTGCGCACCTTGCGCCCGGCCATGCGAAGTCCTTCGAACGCCTGCGGGCTGGTGACTTCATGGACAAGATGCCGGTCGATGAAGATGATCGCGGTGCCATCGTCGCGCTGGTCGACGACATGCGCGTCCCAGATTTTCTCGTAGAGCGTTTTTGCCTCAGCCATCGCGCAAATTACCCCTGTTTGACCAATCTTTGATGGCCGATTGGCAGAAGCGCGGGGCCAAATCCAGCGCGGATTTGGTTGCCGCTGCAACCAGGACAATATGCCCTCTTCAATCGCGCCGAGAATGCGCCTATTCTAAAGCCATGCAAGCGCTCATCAATCTCGGCATCGTGGTTGCCACCACCGCGTTCATGGAATTCGTCGCCTGGTGGAGCCACAAATACGTGATGCACGGCTGGGGCTGGGGCTGGCACCGCGACCACCACGAGCCGCACGACAACGTGCTCGAGAAGAACGACCTTTACGCCATCGTCGGTTCGGCGATCTCGATCAGCCTGTTCGTCATCGGCGCGTGGTTGTGGGAACCGGCGACGTGGATGGGCATCGGCGTGATGATCTACGGCGCAATCTACACGCTGATCCACGATGGCCTGGTCCACCAGCGCTATTTCCGCTGGGTCCCCAAGAGCGGCTATGCCAAGCGCATCGTCCAGGCGCACAAATTGCACCACGCGACCATTGGCAAGGAAGGCGGGGTCAGCTTCGGGTTCATCGTCGCCGAAGATCCGGTGAAGCTGAAGCAGGAATTGAAGCGCCAGCGCGAGGCGGGGATCGCTGTCGTGCGGGAGTCTGCCGGGGCGTTTTGAGACTGCCTGCCAAAGCCCTCCCCCTTGATGGGGGAGGGTTGGGTGGGGGTGATCTCTCCGGATTATACCAAGGATGCACTGAGGCACGATAGCACCAAGACGCTCCATCACCCTCACCGCTGCGACTATGGCAGCAAGCTGCCAAGTCTCGCTGCCTCTCCCATCAAGGGAGAGGCGAACGGGGCCAGCTCTCCCATCAAGGCGGCTTCTTACAGCATCCCCGTATCCGTCGGCAGCCCCAGCGCCACGCGCCCCACAAGCTCGTACACGCTGCTCGCGGTCGCGATGTGTTGTGTCGCGACATGCGCATCGCGGAAGCGGCGCTGGAGCGAGCTCGTCATATAGACCGCGCTGCCGCCGCCGATGGTGAACGCGGTCTTGGCGACATCGGCGGAAGTTTCGGTCGCATAGGTCGCCGCCAGCCGCAGTTTCGCGCGCTCCTGCGGCGACAGTTCCCCGCGCGTCGTCGCTCCCTCCCAGCACTCGGCGATGCTCTCGCGGAAGAAGGCCTCGGCGGCGGACAGCTTCGCTTCCGCGCGCATCAGGTCGGTCTGCACCACGGTGCGTTCGGCCATGGTGCGCTGGCCGCCCTGCGGCTTCTTGGCGCGGGCGAGCGCCTTGATCTCGTCCATCGCGCCCGCCGCATTGCCCAAGGCCACCGATGCGACGCCCATCGCCAGCAGCCCGAACACCGGAAACTGGTAGAGCGGCCCCTGCTCGACCGGCTTGTCCGCGATCAGCGAGACACTGCGCGCCTTGGGAACGATCGCGTCCCTGACCGCGATATCGCCCGAGCCGGTGCCTTTCATTCCCATCACATGCCAGGTATCGAGCAATTCGACCTCGGATGCCGGGAAGATCATCATCCGGTGATAGGGCGCGCCATTGGCGAAGCGCTGCAGCTCGCCGTCCTTGAACACCATCGCGCCGCCGCACAGCCAGTCGCAATTCGCGCTTCCCGATCCCCATTGCCAGCGGCCGGTGACCTTGTAGTGATCGCCCATGTCGTCGGCGCGGCCCATCGGCGCGAACACCCCGCCGGTGATCGAATGCGGATCGGCATAGACCTCGGCTGCGACATCGTGTGGCAGATAGGCGGCGTTGATCGCGGTGGTCGCGCCGATCATCGCGCACCAGCCGGTGCTCGCCTCGGCGCGCGCGATCGCGTGCAGCACGCTGACCAGATCGAGCGGCGCCATCTCCAGACCGGCGAGGCTCTTGGGCCGCACCATGTTGAAAACGCCCGCCCGCGCCAGCGACTGCGCGATATCAGAAGGCAGCCGCCGCGCCTCCTCGATCTCGTCACCGCGCGTTGCGATGCCGGGCAGCAGCATCGCGACCACATGGCCCAGGGGATCGATGCTCTCGAGTGGTTTCATCATAGCCTCATCAAGCTTGCCAGATTGTTCTTCTGCATGTCGCTCGACCCGCCGACGATCGGCATGCCGAGCAAGTCGCGGACGTGGCGTTCCATCTCATAGGCATCGCTGAGCGCATACGAGCCCATCACCTGCTGGCAGGTCAGCGCGATCTCCACACCCATGTCGGCGACGAACAATTTGGCCATGCTGGTCTCGACCGAACAGGGCCGCCCCTCGTTGGCGAGCCACGCAGCGTGATACAGCATGTGCCGCGCCGCCTGCCATTTGGTGCGCGCGGTGACCAGTTTGTGGCGGATCGCCTGATGCTGGCTGATCGGCTTGCCGAACTGCACGCGCTCCTGCGCATAGCCCCAGGCCTCGTCGATCGCGGCGCGGGCAATGCCCAGCGCCACCGCGGAAATCTCCAGCTTCTCGACATCGAGCGCGCGGCCGGCGAGCAGCTTCCACCCCTTGTTCCACATCGCCTCGCCCCCGACGATCGCGGATACCGGCAGCCGCACATTGTCGAAATACACGTCCTGGCTGTGGGTGTAGCGCAGATTCACATGCTCGATGTCCTGCATCGAGACGCCAGGGGCCCTGGTCGGCACCAGCACGAACGACAGGTTCTTGTAGCGGTCCTCGGGCGGCCCCGAGCGCACCAGGCAATAGATGTAATCCGCCCAGTCCGCGCCGGTGCACCAGCGCTTCGCTCCGTTGATCACGATCTCGTCGCCTTCGCGCACCGCACGGGTCTCGACGCTGGCAAGATCGCCGCCGACATTGGGCTCGGACAGGCCGTAGGCAAAGAACAGCTCGCCCTTGGCAAGACGCGGCAGGAATTCGGCCTTCTGCTCGGGCGAGCCGTTTTCGCTGAGGTTCATGCCGCCGTAGAAGCTGGTGTGGATGAAGGGACCTGCGAGGCACGGACCCCCGGCTGCCAGCTCCTCGATCACTGCGATCGCCGTAACCAGGTCCTGCCCTGCCCCGCCGAACTCCTCAGGCACGGTCAGAGCCGTCAGCCCCAAGTCGTTGAGTTTGCCGTAGACATCGCGCGGCCAGCGCGCCGCCTTGTCCCACGCCTGCCGCGCCTCGCGCGGGGCATGTTCGGCAAGGAACCGCTGCAATGTCGCGCGCAATGCGGAGACGTGATCGGGTTCGTCGGTGAAGGTTTGCAGGCTCATAGACGCGCTGCCTTACCCCTCTCCCATCGGGAGAGGGTTGCGAAGATTTGGTGCCGCGCAGCGGCGCCTAGTCGAAGCTGGGTGAGGGGATCCCCCCTGGAAGTCTGCATCGATCGCCCTCATCCTGGTTCGGCTAAGCCCCGGATTGCATCCGGGACAAGCCTGCCCGATCCTTCTCCCGGCGGGAGAAGGAAAAACTCATTCCCCGGTCAAATTCGGCGCGCGCTTCTCGGCCATCGCCGCGACCGCCTCGCGCCGATCGCCGAGATAGTTCGACACGCTCTCCCACCCGATCGCCGCATCCATCATCTGTGCGGCGAGCGCCCGCAGCGGGATGTTGGTCACCGTCTTGGTCCAGCGCACCGCCCATTTGGGGTTGCCCTCCAGCTTGGCGATGATCTCGCCCAGCTTGGCATCGAGCTGATCCCCCGGCACAGCATGATTGATCAGCCCCAGCGCCTTGGCTTCGGTGGCGGTCAGCATGTCGCCGGTCATCAGCAGTTCCTTGGCGCGGGCATAGCCGATCAATTGCGGCCAGATCAGCGCGCCGCCATCGCCCGCGACCAGCCCGACCTTGACATGCGGATCGCCGATCAGCGCCTTTTCGTCGGCGACGATGATGTCGCACAGCAACGCGATCGTCGCCCCCAGCCCCGCCGCCGCGCCGTTCAACCGGCACAGCAACGGCTTTTCCATCTCGAGCAGGCTGGTGACGATCCGCTTGGCATCCCAGGCGATCGCGCGGAAGCTCGCGGGGTCGTCGATCTGCTGCTGGAACCACGCGAAATCGCCGCCCGCGCAGAACGCGCGGCCCTTGGCGGTCAGCACGATGATGTCGCTGTCGCTATCGCGCTGCAGATCGGTGAAAACGCGCGCGAGTTCATCGTGCATCGGGCCATCGACGCCGTTGACCGGGTGGTCGGAGGTGATGACCGCGCGCAGCACCCGGCCCTCGCGCTCGAAGGTAAAGCGGGTGTAGACCTGGTCCTCGATGCGGAATTCGTGCGCCATCACTCGTCTCCCAGCCGTACCAGCCGCCGCCCGAAATTGGCTCCGGTGAAAAGCCCGCAAAACGCTTCGGGCAACCGGTCGAGCCCGTCGAACAGCTCTTCGCGGTACACGAGCTTGCCGTCGCGGATCATCCCGCCCATCTCGGCCTGCGCTGCGGCGAACTGCGGAATATCGTCGAACACCACCAGGCCGCGCATCGTCAGGCGCTTGGCGATGAACTCGGCGGTGTTGGTGATGCCGACGCGCTGGTCGTGCGGCACGCTGTAATCCGCAACCTGGCCCGAGACGACGATATGGCCGCCCATGCGCATCAGCGGAAGCACGGTATCGATCATCGCGTTGCCGACATTGTCGAACAACAGATCGACGCCCTTGGGCATCGCAGCGCCAATTGCGCCCGCGAGATCATCGGCGCCCTTGTAGTCGATCGCGGCATCGAAGCCGCATTCCCTGACCAGCCAGTCGCATTTGTCCTGCCCGCCTGCGATCCCGACCACGCTGGCAGCGCCGCAGGCCCTGGCCAGTTGCCCCGCTGTCGCGCCGACCACGCCTGCCGCCGACGTCACCAGCACATGCGCGCCCTCGCGCATAGCGCCGACGCGCTTCAGCCCGAACCAGCTGGTCATGCCGGGAATGCCGAGGATACCCAGCCATAAAGAGCGTGGCAGGCCGTTGTCAGGGAGTGGCATGATATAGCCGCGGCCATCACCGATGCTGTGGCTCGCCCAGCCGCCGCCCGCGGTCACCCAAGTGCCGACCGGATAGCGCTCGTTGCGGCTCTCGATCACCTGTCCCACCACGAACCCGTCGATCCGCCCGCCTGGCGGGATCGGCGGCGCATAGCTCGCGCCAGTCGCCGACAGCCTAGACCGCACACCGGGATCGACCGAGACGATCCGGTGTTCGATCAGGAACTGATGCTCGCCCAGCGCGGGGATTTCGCTTTCGGCAAAGGTGAAGTCTTGCGGCTGCGGCAGGCCTGCAATCGGGGCTTTGAGCACGACGCTGCGCATGGTTGCCATTGGGGTGTCCGCTCCTGGTTTTTGTCTGATTTCCGCGAGAATTGCAGAAGCAGCGCCAGACGCAAAGCGGAAATATGGGCAGCGACGCCGCTCGCGCCCGGCAACCGACCGATGCCCTAACGTCAGCCGGACAAATCAGCCTGCCGCGTCACCCAGGGCGGCGCTCGCTGCCCAGTTCGGCCAACAGCGCGCGATCCGCCTCGGGCACCAGCCCTTCGAGTACGCGCCAGAAGCCGGTGACCGACTCCTGCCCTGCGCGCCGGTACGCCTGCGACAGGCGCGTACGCAGCGCATCGAACAGCTCCGCTTCCAGCGTCGCGCCGGCCTGTGTCAGCCGCAGCAATTTCTGCCGGCGGTCGGTCTCGCCGCTGCGGGTCTCGATAAGGTTGCGGCGTTGCAGCTCGGTCAGCACCCGGCCCAGCGATTGCTTGGTGATCGCCAGCGCGCGCAGCAGCTGGCTAACCGTCAGATCGGGGTTGCGCGCTATGAAATACAGCGCGCGGTGGTGCGCCCGGCCCAGCCCCTGCTTGGCCAGCTGGTCGTCGATCGACTTGGTAAGCCGGGTATAGCCGAAGAACAGCAGCTCGACGCCGTGCCGGATTTCATCCTCGCGCAAAAACAGGGCGGATGCTGAAGGGGAAGATGGGACAGGCATGTTGACCTTGATTGCCAGCACGATTAGGTCTTGGCAAGCCCGTGTTGCAGCAAGGCCAGCGATCGGGACCGGACGACCACCCATAATCCTTGCAGTTTTCAGGGGATGACATGCTGCCCTTTGCCGTTGAGCCGACTTCGAACCCCACCCCCGCCGATGCGCGCGATGCGGCGCTCGCCGATCCGGGCTTCGGCAAATTGTTCACCGATCACATGGTGGTGGTGCGCTATGACGAGGACAAGGGCGGCTGGCACGACGCGAAAGTGACCGCGCGTGCGCCGATCCCGATGGATCCGGCCTCGTCGGTTCTGCATTATGCGCAGGAAATCTTCGAGGGCATGAAGGCCTATCGGCTGAGCGATGGCAGCACCGCGCTGTTCCGCCCCGATGCCAACGCCCGGCGCTTCAACGAATCCGCCGCGCGCATGGCGATGCCCGCGGTGCCGCCCGAACTCTTCATCGAATCGGTCGAGCAGCTGGTGCGGATCGACAGCGACTGGTTCCCCAAGGTCGATGGCGGCGCGCTGTATCTGCGCCCGTTCATGTTCGCGAGCGAAGTGTTCCTGGGCGTTCGCCCGGCCAGGCAGTACCTCTTCATCACCATCGCCTCGCCCGTCGGCGCCTATTTCAAGGGCGGCGTCGCCCCGGTGACGATCTGGGTGTCGCAGCATTACACCCGCGCCGCCCCCGGCGGAACGGGCGCGGCCAAGTGCGGCGGCAACTACGCTGCCAGCCTTGTCGCGCAGGCCGAAGCCACCGCGCAGGGCTGCGACCAGGTCGTGTTCCTCGATGCTGCCGAACACAAATGGGTCGAGGAACTGGGCGGCATGAACCTGTTCTTCGTGTTCGAGGACGGCTCGATCATCACCCCGCCGCTGACCGGAACGATCCTGCCCGGCATCACCCGCAACTCGATCATCGAACTGGCCCGTGGCCAGGGCCTGACCGTACGCGAGGAGCCCTATTCGATCGACCAGTGGCGCAGCGATGCCCAGAGCGGAAAGCTCCGCGAAACCTTCGCCTGCGGCACCGCGGCGGTGGTGACCCCGGTGGGAACGGTCAAATCACCGCAGGGCAGCTTCACCATCGGCGGCAACCAGTCGGGCCCGGTGACTGCGGCGCTGCGCTCGGCTCTGGTGTCGATCCAGCGCGGCGATGCCAGCGATCCGCACGGCTGGGTCCACCGCATCGGCTGATTGCGCGAGCACGCCTGCTACCCTGCACCGCCAGCGCCACCAAAAAGGCGCTTGGCGGCCCGCGCCTTTTCCGTATATAGGCGCCTCCCGCGCTGCCCCGGCCCCAACCGCCAGGCAAGCGCCGCGAGCACGGCATTGGGGTGTCGCCAAGTGGTAAGGCACCGGTTTTTGGTACCGGCATTCGCAGGTTCGAATCCTGCCACCCCAGCCACGTTCAGCTGCAAGCTATTGAAATACAATGATTCGCCCTCTCGCTCCGCATTTGGCGGCCGCCAGGTGCGTGACCCATCCTGTGACCTATCGTGTGTCGCAGGGTCGAACGAGTGGCACGAACCATGTCGAAGAAAGATCCCAACCTCAGCCGGCGCGACGGCCAATATTATTATCGCGCGTCCTTCTCACTGGATGGAAAGGTTTGCCTGATACGGCTTACGCTCAATACCTCTGATCGGTCTGTCGCACGGCAGAAGGGCGCCTTGATGGACCGACTGCTGAAAGACCAGTGGCGAAAGATTGTGAGCGAACAGGAAGGCCTCAGCGAGACGGACAAGGCGTCCATCCTGCGCGCAACCGCGATCCAGGTACGCGACGGCATGGACCATCTGCATGCGAGCGAGCAGGCCAATGGCCATGACGACGCCGAACACGCAAAGCACGAGCATCTTCGCACGCTGCGCGGGCTGGAATACGTGGCGCGCGATATCTTCACGCACGGGATCGGCCCATCGTTCGGCTCCACCGATCATTTCGTGGATCGCTTCGTGCATGGCATGCCCTTTCTCGAATTCGAGCAGCAGCTGCGCATTCAGGAAATTCTGGAAAACGGTCAGCATCTTGCCCATGCCACCGATGCTGGCGCGCGCATGGCTCTGCAGGAGCGCAACCTCCCCGTCACCGCTGCCAACATAGTCCTGGCCCGGCGCCAGATGTTGCTGGGGGTTCTGCTGGCATTGCGCGAGGCGGAACAATCCACCCTCTCGCCAGACGATTCGCTGGATCGCATGCTGGCATCACTCACCATGCCGCCCGCCGAATCGCCGCAGGACACGTCAGCTTGGACGAATACGCATGTTGCAGCTGGGGGGCATGCAGCCCAGGATCAGGCGGTAGCGATCGCCACGCCTGCATCAGCTGACTGCTCGGTGACTTCGATGCACCCCCAGAATGCCGTTCTGGCTGCCGGCCGCCCAATGACGATTGGTGCTGCTGCAACCGCGTTCCTCAACGCCAACCCTGCCTTCGACCAGGATCACGAATCCTCGCGATGGACAAGCAAGACCCGGTCACAGTTCGATGCCGCAATCTTCCTTGCCGAGAAATTCTTCGGCCCTGAGGTGACCATCAGCGCGATCGATGAGACTATGCTGGCCAACCTGTTCAGGACGATGCGCGCTCTCCCGTCAAACCATCACAAGACGCCGGCGCATGCAGCCATGTCGCTTGAGAAGATCGCCGCGGCCAACAAAGGCAAGGGTCTTAGTTCGGCGACCACGAACCGTCACATGCGGTTTTTGAAGGTCGTATTCGATTGGGCCGCGAAGCGCGTACCGGGCTGCTCAGTGATCGACTGGAGCGCATTCGTCGTTGCCGATAAAAGGGTAAAGCGAGACAAGCGCGCCGCTTTCAGCGTGCAGGAGCTGGAGACGCTGTTCACCGGGGCCATCTGGCACGGCAGCGAATCCAAGGTGAGGCGGCTGAAGCCTGGGCAGCATGTCTGGCATGACAGCGCATACTGGATTCCCATACTCCTCACCTATACCGGGGCACGGCGGGAGGAAATCGCCAAGATCATGGTGGATGATGTGGCGATGATCGAGGGGATCTGGGCTCTGAAGGTTCGCGTGACAGAAACGGGACGGGTCAAGACCGAATCGTCGGTGTGCGATCTTCCGCTGGCTAACGAAGTGATCCGGCTGGGCTTCCTCAAGTTCGTCGAGTACCAACGCGAGGCCGGTCAGGTTGCTGTGTTCGCCGATCTGGGATCTGGCGCATCGAATTATGGCGATGCCTTCTACAAGAAGTGGTGGCGTTCCTTCATTCGCGCGGGCCTGGTTCCGGATGCCAAGGACATGCACTCCATACGCCATTTTGTCTCGACGGAGCTTGCCAACCTCGATGTGTCAGAAGAACGGCGTGCAGATCTGCTTGGCCATACCATCACCAGCAGCGAAACTGCCAGGACCTATACCAAAGCCACCCGGCTGCAGATCATGAAGCAGGTGGTAGACACGATCCCCAAGGTTACCAAACGGCTGAAACCAAAGCCGATCATCCTGTATTGATCAGGTCGCCCGGGTTCTCTCAGGGGGCCTGGGCACCTGCCTAATGAGGGCGGCTGCCGACCCATGGTCAGTCATTCCGGTGTGGCCGCAAGAGTGTCGGCTTGCGCCGAAAGCGGTCAAACGCGGTAGGTAAACCGGGCAATCGACGAGGCACCATGTTCAGCTTGAGCTGTACAATCAATGGCGACTGGGACCTGACTTTAGAGCGAGCGGGTGGTCGTGAGGCAAAATTTGAAACCCGCTTCTCCCAGCGATGAAGTTTGTGCGGTCCCTGATGACGGTCCATTTGTACAGCCAACATGATTTGGCGTTTGCGTGTACAGCGCCCGGCAAAACCCATGGCGTTTCAAATGGCATCGTCGCGTGAAAGGCGCTCGCGTTAACACGTAAGCGCAAAGGCATTGTTGATGCGAGTTGCGACCTTGCTGGCTATCTCGCGCCCATCAATGGCGCCGAAAGGCTACGGGGGAGATACCAAGGCGTTTTCTAAACTGTGCGCCAAAATGGCTAGCGCTGCTGAACCCCGTTGCTTGGGCTATTTCGGTGATGCTCATACTGCTCTGACGCAGCATTGCGGTCGCGCGCGCTATTCGCTTTTCGATGATGAACTGATGTGGAGAAACGCCGTAGCTTGAACGGAAGGCTCGCGTGAAATGGCCGGTCGACAATCCGATCAGATTCGCCAGATGATCCACTGCAATATCACTGCTCAGATGATCCTGGATGTATCCCTCAACCTTGCGTTGCGCGAACCCGACCAATCCCCCGCAATGGCTGAAATCAGGTGTTCGATCTTGCGTGAAATACCGGTCGATTAAACATTGCTGCATGGTTTCCAACAGGGGCGCGACATAGCGGTTTTCCCCGTCGGTATCGCGCAACGCCATCGCTGCGGCTTGGCCAAGCTGGGTCAGCACCGGATCCCGAAACGGGCGGTCGAGAATCGCAGACCCGGAACCGTCCGGGATGCGGCTGGAATCCAGATAAACATGTAGCATTTCAAACGAACCATCGAGCAGCCAATCGGAGTATTCGGCAGAGCGCAAGAGCACGATCGAACCCGGCGCGGCCCCGCGCCATACCGAGCGACCGTTTGCGATCTGTTCAAGATGTGCATCCCCTCGCAGCGACAAGGCAAGAATGTGACATTCGTGGCCTTCAAACCGCCGGGTTTTCGGCGAATGCTGCCATAGTGCCGCCGATAGCGTGCCGCCAACGATGTCCTTGCTGCAGTGCATTGGCGATCCATCGACAAAGCGCGCCACTGCGTCGATTGTTGCCATGATGGCGTCATCTGGCGTTTTCATGTGCCTGACCCTTTCTCCATCCTCTACCACGGGCAAATTTTCTCTGCCTCATAGGCCTTCAGGCTATCTTAGAATCAGGGCGCGAGCAAATGGGCCACGCGAGGGCCTGATAGAATCCTGACAATCATATCAAATTCCGCGCGTGGCCTCGCCGCCTGGTCCAATCGCCAGGCACAGGCGCGCACGGTTGGGTCCTCAAAGGCCGACCAGATGGCACTCAAATCTGAAGGGCGTTTGCCAGTCTATCGGGTGCGGCGCAGCCTGCCATATCATGTGCAGGGCGATTGATTCGGGTCGTCGATGGCGATGAAACGCCCGCCGGATCCAGCAATCCAAACACTTGTATCATAATCCGAACATGGCGGACCGCCGGAACGCTCAGCGGCATTGATCTCCTTTGATTGGCCATGTCAGCATCCATGCCAACAAGTCGATGACCGTCCGATTGCGGATGAGATCAAAGATTCAGGACGGATGGATGATGGCTAAGCCTTGCACGTGGCACGATGAGATAGATGCGCCCAAAATCCGGCGCGAGGCCGTTGCCGCAACCAGGGTCGTGTCCTGCTTCGCGGATCGGCCCAAAAGCCTGTTCGATGTTTTCACCAGAGGCTTTGCCGCAAACCCGGCTGGCACGGCCATCGTTTTCGAAGGCCAGCGCATCACCTATGCCGCGCTTGAAGAGAAGGTTCGGCGCACTGCGGATGGGCTGACATCGCTGGGCGTCGTTTCGGGTGCACGTGTGGCAATCTTGCTGGCCAACTGCCCCGAATATGTCGTGCTGACCTTCGCGCTCGCGCGGTTGAATGCCATCATGGTGCCCATGAACATCAGGGAGGCCACCCCTGAGTTGGCCTACATCATCAACGACAGCCAGGCCGAACTGGTCATTGCACATGCGCACCTGCAGGCGGTGCTGCCCGATGGCGCTGCGATTCCGGCGGTGCGTTCGGTTGTCCGGTTGGAGGCAGATGGATCGTCGATCCTTGACGATCTTTCCCAAAGCGCTGCGCCTGGCGAAGCCGCATCAGCCGATGAACATGACGTCGCGGTCATCCTGTACACTTCGGGGACCACCGGCAGGCCCAAGGGCGCGATGCTGTCGCATTTCAACGTAATCCACTCATTCCTCCACTACCAGACCGCGATGGAGGTCACGGCAGAGGATCGATCGATCATTGCGGTTCCGATGAGCCATGTCACCGGATTGATTGCGCTGGTCACCGTCATGATCGGATCGGGAGCAACGCTGATCATCATGGACAGCTTCAGCGCCCGTGATTCCATCGGCCTGGCTGCGAGGGAGCGGATGACCCATACGCTCATTGTTCCAGCGATGTTCAACTTGTGCCTGCTGCAGCCTGATTTTGCGACGGCTGATCTCTCGCACTGGCGGATCTCCGGCTATGGCGGCGCGATCATGCCCCAGGTGACCATCGGCCGCCTGGCCGAGCAGCTGCCACAGCTCAAGCTGATGAACTGCTATGGCGCCACCGAAACAACGTCTCCGGCGGTCATGATGCCGACCCGTTTTGCGACACAAAGGGCACATCAGGTCGGCCTGCCGGTGCTGTGCGCCGACATCATGGTGATGGATGCCAAAGGTTGTGAAGTCATCAGCGGAGCGCCTGGAGAAATCTGGATTTCCGGCCCGATGGTCGTCAGCGGCTACTGGAATAATCCTGAGGCGACATCACGAGAATTTGTCGGCGGATACTGGCGATCTGGCGACATCGGTAGCATCGATGATCAGGGTTTTGTGCAGGTGATCGACCGGCTGAAGGACGTGATCAACCGCGGCGGATACAAGATCTATGCATCCGAGGTTGAAAACATATTGCTCGACTATGCCGGGGTAAGCGAAGCCGCTGTTATCGGCATTGCCTGCCCCGTGCTGGGGGAGCGCGCGCACGCGTACATCGTGACCGATGCGCCCATAGCCTCGGACGCGCTCAAGGCACACTGCGGCCAACACTTGGCCGACTACAAAGTACCCGAAAGATTTCATCACGTTGAAGCGCTGCCGCGCAACGCCAACGGGAAGGTCCTCAAGCGGACCCTGCGCGAGCTCGCCGCCGAATAACCTCATTGCCTTTGCCTGAAAGGATCATCATGTCCGATACTGTTCCCGATCTGTCAGAACTGCTCGCCAACTCCCCGAAAAACTGGGGAAAATGGGGGCCTGATGATGAGGTGGGCTCGCTCAACTACCTGACATCGGTTGAGGTGATGCGTGGCATGGCTGCGGTCAGGCAGGGCAAGGTTTTCACGCTTCAGGTGCAGATGGGCAATCCGCAGGGCGACCCGCTGTGGCCTGGACGCCGTCCGGCGCAGCGCGTCAACGTACTTGATCACGGGCATTTCATGTGTGGCAAGGGGCCGAAATTCCCAGGAAACATGGAATATTGCGATGACATGATGGTCATGTACCTGCAGGGATCGACCCAGTACGACGCGCTTGGTCATGTCTGGTATGACGACCAGATCTACAACGGCTATGATGCTATGACGACCATTGGCGGCACGGCCAAGGCCGGGGTTCTGCCGATAGCCGAGCGCGGCATTGTCGGCCGTGCCGTACTCATCGACATGGCGCGTTTCCGGGGCAAGGACTGCCTCGATAAAGGCGAAACATTCGATCACAATGATCTGTGCGCAGCCGCCGAGGCGCAAGGCGTCACCATTGAAAAGCGCGACATCCTGATAATTCGCACCGGCTGGATCGGGTCATTCTACAAACGTGGTGCAGACGATTTCTACAAGGACTTCATCGAGCCGGGCCTCACTTACTCGCCCGAACTGGTGCGCTGGTTCTATGAGATGGAAATCCCCAATCTGGTCACAGACACGATTGCCAATGAAGTGACGATCGATCCGGTATCGGGCGTCGCTCTGCCTTTGCACAGCGCATTGATGCGCAACCTTGGCGTGGCGTTCACCGAAATCATTCTTCCCGACGCACTGGCAGACGACTGCGCTGCCGATGGCCAATGGTCGTTCCTGTACGTCGCAGCGCCGCTCAAGGTCGTCGATGGATCGGGCGCTCCGGTCAACCCGGTGGTCATCAAGTAACTTTCAAGAAAACCAACAAGAACATCAGAAACGGGGAGGTCATCATGAACATTTCAAACAAGGCGCAATTTGCCTGCGCAGCGAGCCTTGCAGCGCTGATCAGCTTCCAGTCCACGAGTGCCGGAGCACAAGAGGCCAGTGAAACCGAACAAGCTGGCGATGTGGCTCAAGGCAACCGACTGGACGAAATTGTGGTTACAGCGCAGAAGCGGTCTGAAAACATCAATGACGTTGCCATTTCGGTGCAGGCTGCCAGCGGCGAGCAACTGATAAACCTCGGCATCACCGAAACGTCTCAACTGCAAAAGATCGTTCCGGGTTTTTCTGCCACGAAGTCCCCCTACGGAACCCCGGTGTTCACCATTCGCGGCGTGGGTTTTCAGGATACCGCCTTAGGCGCCAGCCCGACGGTCAGCACCTATGTCGATGAAGTTCCACTTCCGTTTTCGATCGAAACTGTGGGCGCGACGCTCGATTTGCAGCGGGTCGAAGTTTTGAAGGGGCCGCAGGGCACACTGTTTGGTAACAACGCAACAGGCGGCGCGATCAATTACATCGCCAACAAGCCAGGTGATGCATTTGAGGCAGGCTTTGATGCGAGCTTCGGCCGGTTTGATACGATCGATGTCCAAGGATTCGTGAGCGTTCCGCTCAGCGATACCCTTGGGATCAGGATCGCAGGCAGGGTGGTAGACAGCGGACCATGGCAAAAGAGTACGACGCGCAATGACGAACTTGGGCGACAGGACCTGCTCAACGGTCGTGTGACGCTGGCATGGGAACCGACCTCCAGCTTTCGCGCCCATCTGACCGGTTCGGGATTCATGGACTAATCCGAAACGCAGGCCCCGCAGCTGTTCAGGATTGTCCCGGCGAATGCGCAAACACCGCTCGCCCCTGGCTTTGTAAACTTTCCGCTGGCACCGTTCAACAATCGCGCCGCCGATTGGAGCACATGCATCAACAATTCGCCCACCGAAGCCCCTGCGGGTTGCGTACCGTTGAAGAAAGACAACTCATATTACAACGTCGCACTGCGGCTTGAATATGACGTATCTCCCGACATTACACTGACGTCGCTGACATCCTATCAGGATTTCGACCGCTTCGAGCCGGTCGACAGCGATGGGACGAGCTTCCGCAACTATGAATCCGTTCAGCAGGGGCATCTCAAGACATTCTATCAGGAACTGCGCATTTCCGGCACGTTCGGCGGCCAGGGCAACTGGATCGTCGGCGGCAACTACCAAGCGGATGACACGCTCGACTTCTTCCTGCAGAGCTATTCGGATTCTACCAGCGCCAGCATTTTCGGCCTGCGGCTTGGCCCGACGCGGCCAATCAATGACCAGCAGGTCAAGACCTATGCCGGCTTCTTCAATGTCGAATACCCTATCGGCGCGCTCACCCTGCAAGGCGGGGCGCGCTACACAAAGCAGACGCGCGATTTCTTCGGATGCGGGTCCGATGGCGGCGATGGCAGCTGGTCGACGATCTCGCAGGCGATCCAGAACCTGTTGCTCACCGGCGATCCCTTTGTCGGCAGCTCGTTTCCCGATCCGTCACGCGGGCCGGGCATCAACGCCGGTCCTGGTGGCTGCGGCACGACAGGTCCTGGACCGACCTTCGCGCCGGGGCTGACATTTGACAACCTTGATGAAGACAACATCTCCTGGCGTGCGGGTATCAAGTGGGATGCCGCCAGCGATACGTTGGTCTATGCCAACGTCAGCCGGGGCTACAAGGCGGGCAGCTTCCCCACCGCCGCCACCGCACGATCGGTCCAGCTGATCCCTGCGGTCCAGGAATCGTTGCTGGCCTATGAAGCGGGCGTCAAGGCCGGCTTGTTCGACCGCGCGGTGCAGCTGAACGGCGCGATTTTCTATTACGATTACAAGAACAAGCAGATCCGAGGGTCCATCCTGGATTCGGTGTTCGGACCGCTCTCGGCGCTGGTCAATGTGCCCAAGTCACATATTTTTGGGTTTGAAATGTCGGTGGCCGCAAGACCGGTCGAAGGGCTGCAAATCACCGCGACGGGCAGCTACGCCAAGACGCAAATCGACGGCAACTTCAGCAACTTCAACTATCTGGGCATTCTGCAGAATTTTACAGACGAGCCGTTCCCGCTTGCACCGAAGTGGCAGGGCAGCGTGGATGCCCAGTATGATTTCCCCGTCGGCGGCAGCGCCACCGGGTTTGTCGGCGCAAATGTCACCTATCAAAGCCAGACCAACGCAGGCTTCGGCCAGCTGCCTGAACTCGATATCGATGGTTATGCCCTGCTGGATCTGCGCGCAGGCGTAGCAGTCGATAACTGGCGCTTCCAGGTCTGGGGCCGCAACGTGACCGACAAATACTACTGGATCCAGGTGTCCCGCCAGTTCGGCGATGCGCTGGTGCGCTACAGCGGCATGCCCGCAACTTACGGCGCGACAATCAGCTATCGTTTCTGATCGCGGCCCAGCCATCTGATTTTACCGGAGTTTCAGCACATGAAGAAAACTGTCCTTATCCTTGGCGCCAGCGGCGTCGTCGGCTTCAGCGCACTCGAGGAATTCCTCGAAGACCCCGATTGCACGGTCATTTCCGTCTCTCGCCGCAAACCCAGCGTACGCAGCCAGCGGTCGTTTCAGCATCATTCGGTTGACCTGAGAGACGCTGAGGCGACGAACGCCGTGTTTTCGACGATGAGCGAGGTTACGCATGTCGTGTATGCGGCACTGTACGAGAAGCCTGGGTTGATCGAGGGGTGGAGTGACAGCGAGCAGATGTCCACCAACCTGGCGATGATTCGCAATCTGATGGAACCGCTGTGCGCGGTTGCCAGCATAAAGCACATCAGCCTGCTGCAGGGCACAAAGGCCTATGGCATCCACCTGCATCCCATGCCCATTCCCGCGCGGGAAAGCGCACCGCGCGATGACCATGCCAATTTCTACTGGCTGCAGGAAGATTACATTCGTGAAAAGGCTGCATCTGCCGGCTTTGATTTCACCATCTTGCGCCCACAGCTCATCATCGGGGCGCCTTATGGCGTGGCCATGAACCTTGCGCCGATCATTGGCGCCTACGCCGCCATCTGCCGTGAACTCGGCGAACCATGCGGGTTCCCTGGCGGCGCATCCTATGTTTGGGAGGCGGTCGATGCCCGCCTGGTCGCCAAAGTGCTCAGCTGGGCGACCGAAGCGGACAACGCCAAGGGTCAGCATTTCAACGTCACCAACGGCGATGTGTTCGAATGGCGCAACCTGTGGCCTGCCATGATGGAGGTGCTGGGCGTGGACGTAGGTCCAGATAGCCCGCGATCGATGGCAGAGTATCTTCCCCACCACTCCTCGACCTGGGATGCCATCGTCGCCAAGCACGGTCTGGTCAACAATAGCATCGACCAGATCGCTGGAGAATCGCATTATTACGCTGATTTTTGTTTTGCATACGGGGCAGAAACGCCACCCTTGCCTGCCTTTGTAAGCGCAATAAAGCTGCGTCAGGCCGGTTTCCATCATGTGTGCGACACCCAAGAGATGTTCAAATACTGGCTGGGTTATTTCTTGGACCAAAAAGTGCTGCCTCCTGCAGGCTGAGGGCCACTGGATAACCAAATGTCACCGACAATCTCTGGGCGAAACGAAATCCGGTGTCGACATCCGATACAGGAACACGCTCCCCTAATCTGGAGGATAGAAGACCTGCCATGACAGTGGTTGAGGCTTTGGAAGCTGTGGATGGTGGATGCGCGCTTCTACCGCGCGTTGAAACTGATTTTGTGAACGCCAGTGCCTTCGGCACCGGCCGCATCATCCGGATTGCGTCGTAGTGAGTGGCATCGGAATCGAAGCAGCGCTTGCGATTGCGGACCGGGTCGAGCGTTTTGTTCGCAACGAGATCGTACCTTATGAGCGCGACGAGCGCCGCGATCATCACGATTGCCCAACCGACGAGTTGGTCGCCGAGATGCGTGAAAAGGCGCGGGCGGCCGGCGTGCTTACCCCCCATATTTTGGCCGACGGGCAGCACCTGTCGCAGCGTGAGACAGCGATCGTGCTCGCCAAGACCGGGTTGTCCCCCCTAGGGCCGCTCGCCTGCAACACGGCAGCTCCTGATGAGGGCAACATTTACCTTTTGGGCAAGGTCGGGAGCCCCGCACTCAACCAGAAATTCCTGAAGCCGCTCCTGGATGGAAAGGCGCGATCAGCATTCTTCATGACCGAACCGGCATCCGAAGGCGGTGCGGGCTCCGATCCCTCAATGATGCAAACGAAGTGCCATATGGATGGCAACCATTGGGTGATCAATGGCAGAAAGGCGTTCATCACCGGCGCACAGGGCGCACAGGTCGGCATCATCATGGCCAAGGCCGATGAAGGTGCGTGCATGTTTTTGGTGGATCTTCCAGACCCGGCGATCCGCATCGAGAGCATTCCCAACACCATCGACAGTTCGATGCCCGGCGGCCACGCCACGGTTGCAATCGAGAACCTGCGCGTTCCGGCTGACCAGATGCTCGGCCAAGCAGGCGAAGGCTTTCAATATGCGCAAATCCGGCTGGCACCGGCGCGGCTGTCGCACTGCATGCGCTGGCTTGGCGCCTGTATTCGCGCAAACGAGATAGCTTCCGATTACGCCAACCGCAGGCAGGCCTTCGGCAAGCCGCTGACCGACCACGAGGGCGTCGGCTTCATGCTAGCCGAAAACATGATCGATCTGAAACAGGCTGAACTGATGATCGACTGGTGCGCCGACGTGCTGGACACCGGCGCGCTGGGCACAGCAGAGAGCTCGATGGCCAAGGTCGCAGTCAGCGAGGCATTGATGCGCATTGCCGACCGCTGCGTTCAGGTGATGGGCGGCGCCGGCGTGACGAGCGACACCATTGTCGAGCAGGTGTTCCGCGAGATCCGCGCCTTCCGCATCTATGATGGCCCGACTGAAGTACACAAATGGAGTCTCGCCAAAAAGATCAAGCGCGACTGGAAGGCGGCCCAGGCATGAACGATGCTCTCATGAGCGATGCGCTGGGGCAGGATGCCAACGCCGGGACGAGCGCAGTACGCGACGCCTACCGTTTTGACGATGCGGCGCTGGCACGCTGGATGACAGACCATGTCGAAGGCTTTGCAGCGCCGATGACGGTCGCGCAGTTCAAGGGCGGACAATCCAACCCGACCTACAAGCTGATCACCCCTGCGCGCAGCTATGTACTTCGGCGCAAGCCGCCGGGGCAGGTGGTGCAGGGCGCGCACGCCGTGGACCGCGAGGCGCGGGTGCTCACCGCACTCGGCGGCGTCGGCTTCCCGGTCGCCAGGGTATACGGCCTTTGCACGGATGAAGCGGTGATCGGGAGCTGGTTTTATGTCATGGAAATGGTCGAAGGCCGCATCTTCTGGGATGCGTCCTTTCCCGGCGTTTCGCGCGAAGAGCGGCCGGCCTATTTCGATGCGATGAACGCGGTGATCGCGAAACTGCACGGCCTCGACTATCGCGCCATTGGGCTGGATGATTATGGCAAGCCGGGCAATTATCTTGCCCGCCAGATCAGCCGGTGGACACGCCAGTATGTTGAAGATACCGATGCTGGGCGCAACGATGATATGGATGCGTTGGTCAAATGGCTGCCCGCGAACATCCCCGATGGCGATGAAACCAGTATCGTCCACGGCGATTTTCGCTGCGACAACATGATCTTTCACCCCAGCGAACCACGGGTGATCGCTGTGCTCGACTGGGAATTGTCAACGCTGGGCCACCCGCTGGCGGATTTTGCCTATCACGCGATGATGTACCAGATGCCGCCGGATATCGTAGCGGGCCTCGCCGGGGCCGATCTGGCCGCGCTCAACATTCCTTCCGAAGTCGAATTTGTCGCAGCCTATTGCCGCAGGGCCGGGCGCGACTCCATCCCCGGCTGGGGCTTTTATGTCGCGTTCAATTATTTTCGGCTTGCCGCGATCTTTCATGGCATCAAGGGGCGCACGATACGTGGAACAGCTGCCTCCGCGCATGCGCAGGACCGCGCTGCAAGCTTCCCAGCTCTGGCCGCGCTTGCACGCCAGTCGATGGAGAAAGCCTACCTGTGACACGAACTCGTCGGTGTTGCGCTGAAAGGTTGGCTAAGGTTAGCTCTTATATCTGCCATGCTACCGGACTATTGCATTCTCCTTTGGAGACATCTTCCCGCCTTCAAGAACGACCGGTTTCACCGAAGCCGGTCGTTCACATTGAAGGTAGTGAACGGCGGCTACGTCCAAATTTCAGGCATTCGCCGCACGGGTTTAAGGTTTTGGTCGGACGCGCGAATTCCAAAGCCATTCAAACAATTTCGTGCTGAGCTTCGAGATCACCAATTCGTTCAGCACAGACGGCGTGAACAGCTCGTCCAAGCTCTTTCACACACGTGCCAAGCCATTTCAGCTCCTCATCAGTGATGCGATAGTGCTTTGAGTACCGGGCCTTCACGTAAGCCTCCTTGAGCTTCTCGAACCGGGCACGATCGACCCGAGAGTCGCGGGGCCATGCGTCAACTAGCCGCATGTCGATTCGCTCCGCCTGGGTTCGGAGAAAGCCGAGATTGTGAACATGCGGCGTGTAAAAGGTACAAACCAGCAGCACGCAATGGTAGAGGCATTCAGAAGTTTGATGCAGGTCGAACGCTGCCTGCTTACTATAGCCCTTTTCGATCAAGAAATTGGCACTCTCGAACCGCTTCATTGAGTTCGGAAACCATTCGTCAAAATACTCCCGCGCCATCGCCAGCGCCTGCTCGGGCGTCTTGGGCTTAGGCGTATGCAGTTCCCGATCATCCGCCTCGTGCAGCGCGATGCCGTCCTTCGCCACATCCATGAAGAAATACCGCCCATGCGCGAGCCCGTCGTTCACCTCCTGAAGCGTGTGGACGATGAAATTCACCGGCGTATGCAAGGTCCGATCAATGGTAAGCTCACGGATCAGCCGGTCCTCGAGCTTCAGCCAGTAGTCGACCCGCTCGGTGAGCCGCTTGTCGTTGACGATGATCAGCAGATCGAAGTCGGAGCGATAGCCCTTGGCGGTATGCGGCTCATCGACCCAGCCGCCGCGCGCATAGCTGCCATAAAGGATCAGCTTCTCGATCCGGCCCTTCTTCTTCCACTGATGCGTGGCAAGCGCCAGGGCGTCCTCGAACTCCTCGAAAATGATCTGCTTCACGCGCTCAAGCTCGCGCTGCTTGTTGGCCGGAAGGTGATCGAGATCGGTTCGCATGGTCATCTCACTGTGTAAGTCTGGCTGCATAATGGCAAGCAAAGTCAGGATGAAAGCCGACCATCACGTTGGCGGTGGCACCCTAAAATCCCAGACAGGGATGTTGAACGCCCGGGCCTTGTCGACGAGATTGTCCTGGATCCCGGTGCCCGAGAAGACGACCAGTCCGACGGGCATCGCCTCGATCATGCGGTCGTTCCGCTTAAACGGTGCTGCCTTCTTGTGCCGGTTCCAGTCGGGCCGAAATGCAACCTGTGGCACCTTGCGGGTCTCGGCCCAGCAGGCAGCAGCGCGTTCGGCGCCGGTCGGGGTTGCCCCATGGAGCAGGACCATGTCGGGATGGCGCGCATGGATGCGATCCAGTGCTGCCCAGATATGCTGGTGATCGTTGCACGAAGGCCCGCCGCTGAACGCGACCCGGGTGCCCTGGGGCAGCAGCGCATTTGCCTTCTCGCGCAGGCGCTTGTCCAGGAAGTCGCGGCTGTCGATCATCGATGCGGTGAGGGTGCGATGGTTGATGCGTGAGCCGGTGCGCGGGGTCCAGGCCTTGCGCATGTGGGTGCGGAACTGTTCGGCGGCGGTATCGCGGAAGAATTCCATGGTGTCGCGGCGCTCTATCATACTGATGCCTTCGGCGATGGTGCGTTCCAGCTCGACCGAACGAACCTCGCTGCCGTCCTGCTCGCGCTGGAGGGTGCGCTGATCCTGTTCGTTGCGATCGAGTTCGATCTCGACCCGTTCGGCAGCGCGGTGGAAGATGTTGACGAGGTTCCACAGCAGGTTTTCAAGATCGGGTTCGATCCGGGTGTCGATCAGGCTGGCGATGAGGCCATCGAACATGTCGGAGACGGCCCCGCTGGCGAGGCGTTCGTCGGGCAAGGGCCTGGGATCGGGTTCATCCTCGAACGGGCGATAGCCGTAAAGCTGCATTTCCTGGAGGAGCTGGGCGCTTGCCCCGGTCTGGGTGGCATCATCGCCTTCAAGGTCAGGATCGTGTGTCATGTCAAATAGTCCCGCTTGGTCAAAGCCGCGCCTCTCGCGGCCTTCGCAGCGACAAACAGCGACATCGGGGTGCGGACTTGCACCGGCGCGCACCGCGCGCAGGACGAAGCGCAGCGGAGGATGGCAGTGGACAGGCTATTTTGGCTCGCGATGCAAAGGGGCGCATGCCCCGGCGGAAAATAGCCTGGCCACGCCATTGCGTGTCTGCACCCTGTGGCGCAGTCGCCCCGAGCGAAGGCCAAAGGCGCAGCGTCCCTGCATGCGGGTCTGTGTCGTCAGACAGATCCGTGACGGTTGCGCAGGCATCCCGCCCGGCACAGCAGGCGAAATTCAGCGGGATTGCAGATACTTCGCGACATCGGAGGTCTCGAGCATCGTCCCCAGTCTTGCCGTCAATGCGTCCAGACCGATGGCCATAAGATCGCTGTTGAAATCATCGCGCTGAGGCAACAGTGCAATCGCCTCGATATCTTGTTCACCTGCGCGACCAGCAAGCCTCACAAAGGCCCCCTCCCCTGCGGGATCGTTGTCGCAGGCGACATACAGCCGTTTGAGCCCAGCAGGAAATTCAAGAGCAGCAAGGTGCGCGGCGGACAATGCCGCGATCATCGGCATTCCAGGCATCGCCTGCCGCAGCGAGAGCATGGTCTCGATCCCCTCGCCCGCAGCCATGACCGGGCCTGTCTTGCCGAAACGGATGCCATGCCCCAACAGCTGGCCCATGGCGCGCCTGGGGGTTGCGACCGGTGCCTTGCCTGTCATGTTCGGGTGCAACCAGGTGCGATGGACACCGGTGACGGCACCGGCTTCATCTGTGACGGCAGCAATCAGCGCGGGCCAGGCGGTGCGAACGTCTGGCGCATCGTCCGCACTGGGCCGGTAGAAGCAGCGGGCATGAAAACGCAGCCACTCGCATCCGGAAAGGTCGGTAATGCCGCGCCCCGCCAGATAGGCCGCAGCCGGACTTCCCCCAAAGGGCAGGGATCTGGTCCAAAGCCGCTGCGCAGCCTCAGGCGTACCGGCATTCGTTCTGGCGCGTCTGGTCCTCCCCGACGGATGCCCGGCTTTCAGCGGCAGGCTCAGAAATCTCCGCGCTTCCACTAGCGTGTCGCTGAACACCGGATGCCCGCACGAAGCAGCAATGATATCGAGCAAGTCGCCATGCTCGCCGCTTGCGGCATCGGTCCATTTACCAGCTGACGCGCGACCTTCGCCATGCCCTGTGAGCCGAACATAGAGACTGCGGCCAGGCGTATTGCGGACATCGCCGACCATCCAGTAATGTCCCTCGCGGCGACCGTTGGAAAGATAATGGCGGCACACCGCCTCGGCGTTCTCGGCCAAACGGCGCGCGATTTCGGATGGGGATTCGATCATGCGGGGCTCCTTCAGGCGGCCTTGCGATCCTGCACCCGCACGATCGGAAACCGATCGACGAGCGCAGCGAACACATCGGCGCCAGCAGCCCCTGCCGGCACGTATAACTTCAGTTTCCACGAGACGATCTCGGAGATCAAGCCCATCGCTTTCAGCCGCTCGACTCCCAGATCGTTGAACCCTGACAGCTCGATCCGCCAGTCGTTCATCGCGCGGACCCGGCGCAATGCCTGGCCCTCGGCGATTTCCAGCGCGATTTCGCCTGCACCCAGCATGCGCCACGCCTCGGACACGTCCATGTCCATGTCCACCGGACTGTCGCCGGTCACGCTCGCCGCCCAGGCATCCGTTACCTTGCGACCGATGATCCGTTCGTCGGCATCGGTTTGCAGCCGGTAGACCCGTGTCGATTCCTTGGGCAGCCGCTTCCAGATCGGCAGGAGTAGTCCTGACACGATGTGCAGCGTCGATGTCTCATATTCGGGAAGTTCGCCAAGCTCCACGTTCCAGGCAGCTGCAAAGGCCTGTAGATCTGCGGGCCGCCAGTGCGAATTCTCCAGATCCACGGCAAGCATGCGGATCTTCTCAAGCGGCCGCTGGAGAGCGAAGCGCCGATGAACGCTGCCATCGTCATCGATGAGACTGCGCGCGCAAAGCTTGACGGCAGCACGGCCCGACCGCGCATTGACGAGCAGCTCGCCACCGCGCGCCTGAACCAGGTCCAGCGCATCGGCCAGGAGGAGCGGCGCATTCCGGTCCTTCCGCTCGATGGTCAGGAGCTGGGTCTGCGCGCCTGTTCCCGGATGCGTATAGATCGTCTGGCGCCCCGACACCGTGAAGCTCTCGGCCCTCAGGGTTTCCAGACCCATTTCAAAGGTGCCTGACGCGACCGCGCCTTCGATCCGGCTGACAAGCAGGCCTTCGAACGTCTCGAACAGGATGTTCTGCAGATCGATGGTCAGCGCGAGCATCCGGTTCAGAAAGATGGTGATGGGCGGCAACTCGTCCCTGAGGCCGGTGTCATCGACGAGAGACAGACCCGTAGCCGCCTCGAACGCCAGCAGCGAGCAGCCCTCGACCTTGCCATCTGCCAGCAGCCGGTAAAGCTGGCGAAGCGCATCACGCGCATAAGCCGATTCCAGATTGTCTTGCGAGCGGAACATGTTCTGGCCGCCCGTCTGGCGCTGACCGCGCGTGATGGCGCCAAGCGTGTCGAGCCTGCGCGCGATCGTCGAAATGAACCGCTTCTGCGCCTTCACATCGGTCGTCACCGGGCGAAACAGCGGCGGCTGCTTCTGGTTGGTGCGGTTGGTACGGCCGAACCCCTGGATCGCGCTGTCTGCCTTCCAGCCAGGCTCCAGCAGATAATGGATGCGTCGGCGCTGGTTTCTGACGCCCAGATCGGCATGATAGGACCGGCCCGTCCCGCCGGCTTCCGAAAAGACCAGGACGCGTTTCTCATCGTCCATGAAGGCGCGAGTTTCGGCGAGGTTGGCGCTGGAGGGCCGGTTCTGGACCGCAAAGCGGACCGATCCGTCCTCGCTCTTCACCGGCACGATCCGCCGCGAGCGCCCGGTGACCTCGGCAACCGCCTCGTCCCCGAAATGCTGGACGATCTGGTCGAGCGCGCCCGGAACCGGGGGCAGCGAGGCAAGCTTTTCGATCATCGCATCGCGGCGGCGGCATGCTTCGCGGTTGAAAACCGGATTGCCTTCAGCGTCGAACACGGCGCGCGATGCCAGATTGCCTTCGCTGTCGGTGAGAGGTTCGTAGAGCTGGACCGGAAAGCTGTGCGCGAGATAATCGAGAACGTATTCGCGCGGCGTGATGTCGACCGACAAATCGCCCCATTCCTGCGTGGGAATCTCGGCGAGCCGGCGCTCCTGCAACGCCTCGCCGGTCGAGACGATCTGCACCACGGCGGCATTGCCTGCCTCGAGGTCACGCGCGATACTCGCGATCGTGGCAGGCGTCTGCATGGCGGTGATAAGATGGTTGAAGAAGCGCTGCTTGGTACTCTCAAATGCCGAGCGCGCCGCCGACTTCGCCTGCGGGTTGAGCGTGCCATGCAGGCTGCTCGTCACGCCGGACGCTTCCATCGCTGCATCCAGATTGTTGTGAATGACCTGAAACGCGCCTGCATAGCTGTCATAGATGCGCCGCTGCTCATCTGTCAGTTGATGATCGAGGAGCTCATATTCGACGCCATCGAACGAGAGCGAACGGGCAGCGTAGAGGCCAAGTGCTTTCAGATCACGCGCCAGGACCTCCATCGCCGCAACACCGCCTTCCTCGATCGCCGCGACGAACTCGGCTCGCGACGCAAACGGAAAATCGGTGCCGCCCCACAGGCCCAGACGCTGCGCATAAGCCAGGTTCTGGACAGTCGTGGCGCCGGTCGCCGACACATAGACGATGCGCGCATCGGAAAGCGCGTGCTGGAGACGCAGGCCGGCACGGCCCTGCTGCGAAGGCTTCTGCTCGCCTCGCGCGCCCTTGCCTCCTGCAGCATTGGCCATGGCATGAGCTTCGTCGAAGACAATCACGCCGTCAAAATCACGGCCCAGCCATTCGACGATCTGTTCGACCCGGCTGGCCTTGCCCCCGCGCGCCTGACTTCGCAGCGTCGCATAGGTGGTGAACAGGATCCCTTCGGCCAGCCTGATCGGCGAACCCTGCCGGAAACGCGAAAGCGGCGTCACGAGAAGCCGCTCCTGGCCAAGGGCAGCCCAGTCGCGCTGCGCATCCTCGAGCAACCGATCGGAGACTGACAGCCAGATCGCACGGCGCCGTCCCTTCAGCCAGTTATCGAGAATGATCCCTGCGACCTGCCGTCCCTTGCCGGCACCGGTGCCGTCGCCCAGGAACCAGCCGCGCCGGAACCGGATGGCGCCTTCCATGTCGTCGCTCGCCGCCGAGACCGTGTCCCAGGTTTCGTCGATCGCCCATGCGCCGGAGAGATGTCCGGAATGAGCCTCGCCGGCATAGATGACCGACTCGAGCTGCGCGTCGGACAATATTCCATTCGCCACCAGGCGCTTTGGCAGATTGGGCCGATAGGAAGGCCTGGGCGGTGCGACCGACGCCATTGCCGCGGACTGGACGAGCGCGGTGGGATGCGGTCGCGCGCCGTCAATGGCAAGCGATTGCAGTGTGTAGGGCTCGTAGATCGTATCGCCGAGCCTGCCTTCGGGCGTCTGCCAGTCCCGCGTCGCATAGACCAGTTCGCATTGGTCATCGCCGACCAGGCCGCCAGTCTCGGTTGCATCAACCGGCGACCTAGCCGGGCTGTGCGAATGGCGGAGGATGGCGATCGGGCCTGGCGATGCCGCTGCTGGCAGCGGTCGTGACGGATCCGGCCGTGGCGGCACATCGGTTTCGATCCATTGCAGCAAGGTAGCAAGGTCGGGTGCTGTGTTGCGCCTTTCCAGGCACGCAGTCCCGCCTCGATCCGGCAGCTTGTCGAACACGAGGAGCCGCGTTGCCATCGTCGTTCCATGCTTGGCATAGACGTGTCCGGGGATTGCAGTAGAGAAGCGAAGCGTGGCGGTCTGCTGCAGTGCGCCGAACGCATCGCGCCATGGGGGTGCTTCAGGCGAACAGTTCGCGCCGACGACCGCGACCAGCCGTCCGTTGTCCCGCAGGCGTGCAAGCGCCGAGGCGAGATGCCGCAATGCTGCATCGCGCATGCGGCGATCGACGCCGGCCACCGCCGAAAAGGGCGGGTTCATGAGCACCACATCAGGCTGGACCGGACTATCCAGCCGATCATCGATCGAGGCAGCATCGTGCCTGGTCACGGACAGTCCGGGAAACAGACGGGCAAGAAATTCTGCCCTGCCACAGTCCAGCTCGTTGAGCGCGAGCGTTGCACCGGCCAATTCGGCATGGATCGCGAGCATGCCCGTGCCAGCCGATGGCTCGATCACGAGATCGCCCTTGCGGATGCGCGCTGCTTGCGCAGCAACATATGCCAGCGGCAGCGGGGTGGAGAACTGCTGGAGCGACTGGCCGGACTCCGAACGACGCGTGTGCGTAGGGAGCCGCCGAGCAATGCGTTCGAACATATTGAGGCGCTGATGCGAGGAACCCGCCCGCGTCATCAGCGCACGGCCGTAAGAGCGCAGCAGCAGAACCTGGGCACCCTCGCAGGCGTCATAGGCCGCTTTCCAGTCCCAGCCACCTTCGGCATCGCTTGCCCCGAAAGCCGCAAGCATGGCGGCGCGCAGCTGGCCCGTGTCGAAGGGCTGGCCAGCCTCGAGCAGTGGCAGGATGTTTTGCGCGGCAGCATGGAGGCATGCGGCGGTCTCGGAGTGGCGCAGCGCGGTACCCTGCGCTTTGCTGGAAGGAATAAATGTCATGGCTGGATCCTCAGGAGAGCGGGAAAGAGCGAGCCGCGCGGTGCTCTCTCCCGGCCCCGCGGCCCGCCCGTCCCGGTCCCATCTCTTCCTCTCAATCCAGCAGCAGGTGCCTGGTGGTATCGATCACGAACCCGTGCCTGCCAGCGGCATATTCGCTGCCGGGGATCAGAAAGCTGCGGGTGGGGGCATTGGCCCTTTGTCCGCCAATCGTGGCCGTGCCGATGACATCGCCCGGATGGTCCGGTGACCGCGCCGCAGAAATCACGATCCAGTCGGCAGAATGGTCGCGTGCAAACCCCTCGCGATCGCGGGTGAAGGATTCTGATCGACCAAGTTGGCGGCCATGCACAGCCTCCCATGCATCGGGCAGCCAGTCGCGCAATATCCTGTCCGCCGAGCGCTTCTCCCTGTCGGTAAAGATGTCGGGATAGGCCGCGGCAACGCGAGCCCAGTCACCGTCTTCCTCGTACCAACCTGCGGGCAGGCGAAGCACCGGGTGCATCGCCGCGTTCCTTGCCTTGTCGAGATGGAAGCCGCCGTGGCTGGCGGTCTCATGGCAGACGATGCCTTCGGCATAGCGCGTCGCAGTCTGCGATGGCCCCCAAGGCGAGGGCACAGGCTGATGGATACTGGTTCGGCCCAGAGCTTCGCGTTGGCGCAAATGGAGCAGACACTCTTCGACATGGGCACGAAAGCCGGCCTCGTCCGCGATCTGCCCTTCGGAACCCAGTGCATCTGACGCCGACCATTGGCAAATCGGTTTCGAGCCGGGCAAGGCGGTTGCTACACGATACCCCTGCCCATCCCGGTTGGGGATTGCGATCAGCGCAAGATAGTCGATCCGGGCTGCCATCAGACCATCGGATGTTGTGCCATATTCGGCATTGATGCTGGTCATGCTGCCTGCCCCCGCAAGAGGGGACGGCTGACAGCGTCAGGATCGCCGACCATGTCGATGCGCGCGCCATGATAACGATGCCGGGCCAACCACGACTGTGCCGCAGCCTCATCTTCCGCCACATGCTGAAGTTCATCGCCCTCGCCGATGGCCGTGAGGATGCGTGCCATGCCGACGCGCGGCCGTTCGACGATGTCGAACTGGAGCTGGCTGGTCGTCGAATAGATACGCCGCAGGACGATCACAGGTACGCCGGAGCTCGCATAGGTTGCAATGTGGAGGCCAAAGGTCGGAGGTGACGACCAGGTCGCGTTTTCAGATCCTGGGCTCCACTGCACGAGCGTCCCTGTCCCGTTGTCCTCTTCCCACGCCCTGACTTTGCGCGTGAAGCGATCGGGCGGCCGTGGTTCGCCGTTCGAGAAGCGGATTTTTGCGCCCAGCGGGGCATGGCAGTAGATGTCGAATGCTGACATTGGAGTTCTCCTGAAAATGGGAAAGCCCGGCGCGGTGGCCGGGCTTTCGGGAAGTGGAGGGATTGATCAGCCGCTCAGCACGGCCCGGTATCATTCGGCAGCAATGGCATGGGCACCCCCGTGATCCTCGCCGGTGTCTTCCGCCTCGCCATCGATATCCTTGGTGAGCCCTGGAGGCAGCGCGCCGGCTCCATCGTCGTTTGCAGCGTCCTGCGACGGCGTTCCTTCCTCGCCCGGAGTACGCAGTGGCTCGGGCAACCAGTTGGTCTCTTCGAGCAGCCGCTCAGCTTCCCGTGCCATGTCTGCCTTTTTGAGATGGTCGATCATGCCTGCAAACTGTTCGCCGCGCGCTTCGGTCACATCGGCCAGAATGCGCGGTTTGGTAACACTGCGAAAATAGCCTTCGACGGTCGGGCGCCAGCCTGAAGCGATGATATCAAGCTCCACAGCCCGGGCGATGACATGCGAATGTGCGATCCGGCGCTCGATGCTGCGGCGGGATATCCGGCCGTTGTCATATTTGGGCACGATCTCGGCCTGGGCGTTGAGCCCGAGCGATGCACAATGCGCAAAAAGGCACGCCTGGTCATCCGCATCCAGTGCGAGCAACGCATCCCACAGTTCGGTGTCGGCCTGGGGCAGACGACCGGTCCAGGCCGCATGGCGCTGCGCGATTGCGTGAGCAGGCGCGCTGTCTCGCAAACCTTCGGGCGGACTGCTGAAATGTACCGGGTGGAGCGTCAGCTGCAGGCAGCTTTCATGGCTGAAACTGTAGAACGCCGACAGCACCATCGCGTGCAGCACTGCCGCAAAAGCAGTCGCCGGGTCCTTTGCAAAGGCATCCTGCAACGCCAGCGTGCGCCATGCGGTCAGGTCGGAGACCAGACGGTCGGGGAGCGGCTTGAGGGCGTCTCCTTCTTCAGTGTCGCCACTGGTGTCATCGTCTCGGGACAGCGCAGACCCTTGCGTCTCGTGATGCCCGGCGTCCGAACCGTGCGCGGCCTCGCCGGCAGATCCGGGCACTGCGGGAGTGTCCATCTCCACAACATTCGGGTCCGCAGCATCATCGTCGGGCCGCACCAGCCCGCGCTCGACCCGCAGGGACCCATCGGTATCGATCGACACAAATGCGCCAGCGCACGTCATATCTTCAGGATCGAAGATCGCCGGCCGATCGACCAGCGCACCGATCTCGGCTTCAACGGCATCGATGCTGGCATCGACCTCCGGCGGAATTTCCGGAGCATCCGACCATCTTGCCGACAGCTCGTCTGCCTGCGCTTCAAGTGCCGCAAGCCGTGCAGCTTCCTCAGGCGTTATCGGGATTTCGCTTCCGAAGACCCTGCGCATGCCCGATGTGGCATTCCACGGCAGATCGATGGCGCTCTCCACCCATTTCCAGCCCTCTGCCAGAATGCGTTCTGCATCCCTAGCCAGCTTTTCATCGACCAGACGATCAAGCAGTGCGACATCGGTCAGCCAGCCGCCATCATCGGGCTCGAAAAGGTCACGCACGACGCTGCCGCCCGCAGCGACATAGGCTGCTTCCGTGACAAACCGAACGCGCTTGTCAGCGACCCGCACCGTGTTTTCGGTCAGCTTGTGACGGATATAGCCAGCCGAGCGGTTGTAGCTGTGCCCGAGCAGTTCCCAGACCTGTTCCTGCCGCTGATGATCATCGCTGACGGTGAACGCCATCAGCTGGTCGAGGGTCATGCCGTCTTCGGCATAGATCTCGTGCAGCTTCGGCGAAACCGCAGCAAGCTTCAGACGCTGGCGGACGACGGCAGGCGTGGTCATGAAATGAGCTGCGATCGCCTCGACCTGCTGTCCCTTGTCGACAAGGCTAAGCATCGCACGAAACTGGTCGAGCGGGTGCAACGGCTCGCGCATGGCGTTTTCGGCAAGGCTGTCTTCTTCCGCGAGGATCTCGGCGGATGCTTGCTGCACGATGCAGGGAACCGGGGCGGTCCTGGAAAGCCGCTTCTGCTTCACCAGCATTTCGAGTGCGCGGTAGCGCCGCCCGCCTGCGGGGATTTCGAACATGCCGGTCTCGGCGCCATCCGTGCCAGGCACCGGCCGCACATTGAGGCTCTGCAACAGGCCGCGCCGCGCAATGTCTTCGGCAAGTTCGGCAATCGAAAGTCCGCATTTGATCTGGCGGACCTTGGACTGGGACAGGACAAGCCGGTCGAACGGGATGTCGCGTGACGGGCTCAGGGTGATTGTGGCTTTCGATCTGGCCATGGCCATTCTCCATGACGGACCGCCGAAAGACTCTCTCCCGGCTCTCAAGCCCGTCACAAGACCCTGGCTCACCTCTTCCTCGCTTGCTTGCGGCCTGCACCAACCGCCGCCCGGATGCGCAACGCTGGCAGCGCGTGGTGGTGCGGTCGCGCTTCCCCATGCAAGCGCAGCGCCTTCTCTCCCGTCAGCGGTCCAGCTGCCGAGCGCGTAGCGCACTGGCGGCCATGGCCAGCTCACTTTGCGCTGTCACGATGGCCCCGCACTGGCGAGCGGCATAGGTGTAAACCGAGAGGGGCAAGACGGGATCGAACACGATGTCCCGCTCAATTCTGAGACCCAGCGGCAGGCGGATGTCTTCAAGCTCGAACAGGGCAAAACTGCCGAGCTCGGGACATCCGAACCCGAGGTCGGCAAGCCCGAACAATATGCCGTCCTCATCCAGTTCGGTGGCGAGCCAGCTGGCAGAGCCTAATGGATTGAAGAACCGCACCACAGGTAGGGGGTCAGGCTCGGGGCTTCCCTGCCCAAGGGCAGCAGCCCGCTGGCGGGCGTTGAACTGCAGCTTGGCTGCAAGCTTTCTGGTCAGCAGTTTCATGCGGCTTGCCTCCCTTCCACAACGCGGGATAGGTTCGATCTCCCGTTCGGCGCATCCGCCATGGCGGAGCTACCCGATCGGTCGCTTTGGAAAGCAAGCAGATAGTCGGCGGCCTTGGACGCAGCGCTGGCTGCCCGCAGGATGGCACGATGGTCCTCGCGAAGGATGGCAAGCCATGAGCCGATGTAATCGGCGTGCCGGACCGTGGGAGCTATGCCAAGTGCCGCGCAGACGAACGCGCCTGCCATTTCAGCGACGAGTTCTTCTCGCCCGTATGCCGCTGAACCGAATGCACCGCTCTGGTCGCGGTTCAGCCGCGAGCTGTGGCCGACCCAATGAGCCAGCTCATGAAAGGCAGTCCGGTGCCAGTTGACGGGTTCGTGAAAGGCCTCGGGCCTGGGCACCGCGACAAAGTCATGGGCTGGACTGTAATAAGCCTCGTGGCCGCCAATCCGGAAATCAGCACCCGTCGCATCGATCAGCGCCTGGGCAGCAGGCAGGATAAGTCCATCGGGAACGGGCTGCGGCCTTGCGTGGACATGGTCGGGAAGGCCCTCGCACTGATCGACCGAGAAGACGGTGAAAGACTTCAGGAAGGAAAATCCCTTTCCGGACGAATGCTCGCCATCATCCCCCCGCTCTCGCCGGTCGTCCGGCGCGATGCGGCGTGTATAGACGATAGGAGTACCGCGCTCGCCGCGACGTACGGTACCGCCAAGAGCGGCTGCCTGGCGGAAGGTCAGGAAGCCATGGCCGGTAAAGCCGCGTGCAGTCACGGCATGCCATAATGTGAGGATGTTGACTCCGCTGTAGCGCCGCTGGCTTGCGGCATTGAAGGGCAGGCCGATACCGGCATGGCTGGAGTCCCACGGCTGGACCCAGGGCACCCGGCCCGCCTCAAGTTCGGCCAGAATCTGGTCGGTTACCTTGCGGTAGATATCCGGACCCGGTGTGGCGCCGGAGTTGGATCGATAGGTTTTGCGCATGGAAGGTCTCCGCGACGGATGACCAGCGAACCTCTCGCCTGCCTTCACTCCGTCACGGATTTCCGGCCCTGCTCTTCCTCCCTGCTGGAAGGCAGCTGCCCTGCCATGGCGCTAGCGGTGCCTGGCAGGGCCAGGAAGCGGCCCCTAAGCATTCGCAAGCCCAACCAGTAGGCTGCAAGTTGGACGCCCTGGAGCGACCAAGATGGTTCCAACGCAGCAATTTTGATCGTTGCCGATATCCTGTTCGGCGCAGCAGATTAGAACCGGATCCGGTCCAGATTTTTCGGAACAAGGACTTTATCATGCAGAATCAGATTGCTAAGTTACAGCTGTGGTCGCCATCGTTCGAAATCGAGCCGCAGCCAGAGCCCGCATATCGATGGCCTGCAAAGGACATAAGTGCATCCAGCCGTTCGGCGTTTTCGGACAGGAACCGGAAATCGGCGATCTGAAGGAGTGGCCAGCAGGGTCGACGGGTCGGAAACGCGCCTGCTGCCGGGCTTTAGAACGTGAAACAATGGCACCTGACACAAGACCTGTCGCTCGAGATATCCAGCGCGACAAACGAGTTGCATCTGTTTGGCGCGCTTGAAAAGGCAGCAGCGCGAATGGATTTCGATCATTTCGCACTGGCCTATGACCGCAGGGGTCTTTCGGAACCCGGTACCTTGCTGGTGCACAACTATCCTGAAAGTTGGGCGACAGTGTACAAGGGGTTCGACCTTGGCAAAGCAGACCCTGTCCGCCGTGCCGGTGAGCGCGCACTGACCGGCTTCAGCTGGCAGCACATCGAGCATTATGTTCCGCTGACCGCCGCAGACCGGCAAATGCTCGCAGTGGGACGGGAAAATGGTCTGGTCGATGGCTATACGGTGCCACGACATCTGGTCGGTGAGGCGAGCGGCAGCTGTACATTCGTCATCAGACATGATCGCGATCTGCCGCAGCATTTCCTCCATACTGCCGAGATCGTCGGCGCGACCGCGCTTGCTGCCGCCCGGCGCATCAGCGGTGCCAGACCAGTGGAACCCAGACCCGTGCTGAGCGAACGGCAGTGCGAATGCGTGCTGTGGTCGGCGCGGGGAAAGACAGCCGGTGAAATCGCGGCGATCCTGGGGATCAGCGAGGAAACGGTAACCCAGCATCTCAAGAATGCGCGCGAGCGGTACGATGTCCATGGCCGGCAGATGTTGATCCTGTGCGCGCTGTTCGACGGGCTCATCGGGTTCTCGGATATCTTCGACTGGTGGAATTCAAGCTGAAGGATTTGGGAGATAAGACGTCCTGCAAGGTTTGTTCATCCTATCGAGTGCTTACTCCTGGGCAGAAGCTTGAGGCAAAGGGTGCCGGGGCGGAAAATCCGGCGAAGGCAATCGCGCCTACGGATCGAGCCGGAAAACTGAAATTGGGTCGGTTGCTGCCGCAAGGCAGACGGCACGTTGTGAAACATTTTTGCCGTTCGTTAGCGCCATTCGGAACGGTAGGCCTGATCAGGGGCCGACCTACCATAGGCGCCCGACCGGCTAGGAGGCCAGCGGCAAGGTTGGTTACGAACCGTCGCACTGCGCTCGCCGGCCGGTCTGACATCTCGGTCACATCAGACCACCCCGAGACGTTCCAATGTCGCAATCGCCTTGCGGCCCGAAGTGGACAGGCAACTGCCCACCCGGGTTTGGCTACTGATCAGATGGGCGCTCGCCGAGCGTCAAGACGCTGGTGTTCGGCGTGCAATTGCATTTTCGATCAAATTTTGCATTTCCTGTTCCAGCTCCACGCCTTTGGAATCGCCGCCGCTGGAAATTTCGGTAGCAATCAGGGCGTAATAGCCGGTAGTCCTGTCGATCCAGCCGGTCCAGCCAAAGGCGCCCGGAGACGAGTTGATCTTCGATGTCGCACACTGCGCCGGTGTGTCGCATTCAACAAACGAGCCAAGCGCATACTCCCAATCAGCCGCGCTGCCGGGCACGAACAGTCTCGTCAATCCAGCGGTCCGCTGCTGTGTAAAGGTGTCCATATCCACGATGAATGCGCCCATCAGAAACGCGCGCAGCATCTTGGCGTAGTCGCGCGCCGTAGAATAGCCGCCGCCTGCTATCCAAGGATTAGTTGGCGAACTGCCAGACGGATCATGCAGTGCCGTACTAGTCATTCCGAGCGGCGTCGTAACATGCTGGGCAAACAGTTCGTGAATGTTGCGCTGTCGTGCAGGTGAAGTACCCGGAGCAATGCTAGTGTCCTTGGCCTCAAGGTAGGCAGCCGCCACCTGAAGGCCGTGGGGCCCATAGCTGAACTGCGCACCAGGTGCGTTGCCGGGGCGCAGCGCATCATAGCGCAGGTCATGAATACTCTTGGCACAATTGTAGAGCGACATCGTAGGAAGCAACTGGCAACCCCCGACCAGGGGGTTGGCGTTGAAGCCCGATGTCATCGATAGCGTATGCTTGAGCCTGACGTCTTTCTTGGTGCCCGTCGTGGTCCAGAACGCCAGCGGAGGGCGCATAGGATCATCCAGCGTCACGAGCCCCGCCTGCACCATCCGCATCGCCAGTGCACCGGTGAACCATTTGGAGGCCGATGCGATCGGCGTCACCCGATCGATGCTGAAGCTGCCTTTTTCGATTTCATAGAGATACTCGGCATCCGTCGCGTTTCCAACGATGATATAGGCGTTATCGACCTGAGTATCTGCAAGGATCGCCTGCTCAAGAGCGGTCCAGTCGTAGGTAAAACCACCGACGGTCTTGAACGCGCCTGCTTGTGCGGACGCTGCAATCGGAGCCAAGGTTGCAGATGATGGCTGCTGCGCTACCGGCGGCAACTGCACCAGATAGCCCCCCGCCTGCGATGTCCCGTCCTGCTGTGACTGTGCTGCCAGTGCCAATGCACCGCTCGTTGCGGCTGCTGCCAGCCACACTCCCGTCTTCAACCTAGCCATGTCCATCTCTCCTTGCTTCTGTGGTTATGTCCGATAGCTGGCAGGCAAAGGTGGCCGCTGGCCGTCAGGGATTCACCCCCGTCCGTTGCGCGTGCACCTTGAGCAGATGGTCGATTTGGGCTTTGCGAAATTGCGGTACGATGGCGGTCTGCGGGCCGAACACGACGGCGCGGTCGCTAGCGGGGTCGTATCGTGGCCAGTCAGGGGCCAGCGGGCAATTGGGCGCGCCGGTCTTGGCAAAGGCCCCCCAGCAGGCGGATACCCCTGCGCTAAAGTTGCGATCGCCGGCGCTCACCGGCCCTGCGACGCTGCCGAGATAATCGAGCGTGCCGAAAACATACGGGATTTCAGATCCGTGCGCCGCGCCCTTGGCCCGCGCCCGGCGTTCCTCAGCCACATAATCGAAATGGTACAGGTAGCTTGGCGCGCCCTTCCCGGTGCGCTCTGCCAACCAGCGCGCAGGGGCGACGAACCAGGCATCGCCCAGCACCTGCCGCGCCAGTTCGTCTTCTCCCAGTTCCTCACCGGCCAATCCGGTGCCATAGGCAGCGCGCCCGGCGGCGGGATAGTCGCCAAGGTAGAACAAAGCCGCCCCCGGTGGCACGCGCATCGCCAGGATCACGCTGGCCTCGTTGCTGTTGGCGCCGACCAGCACCGGCACGTCGATCGGCTCGCTGCGCGCAAAGACCCGCCAGGGGGATTCGCGCACCAGAGTGCCATCGATGAACGGCCCGGCCATCTCGCCGGGCTTGCGGACCTCGCCTGCCTTGACGAGCGCCTCGACCGACAGCGCGCGCAGATCGTCGGCGGTGGCTGCACCCTGTGCCCCGGCCCGCGCGGCTATTGCCATCCCGCGCGCTTCTTCATCGGCCAGCGTCTTCATATCCGCCAGACCCACCCCGGACTGGACAATCGCACGCGCGAACAGCCCCTTGGCCTCAGGGTTGGCGAGCAGCGTCGAGACCGCGATCGCCCCGGCGGATTCGCCGAACAATGTGACCTGGGCTGGATCGCCGCCGAATGCGGCAATGTTGGCCTGCACCCAGCGCAAGGCCGCCAACTGGTCCATCAGCCCGTAATTGCCGGTCGCCTCTCCCTTCGGGGCTGCACGGGTGAGCGCGGGGTGCGCGAAATAGCCCAGCGCGCCCAGGCGGTAGTTCACCGTCACCACGATTACGCCCTGCCGCGCCAGCGCGGTGCCATCGAACGCAGGGAATGTGCCCGATCCGATGACGTGCGCGCCGCCATGAATCCACACCATCACCGGCAGCTTGCGCGCGCCGGACGGTCGCCAGATGTTCAGCTGCAGGCAATCCTCGGACTGGTTATCGGCAACGCCCCCTGCAACCACGGCTGGCCGGATGGTCTGCGGGCAGGCAGGCCCCAGGCGGGACGCGTCATGTGCACCCGTCCAGCGAGGCGCAGGCTGCGGCGCACGCCAGCGCAAGGGGCCGACCGGGGGCGCTGCAAACGGGATGGCGTGGAACCGGTCTAGGTCCCCGTCGCGCACGCCCGCCAACTGGCCTTGCGCCACCTTCACCACCGGCTGCGCTGGTGCCTGCTGTGCCATGGCGCTCGCTGGTACAAGCCATGCCAGGGCCGCTGCGATGAGGGTAAACAGGCGCATAGGAACGGGCCTTGATGTTGGTCCAGCCTTGACCGGACGGTGTGCTAGCTATCAGAACCGGGCGCGGGCCTCCACGCCGAACACGCGCGGCTGGCTGTAGCGGTTGATGGTGGGTGCCTGCGCGACGAAATACACCTTGTCGAACACGTTGTTGGCAAAGGCGCTGATGCTGAATCCGCCGACCTCGACGCCCAGGCGCAGGTTGACCAGAACATAGTCGTCCAGATCGACCGAGGTCGCGGTCAGTTCCTGCTTGCCGCCCCATTGGCCGTTGACCAGCACGTTGCTGATCAGGCTGACATCGCGGCTGACCGGATAGCACAGGTTGAGGTTGGCAGACGCCAGCCAGTCGGGCACCTGCGCCAGATCGAGCCCGGCAAAGCGGCCCGATTTGACCTCGCCGCCCTGGCGCGATCCGCTGAGCGCGAGCCGCCCGGAACCCGCCCCCAGATCGAAGCCCTGGCTGTATTCCGCCTCGATACCCCAGCTTTCGGCGTTGCCGGCATTGGTGAGATACGCGACCGCGGCCACCGGGCAGGCGGCATTGGTGAGCGCGCAGCCATCGTCGACCTGTGCGATCAGGTCTTCTAGCTTGGTGAAATACCCCGCGATGGCGAAATATCCGCGCCGCACCGGCGATCCCTTGAAGCCTGCCTCATAGGTCGTGCTTTTTTCGTTGCCGAACAACACCTCGACCGGGCGCGGCGCGCGCGGATCGGACAGGCGGGTGTTGAAGCCGCCAGCGCGATAGCTGCTGCCGACCTTGCCGTAAGCGAGGATATCCGGCGTGATCTTGTAGGCCAAGGTGGCGTTGTACGACAAATTGTCCGCCGTGATGCTGTCGTCGATGATCCGGGACGGACCGCCGGTGGGCAGCAATGTCGCAAGATCGAACAGGCGGGCGGTGATCGTGCGGCTGTCGCGGGTGTAGCGCAGTTCGGCAGTGACGTTCAGGCTGTCGGTCAGGTCATAGCCCAGCGACCCGTACGCGGCGTAGCTTTCGAAATTCAGGCGCGCCGGCGCGATGTTGCCGGGCGAGCGGTTGGCAGGCGTCGGCGTGCGGGTGGTGGTGACCGAAAAGTCGCTGTCGAGGATATAGGCGTCCGCGCCCGCCAGCCAGGTCAGCCGCCCGGATTTGCCGCTGATGTGCAGGTCCTGCGAGAAGATGTCGGTGGTATCGACGATGAAGCTGGCGCTGCTGGGGTCCAGCGGCGTCGCAGCACCAATCTGCCCTGCAGCGCGCGCGCGCGCCAGTTCCGCCGGGCTGATTGCGTCATTGTCCAGGTCGTATTCGGAATGGCGCCTGCGGTACGATGTCGTCCCGCTCAATTCCGCCCCGCCCAGATCAATCTTCAGCAGCGCCTGCAAGCCGTCGACATCCTGCGTCGCACGCGGCGCGGTATCCCAAGGGTAGTTGAAGCGATTTTGAATATAGCCACCGGGAAAGCCCGGCGTACCCGCCGGAATGAATATCTGGTAATGGATCGTAGGGACGGTGAAGGACTGGGTTTCCGCCATGATGGTCAGATCGACCGGCCCTCGGTTGAGCCGCAATTGGCCGCGCAGACCATGGCCTTTCTGCTGATCGAAATAGACGTCGTTGTTCGGGTTGTAGAAAAACCCGTCATCCTGCTCCACCAGTTCCCCGCTCAGGCGGAACGCCAGACCATCGGCCACCGGCACGTTCACCGCGCCCTGGATCTGCAGGGCATTGTTCTCGAACGTGTAGCGCGCGCTGCCCCAGCCAGACAGATCAAACTCGGGCGTGGCCGAGATGATGTTGATCGCACCGCCCACCGCGTTGCGGCCATACAGCGCGCCCTGCGTGCCGCGCAGTACCTCGACGCGCCCGATGTCGAGGAAATCGAGCCGGGTGAAGTTGCGCCCGCCGATCGCGCCACCGCCGATATACGCGCCGTTGCGGTACAGGCCAATGCTGGGGTCACCATTGGTGGCCCGCGCGGTCGACGATGCGCGGATCGAGATTTCCGAGGTGATCGACGAATTGAGGTTGTTGAACCGGACGCTGGGCTGATCGGCGAGCAGTTCGCCGCTGCCGGTGGCGCCGCCCCTGTCATACAGCGAAGCGGCATCGATCACCGAAGCCGCGCTTGGCACGTCGGCCAGCCGCTCCTCGCGGCGGCGTGCGGTCACCACGATCGAGCCGTCGTTGGCATCTGCCGCGCTGTCCTGGGCCGCCGCCTCGGCTTCATCATCCGCAGACTGATCTACCGCCTGGGCGAAGGCCGGGGTTGCCATCGCCGTCCAGATTGCGGCCGAGCAGTAAAGCAGGTGCGCGGTGCCCTTCATAAGTCCCTCTCTATTTCTTATCTCATTATTATCGATAATTCTGTGCACAAGGCACGTCGCTGTCAAGGCCAAAACCGACGTGGCTGTTTGAAGCGTCAGATCTTCGGGCGAAGGGCAGCCGCAATCAGGGCGCAGCAGCCCCTGGCCGCAGCGTGCAGCGCGTCGGGCAGGATCGTCTCCAGCGTGTCCGATGCAGCATGATGCTGGCGGTGCGCACCGAAGATTCCGGCATGGCGCGGATACCCGGCCCTGACGATTTCCTGCAGTTCGCCCGCCGCACCTTCCGCCGAAGAATAGGCCGCCTCAAGCCCCGGCTGGTTGCGAAATGCCGCGCGCGCCTGTGCGAGCAGATCGTCCGACGTCATTAGAAAACGGAACGGATCGGCGCTGGGCAAGGGCAGCAGCCGGTCGGGCAGTTCGTGCCAGTCGCGCGTCGCGACATTCGCCCCAAGGTGCAGCCACAAGGCGGTCTGCTCCGGCGGCGGGCCGAACGTTTTGATCATCCGCTTTGCCCCCAGATTCTCATACTCATGGCCCGAATTGGTGACCATCAGCACGCTGTGCCTTGGGAAGTGGCGCGGCAGCCACTGCACCAGCGCCAGCCAGATCGCGACGCCCGGCGCGCGTTCGCCGACGCAGTCGGTCCAGCCGGACCGCGGCGTCGATATGACGATCCAGGGCGCGCGCGCAACGATGCGCTGGCCGATGATGTTCTGCGCCTGGCGCACACCGTCCTGCCCTTTGATCTGCAACCGCGCCGTAAGCCCGGTCTGCGCGGCCTCCACCACCGGCGCTGCCTTGCGCGGTGCGAGCAGCGCGATGGGCACCGGCGCGAACGGTGCATCGGCATGCGCGTTGAGCAGCAGCGCTTCGCCGGTAGGCCCGGTGGTGGCCACGACCACCGCCACCGCGCCGCGCGCCACCGCATCGGCAACCGGCCTGCGCACCGCCGCATCGACCAGCGACGACCAGCGACGATAGGGCAGCCGCACCACCGCGATGCTGCCATCCAGCCTGCCGCCGATCTCCGCCAGCCGCAGCGGCGCGGTGATCCCGGACGGCGGCGTAGGCACCACAAGCGGCTGCGCGATCACCGGGATCGCCGCATCGCCCAGCACCAGCGCGCAGCGCCCGGGCTCAAAGAATGGCGCATCGAACGCTTGGGCCTGCACGGCATAGCCAGCCGCCGTGAGCCGCTCGGCGGTCCAGCCAGCCGTCCAGCGATCGCCCGGACCGCCCGATTGCTTGTTGCCGGCCCCTGCGTACGCGCGGACGTCTGCCATCAAGCGCTCTGAAGACATTTCGTCGGACTCCGAAACTTGAGCAGCGGCAGAGGCAAACGGCAGCGCCAGCGGGGCGGCTAGCCCGGCCTTGAGCAGCGCTCGCCGTGCCATGTCCCCCCGTGGTATGTCCCCCCGTCTCACGCAGGCTTGCTCCTGCGCCGCGCAGGCTTGGCCTTGACCCGGCGGTCCTTGTATTCCTGCAGCGCCTCGGCAAAGCTCGCCTGGGTGACGCCGATCAGTTCGCGCGCGGTCTGGTCGGCCGCATCCGCCTCATGCGCGACGATATGGCGGCACAGCTTTTCATACAGCACCGCCGATTGCCTTCCGGCCTCGCTGGCATGCTCGGTCAGGTACGTTTCGGTATAGACATTGTGCTGCCAGCGCGCGAGCAAAGCGACCCGGTCGAGCAGCTCAAGCGCCAGCGGCGCGTTGCAGCGCTTGGCGATGAACCGGCCGATGCGGTTGGACACGCGGATATGCTCGAAGGTGTTGTCGGTCCGCTGGGTGATGTCCTTGTATTCGACCAGCCGGTGCATCAGTTCGCGGCCATCGCGGTCGCTCATCGTCAGGCTCGCCAACCGGCAGACAACGCCGAACAGCGCCTTCCACAGCTCGTACACCTCGTTGGCGGCATGATCATCGACATCGATGACGAACGTGCCCCGCCACGGCACCACCTTGACCAGGCCGATGCGCGCCAGATGGCGGAACGCCTCGCGCACCGGCGCATGCGACACATCGAACCGCGCCGCGATCTCGCGCTCGCGCAGCCAAGTGCCCGGCGCGATCCGCCATTCGACGATGTCGTTGGTCAGCAGCCGTGCGATAACCCGGTCCTGGGTGGGGGTGGTTTCCTCATCGGTCATGCGGGCGGTCATGGCTTTCAAGCTGTGGCATTTCAGGCAGCGAATGCTTTTTAAGGCAGTAACGGCGAGCAGCATCCTAGCTATGCTGAAACGGCAGGCAATCGATCGTTGTCAAACACGATATTATCGATAATAATCTTAAAGACAATAGCAACCGGCAAGGCAGTTCCTATGATGCAGTTTCCTATGATGAGGCAATGGCGGGCGATGGCCCTGGTGACGGCAGCATGGCTTGTGCCACACGGTGCAGCAGCCTCCGCGCAGACCCTCCCCGGCTGCGATGCTGCCATCGCCTATTCACAGGCGCGCGACGGTGTCGCGGTGCTGGTGCTTGAAGACGGGCGCATTGCATGTGCGTCTGCGGGCGTGGACGTGTCGCACGAATTGTGGTCCGGCACCAAGAGCCTGATCGGGCTGGTGGCGGCAGCGGCCGTGCAGGATGGCCTGCTAACCCTCGACGAGGCCGCCGCCGCCACGATCACCGAATGGCGCGACGTTCCGCAGAAGAATGCGATTACGATCCGGCACCTGCTGTCGATGACCAGCGGCCACCCTTCTGCCGTCGGTCGGCCGCAGGGCTATGCCGCCTCGCTTGATGTGCCGCTGACCCAGGCGCCCGGCACAGCCTTTCAATACGGGCCGACACCGCTGCAGATCTTCGGCGAGATCCTGAAGCGCAAGCTTTCCGCCGGTGGCCAGGATGCCGACCCCCGCGCCTATGCCGAGCGGCGTCTGCTGCAACCTTTGGGCGTGACGGTGGCCGATTGGCGCAATGGACCGGACGGCCAGCCGCTGATGCCGCAGGGCGCCGTCATGAGCGCGAAGCAATGGGCCAGGCTTGGCGAGTTCGTGCGCGCAGGCGGCGTGCAGAACGGCAAGCCGCTGGTCGACGGGGCGACCTTGCGCGCGCTGTTCGATGGTAGCACGCCCAACCCTGCTTATGGCCTGACCTGGTGGCTGCCGCGCGCCACCCCCGCCAAGGACGCCGTCACCGCCGCCACCGACATCACCCAAGCCGGCGGCGAACTTCCCCAAGACATGGTGTTGGCAGCGGGCGCAGGCGACCAGCGGCTTTACGTGATCCCCTCGCGCAAACTGACTATCGTGCGCCAGGCCAGGCTCAATATGGCCAACGTGCTTAGCGGAAAAGCCAGCGGCTGGTCCGACCGCCAGTTCCTCGGGCTGCTTCTCGGCTCTTGACCTTGCCTAACACCATATGGTGGTAATGTGCTGCTTATTCTGAGGCTTTTCGAGCAAATGGAAGCTTCGCAATGTCGTTTTCGACCATGGCGAGTGAACGCATATATGATGCCAGATATTTGACCTGAAAGCTCGGATGGGAGCGCGTATCTGGCCGCCGTCTTCGCAACCTCAATTCGGCAGCTGCTGTGGCGAGTGGGCGTTTACTGTGAACTACGTGAATGACCGTGTCTGATCGGCAGCTGACATGGTCGCAGCCTTGACCAGCTTACCCTCCTTCGGACACCTCGAGGAACCTCCGGACAAGCTCGGTATTGATGTAGTAGTTGTGCTTGCCAGCGCGCTGTTTCACCACGAACCCGTGCTCCGCTAGCGCATCGAGGTAATTTGCAGCAGTCTGTCGTGCCTTCAGGTCAAGGTGTCCCGCTGAACATATTCGAAGCGCGTATAAGGATGCCGGAACAGGTTGTTCAGCAGCTCCTGACTGTAGAGCCGGGGTAACTCGGCACGCGTTCTGTGCTTTGCCCGGGCCATCTGGTCACGGATCCCTTCGACGATGCGAAGCGTTGTTGCCGCTGACTCGGCTACACCCTCGAGCATGTAGATCACCCAATCTTCCCAAGCAATTTGCGCCCCTCCGCTGTCACGCACAGCCTGCAGCAGGCGATAATAGTCGGCCTTGTGCCGGGTGATGTGGCGGGAAAGGTAGAGGACAGGGATGTCGAGCAGCCCGGTCCGCGCTAGATAGAGTACGTTCAGGATCCGGCCAATGCGTCCATTCCTGTCGGGGAACGGATGTATATTCTCAAACTGGTGATGGATCAGCGCCATCTTGATCAGTGGATCGAGGTCGCTCACTGTGTCATCGGTCACGAAGCGCTCGAGCGCGGTCATTTGCGGGACAATGTCTCGCGCATCTTGCGGCGGAACATACACGATTGCCCCCGTCCGGTAATGCCTGAGCGCAGTGCCGGGCGGCGCCCGAAACCCGTCTTCGCGTCCTTTCAGGAGCCTGAACATATCGATGAGAACGGAGTTGGGGATCAGGCCGCCGGTCTCCTGAATTCAGGCATAGCCGAGCCGCATTGCGTCGCGGTAGAGCGCAACTTCCTTGGAAGCAGGCGATTGCGGATCATCAGGAAAGAGTTCGGCCTGAAACAGCTCGTCCTGGGTCGTGATGATGTTCTCCACCTCGGATGATGCTTTGGCCTTCTGAAGGGCAAGCGTGTCGATCAGGATCCCCTGATTGGGGATCGTGCGCGCCTGACCTTTCAAGTCGGCGAGAGCCAGACTGGCGGCATTGAGTGCCTTGAGAATAGGCACCGTCTCGAGATCGACGCCGGGCGGAATCGGCGGGTTGATATAGGTCGGCGCAATATAACACTCGCAACATGTTAATGAAACTCCGATTATCCTAACACGACATAGCGCACATGGCAGCGAAATGCCGGTCGCGCGCACTCGAAAATTGTTTGACTGGCGTCGCACGACGGAAGCGCCCAAAATGACACCCACCAAAGCGAGACTTTTCGGGCGCGCGCGATCTCTCATCCCGAGAGCATCCATAACGATGACGATATGGTGGCGCCTTAACCCATCCCCTGAACTGGGTATACCGGCGAAAGTCCGATCGTGGTCTGGTTCGAAGGACAACAGTTCTGGGACAACAGCCATGATCAGCGCCGTTACTCATCCGAAAATTGCGGAAAGCAGCATGGCCATGTGCGCCATGTTTGCGGCCCGCAAGCAGGTGTTTGTGGATCTCCTCAAATGGGACCTTCCCGTCCTCGACGACCGGTTCGAGATCGACCAGTTCGACACGCCAGATGCCCGCTACCTGATCCTGCTCGGCGCAGATGGACAGCATCGCGCCTCGGCCCGCCTGCTGCACACCACAGGGCCGCACATCCTGGGCGATCTGTACCCCCATCTGTGCGACGGCCAGGTTCCGCGAGGTCCGCGCATCCTGGAGATCTCGCGCTTCTGTCTTGACCGGAACCAGGACGCTGGATCGCGCCTGTCGGCCCGCAACCAGCTTGTGACCGCGCTGGTCGATCACGCGATCGATGAGGGCATCAACTATTACACCGGCGTTGCCGAGCTTGGCTGGCTCGCCCAGATCCTCCGCTTCGGGTGGCAATGCGAGCCGCTGGGGGAACCTCAGGGCAATAAGGGGTCGAAAATCGGCGCCCTCCGCATCGGGATCGATGACCAGACACGGGCCAAGCTGGAGCGCACTGGTATCTACACCCCGTTGTCGCTGCAGCTTATTGAAAGCCGGGAGTCAGTTGCATGAACGCTATGTCGTCCGAAACGCTGGCAGACGCACTGCTGGATAGAGGCTTTTGCATCGTGCCTGATCTCGTGCCGCGCGCCACCATCGAGGCACTTGCCACCGATCTCGACCCGGTGTTCGCGGCCACGCCCTTTGGGCAGGGCTGTTTTTATGGCTACCGAACCAAACGCTTTGGCGGTCTGCTCCGGCGATCGGCCAATTCGCATGCACTGGTTCTTGAAAAAACCATAATGGGGGCAGTGCAGGCCATTCTTGGGCAAGCCTGCGACCGCATCCAGCTCAATGTCGCGCAGGCCATCGAGATTCATCCCGGCGAGCAGCGCCAGTTCCCCCACCGGGACCATGATATGTGGAACGGCGAAAAAGGTGCACACGAGTATCTGGTCAATGTGATCTGGCCACTGACGCCATTCAGCGCAGCGAACGGCGCAACCCACATCTATCCCGATAGCCACGGCGCAGACGGCATGGCGCGGCAGGATCCGGGCGCACCGGTTATCGCAGAGTGCGAACCCGGAGCCGCGATCTGTTTCCTCGGTTCAACTGCCCACGGAGCGGGCGCCAATGTAACCAGTCAGGTCAGGCGCGGCGTCGTCATCGGCTACAGCCTGGGCTGGCTCAAGCCCTATGAGAATCTGTGGCTTGCCTATCCGCCATCCGTAGCCCGGACGTTTCCTCCCGACCTTGCGGCACTGGCAGGCTATGTCCAGCACCGACCCAATCTCGGCAATTACGAGGGCCAGTGCCCGTCCGTTCTTCTCGGCGATGTCGTGCCGGAACATCTCGGAGCCATCGACGCCCTGCGCCCCGATCAGGAAGCGATGCTGGATGCATTCGCCGAGCAGGAGCCCATAAGCCGGTGAGCCCTGCACATGTCATCGAGCCGACCTATGAAGCGATCAAGCGCCGATTGATGCATGGCCACTGGCCGCCGGGAACGCGGCTGGAGGCTGCAAGGATTGCAGACCTGCTTCATGTCAGCATCACGCCGGTACGCGACAGCCTGTATCGGCTGACAGGTGAGCGCATGGTCGACTTTACGCATGGCGAAGGATTTCATGCGCCGCGGATGACCGAAAGCGATTTGCGCGGCATGCTCGAGCTGCATCTTGTCCTGATGCTGGCAGCGCTGGCGACCCAAGTGCGCGATTCAATTACGCCAGTGGGCCGGCTGGACAAAGGATCAGACGGATTTGGTTTGCTGTTCCTTGCGATTGCCCGGCGCTCGGGTAACGCCGAGCTTGCAAGCTGCATTGCTGGCCTCGGTGACCGGCTCCATATCGCCCGTCTCGCCGACACCGAGATACTTGGCGACACAGCTGACGAGCACGGCGCTCTCGAAGCGGCCTATTCAAAAAACGCAACTCACCCAGAAGTCCGCGCGCTGTTGCTGCACTACCATGAACGACGCGCGCAAGAGGCTGCTGCCTATATCCGGCATATCACCGCCTGACACGAAGCATTGCTGCAGGATGCTCAAGTCGCCTGCACGTACGACTTTTCCTTGTCATTGCAATGGCATCCTGACATCATTGGCATGCACGGGGCATATCTGGCAGTCCGGTGCGGGATACTCCGCCAGGCATCAAAAGCGCCTGTCCATTCAGGGACAGGCGGCCGTAACGGATCATGTGACCCTCTTTGAGTCACCGAACGTCGGCGCAGCACTGGATGATGGACAGACTGGCTTCGCCCGGCCTGTCGATCTGTGCCGTGCGGGTACTGCTGCGTGTCGTCGTCAAAATGGAAAAGCCTTTCTTCCGAACGTCACCCGTTCTCGGTGTCATCGGCATGCCACGCTCATCCGGACGATCGTCCGGTGCAGAGCGGGACGGTGTCGCGCGAGACGAGCGATCTGGATACGGCCTTTCGGGAACATGCCTCTGCGCTGCTGCAGTTTCTGCGTCGCAAGGCGAGCCCGCAGGAAGCGCCCGATCTGGTGCAGGAGGTGTTCGCAAGGGCAGCAGGCAGCGCCCAGAGGCACAGCCTCGTCAACCCTGGCGGCTTTCTCCGCCGCATCGCCCAGAACCTGCTGATCGACCGGTCTCGCAAGGTTCATCGGCATGGGGCACCTGAGGTGTCGTTCTGCGAAGAACGGGATTTTGTCACACCCCCACAGCAGGAATGGAGCATGGAAGCGGCTGATCTGATGAGCCTTTATGAAGCAGCCGTGGACTCGATGTCACCCAAAACGCGCGAGGTTTTTCTGATGCACCGGGTCGACGAACTGACATATCGCGAGATACACGAGCATCTGGGAATCAGTGTTGCAACGGTGGAATACCACATGATGAAGGCGCTCGCGCATATCGCGCAAGCCGTGGACTATAATCGATGACGCACAAGCACCGCGATGACACGATCGATGACGCTGCGCGCACTTGGCTGATCAGGATGCGGGGTCCGGATGCTCCCCAGCTGCGTCACGAGTTAGAAGCCTGGCGCGCTGCCGATCCAGCGCATCACGCGGCATATGAGCGGGCTGAAGCCATCTTGGTACAGTCCGCTATTCTGAAAGGGTCTGTGCGACATGGCCAGAGCCGCAAGTCCCGCCTGGCCCCTCAAAGACCCTTTGTTCGGCGGTGGCTCACCGCCGGTGCGCTGGCGGCTGCCGCGGCCATGCTGTTTGTGGCGATCAGTGCCGGAGGCGCCTCTCTTTCCGGCCCTCACGGTCAAAATCCCATGGCTGCCTGGGCTGCCGAGCCGCTGGTGACAAGGCACGGCGAAATCAGAAGCTTCCGTCTTGATGACGGATCCGTTGTCACACTCGATACCGACAGCCGCCTTGACGTGGCGTTGACTGATAATGCGAGGATCGTGAAGCTGGCCAGAGGTCGGGCACGCTTGCAGATCGCCACTGACGTGCGGCCATTCCGCATTCTGGCAGGGTCCGGTCAGGTCACCACAACGCAGGCCTTACTCGATATCGGTTACGACAGCGAAGGTATGATCGGCCTCACTCTGTCCGATGGCGCGGCGGTGATCGCACCAGCTGGCCAGACTACCCACAAATCCGTGATGCGGGAGATTCCTGCAGCAACTCCCCTGGTATATCGCGCCGATGATGCCGCGCTGAGACTTGGGGCACAGTCGTCGGACTTTGGCGACAGTGATTGGCCGTCTGGCTGGGCGGAATACCGCACGGTCAGGCTCGACCAGCTGGTGGCCGCAGCCAACCGCTATGCGGCGGTTCCGATCATCATAAAGGACCCTGCCATTGCCCGGCTCGAAGCGTCTGGTCGTTTCAAGATCAGCCAGACGGATACCTTCGTCAGGCGCCTTGCACAGCTGTTCGATCTTGCCGTCGAGCGCAGGGCCGACGGCATATATCTGCAACGGCGATAATTTTTCTAATGCCTGACTAAGGTGCCCCGACAACCATCGTCATTCCCCCTTCAAAGGCCGTGTGTCTCCTCGACAAGCGGCCCCAAACCGAAGGGGGATCAGGATGATGTCAGGAAAATCACAGGTGATGCGTGCGCTGATGGCCAGCGTGGCGCTGGGGCTTATGCCAGTTGCAGCGCACGCCCAGCAGCAGGAAAAAATGGTCTACGACCAGCCAGCGCAGGACTTAGGCAACGCGCTGCGCAGTGTGGCCACGCGGGCCGGAATCGAACTCTATGCCTCGGCGGATGATCTTGACGGACTGCAGGCGCCAGCCCTGAAGGGCGATCTTACGACACGCGAAGCCTTCGAGGCCCTGTTGCGAGGCACTGGCCTAACCGCGCGGTTCGAACGGGGATCGGTCACGATCGGACGCGCTAGTGGCAGGCGAGCTGATGAAGCTGGCTCGCAATCCGATCCCATAATTGTCACAGGATCACGCATCAAGGGTGCGCCCTCGGCTGTTCCGGTCACGACAGTAACCAGCGAGGACATCCGCAATGCCGGTCAGAACGATCTGGGCGAAGTCGCACGCAGCCTGCCGCAGAATTTTGGTGGTGGCCAGAACCCGGGCATTGGCAACTCGCAAGGTGCTCAAAACGAAAATGTGAACGTCAACGGGGCATCGACTTTCAACCTGCGCGGGATCGGCCCCAATGCGACTCTGACGCTGATCAACGGCAATCGTTTTGCCTTCAGCGGGGTCAACTCGGTCATCGATGTGAGCGCAATTCCGGTGTCGGCGGTCGAGCGTGTCGAGGTGATCGCCGATGGCGCTTCGGCGATCTACGGCGCAGATGCGGTGGCGGGCGTCGTCAATATCATCCTTCGGAAAAGCTACGATGGCGTGTCCACCAGCGCGCGCGTAGGCGGATCGACCGACGGCGGCAATTTTCAGCAGCAGTTCAGCGTACTGGCCGGGACCAGCTGGTCGACCGGCGGAGTAATGGCTGCTTATGATGTCAGCAGCAATTCTTCGATCCAGGCCGGGTCGCGCAGCTATGCCGTCTCGAACAATCCGGATGCCACCCTGTTCCCCGACCTGCGTCGGCACGCCGTGCTCGTCAGCGCCCACCAGGCTTTTGGTGATCGCGTCGAACTGAGCGCCGACGCCATTTTCAAGACGGGCAGACAGATCGGGGCCTCGGGCTTCTCGGCTACTGTGCCAATCACTACGTCTGGCAACCAGGTTCGCACCGAGTTCGAGACATTCGGGATTGCTCCGAAAATCGTCGTCGATCTGTCTGACGACTGGACCTTCGAGATCCTCGGCTTTTATGGCACCGACACAACCGATGGTCTTACCCGGGTTTTTTCAGGAGGCATTCAGACGAGCACCGGCCCCCGATACTTCTTCAACCGGAATTTTTCTGTGGAGGCGGGGCTTCAGGGCGCGCTGTTCGAACTGCCCGCAGGACCCGCCCGTATTGCAGCGGGCGCTGGTTACCGCTCCAGTTTTTTCGAGGCGAGGCTTGGCGGCAGGGCGTTCGACCAGCTTCGGAAAAACTATTTTGCCTATGGGGAGTTGTTTGTGCCGCTCACCAGCCCGGAACAGGGCGTCTCGCTCGCGCACCGGGCGTCGCTGACGGGCGCGCTGCGCTATGAGGATAACTCGGATTCGGGCGACATCGTCACTCCGAAGCTTAGCATGATCTACGAGCCGGTAGCCGGGCTGACGTTTGGCATCTCATGGGGCAAATCATTCAAGCTGCCGACGCTCTTTCAGCAATATACGGGCTATTCGGCGGTTCTCGTTCCGGTTGGCGGCTTCGGACAGGGTTTTCCGGCGAGCGCGACGCTCGCGATTGCCCAAGGGGCAAGCGAAATTCTGGGGCCTGAGCGCTCGGAAAACTGGACCTTCAGCGCGACGACGAAACCGGTAGAAGGTCTGGAGCTGTCCGCTGCCTATTTCCATATCGACTATACGGACCGGGTAACACCTCCGCTGCCCTCAGGTGCTGGCGCGCTCAACAATCCGATCTTCGCAGATCTGATCACCTTCAATCCGTCAGCAGCCTTGCTCGATGCACTGTTCAGCGGCGCAAATGGAGGGCTACAGAATGGGACTGGCGCTCCCTATGACCCGCGGCGCGTGATTGCGCTTCTTGATGCGCGCACCCGCAATATTGCCCAGCAGACCTATAGCGGCGTCGATGTGTCGCTACGATATGACCTTGAGACTGGCCCGGGTCAGCGGCTCTCGCTGAGCGGCGGCGGTACATGGATGGAAAGCAGCCAGCGTCTTCTTCCCGGGCTGCCCGTGACCGAACTTGCCGGAAACATCTTTTTTCCGCCGCATATTCGCGCGCGGGCCGGGGCGACTTACAGCACAAAGCGGTTCTCGCTCTCTTCCTTCGTCAACCATAGCGGCGGAGTAACCGACAATCGCAGACCGGCTCGAACTAAGCTGTCTTCATTCACCACCCTGGATCTGACGGCGCGTCTGACGCTGGGCAGTGGCACTGAGATCGCGCTTAATGCCCTCAACATTCTCAACGAAAAGCCCGATCGCATCTTCACGGCGGCCGCGTTCGACGCAGCATTCGATTCGACCAATTACTCGGCGGTCGGACGCTTTCTCGGCCTGACGGTGCGCCATGACTGGTAAGCCGCGCACAAAATACGCAAACCTCGGCAGATGCTCGCTTCTTGGGGGGTTGGCATTGATCGTATCCTGTCCGGCAGCGATGGCCGACGATCCAGGCCGCCGCTGGACGCCAGAAGACATCGTGTCAGTGCCAAAGGTGATCTCGATGGCATTGTCATATGATGGAGCAGAACTGGCTTATCTCGAGCGGACAGTGGACATTGCCGGGAACCGCACATTGCTCGTGCTGTATCGGCTGGATCTGGCTTCGGGCGCCAGGGCAGAGGTTGCGCGTGCGATTGCAGCCGATAAGCTCGAGGCAATTGCAGGGAAGCGGGCCTGGAATGTCCTGCTCGATCTGGGCGACGGACAGCAGCTGTACCAGATCGATTCTGGCGCATCGGCGCGACTTGTTCTTGCCAGCGAGGCAAAGGTCACTGTCGGACAGGCCGAGGGCAATCTATTTGCCGTATCGTCCCTCGCACCCCATCGCGTCGGCGTACTGGCCTATGACTGGTCACCGGATCGCAGATGGTTGTGGTATGCAGCACTCAAGCCGGGGCCCAGCGATACCCGGGTCCAGTTCGACAGCGAGGTAACGGCGCAAAAGCACCGGCGCCGTGCTCCTGTCCCTGCTGTTGTCGAGCTGCGGCTGCGTTCGTCGTCAGGGGAAGACACGCTGATCGCAACCCGCCCCACAAGCGATCGCCTCGCATTCTACTTAGGCGCCACCGTGCGATGGGGCGAAGACGGGCTGCGGTATTTCGTCGAGACCACATCGGGCATCAAAAGCGATGAGTCAGAAGCTTTCGATCTGAAATTTGCCTCGCTGGTCAGCACTTCGGCGGGAACGCTGCCTGGCCTTCCATCGGTCGACTATCTCAAGGGCCCGCATGGTGGCCAGTTGGCCAGCGAAGGAACCGGCGCGTCGCTGGACCTGATAGAAACAGGTCCGGACGGAACGAAACATAGCTATGGCAGATACGGTTTCTATATCGGGGATCCAAGGTCCGCAGCGAGCTGGAGATCCGAGGACGGCAAACGCCTGGTTCTCGGCGTGCGGACTACCACCCACCCGCGTTATGGACTGGCTGTCGTTTCGAAAGCAGGCATACGCACAATCCTTACCGGGAAAAGCCTGAGCCGATGCGATTTTCGGGCTGATCTATCATGGGGCATCTGTGTGGAGGAATCGCTCAGCCAGCCGCCCCGGTTTGTCAGGGTCGAGCCCGGCAGCGGCAGGATCACAAAGGTGCTGACTCTCTCGGCGCGGCATGAAGCGATAGCGCCTTTGAAAATCACAGCACACCAGTGGAAGAACAGGGCTGATCACATTGCCACGGGTTTCATCGTTTGGCCTCGCGATTATATAAAGGGCCAGCCGTACCCCGCAATCCTCGTGACCCATGGCAGTGATGCGGATGAGCGATTTGCAGATCAGGATCTTCAATGGGATTTTCCCGTGCAGGCCTGGGCCGAACGGGGTTATGTTGTTGTTCTGATCAATGACCCATCTCCCCGCCTGAACCCGGACCTGATGGCGGGTTATGCCCAATGGCGCTCGGGCAAAGGCCACCTGTCCCCGGCTAAAGTTCAGGATAGTGCCTGGATTGGTGTGGTGCATATGCTGGAAGATGTCGTGAGCCAGCTGGTCAGCGATGGGCTTGTGGATCGCAGCCGGGTCGGAATTGCCGGCTATAGCAGGGGATCGCAGATCACGAACGTGGCCGTCACGCAGTCCGGTCTTTTCAGAGCGGCTTCAAGCGGTGATGGCAGCTTTCTCGAGCCTTCAGCCTGGTCCCAGGTGACGCGGTCTTACACAGCCATCTTTGGCGGTCCCCCAGCCGGGGATTTCCTGGAGAATTACCGCCGCCTTTCGCCCTCTCTGCGCGCCGATCATGCCTGTGCAGCTGTCCTCCAGCAGATGGCAACGCCCCTTGCCGGTGCGATTGATTTCCACATGAGCCTCCGGGCTGCGCGCGTTCCTTCGCAGATAAGCCTTTATCCAGGCGAAACGACCGCTACCGATGAGACGCACCTGTTTCACATTCCATCGAACCGTCTGGCTGCCATGCGCGAGAACCTTGCATGGTTTGATTTCTGGCTCCGCGATGTGGAGCAGACTGACGCCTCCTCTGCGGGACGTGCCGGCCACTGGATCGAAATGGCGCGCAGCCGTCGCGACAATTGCCCGACATTTCCGGCTATTTCATCCCATGCCCCCCCTTGAGCCCGTCAGAGCTGGTCCACCACTGCGCCCATGCCTCTGCAGCACATATTGCCAGGATCCGACGCGCGGATTGGGATCCCGCCGCGGTAGGAAGCTGCGCCTGGCTGAGGATCGAAAGGTCCAGCATTCCGGCTTGGGCCAAAAGGCCCCCACGCAGAAAATCTTCGGCTTTGCTGCGGTTTGCGAGATATATGTCCCTCATGAAGCCAGAGGGGCCTCCTTTTGAGGTTCGTCTGAGCAGTTCGTCCGGCACGATCCCCCCGAAAGCTGCGCGGGCGACTGCCCTGTTGGCCCCGCCATGAACCCAAAGCCACGTTGGAATGCTCAAGCACAGTTCGACGACTGGCTGAGACATCAGCGGAGCAATATGCGTCAGATAAGTCTGGCGCGGATACAGCTCGATGCTGCGATGAGCCCGGAGGAGCTGCTTCACATGTCCGATCTTGCCCGGAAGGGCGTTCTGCGGCGGATTGAGCCAGGGATGGAGCGGCTGTTGGGGTGCCATCGCTTCGAAGAACGATGATGACAGACCCAACGTGTCACACAAAGTCCGGGGCGGGCTGCCCGCCTTTCGATAGATATCCCAGGCATGTCGGAGAATCGTCATGCCGTCCGCTCCGGTCAGGACGCCGATATCGCGCAGAGTATTCATGATTCCAGAGCGTGAGCCCTGAGACATGAACCGGTCGACGAACGGAGCGGCCGTGCGAAGGCTGCAGAACACGTTGTCACCACCATTACCGGAAAAATATGCATCTACAGGCTGATCATCACGAAATGCAGAATGGGTGGCCTGCATTGCCTGCAGAAAATACGCGGCATTTGGCCAGGGGTGGGTGGGCGCCGCAGGCTGCTCAATAACGACCGATCCGATGTCGAAGTGCCGCTCGTGCAGCCGAAGGCCGAGCGCATCCGTCAGAACAGATGCATAGCGACGCTCATCCCCACCCGCTCCGCTGCTGACAAAATTGACACAATGCAGTGCTGCGGCTCCTGGATGGGCGCAGCAGGCGACTATAGAAGAGTCCAGCCCTCCGGAAACTCCGATCAGGATGGAATGGAAACAGGATGCCCAAGCCCCGCCGCAGTCAAAAGCGACCTTGCGAAGTCTGGCTGCGGCGTCGTCGAATTTAGGAGGTGTTTCCGGGCAGGTCCATTCCCATGGCGACCACCATTCATGCAGGGTATTTCTTGCTGGCGAACTGTTCAGGCACTCACCTGCCAGCAATTCGGAAACGCCGGACAGACAGGTGTTGCGGCCCATTGCATCCGGGCTGGCAAGAAGTCTGCCGATCTCTGTCAGATTGACAGCCCCCGCCCCCCGGCTCGCGAGATCGGCTACATCGCCCGCCAGCACTGCGCCGTCGGCGCGGGTCCGATAATAACACGGCAGCAGGCCGGACGGGTCGCGTAGCACCGAGACAGCACCATCTGGCCCAGCCACGACCGCAACATAAGCACCCCAGAATTCCTTCAGAAGCATGCGTCCATTGCTGGCTTCGATTGCGCGGGCTGTTTCAGTATCGAACTCCAGAACGCGGCGAGAAGGCGATGTTTGGGAAAACAAATGTCCGATGATGCAGCCAGTGCTGCCAATCCGGATTACGGGTAAATGGCTCCACACGCGGACTGCAGGATTATTGAACGAAGGCTCTCCCATATCGCTGACGGAACGGACCTGTGAGGAAGCGCCCGGGTTAATGTCTATGATGAAACGCCCTGCCATCAGACCACCAGTATCGGCTTATAGGGCTCGACCAGATCGAGAGGGTCGGTCAGGATGGTGTCACCAGACTGAACCCAGGCATGCGCTGAAAAGGGAAGCGCTACCCCAATCACAAGGTCCACATGACATCCGTGGCTGGCAAGAACCTTCTTCATGGCGATACTCCTGACGAGGCACTGGTCTTTTGCCGGAACGAAATGCCTTGCCCGCTGAAATGCGGCTGTCACAAGGGAGACCTGGTGATTTTGGTCCTGCGCGACGCGCTGCGCAGTTGACCAGCCTGGTTTCAGTATCTCCGCAAAAGGCAGACGCCGGAGCATCCGCCGTGCTGTGATCTGTGCTGCAATCGCTCTGATGGTGGAGACAACGTCAGCAGACAGCGATGGATGATTTTCAAGGCCGGATGTCGGAGCCGGGACTTTAGGGTTATGCAATGTCGGATCATCGCAACCCTCGGTTATGATGTTCCGTGCGATCAGCCAGTGAAAGTCGGCGGCATCAGCACTTTGCTCAAGGAATCGCCGGAACCTCGCGTCCGCTCTGTCTTGCAGCAGAAAATATCGTGCGCGGTCAACGTCGAGAAATATCGAGGCTGACGCAAAGAGGCAGTAGCGCAGGTGCGGAGACAGTCTGTAGGTCATCGCAATGGGACAATGATCAGCAAATGGCGTGCAGCCAGCAGGCTGCACGCCACCCGCTGCTCAGTCCTCGGAAGCAAGGCCGAAGACCAGGAACCGCTGATTGGTCTCGAGGTCTTCGTCGCCGAGGATCGAGGCACCGTGGGTTTCGTCCTGGACGGCACCCAGATCGATGACATCGTCATGCTGAGGTTCAAACGAGTTCATGCTCAGTTCCTTTCCGTAATATGCGACTGGGATAGTCGCCGGGAAAGGCTATGCCCGGTTGAACGTCAGCTCCATTTTATAATCCGATTATAATTGGTTCTAGCAGATCTAAAACGTGACCGAGCAATAGGAAACGCACGTCGGATGCACGTACTGACACCTTTAGCTGTACGCCTGGACATGCGTGTCAGAACCCGGTCACACGCCGATATTAAATCAGCGTTTGTCAATACTGACTCATCCGGTTCCAGCCGCAAGGACAATTAGAACCGGATCCGGATGCATCGATTCAATCTTGGTGGGTTGAACCTTTTCACTAGAAGCACCCACCGCCGCTCGAACGACTGCTGAGCGCGCATCACCGCACTACAATCATCTTTCTGGAAACATTACTTTTTCCCATAATCGGATGGAATTATCGCGCATCTTTGAGGCGAGAAAATTCAGCCCCAACCAGTGCGACGGGTTCGCCTACAGCTTTGCCGGACGATGATAACAGGTGATATCATCGACGGATGCATGCAAAGAAGCTTCGCGGTCAAGCCGAGCAAGCAGCTTGACCGCGATTACGAACCTACAGATCATCGTGATGCGAGTTCATTCAGCTTTCCTTGTCACAGTAGGCGGCCCATCCCGCCATCATGACGCGCCTCTTCTCCAGCAGGTTGCCGCGCCGGTAAGCTGCCTCAGTCTTGTTTGCCACGACGTGCGCCAACGCCGCCTCGGCAACATCACTGGGATGCTCCGTCTCCTCGCTCACCCAATCGCGAAACGATGAGCGAAAGCCGTGCGGTGTGTACGGCTGGCCCATCTCCTTCATCAGCTTGGACAGCGTCATGTCAGACAAGGGCTGCATATTCTTGAAGCCGGGAAACACATAGGGCGACTCCCGAAGGCGAAGTTGCTTGCAACGGCGCAGGATACGCATTGGGCGGGAGGCCAGAGGGACCACATGTTCGCGAAATGCCTTCATCCGTTCCTTAGGGAGGGTCCAGAGGCCGTCTTCGAGGTCAACCTCATCCCAGGTCATGCCGCGCACCTCGCCAGACCGGGCAGCCGTGAAGATGGCAAACTCCAGCGCCAGACGGCTAAAAGATTCTCGTGACCGCAACTTCTGGACGAATTTCGGCACCTTCTCGTAGGGCATGGCAGGAAAGTGGCCATCACGGCGCGGCTGACGCGGCAGGCCTTTGGTGATAGCGCGCATCGGCGCTTCGGTATCGCGATAGCCGGACGCATATGCCCAATCTAAAACTACCCCTACCCGCTGCCGGACCCTTCGTGCCGTTTCCGGCTTTGTCAGCCAAATTTCGGCGAGAAGGTCACGGATCATGGGCCCCGTGATCCTGTCGACCTTCATCTTGCCGATGAAGGGAAACGCATATGCTTCAAGGGTTCGCATCCACTGGCCGTGGTGCTTGCCATTGCGCCAGGTCTTCGAGTGAACCTCATAGACCCGCTGCGCTGCATCCTTAAAGCTCGGCACGGCGTCGACCTTTCGCCGCTCGAACTGCGGGTCGAGGCCCATCTCGACCTGGCTTCGTACTTCGCGCGCCCGTTCGCGGGCATCAACCAGGCTAACCTTGCTGCAGCTACCCAGGCCAAAATCTCTCCGGTCGCCCTTGTGCTGCACCCGGCAAACCCAGCTGCTGCTCCCTCCCGGCCTCTCATAGCGATAAAGGCCGTCACCGAACCCTACTCGGCGGGTGGTCTGGCTCCTGGTAGCAGAGCCTGTCTTGGAAGTCGTTTTCATGGAGGTGATCATAAAATTTGTTCCCACATTTGCAAAAATGTCGGCCTGGACGACGTGGGACACATTTGGATCCGAATCACCAGCGTAACCCGCAGGAAAGCTGGACGTCTGGAGCCAGTCAGGGATTTTGTGGGATTAGTACCTGGCGGAGAGGGTGGGATTCGAACCCACGGTGAGCTCGCGCCCACGCCGCATTTCGAGTGCGGTACATTCGACCACTCTGCCACCTCTCCGGCCTGGCTGGGTCAGGGGACATGCCCTGACGCCCGAACGGGTTCCCGCAGTGCAGAAAGCGATGTGGTCGATCTGCGGGAAGGCGGGCCATTAGCGCAGGCTTTGCGGCTTGCCAAGGGGAAACCTGCTGTGCAGATGCGGAAAGCTTGTATGCTGCGGCGCAACACACTAGATTGAGGACATGAGCAACAATTCCTTCCGATCCGGCAATGACGATGCGTCGGGAGTCACCCAGTCTCCCGGTGGCGTGATCATGCCGCGCATATCCCGCGCGCGCTATGCGATTGGCGATGTGGTGCGGCATCGCATCTTTGATTTCCGCGGGGTGGTGTTTGATATCGATCCCGTGTTCGCCAACAGCGACGACTGGTACGAATCGATTCCGGAAGAACTGCGCCCTGCCAAGGACCAGCCTTTCTATCACCTGTTCGCCGAGAATGCGGAGAACAGCTATATCGCCTATGTCAGCCAGCAGAACCTGGTGGGTGACGACAGCGGCGAGCCGGTCGATCATCCCGCGGTGCCGCAATTGTTCGGTCCGTTCAGCGAAGGCCGCTACCGCCTGCGCACGATGCACTGATTTGCGGCGGGATCCGGGTTCAGGCCCGGATCAGGAGCGCAGCTTCCATCCCGAGCGCAGCAATGCGTAGCAGGCAAAGCCGAGCGCGATGTTGATCGCCAGCAACAGCCCCGCGCCCAGCAGCAGCGGCGAATCGGCGGAGCCGATAAAGCCATAACGGAAGCCCGAGATCACGTAGAAGAACGGGTTGGCGTGGCTGAGCGTGCGGAACGCGGGCGCCATCGCGTCGACCGAATAGAAGGTCCCCGAAAGCAAAGCGAGCGGGGCGACGACGAAGTTGGTGATGGCAGCGGCGTGATCGAACTTCTCGGCCCATATCGATGTCAGCACGCCCATGAACGCCAGCATCGTCGCGCCCATCAGCCCGAACCAGAGGATCGCCAGCGGATGCTGCGGGGTCACGTCGATCCCCGGCCACAGCAGCATCGCCAGCCACACCGCTGCGCCGACCAGAAACGCGCGGGTGACTGCAGCGATCGTCAGCGACACCAGCACCTCGAGCTCGGACAGCGGCGGCATCAGATAATCGATGATCGTGCCCTGGATCTTGCCGACCAGCAGCGAGAAGCTGGAGTTGGCAAAGCTGTTCTGCATCATCGCCATGACGATCAGCCCGGGGGCGAGGAAATCGGCGAAGGGCACGTCCAGCACGGTGCGTCCGCTGCGCCCCAGAGCGACCGTGAAAATCACCAGATACAGCATCGTGGTGATCGCCGGAGCCCAGATGGTTTGCAACTGGACCTTGAAGAACCGGCGCACCTCTTTCATATAGAGGGCTTTCAACCCTCCCCAGTTGATCGTGCCGATCCGGACGGTGCCTGGCTCTGCAAAGGCCGGACCCGTTCCCAATTCGGGCCGATTGCCCGCCGCAGCTGCGGCGGCGGAGGGATTTGGTGCTTGATCGTTCATGGTGGTTGCGCCTATCGGCGGACACCAGACCGGGCAAGCCCCAATTGGTCAAGAAGGAATTGCTGTTCATGTCATGGACCGACGAGCGCATCGATCAGCTCAAAACCATGTGGGAAAAGGGCCTGACCGCCAGCCAGATCGCTGAAGAGCTGGGCGGGGTCAGCCGCAACGCGGTGATCGGGAAGGCGCACCGCCTTGGCCTGAAGTCGCGTCCCTCGCCGGTGAAGCCGGGCGAGGCCAAGCCCAAGCCCGCCAAGAAGGCGGAGACACCCAAGCCCGCCAAGAAGGTCGAGGCTGAGGCTGCGAGCGATGCGCCGCCGTTCAAGGTCGACGCGCCTGCCCAGCCCGTGCGCGCCGCGCCCGCACCAGCCCCTACGCCCGCACCTGCGCCGCGCCCTGTCGAAGCTGCCGATGTGGCCGATGACGCGGACGAAGGCGATGTGGACGCCGGAGCCGAAGCCGTTGCACCCGCCAAGCCGCAACCACGCATCGTCTCGGTCGGCCCCGGCGGATTCCTGCGTCAGGGCCCCGGCGACCAGCAGGCGCCGATTCCGCCTGCCCCGCCGCGCCGTCTGGTCCCTGCCCGTCCGAGCGCAGAGATTGCCGACAAGACCACATTGCTCGATCTGACCGACCGCATCTGCCGCTGGCCGATGGGTCACCCCGGCGAGCCGGATTTCCACTTCTGCGGACAGGCGGTCAATCCCGGCTTCCCGTACTGCGTGGAACATTGCGGCCGTGCCTATCAGGCACAGCTGCCGCGCGGCACGCGTCGCCCTCCCCCGCCCATGCCGTTCGGCGGACCACGCGTCCGCTGATCAACCTTCGATAGCAGCGGATAAGTCCGGCAGCGTGCTTGCCGGACCGCTGCATTGCGCCCTATAGCAGGCGGCATGTCAGACGATCTGTTCGCAAAATCGCAAGCCCCTGCCGAAACCTATGATGCCTCGGCGATCGAGGTCCTCGAGGGGCTTGAGCCGGTGCGGCGCAGGCCGGGCATGTATATCGGCGGCACCGACGAGCGCGCGCTGCACCACCTGGCCGCCGAAGTTCTCGACAACTCCATGGATGAGGCGGTGGCAGGCCATGCCAGCCGGATCGAGGTCACGCTGCGCCCGGGCAACCATCTCACGATCAGCGACAACGGCCGTGGCATCCCGGTCGATCCGCACCCCAAATTTCCCGGCAAGTCGGCGCTCGAGGTGATCCTCACCACATTGCATTCGGGCGGAAAGTTCTCGGACAAGGCCTATGCCACCAGCGGCGGCCTGCACGGCGTCGGCGTGTCGGTGGTCAACGCGCTGTCGACCGAACTGCTGGTCGAGGTCGCACGCAACAAGGAATTGTACGCGCAGCGTTACTCGCGCGGCGCGCCGCTGGGCCCGCTCGAGAAGGTGGGCGCTGCCCCCAACCGCCGGGGTACGACGATCAGCTTCGTGCCCGACGAGGAGATCTTCGGCGCAGGCGCAAAGTTCAAGCCTGCGCGGCTGTTCGCGCTCGCGCGCTCGAAAGCGTATCTCTACGCAGGCGTCGAGATCCGCTGGAAGTGCGATGCCGAGCTGTCCGACGACAAGGTGCCGCAGGAGGCGGTGTTCCAGTTCCCCGGTGGCCTCGCCGATCACCTGCGCGAGCAACTGGGCGGGCGCGAATGCGCGACCTCGGATTTCTTCGCCGGGCGGCAGGATTTCCCCGACGGCAAGGGCCGGGTCGAATGGGCGGTCGCCTGGCCATTGTGGAGCGACGGCAGCTACAGCTACTATTGCAACACCATCCCGACCCCCGATGGCGGAACGCACGAGGCGGGGCTGCGCGCCGCGATCCTGAAAGGGCTGCGCGGCTTTGGTGAGCTGATCGGCAACAAGAAGGCGACGCAGCTCACCGCCGAGGACGTGATGACCGGCAGCGAACTGATGCTTTCGGTGTTCATCCGCGATCCGCAGTTCCAGAGCCAGACCAAGGACCGGCTGACCTCGCCCGAGGCGGCGCGGCTGGTCGAGAATGCGGTGCGCGACCATGTCGACCACTTCCTCACCGACAATATGGAGCGCGGCAAGGCGCTGCTCGGGCTGGTGCTCGAACGGATGGACGAGCGATTGAAGCGCAAGGCCGAACGCGAGGTCAAGCGCAAGACCGCGACCAGCGCGCGCAAGCTGCGGCTGCCCGGCAAGCTCACCGATTGCAGCAACGACGGGACCGGGGTCGAGGGCGCGGAAACCGAGATCTTCATCGTCGAGGGCGACAGTGCGGGCGGCTCTGCCAAGCAGGCGCGCGACCGCAAGACCCAGGCGATCCTGCCGATCCGCGGCAAGATCCTCAACGTCGCTTCGGCCAACAGCGCCAAGATCGGCGCCAACCAGGAAATCGCCGATCTGGCACTGGCTTTGGGCTGCGGCACCGGCAAGCACTGCGATCCGGGCCAGCTGCGCTATGACCGCATCATCATCATGACCGACGCCGATGTCGACGGCGCGCATATCGCGACCTTGCTGATGACCTTCTTCTTCCAGGAGATGCCCGACATCGTCAAGGCAGGGCATCTGTACCTCGCCCAGCCGCCGCTCTACCGGCTCGTTGTCGGTGCCAAGAGCTGGTACGCGCGCGACGACGCGCACCGCGCCGAGCTCGAACGGACGATCCTCAAGGGCAAGAAGGTCGAGGTCAGCCGCTTCAAGGGGCTGGGCGAGATGAACCCCGGGCAGCTCCGCGAGACGACGATGAGCCGGACGTCACGCTCGCTGCTGAGGGTCACGCTGCCGCCCAATTACGAACAGTATTCCGCGGTCAAGGAGCTGGTCGGCGAACTGATGGGCAAGAACCCTGAGCACCGCTTCAACTTCATCCAGAACCACGCGGCGCAGGTAGACCGTGAAGCGATCGACGCATAGCCGATCGCAACATCCGTCTGTCGGTCCCAAGCGGTGGGGAGCCCGGGCGCTCGTCATCGCTGCGTGGATGAGCCCCTCCATGGTCGCCGCCCAGACGCCCCCGCCGCCCTCGCCCGCATCGCAGACGCTTTTCGACCAGCCCGCTGCCAATGTTCTTGCGCTGATGCAGGGCAAGGCTGCGGCGCCGGACATCTTCGACCCGGCGTTTCTTACCGCGGTCCCGCCTGAGCAATTGGACTCGGTGATCGCCTCGCTCAAGACGCAGTTCGGCGAGCCGCAGACCCTCGAGGCGGTGCGGCGGATGGACGTGCGATCGGCCAGCATCGATATCCGCTTCGACAAGGCGGTGGTGACCTTCACCATCGGCGTGCTCGACGGAAGGCTCTCGGGGCTGTTCATCACAGGATCGCGTACCCAGGGCGACACGATGGAGCAGATCACCGCAGATATCGCCGCGCTGCCCGGTCGCAGCGGCTTTGTCGTGCAAAAGCTGACCGCCAGCGGTGCGCAGACCATCGCCAGCCACCGCCCGGACGAGCGCTTTGCCATCGCTTCGGTGTTCAAGCTGTATGTGCTTGCCGAGATCGACCGGTCGGTGCGCGCGGGCGAGCGCCGATGGAGCGATGTGCTTCCGCTGACGCAGAAATCGCATCCTTCAGGCATCAGCCAAGACTGGCCCGACGCCGCGCCGATGACGCTGCAGACGCTGGCGACGCTGATGGTCTCGGTCAGCGACAACAGCGCCACCGACACGCTGATCGCCGCCATAGGCCAGGACAGACTTGCTGCGATCGTCCGCGCAAGCGGCCATTCCCGGCCGTCGGACATGATCCCGCTGCTCTCGACCCAGGCGGTGACGGGGCTGAAGATGCCCGCCAACGCAGCGCTGCGCGACCGCTTCCTCGCCGCGGACGATGCCGAACAGACGCGGCTTGTCGCCGATGCGGGCGACACGTTGCGGCTCAAGAACCTCGATCTTGCGGTCTATACCGGCGGTCCCAACCAGATCGACACGATCGAATGGTTTGCCAGCCCCGCCGATGTCGCGCGGCTGCTGGCGATGCTGGAGCGCGATGGCGACCCGGTGACGCGCGCGATCCTCAAGGTCAATTCCGGCATTCCTCCGATTAACGCGGGACGCTGGGCGTATCTGGGTTACAAGGGCGGGTCGGAGCCCGGGATCATGGGAATGAGCTTTCTTGCCCGCACCGAGCAAGGCGACGGCTATGTGATCACGGCCTTTGCCAACAACCCGGCCGCCGATATCGACCAGCCCGGCTTTATCCAGCTGATGACCCGGCTGCTCGACCGGCTGGCTGCTGGCGAAGCGCCAGCCATTCGTCCCTGAGCAGACCGAAGATCAGGCTGTCGCGCACGCCGATATGCGTTTCCCATTCGGCGCGCAGATAGCCTTCGCGGACAAAGCCCATCGAGGTCAGCAGGCCGATCGAGTGAGTGTTTTCGGGATCAGTATCGGCAAACACGCGGCGCTGGCCTTCGGTCACCAGCAACTGGTCGAGCACCATGGCCACCGCTTCGCGCGCGATCCCCTGCCCCCAGGCCGGACGCGCCAGGATATAGCCGATCTCGCTGACGTTCTCGCGCCGGTCATGCGCGGCGACCCAGCCCAGCGCGATATCCTCGCCGGCCCGCGTGATCGCCCAGCTGCGCCAGTTGCCCACCGCCGCCGGTTCCAGATAGGTGCGGGTTTCCTCGACCGACCGGTGCGGGCCCGACGACCACCAGGTCATCAGCGCTTCGTCGGAAAGCACAGGAAACAGCGCTGCAGCATCGTCGCTCCGCACCTGACGCAGCACCAGCCGCTCGCTGGTCAGCACCGGCATCGCCACCGTGGTCATGCCGCTGTCAGCGCGTCGACCAGCGCGCGGACCTTTTTCTGCCGCCATTGCGGTGTGGGCGCGACCACCCAATAGGCACGCCGCGCCGGGCGAGCCTCGCCGATCGCCACCAGCCGGCCTTCGGTCAGATCGCGTTCGGCAAGCAGATAGGGCACGGTCACGCTGCCAAAGCCGGCGATTGCGGCGTCCAGCCCCAGCCCTGCATCGGCGACCTGCATTACCGCGCTGTCTTCGAAATCTTTGCTGTCTTGTCCGCGGGTGCAGCCGGGCCATTCGATCCCGCGATTGCCGTCATATCCGGGCGCAGCCACGGTGACGAACTGCGCCGGGCCGATCTGCGCGCCCTCAAGCTCCGCCGGGCCATCGGCCAGCCGGATCGCGCAATCGAGGTTCGCCTCGGTAAAGTCGATGTCGCTGTCGCCCGAGACCAAAGTGTAGCGGATTTCGGGGTTGGCGGCAGCATAGCCAATCAGCCGGTGGTGCAGCCATTTGGCGGCAAAGTCACGCGGCACCGCGATGGTCAGGCGGAAGCTCGACTGGCCCTGCTGCATCGCACGCACGGCTTCCTCGAACTGCAGGAAGCCCCCGCGCAGCGCATCGAGCCCGGCGCCAGCCTCGTCGGTCAGCTCCAGCCCCTTGGGCGTGCGGCGGAACAGCACGACGCCCAGCATGTCCTCCAGCGCGCGAATCTGCTGGCCGACCGCAGCCGGGGTCACCGCGAGCTCGTCTGCTGCGCGGGTGAAGCTCAGATGGCGGGCGGCGGCATCGAGCACGCGCAGGCCATTGAGCGGAAGATGGGTACGCTTCATAAGGAGCGCTGATTAATCGGCAACTGCCGGTGCGACCAGCGGAAAACGCGGAATTTCGACCGCGATCAGCTCATCATCGTCGCGCATCATCCGATAGACGCCTTCCATCCGCCCGGTGGGGGTGGTGAGCGGGCAGCCCGAGACATAATCGTGCGACTTGCCCGGAAGGATCACCGGCTGTTCGCCGACCACGCCTTCGCCATCGACCTGGTGCACGCCGCCGCGGCCATCGGTGATCACCCAGTGGCGGGTGAGCAGCTGCACGGCGCTGTCGGAATGATTCTCGATGCGGATGTGATACGACCAGAACCAGCGGGCGCTGTCGGCGCGCGACCGGTCGGGCAGAAAGCTGACCGCCACCCGCACCGTGATGCCGTGCGTGGTGGCAGAGTGGGTGAAGAACCTGTCCATGCTGTCTGAAAATCGGTCCATGGCGATAATATGCCTCTTAATCCGGTGAGGCGAAAGGGGGCACGGGAGAAATTCCTGGAAGCGTGCCCCGCTGAGCCTATTTGCCGCTTTCCTTCTTCAGATACGCGATCACATCGGCGCGGCGCTGGGCATCGGCCAGGCGGAACCCCATCTTCGCGCCCGGGATGAACGCTTGCGGGCTCGTCAACCATTTGTCGAGGCGCGCGGCGTCCCAGGCAAATTTCGCCTTTTTGAGGCCTGGCGAATAGGCAAAGCCGGGTGCGCTGCCCGCCTTGCGCCCGAAGACACCGCGATGCGCGGGCCCAACCCCGTTAACATCGGGCGCATGGCAACCGGTGCAGTTGCTCTCATACACTTTTGCGCCGCGCGCGGCGTCGCCTGCTGCGGGGCCGCTCTGTGCGGCAGCGGGATGCGCGGCGGTGGTCGCGACCAGCACGGCAAGCACGAGCGACTTGGGGGTAATCATAAAAATCCAGGCTCCGCAAATGGTTAGCGAGCGCGGGATATAGGCGCGGGCTGGTGCGGTTCCAAGGCGCCGGTCACATCACTCGGCAGGCGCGGGCATGGCCTCGGGCTTGACGCGGCGCCCGGTGAGCATCGCGATCAGCCGCGGCACCGGGCCGTGCCGGTCCATCCAGGCGGCGTAGGCGGCGTAATCTGGGTCTGCCATCAGGTGCCGCTCCTCGGTCCGCGCACGCCAGTAATAGACCCCCGACACAGCGGCGAGCAAAGCGGCGTTGCGCACGCCATCCTGCCAGGCGCCGCTGGTGACCAGAAACGGCATGGTGGCAAACCACCAATAGGCGTTCTTGGAAAGATACGCCGGGTGCTTGGTCCAGCGATAGGGCCCGTGCGTCAGGATGCCGCGATGGGTTAGGTTGGAAAAACGGATCCCGAAGGCCACCGTCGCCCAGGCATAGATCCCGGTCAGCAGCACCAGCCAGGCGCCCCAGACGACCAGCAGCGGAGTGTTGCCCTCGAACCAATAGGCCCAGTCGGCGGTGTTGACGTGATAGTTGAGCGGGCCGTTGTCCCCCATCATGATGAACGGCGGATAGCAGATCAGCGCTGCTGCCCAGCCCGCCATGTAAGGGTTGGCGGTGCGGATGTGCGAATCCAGCGGCTTGAAGGTCAGCACATAGCCGACGGTCGCGAACTGCACGTCGACCAGGAACATCGCGATGATCAGCCAGTTGGCGATCCACACCGGGTTGGTCGCGATCTCGGCGACATTGGCGTTGACGATGTCGGCATAGCCACCTGGCACGATCGACAGCATGAAGGCGAGGAAAAAGCCCTTCACCGCCCACGCGCGCAGATGGTGGTAGATCGCCTCGCGCTCCCAGCCCGGCTGGCCCGAAATCATCGCACCGAAATGCCACGCACCGTCGTGCGGGTCCTTCAGATAGCGGTCTATCCAGATGACATAGGGGATCGAGAGGAAGAACAGGAAGGGCGAGGCATAGATGAACACGTTCATCGAGAACTGGTAGTTGCCGATCCAGTACCAGCGCGCCACCGCATAGATCGCGGCGATCCCCGCCCAGGTCATCCACAATCCGGTGAGCTTGATCATGCTGGCATCGATGACATCCTTGACCGCCCTGGGATGCGCCCAGTCCAGCCCCGTACTGGGGCGCAGGTGCACCTTGTCGACCAGGAGCGACCACAGCACCATCGGCAGCCCGGTGGCGATGCAGCAGACCAGCGCCGCATTGGGGCCGTTCCACGCATAGTGCCGCGCCAGCAGCACCCAGCCGATCAGCCCGACAAGCCCGATCAACCCTGCGCCATGGCTGACGGCGCTGGGGGGACACGGATCATGCAGAGGTGCAGCAGAGCGTGGCATGTTGCAGCCTCCTTAACCCATATTGGTAAGCAAGGGATGAAGGAAATTCACGGCCGGCACCCGCTGCCAGTTTGCGACAAAATACATCGCGCGCGCACGAATGCCGCTCGACTTGGCGCAGTGATCATGCACAAGTCGAACCTTCGCGCGGAACAAATGCCCGGCGCACGGGTAAGAATTGAATATGGTCGCAAAGGGTCGATGAAGATGTATCTGGGGACATCGCGGGTTTGGTTATTGGCTCTGGCTGCGCTGGGGCAGACCGGATTCGCAGCGAGCGCGGCCAAGGCCGAGTCCATCCACGGCACCTGGGAGAACCCCACAGGCGACGTCCGCGTCGTCACCCAGCCTTGCGGCACCGAACTGTGCGGCAAGGTGAGCTGGGCGAGCGATCTGGCCAAGAAGGATGCTGCCGCAGGCGGCACGCCGCAGCTGGTCGGCACCAGCCTGCTGCGCAACTATCGTGAGACCAAGCCCGGCCACTGGAAGGGCAACGTCTTCGTGCCCGATCTTGGCGACACTTATTATTCGACGATCAAGCAGCTCGACGCCAACCGGATCAAGATCAGCGGCTGCATTCTGGGCGGCCTGCTGTGCAAGTCGCAGATCTGGCGCAAGATCTGAGCCGTCAGTCGGGCTGACCCGGGCGCGGAGCATCGATTCTGGCGAACCCGTGCATCCGCCAGTGATATTGCAGCGCGATCACCGCGCCCTTGGCGGGTTGCAGCAGCGCGATCGTGAGCAACAGCGCGCCCAGAATCGCGATGACGGCCAGCACCCCCATCGGCAGCAGCTCGCGGCTTCCAGCAGCGATCAGCACCGGGGCGAGCAGATGCCCGCTGATGAAGATCGCGATATAAGCGGGAAAATCATCCGCCTGGTGCAGCGTCCAGTCCTGCCCGCAACCGGCGCAGCGCTCCACAGGCTTCAGATAGCGCCGGAACAGCGGCTTGTGGTCGCAGCGTGGGCAATGGTTGCGCATGCCGCGCAGCGCAAGCTGCAGCGCGCTCAGGGTTTCGCTGTCGGGCGTCACGGAGCCGGGGCGGGCGGAATCGGGCATGGCCTGGTCTTTCAAAGACGCTGGCAAAGGCACCGACGCCGGTTGCTAGATAGGTATTGCGATGACCGACATCAAAGCCAAATGCCGCCATTGATCGCACGGGATCACTCCCCATCATTAAGCCGAGCACCGCCCAGGACACCATCATCCGCATGAAAACCCTCATCCCGATCCTGGGCGACCAGCTCAGTCACGATCTGTCCGCACTGGACGGCGCCGACCCCGATCACACCATCCTGCTGATGATGGAGGTGGATGCCGAGACCAAATATGTCCGCCACCACAAGGCCAAGATCGCCTTCATCCTCTCGGCAATGCGCCACCATGCCGAGGATCTGCGCGCGCGGGGCTGGACGGTCGATTATGTGCGGCTCGAGGATTCAGGCAACAGCGGCACCTTCACCGGAGAGGTCGCGCGCGCGATCGAGCGTCATGCCCCGGACCGGATCGTCGCGACCGAACCGGGCGAATGGCGGGTGCTCGCTGCGATGCAGGAATGGTCCGACAGGTTCGACGTGCCCATCGATCTGCGCGAGGACAGCCGCTTCGTGTGCACGCATGCCGAGTTCGACACCTGGGCCGCGGCGCGCAAGCAGCTGCGCATGGAGTTCTTCTATCGCGACATGCGGCGCAAGACCGGGCTGCTGCTCGACGAGCATGGCAAGCCCGAGGGCGGCGAGTGGAATTACGACAGCGAGAACCGCAAGCCCCCGCCCAACGAGCCGCTGCTGATCCCGCAACCGCTGCGCTTCAAGCCCGATGCCATCACCCGCGACGTGCTCGACATGGTCGCCAGACGCTTTGCCGATCATCCCGGCAGTCTAGACCATTTCGTGTTAGCCACCACCCGCGAGGATTCGCTCGCGCAGCAGGCGCATTTCATCGGCCATGCGCTCGCCCGGTTCGGCGACTATCAGGACGCGATGCTCACCGATCAGCCGTTCCTGTGGCACTCGATCCTCTCGCCTTATCTCAACTGCGGGCTGCTCGATCCGCTGGCGCTGTGCGAGGCGGTCGAAGCTGCCTATCGCGACGGCAAGGTCCCGCTGAATGCCACCGAGGGGTTCATCCGCCAAATCATCGGCTGGCGCGAATATGTCCGGGGCATCTATTGGCGCGAGGGGCCCGATTATGCGCAGCGCAATGCGCTTGAAGCGCACCGTCCGCTGCCCGGCTTTTATTACGACGGCCAGACCGACATGCATTGCATGGCGCAGGCGATCGGCCAGACGCTGGACCATGCCTATGCGCACCACATCCAGCGGCTGATGATCACCGGCAACTTCGCGCTGGTCGCCGGGATAGATCCGCACGCGGTGCATACCTGGTATCTGGAGGTCTATGCCGATGCCTATGAATGGGTCGAACTGCCCAACACCTTGGGGATGAGCCAGTTCGCAGATGGCGGGCTGCTGGCGAGCAAGCCCTATGCCTCGAGCGGCAACTATATCAACGGGATGTCGGATTATTGCGGCACGTGCCGCTATGACGTGAAGGCCAAGACCGGGCCCAAGGCCTGCCCGTTCAACCTGCTATACTGGGACTTCCTCGATCGCAACGAGGCGGTGCTGGGCAGGAACCAGCGGCTTGCCATGCCCTATCGCAACTGGGCGAAGCGCGACGAGAAAGACAAGGCGGCAATTCGCAAGGATGCCGCGCGCTTCCTCGATACTCTCACCAGATAAACGAGGTGATCGCCACGAAGAACGCCGAGAAGCTCAGCAGAAACAGCCGGACTTCCTCGTTGCGCTGTGCCTTTTTGCGTTTCGCCAACACCTCGGGCTCATCCACCGGGGTTGCGGCGAGGATTCGCGGGGACAGGCTGCCCCGGAAGCTGTTGGGACGAGCGGGCACGGGAAGGAATGTCAAACGCTGCATAATGAGGGTGTTAACGGATTTTTAACCATTGCCCATCGCAATTGATGGTTAATCATCGATTGTGCCAGAAACGGACAGGCATGCAGCGCCAACGGTTTACGCGCGCGTCAACTTTCGAAGAGAGATTGAGGTTTAAACCGGGTTGAAGCTGCGCTAGACCCTGACCCCATGAAGCACGACACCATCCGCAAGGCCGAAACCATTCCCTTCACCTGGGACGACCCGTTCCTGATCGATGAGCAGCTGACCGAAGAGGAACGGCTGATCCAGGCAAGCGCGCGCGGATTTGCGCAAGATGTATTGCAACCGCGGGTGATCGACGCCTTCCGCGAGGAAATCGACGCGCCAGAACTTTTCCCGATGATGGGCCAAGCCGGGCTGCTCGGCGCGACGCTGCCCGAGGAGTTCGGCGGGGCGGAAGCAAGCTATGTCGCCTATGGCCTGATCGCGCGCGAGGTCGAGCGGGTCGACAGCGGCTATCGCTCGATGATGTCGGTGCAAAGCTCGCTCGTGATCCACCCGATCAATGCCTATGGCAGCGACGAACAGCGCCGCAAGTATCTGCCGGGGCTCACCGCAGGCACGCTGATCGGCTGCTTCGGCCTCACCGAACCCGATGCGGGATCCGATCCTGCGGGCATGAAGACTCGCGCGAAGAAGGTCGACGGCGGTTATGTGATTTCGGGCGCGAAGACCTGGATCTCGAACAGCCCGTTTGCCGATGTGTTCGTCATCTGGGCCAAGTCCGACGCGCACAATGGCCAGATCCGCGGGTTCATCCTGGAAAAGGGGATGAAGGGGCTCGCCGCACCCAAGATCAAGGGCAAGCTGAGCTTGCGCGCATCGACCACGGGCATGATCCAGATGGACGAGGTCGAGGTGCCGCAAGAGAACCTGCTGCCCCATGTCGAGGGGCTCAAGGGTCCGTTCGGCTGCCTCAACCGCGCGCGCTACGGCATCTCCTGGGGCGCGATGGGGGCGGCGGAATTCTGCTGGCACGCCGCGCGCCAGTACGGGCTCGACCGCGTCCAGTTCGGCAAACCGCTCGCAGCGACGCAGCTTTTCCAGAAGAAGCTGGCCGACATGCAGACCGAAATCGCGCTGGGGCTGCAGGCATCATTGCGGGTCGGACGGCTGATGGACGAGGGCCGGTTCGCGCCCGAGATGATCTCGATCGTCAAGCGCAACAACTGCGGCAAGGCGCTCGATATCGCCCGTCAGGCGCGTGACATGCACGGCGGCAATGGCATCAGCGAGGAATATCAGGTGATGCGCCACATGGTGAACCTGGAGACGGTGAACACCTATGAAGGCGCGCACGATGTCCATGCTTTGATCCTTGGCCGCGCGCAGACGGGGATCCAGGCGTTCTTTTGACACCAAAATGGACAAAAGAAAAAACCTCATCGTAACAAGCCGTTAACTAGCATCTTCTAGCGTCCTCTCAGGCATTTCGGGGAGCTTGCGACAACGGCATGGGCGTAGCTGGGCACAATTTCGGTATCGGCGGGACGGACATCTGCGTCGGCCCGGCGCCCGCGCTTGTCGAGCCGGACAGCCAGTGCATCACCCGGGCCGTCGCGCGCTCCGGGATCGGGGTGTTCGAATGCGACCTGCAATCCGAAACCCTGTGCTGGACCCGCAACATCTACGACCTGTTCGGGATCGACCGCAGCGCACGGCCCCATAGATCCGAGATCGTCGCGCTCTACGACGAGGCATCGCGCGAGACGCTGGACCGGCTGCGCAGCCGCGCCATCGAGCGCCGGACAGGCTTCACCCTGGATGCTCGGATCACCCGTCCCGACGGCGCCGAGCGCTGGGTGCAGATCATCGCGCAGGTGGAAACCGAGCGCGGCCGCGCCGCCCGGCTGGTGGGCACCAAGCTCGACATCACCCGCCAGCGCACCGAATTCGAGGCCCTGCAGCAAACCGCCGAACGCGACAGCCTGACGGGGCTGGCCAACCGCGCGGTGTTCCAGCAGCGCTTTCTGGATGCGTCGCGATCGACGCTGGGCCTGCGTCCGCTGGGCGCGCTGGTGCTGCTCGATGTCGACGGGTTCAAGCAGATCAATGATCGCTATGGCCATGCCGCGGGCGATGCCTGCCTGGCGCAGTTCGGCCAGCGCATCCAGCAATGCTTTCCCGATGCGCTGATGGTCGCGCGGATCGGTGGCGATGAATTTGCCGTGCTGATGCCCAGCGGCCGCAACCTGCAACGGCTGCCCGGCCGCATTGCCGCGACCATCGCGCTGCTGCGCATGCCGGTGGCGTGGAACGGCCATCTGCTGGAAACCGGCGCCAGCCACGGCGTCGCGCTGGCGCACAACGCGATTTCCTATGATGCCGAGGACATGTTCCTGCGCGCGGATCAGGCGCTGTACGTCGCCAAGCGCGCGCGCTGAACCACCTGCCCGATAAGCGCGATCAGGCGCGCAGTCCCGCCAGTTCGTCGAGGCCAGCCATGATGTTGAGGTTCTGCACCGCAGCGCCGCTTGCCCCCTTGCCCAGATTGTCGAGCATCGCGATCAGCCGCACCTGTGACCCATCCGCGCTGGGCAGGACATAGAGCGCCAGCCGGTCGGTCGGCGCATCGCCTTCGGACAGCAGCAGTTCGCCGGGCGAGGTGCCCATCGGGGCGACGCTGACCAGAGCTTCGCCGGCATAATGATCGGCCAGCGCCTCGTGCAGCGCGGTCGCATCGGCAAAGCCGAGCTCGGGATCGAGGAACAGCGGCACATCGACCAGCATGCCGCGAAACGCACGCACCACGGCAGGCGCGAACAAAGGCGACCGGCTCAGCCCGGCGTGCACCTGCATCTCGGGCAGATGCTTGTGCTCCAGATTGAGGCCATAAGCGCGGAAGCCGATGTCGGGCGCATCAACCTGCATCCGTGCGATCAGCTCCTTGCCCCCGCCCGAATAGCCGCTCACCGCATTGACGATGAAGCCATGATCGGCGGGCAGCAGCGCCTCTGCCACCAGCGGCGCGACCAGCGCCAGAAAGCCGGTGGGATAGCAGCCGGGATTGCTCACCGCACGCGCATCGCGGATCGCGGCGCGCTGGCCTGACCGCAGCTCGGCAAAGCCATAGGTCCAGCCATCGGCGACGCGGTGCGCGCTGGAGGCATCGATGAACCGGGTCGGCGCGCCCTCGCCCAGCGCTACCGCCTCGCGCGAGGCGGCATCGGGCAGGCACAGAATCACGAAATCGGCATCCTGGATAGCGGCGGCACGCGCCGAAACGCTCTTGCGGTCGGCGTCGCTGAGCGTGATCAGCCGGAACTCGTCGCGCCCGGCCATCCGCTCGGCAATCTCCAGGCCGGTGGTCCCGGCAGCGCCATCGATAAAGAGACTGGGCATCAGACGATCCGCTTGCGGGCCAGCACCGGCTGGCGCGTGGTTTCGGGGAAACGGGCGACGACATCGGCGAGCGGCTCGGCCACCACCTGCATCCAGTGCGCATTGGCGTGCACCAGCGTGTCTGCATCCATCATGATTCCGACGTGGCCGGGGAAGAACACGAGGTCACCGCGCTGCAGCGGCTCGTCGTCCGCCAGCGCACGGCCAAGCGCTGCCATCTGCTGATCGCTGTCGCGCGGCGCGGCGATTCCGGCAAGCCCGAGCACCAGCTGCACCAGCCCCGAACAGTCGAGCGCATCCCCGCCGCGTCCGCCCCACAAATAGGGCGCGCCGGTCAGCTGCAGCGCGCGGTCCACCGGATCGCAGACCTGCTCGGCCAGCGGCACGGCATGACGCACCGACATCCAGCCGCCTGCCACGGACAGGAACCTGCCGCATTCGCTGGTTGCATCAACCGCGATCCGGGCGCCCATCGGCAAGGCTGCAACCATCGGCGTCTTGATCGAAGGTTCGGCGAACACCAATGCGCTGCGGCTGTGGACGACATGGGTGGGATCGGCGCTGCCGAGCGTGATCTGGTCCAGCCGCACATAGCCGCAATAGCCATCGTGCAGGCCATAGCCCCAGCCCCATTCGCCGGTGCTGTCGAGCAGCGCGAACGCCTCTCCGGGCAGCAGCTGGCTTACCGCCTCGGCATCGCCTGCCCCGGCCTTGCGCAGCATCGCGCCACCTGAGGCGACGCGGTGGATCTGCGGGGCGACATAATGCGGCGCGAAGAAGCGCCCGGCCAGCGCGATATCGGCAAGATCGCCGCGAATGGGCGTCACGCGCGGATCATAGTCGGTCACGGGGCCCGTGAGCACGAACTGCTGCACCGGGTCGGCGCGCGTGTCCGCAGCCTCGCTCGCCGGTCCGCCAGCCAGCGAAACCGCCTTGGAATGCGGTGCCAATGAGCCCGATGAATGTGTCAAGAAACCCGGTCCCCCGCGCAAATTACCGCCACGACATGATCCTGCGCCCGTCCATGGCTTCGGGCTGGCGGCGCAGATAGACGAGTTGAAGCGATTTGTCCAAGCCGCCGGTTAGCACAGCGCCCGACGCCGGAAAATGCCTCCCACACAGCGGCCAAGATCAGCCAGCCGCGCCATAGCGGCCGCGCAGATAGTGCCATGATGCGCGCAGGCCCAGCGCCTCGCCGCCCTTGGGCTGGCCGGGCCGGGGCGTGGGCCGCCACGCATAGGTGTCGAAATGCGCCCAGGGCACGCCCTCGCCGACAAAGCGCTGCAGAAACAGCGCCGCGGTGATTGCACCGGCGAACGCCCCACCGCTGTTGCCGATATCCGCGATATCGCTGACATACATGTCCTCGTACCCCGACCACAGCGGCAGCCGCCAGCACGGATCGCCCACCGCCCTGCCGCTCGCGACCAGACCATCGGCCAGCGGATCGCTGTTGGCGAACAATGCGGGCAGATCGGGCCCCACCGCAACCCGCGCCGCGCCGGTGAGCGTGGCGAAGTTGATCATCACATCGGGCGGAGTCTCGCTCGCCTTGGCCAGGCAATCGCCCAGCACCAGCCGACCTTCGGCGTCGGTGTTGCCGATCTCGACGGTGATCCCCTTGCGGCTCCTGAGCACGTCGCCGGGGCGGAAGGCGTTCCCCGAGATGGCGTTCTCCACCGCGCCGACCAGCATGTGCAACCGCACCGGCAGGCCTGCGCGCATGATCAGTTGCGCCAGCGCCAAGGCGTGCGCGGCGCCGCCCATGTCCTTCTTCATCAGCAGCATGCCCGCCGCCGACTTGATATCGAGCCCGCCGCTGTCGAAGCACACGCCCTTGCCGATGATGGCAACGCGAGGATGATCCTCGCGCCCCCAGTTCAGCTCGATCAGCCGCGGCGCATGGCTGCGCGCCGCCGCGCGCCCGACCGCGTGGATCATCGGATAGCCGGTGGCAAGCGCGTCGCCGCGGGTTACTTCAAGCGTCGCGCCATATCGCCTGGCGAGCGCCTCGGCCGCGGATTCGAGATCGCCCGGACCCATGTCCTCGGCGGGGGTGTTGACCATGTCGCGCACCCAGGCGGTCGCCTCTGCCTCGGCGATGCGATCGGGAAGCCGCGCAGGATCGCCGGTCAGCAGCACACGCGAGCCTTGCGGATTCTCCTCGGGCTTCTTGTACGTGGTCAGGCGGTGCTGGGCGAGCGCCCAGCCGATCACTGCATCGCCCGGCCTGACATCGCCTGCCAGCCTGAAGGTGCCCGCGGCGAGAACTTCCGGCGCCTTGGCAAGGCACCAGGGCCGCAGATTGGCAACATCGGCCACCCCCAGCACCACCGCCCATTCATCGGCCGTATCGCCCGGAACCACGACCAGCTCATGCGGACGCGCGGTGAAGCGCATCGCGGCAAGGTGGTTGCGCACACGCGGCGGCGCCGACGCCAGCCAGGCCGCCAGGCCAGCCTTGTCGACGAGGTGGAGAAGGCGCGCGGGCTGGCCAATGTCCGGCTGGACGAGGTGAGACAAATCCATCATTGTCGGAGCATAGAGCATTTTTCAGCCAGCCGAGCGAGACAGAAATATGAACGGTCGAAAACCGGCGCAGATCACTCTGGCCGTGCTGGCGGCGCTGGCGCTGCCCGGCATCGCCGCGTGCGAGCAGGGAACCCCGGTCGCCCAGAAGACCAAGGCGCCCGTCGCCAGCACGAAAGCCGCGACCGCGGTGAGCTTCGAACGCGAAACCAAGGCCTTTGCCTTCACCTACGAATACCCCGCCCAGGCCGCTGCCCTGCCCAGGCTGGCCGCGATGCTCGATGCCGAGCGCGCCAAGGCGCTGGGCGAGCTGGAAGCGCAGACCGCCGAGGCGCAGAAGGAAGCGGCGGACAACGACTATCCGTTCAACCCGCACATGCTGGGCGTCGGCTGGAAGGTTACCGGGGAGAGCCCCGAGATGCTCGCCATGGTGGCGGAGATCAGCAGCTATTCAGGCGGCGCGCACGGCAACACGGGCTATGAAGCGCTGATCTGGGACAAGGCGGCGGACAAACGCATCCAACTGGCTGCGCTGTTCACTGACATGGCCATGGCGCTCGAGCCGATGCGCGAGGGCTATTGCACCGCGCTCAATGTGGAGCGTCGCGAAAAGCGCGGCGAGCAGATCGGCGAGCCCGACGACATGTTCAACACCTGCCCGCCCTTTGCCGAGCTGGTGCTGGTGCCCTATGCCAGCAGCGACAGCGGTTTCGACCGCATGATGTTCATCGCCGCGCCTTATGTCGCAGGCCCCTATGTCGAGGGGGTTTACGAGATCAGCCTGCCGCTGTCCGGCGCGGTGCTGGACAGGATCAAGCCCGAATACCGCGCAGCCTTTGCCGCCCCTGCGGAGTGACGATCACTCCGCCGCGATGGCGGTCTGCTGCGGCGCGTGCGCATCGGCCTTGCGGAAGGCGAGCACGCCATCGTCCACCGCCTCTTCGCGCAGCACCTTGCGGTCGAACAGATAGTCCTGGTTGAGCCGCCACGGCATCCGGTCGCCCTGCTTGGGCAGGATGTGCAGCGCGCGCTGGACATAGCCCGACGAGAAATCGAAGATTTCCTCCGCGTTGACCGGGCCATCGCTGCCCAGCACCGGCACCGCTACATCGGTACCGGTCGCAGCCATGTGGTTGAGCGTGCGGCAGACGAAGTCGGCGACGATATCGACCTTGAGCGTCCACGACGCGTTCAGATAGCCGAAGACGATCGCCATGTTGGGCACATCGCTGAACATGCAGCCCTTGTAGTAATAATGCTGGGTGAAATCGACCGGCTGGCCATCGACCGAGAACGCGACCTTGCCCGCCATCGCAAGCTTGAGCCCGGTGGCGGTGATGATCACATCGGCGTCGAGATGCTTGCCCGATTTGAGATTGATCCCCGTGGGGGTGAACCTGTCGATATGATCGGTGACGATATCGGCCTTGCCGTCGCGGATCGCCTTGAACATGTCGCCATCGGGGACGAGGCACAGCCTTTGCTCCCAGGGGCCATAAGGCGGCTGGAAGTCGGGCTCGTTCATCTTCGCGCCCATGATCTTGCGGATCCGCTTGAGCAGATAGTCGCCGACCTTCTTGGGATTTTCGCGCGCACGCTTGAACGAGATCTGCTGCATCCGCACGTTCTTGAAACGGATGAAGCGATAGGCCCATTCATCGGGCATGATGGCGCGCAAGCTGTTGGCCAGCCAGTCCTTGGCGGGGCGGCTCCAGTACCAGGTCGGCGTGCGCTGCAGCATCGTGACGTGCCTGGCCTTGTCGGTCATCGACGGCACAATCGTCACTGCAGTTGCGCCCGATCCGATCACGACGATGTTCTTGCCTGCATAATCGAAGCCCCGGGGCCAGAATTGCGGGTGGATGATCTCGCCGCCGAAGCTTTCGCGACCCTCGAACGCGGGGTCGTAGCCCTCGTCATAATCGTAATAGCCGGTGCCCATGAACAGATAGTTGGCGGTGAGGTGGCAAACGCCCTGCCCCTCGACCTCGGCAGCGATCGTCCAGCGCGCGTCGCTGCTCGACCAGCTGGCAGAGAGCACCTTGTGGCCCAGCCGGATGTGGTCATTGAGGCCGCGTTCGTCCTTGATCCGGCGCAAATAGCTGAGGATCGAGGGGCCGTCGGCAATCGCCTTCTGCTCGCGCCAGGGCTCGAACTCGAACCCCAAAGTGTGCATGTCGCTGTCCGAGCGGATGCCGGGGTACTGGAACAGGTTCCAGGTGCCGCCGATGTCGCTACGCTGGTCGAGAATCGCAAAGCTGCGCCCGGGGCACTTTTCCTTGAGGTGCACGGCCATGCCGAGTCCCGAAATCCCCGCGCCGATGATCAGCACATCGAGATGGGTGGCGGCTTTGAGGTCGGACGGCTTTTCGTGCTTCATGGGTCAGGCTCTCCGGTCGCAGTCCGCTTGCCCGCGGCTCTCTTGCGTCATCCAAAGGCTATACCATGCTTACATCGTTGTAAATTGCAACTGGTTTTGGCCCGATCCGGCCATAAAGCGCGATCAGGCGACGCGCTCGTCCGCGATCCTCTCGAGCAGGCGGTGGGCGACCGAGGCGCGGATGGGTTCGCCGCGCTCGATCTTGCGCAAGGTGTTGTAGCTGATGCCGAAGCGGCTCATCACCGCCTCTTCGGTACGTGCGGGGCAGCTGCGCAGGACATAATCGGCAATATCGTCGGGCAGACGCATCAAAACGTCCACTTTCCGTCGATCCGCGACAGCACGCCTTGCTGGCCGCCTTCGCGCAGCTCGGGCGGCAGCAGCGCAGCAGGCAGATCCTGATAGGCGACCGGGCGCAGGAACCGGTCGATGGCGAGCGTGCCCACCGAACTGGTGCGGCCGTCCGAAGTGGCAGGATAGGGTCCGCCGTGGTTGACCGCATGGCTGACCTCGACCCCGGTCGGCCAGCCATTGGCGAGGATGCGGCCTACCCGGCGCTCGAGCACGGGCAGCAGCGCGCGCGCATCGTCGATGTCGGCCTCATCCATGTGCAGCGTCGCGGTCAGCTGGCCTTCGAGCGCGGACAGCACCGCAAGAAGCTCGGCGCGGTCGGTGCAGCGCACGACGATCGACGCGGCCCCGAACACCTCGTGCTGCAGCTCGGCGTTGGCAAGCCAGTCGGCACCGGTCACGCTGAACAATGCGGTGCGGCCCTCGTGCGGGCCGGTGGGGTGCACGCCGCGCGCGATCGTCCTGACCTCGGGCGTGGCGGCGAGTGCTGCGCCGCCTTTTTCATAGGCGGCGTGGATGCCCGCGGTGAGCATGGTCTGCGGCGCCTGCGCCTCGACGAGCTGCCCGGCTTCCGCCAGAAATGCGTCCAGCGCAGGCCCTTCGAGCGCCAGCACCAGCCCGGGATTGGTGCAGAACTGCCCCGACCCCAATGTCAGCGAGCCGATATAGCCCGCCGCCAGCGCCTTGCCCCGCGCCGCCAGAGCTGCGGGCAGCAGGATCACCGGATTGATCGCCGACATTTCGGCATAGACCGGGATCGGCTGGGTGCGCGCCGCCGCGATCTTCATCAGCGCCTCGCCGCCGCCGCGCGATCCGGTAAAGCCGACCGCCTGGATGCGCGGATCGGCGACCAGCGCTGCACCAAGCGCATTGCCGGTTCCGCTGAGCAGGCTGAACACGCCTGCGGGAACACCGGTGTCAGCCGCGGCCCGGGCAATCGCGCCGGCAATCAGTTCCGAAGTTCCGGGATGCGCGGGGTGCCCCTTGACCACCACCGGGCAGCCAGCCGCGAGTGCCGAGGCTGTGTCGCCGCCTGCGGTCGAAAAGGCGAGCGGGAAGTTGGACGCGCCGAACACCGCGACCGGGCCCAGCGGCACCATGCGCAGCCGCAGCTCGGGCTTGGGCGGGGTGCGCGCGGGATCGGCATGGTCGATGCGCAGCTTGAGCCACTGGCCGTCGCGCACTTCGCTGGCGAACAGCCGCAGCTGCCCGCAGGTGCGTCCGCGCTCGCCGGTGATCCGCGCGACCGGTAGCCCGGATTCGCGCGACGCCCGTTCGATCAGCGCATCGCCCAGCGCCTCGATATTGGCGGCGATGGCATCGAGGAACGCGGCGCGAGTCGCGCGCGGCAGATCGGCATAAGGGATCGCGGCAGCCTCGGCAGCAGCGCAGGCATCGGCAAGGTCCTGCTCGCTGGAGCAGAAGAAGCCGATATCATCGATGCTGGCACCAGCTGCAGGGTCATAGGCGTGGAACACCTCGCCGCTGCCGCGCCGCTCGCCTGCGATCAGATATTCGCCCGTAAGGGGCGCGGCGTGGGTCATTGCGTCAAATCTTCCTGTTCGATTGTCATATAGCCCGGCGGCAACCCGCGCTCGGCTTTCGATCGCGCCACGATGGCGCGGATATCTGCTCTCAACGCCTTGCCCTCGTAGAAGATGCCATCCTTCACGGTCCAGGCGATGCCGCCGACCCGCTGCGCCTTGCCGGTGGCATCGTCGAGCTTGAGCGTACCGGTGGCGAACAGCAGTTTGAGATTGGCGACCGGATTGCCCTTCACGATCACCAGATCGGCCTTCTTGCCCGGCTCGATCGTGCCGATATCGGCATCGTGCCCCAGCAGCCGCGCACCCTGCTGTGTGGCCGAGTTGATAACCTCGAGCGGGCTGAACCCGGCCTCGCGCAGCAGCTCCATCTCCTGGATATAGCCGAAGCCATAGGTGTTATAGATATAGCCCGCGTCTGAACCCACGGTGACTCGGCCGCCGCGGTTCTTGTATTCGTTGACGAAGCTCATCCACAGCCGGTAGTTTTCCTTCCAGTCCATTTCGCGCTCGGTGGTCCAGTCGAACCAGTACGAGCCGTGATTGATCCGGCTGGGACGATACCAGTCCCACAAAGCGGGCATGGTGTAATCATTGTGCCAGAAAGCGCGGTTCATCCGCATCAGGTCACGGCTGGCGAGATACGCGGTGAAGGTCGGGTCGAGCGTGAAACCGCGCTCGAGCAGCGTCTCCATCACCTCGTTCCATTTGTCCGACCCGGGCTTGGCGGTCTGCTGCCACAGCCTGCCCGCCTCGCCGAAGCGCATTTGCTCGTCGGTGTTGATGAAGTCGGTCGGCCAGTCCTGCAATTTCTGGTTGGTGAACATGGCTTCGGGCAGGCCGTACCAGTGTTCCATCGATTCGAGCCCGGCACCGCTGGTGCGCAGCACGTTGGCATAGGCAACGACGCCCTGCGCGTGGTGCATCGTCGAATGCAGGCCGAGCTTCCTGGCTTCCTCGATGCCCGCGATCAGCGCCGCTTCGCTTCCGCCGATGAACTTGATGCCGTCCGCGCCGCGCCTTTTGGCATCGCGGATCGCCAGCCGGCCTTCCTCTGCGGTGCGGATCGGAAGGCCGATCTGCTGGAACATCGGATAGACATCGAGCCGCGGCCCCACGATCTCGTTGCGCGCCAGCCGTCCCTTGATCGCGACCTGCTGCTCGATCGACATCTCCGACGAGCCGACGTTGCGCGCGGTGGTGATGCCGTGCGCGAGCCAGAGCTTGAGCACATAGTCGGATGGCACCCCCTGCCCGTCGCTCAGAGTATGCAGATGGACGTGCGCATCGACGAAGCCGGGGAGCACGTAGTGCCCGGTGAGGTCATATTCCTTGTCGCCGCGCGGGGGACGCCTGGCTTCCTCGATCGCGCCGGGTGATCCGATCGAGACGATCCGCACGATCCGGTCGTTCTCGATGACGATGTCCACCGGGCCCTGCGCGGGCGCGCCCGTGCCATCGACATAGATCGCGTTGCGCAGCACGGTGCGCGGCCAGGGCCCCTCGCCCAATGTGCGCGGCGGAATGGGATCAGCGACCTCGCGCGGCTGCGCCTGGCCGTGCACCGGAGCGGCTATGCTCCCCGCCAGCGCCAGCGCCGATACAATCGTCAACCCTACGCGCCCGATCCGCATGATACCCGCTCCCCTGCCAAGTGAAGTTGCGCTTTTGATGATGTCAGATACCCGTCACCGGAGCATCCTGCCGCGCCTGGCTGCGCGAGCGGCTGTAGAGGAAGTAGAAGGCGAGCCCTGCCACATTCCACAGCGCAAAGCGCACCAAAGTCTGCGAAGGCAGGCTGATCATGAGATAGAGACAGCCCAGGATCGCCAGCGTGCCGACCAGATAGGGCTGCGGGCACTTGAACACGCGCTTGAGTTCGGGCGCGCGCTTGCGCAGCACCATCAGGCATCCGCCCACCGCGATGAACGCCAGCAGCGTCCCCGCATTGGCGAGCTCGGCAATCTCGTCGAGCCGGAAGAAGCCCGCCACGGCGGCGACGAACACGCCGGTGATACCGGTGACCAGCACCGGCGCGCCGGTCTTTGCCGACACCCGCGACAGCACCGGGGGCAACAGGCCATCGCGCGCCATCACGAAGAAGATGCGGCTCTGGCCGTACATCATCACCAGGATCACCGAGGGCAATGCGATCAGCGCAGCCAGCGCGACCAGATAGGATGCGGTGGGGTGTCCGAGGGTTCGCAGCACCAAGGCCAGCGGCTCGGGCGAATTGCCCAGCGTCACATAGGACATCGCGCCGATCGCCGACAGCGCAACGGCCATGTAGATCAGCGTGCACACCGCCATCGATCCGATGATCCCGATGGTCAGATCGCGCCCCGGATTGCGCGCCTCTTCCGCCGATGTCGCCACAGCGTCGAAGCCGTAGAATGCGAAGAACACGATCGCAGCTGCCGCCATCACCCCGCGGGTCGATCCGTCCTGGACCGAGCTGCCGAAGCCATAGGGCATGAACGGGGTCAGGTTGTCGGCATCGAACGCGGGCGCGGCCAGCGCGATGAACGCGGTCAGTGCCACCAGCTTGATGATGACGAGGATGATGTTGAGCGTCGCGCTCTCGCGCGTGCCCGCCATCAGCATGCCCGCGATCGCCAGCGACACGATCACCGCAGGCAGGTTGATGATCCCGCCGGCATGGGGTCCTGCCAGCAGCATCTCGGGGAGCGAAACCCCCGCCGATTGCAGCCAGCCGACCAGATAACCCGACCAGCCGACCGCAACGGTCGAGCACGCCAGCGAATATTCGAGGATCAGGCTCCATCCGACCACCCAGGCCAGGGTCTCGCCGACCACCGAGTAAGTGTAGGTGTAGGCCGACCCCGCGGTGGGGATCATCGTTGCCAGCTCGGCATAAGCCAGAGCCGCGCAGGCGCACACTGCGCCCGCAATCGCGAACGCCAGGATCACCGCGGGCCCGGCGCGCTCGGCACCGACGCCGGTGAGCGTGTAGATGCCGGTGCCGACGATCGCGCCGACACCCAGTGCGATCAGGTGCGGCCAGGACAAAGTCGGCTTCAGCCGGCTGCCCTCAGGCGCATCGGACGCCTGTACGATCGGCTTTATCGGCCCGAAAAACCCCATGATATGCGTCCCCTGTCGTTTCACCCTGCCGCAGCGCCGGGTGTTTCTGTGTCATTTGCGTTCAATTGCACGCGAAGATCGTCGAGCGTCTTGCCGATATGCGATACCGCCAGCGCCGTCACCCTCGGTTCGTCGCGCGCGATCCACGCCGCCAGCAATTCGCGGTGCTCCTCGTTGGCGCGCTCGTCGCGCCCCAGCGGCTCGAGATGCTTGCGGACATAGCGCTCGGAGAGCACGTGCAACCGCTCGAGGATCGTGAAGGTCACCGGCCGCCGGGCGGGCCGCAGCAGCGCCAGGTGAAAGGCGCGGTTGAACGCGCCCACCCCATCGCCCCGCGAATCGGTGAGTACATCGAGCCTGTCCAGAATATCGGCAGCGGCGCGCTGGTCGACGCTGGAAGCCGCGCGCGAGGCCAGCGCGGCCAGATCGGGCTCGAGCTTCAGCCGCAGCGCAAAGACCTCTTCGGCCTCGGCGGTGTTGAGGGCGCGGACGGTGAAACCGCGATTGGCCTGCGATGCCAGCAAGCCTTCCTCTTCGAGCCGGGCGAGCGCCTCGCGCAGCGGGATCTTGCTGACCCCCAGCTCCGCCGCCAGCGCATCCTGCCGGATCGGACGTCCGGGGGCGACGGCACCGGTGAGGATGCGGTCGCGGACCAGATCGACCAGCTGCTCTGAAAGGTTGCGGACAACGATGCTCATCGGCCCCTCATATCACAGAGAAGCCCTTCCAGAAGGGGTCTTCGTCGTCGATCCAGATCGTGTTGAAGCCGGTGGAAAAGGCCGATCCCTCGATCGACGGGATGATCGCTGGATGTCCGGCCAGGTCGACCCGCGCCTCGACCCGCCCGACAAAGCGGCTGCCGATATAGCTTTCGTGGACGAAGGCCTCGCCCGTCTGCAACCGCCCGGTGTGCGCCAGATGCGCCAGCCGCGCGGAGGTTCCGGTGCCGCAGGGCGAGCGGTCGATGGCGCGCTCGCCATAGAACACCGCGTTGCGCCCGTCGGCGCCCTCGCTTTTGGCAACGCCGGCCCACAGCACATGGCTGACGCCGCGGATGCGGTCGTCGAGCGGGTGCACCGGTTCGATCGTCTCGCGGAGCATCGCGCGGATCGTGCGCGACAGATCGATCAGCCGCGCCGCGCCCAGCGCGTCGAGCCCCGGATAGCCGGGCTGGGGTTCGATGATCGCGTAGAAATTGCCGCCATAGGCGATGTCGATGCTGAGCGGACCCAGCCCCGGCACATCGATCTGCACCCCCTGCGCCGCGACGAACGAGGCGACATTGCGGATGCGCACCGAGGTCACCTTGTCGCCCTCGCGCACATAGTCGATCTCGATATCGCCCGCGGGCACTTCGACCTTGAGATGGCCGGGTACGCGCGGCTGGATCAGCCCGTGTTCGAGCCCAAAGGTGATGATGCCGATGGTGCCATGGCCGCACATCGGCAGGCAGCCCGATGTCTCCATGAACAGGATGCCGATGTCGTTTTCGGCGCGGGTCGGCGGATAGAGAAACCCGCCCGACATCATGTCATGCCCGCGCGGCTCGAAGCACAGGCCGGTGCGGATCCAGTCGAAGCGTTCGATGAAGTCCATCCGCCGCTCGGCCATCGACGACCCGCGCACAAGCGGCGCGCCGCCGACCACCAGCCGCACCGGATTTCCCGCGGTGTGGCCGTCGATGCAGAAGAACGTGTGCCGCATCAGGCGCTGGGCAGCGGCCGCGTCGCCGCGCACTGTTCGACCCAGGCGATGACATCGGCGCGGCGCTGGCCCGAAAGCGGCATGCGCGGCATCCTTACCCGTTCCGAACCGCGCCCCATGATCTGCTCGGCCAGCTTGATCGACTGGACGAGGTCATGCTCGGCATCGAGATGGAGCAGCGGCATGAACCAGCGATAGATTCGCAGCGCCTCGGCATAATCGCCGCGCCGCTGCGCCGCGACCAGCGCCACCGATTCGCGCGGGAACGCGCTGGTGAGGCCCGAGACCCAGCCAGACGCGCCGAGCATCAGGCCTTCGAGCGCGACATCGTCGAGCCCGGCCATCAAGGTGTAGCGATCCCCGAACTGGTTATACAGATCGGTGAAGCGGCGCGGATCGGGCGCGCTTTCCTTGATCGCAACGATGTTGGGCACCTCCTCCAGCCGCGCGAGCGTGTCGAAATCGACGTTGACGCGGTAGGCGGGCGGGTTGTTGTAGAGCATGATCGGAAGGCTGGTCGCTTCTGCCACGGTCCGGAAGTGCGTGTACAATTCGTCGAGGTTGGGAACGTAGACCATTGCGGGAAGCAGCATCAGCGCATCGATGCCGATCGCCTCTGCGGCCTGCGCATATCTGACCGCGCGATCGGTGGTGAATTCGGAGACGCCTGCAACCAGCGGCACCCGGTTGCCCACTGCCTCGACCGCGCCCTTGAGCACCGCGAGCTTCTCGTCTGCCTCCAAAGAGTTGTTCTCGCCGCAGGTGCCCAGCACAATCAGGCCATCGACGCCATCGTCCACCAGCGCGGTCTGCACCCGCTGGGTGGCATCGTGATCGATCGCCAGGCTTTCGGCGAACTGGGTGGTGGCGGCGGGATAGACACCCTGCCACAGTGTCTTGGATGATGTGATCGTCACGCTGAAACTCCGGTTGCAGTCCATTTCGTATACAGTATATGATTTGCCTGACAATATGAAAAGCAGATGTTCTTTTTCGGGCGAGACCGGTCTGGTGATCGGCGGGGGGCTTGTCGGCCTGTGCACGGCGTTGCAGCTGCAGCGCTGCGGGATATCTGCGACAGTGTTGGAGCCGCAGCAAAAGCCGCAAGGTGCATCCTGGGGCAATGCCGGGCATATTGCGGTGGAGCAGGTCCAGCCGCTGGCCTCGCCCGCGATGATCGCGGGTGCGCTGGCGCGGCTGTATCCGCGCGGCGCTCTGGGGCTGCCGGTTCGCCAGATCGGCAGCTGGGGTCCGTTTGCGCTGAAACTGGTGCGCGCGAGCACCCCTGCCCGCTTTGCCGCCGGGACCGCCGCGCTTTCCGCGCTGCTGGCCCAGGCCATGCCCGCCTGGCAGCGGATGTGCGCGCTGACCAGCACCGCGCTTCTGCTGCGGCAGGACGGGCATTTCGTCGCCTGGGAAAGCGAGGCCAGCGCCGCAAAGGGCCGTGCGCACTGGCTTTCCACCGATATCGGCACCGCCAGCGTGCGCGATGCGACGCCCGATGAGCTGTCCGCGATCCGCGCGCTGGCGCCCAAAGGCAAGATCGCAGGCGCGGTGCGGTTTGCAGGATCGGGCCAGATGACCGATCTCGGCGCGCTCGCCGATGCGCTGCGCCAGGCTCTGGTCGCTGGCGGAGGGACGATCCGCCATGCGAAGGTCGATGGCATCGAGATCGATGGCGGCACGGCCCATGCGATCATCGGCGGCGAACGGCTGACCGCCGACCATATCGTGGTGAGCGCAGGCGCGGCTTCGGCCGAGCTGCTGCGCCCGATGGGGCTGCTTATCCCGCTGATTGCAGAGCGCGGCTATCACATCCAGTCGCCCGATAGCCGCTGGCCCGCAGACATGCCCCCGGTGGCATTCGAGGACCGATCGATGATCGTCACCCGCTTTGCAGGCGGGCTGCGCGCGGCAAGCTTCATCGAGTTTTCCGCGCGCACCGCTCCGCCCGATCCGGGCAAATGGCGCAAGCTGCGCGACCATGTTGCCGCGCTCGGCCTGCCGTTCGACGGACCGGACCACGAATGGATCGGCGCGCGGCCCACGCTGCCCGATTATCTTCCCGCAATCGGCCGCAGCGCCCGTGCGCCCAACCTGCTATATGCCTTTGGACATCAGCATCTGGGGATGACATTGGCCGCCGCGACCGGCGAGGCCATCGCCGCGCTCGCCACCGGCCAGCCCCCGGCAATCGACCTTGCGCCCTTCGACCCGGCGCGATTTGGAGACACGACATGACAGGCATTGGCGGATCACACGCGGCCGAGCAGCTTGAAACGATTACCTCCTGGGCCACCCCTGCGGCTCCGATCACCCAGGACGAGCGGCTGGCGCGGATCGAAACGGCACGGCGGCTGACCCGCGACAGCGGCGCCGATGCGCTGCTCATCGCTGCGGGCACTTCGCTGCGCTATTTCGCGGGCGTCCCCTGGGGCGGAACCGAGCGGCTGGTGGCGATGCTGATCCCCGTGACCGGCGACCCGGTGATGATCGCGCCGCATTTCGAGCTTGGCTCGCTGCAGGCCGAGATGCAGATCAGCGCCGATTACCGGCTGTGGCAGGAGGACCAGTCGCCCACCGCGCTTGTCGCGGCTACGTGCCGCAGCTGGGGTGCCGATACGCTCGCGATCGATCCGGCGCTGCCGTTTCTGTTCGTCGACCGCATCGCCCGCGACGCGCCCGCCCTCACACTTGTCAGCGGCGCTCCGGCGATCGATGGCTGCCGGATGCACAAATCACCCGCCGAGATCGCGCTGATGCAGCAGGCCAAATCGATGACGCTGGAGATCCACCGCCGCGCCGCGCTGACCTTGCGCGAGGGCATCCGCGCTAGCGAGGTGATTCGCTTCATCGACGAGGGACACCGGAAGATCGGCGGGGCACCGAGCACCTTCTGCATGGTCCAGTTCGGCCACGGCACCGCGTTTCCGCACGGCGTACCCGGCGATCCGCAGTTGCGCGAGGGCGACATGGTGCTGATCGACACCGGCACCACGGTGCAAGGCTATCATTCGGACATCACCCGCAGCTATGTCTTCGGCACCCCCGATGACGAGCAGCGCCGCATCTGGGATCTGGAACACGCCGCCCAGGCCGCCGCCTTCGCCGCCGCCCAGCCCGGCCATGCTTGCGAGAGTGTCGATCAGGCCGCGCGCGACGTCCTCGAGGCAGGCGGCCTCGGCCCGGACTACAACCTGCCCGGCCTGCCCCACCGCACCGGGCACGGCATCGGACTTTCGATCCACGAACCCGCCTATCTCGTGCGCGGCGACAAGACCCCGCTTGGCCTTGGCATGTGTTTCTCCAACGAACCGATGATCGTCATTCCCGACCGCTTCGGCATCCGGCTGGAGGACCATTTCTACATGGCCGATGACGGCCCGCGCTGGTTCACCCAGCCGCAGGTCGCGATCGACGCGCCGTTCGGTTGAGAAATGCCTCGACTGTCTCCTATAGTTGACAGAACGCGAAATCTGTGCCAGACCACTCAGAGATGGACGTTCGCCAAACACGCCATTTCAGGGACTGGTTCGACGCACTCCGGGACATCCGCGCAAAGGCGCAGATAGCCAGGCGGATTGAACGCGCCCAGGCCGGCAATCTTGGCGATGTCACTCCTGTGGGTGATGGCGTCAACGAGATGCGGGTGCATTCCGGCCCCGGATACCGGGTCTATTTCGTCAGGCGCCGCGCTGAAATCATTATCCTGCTGTGTGGCGGCAACAAGGGATCGCAGGCCCGCGATATCGAAACCGCCAAGAAGATGGCAAAGGAAGTCGACTGATGGCTATCGAAACCACCCGTTGGGACATCGCCGACTTTCTGGTCGATGACTCGGCAATCGCTGCGTATCTTGATGCGGTTTTCGCGGATGGAGACATGGATGAAATGCGAGATGCATTGGCGCATGTCGCCCGGGCAAAGGGAATGAGCGATCTTGCGCAAGCTGCCGGAATCACCCGCGGCGGGCTCTACAAGGCGCTGGGAGAGAACGGCAATCCCTCTTTCGCCACTGTCGCCGCCCTGCTGAATGCCATGGGCGTCCGCCTCTCCGTCGCCCCCAAGGTGGCTTGAGGCCTGGCATCGCAGATCTACGATGCTCGTTCGTAGCTGGCACGAACTGATCCTGCTCGGACCCAGGGTTATCGGCCGCCCCGCCAGCCCTCAGGGCTGGGCCTCGGGTCGTTCCCGCAGCGTCATCGCCAAGGCGATCGCCAGCAGAAGCGTCGCGGCGGTGCCGGTGGCGCCTGCCGGGAAGATCCAGGCCATTCCCGTCGCCATTCCCAGCAGGTTGACCGCCATCGCGGCGAGTCCCGCCAAGATCGCCAGTATGCCTGCGGCCTTAGCTAGCCCGGTTCCGCGCAGCATCGCGGCGCCGACGAGGATCGCAGCGAGGCCGAAGAGCCATTTGCCCGCGAAATAGAGGAAGAACGCGCCGGCCACCACGGCCTCATAGGCCGGTGCCATCGCCTCGCCGGCGTCCTTGAGCGGGCCGAACATCGCAAGCCCCATGCCCACCTGCACGACATTGAGCACGCCGCTGGCAGCGATCGCCGCCCAGGCAGGCGCAAGCTTTGAGTGCTGTGCCAGCGCCGCCAGCGCCAGCACCGTGATCCCCAGAAACGCGACTGCCTCGGTCGTCCAGATCACCCTGCGGTGCATCTCGAAGCCGCTGTTCGACAGCACGACATAGGAAAGCTGGGTGACGACGAGCACGATCATGGCCAGCGGTACGGCTTGCAGATATCTGGTCATGACGTGTGATTTCCCCGAAGCTTGCATCTGCCGATGCCGCAGATGGCTGTGTTGCCGCAGGTGCGCTGGCCAGGCCCGAAAGGTTACAGCGCTCAGCGCGGTTGGCCCCGCCCCGCGTCGGTGATAGGCCCATGCGATGATCACCGATGCTTCATCCGCCGCCGCACTGGGCCGGCTCCCACGCAAACGCTGGTGTGCCCAGCTGTATCTGCAGGTGCTGGTCGCGATCGTCGCGGGCGTGACGCTCGGGCATTTCGCACCCGAAACGGGCGCCGCGATGAAGCCGCTGGGCGACGTGTTCATCAAGCTGGTCAAGATGGTGATCGCGCCGGTGATCTTCCTCACCATCGTCACCGGGATCGCCGGGATGCGCGATCTGGCGAGCGTGGGACGAGTCGCGGGCAAGGCCTTTGCCTATTTCCTGTTCTTCTCCACGCTGGCGCTGATCATCGGAATGATCGTCGCCAATGTCGTGCGCCCGGGCGACGGGCTCAACATCGATCCGGCGACGCTCGATACGGCCAAGGTCAGCGAATTTGCCGCCAAGGCCGAAGACAGCTCGATCACCGGGTTCCTCACCGCGATCGTTCCCGATACCTTCCTGTCCTCGCTCAGCGATGGCAATCTGCTGCAGGTGCTGTTCGTCTCGATCCTGTTCGGCATTGCGCTGGCGATGATCGGCGACAGGGGCGCGCGGCTGCTCGATCTGCTCGAGGATGCCTCGATCGCATTCTTCAAGCTGGTCGGCATCGTGATGAAGGCCGCCCCCGTCGGCGCCTTCGGCGCGATGGCGTTCACCATCGGCGAATACGGCATCGGCACGCTGGCCAATCTCGCCGCGCTGGTCGCGACCTTCTATCTTACCTCGCTGCTGTTCGTGCTGGTGGTGCTGGGGCTGGTCGCGCGCGCGTGCGGCTTTTCGATCCTCAAGCTGATCGGCTATCTCAGGGCGGAGCTGCTGCTGGTGCTGGGCACATCGTCATCGGAGAGCGCATTGCCCTCGCTGATCGAGAAGATGGAGCGCGCGGGCTGCCCCAAGACCGTCGTCGGCCTGGTCGTGCCCACCGGCTACAGCTTCAATCTGGATGGCACCAACATCTACATGACGCTGGCGGCCTTGTTCATCGCGCAGGCGTGCAATGTCGATCTGTCGATCGGCGAGCAACTGCTGTTGCTGGGAGTGGCGATGATCTCGTCCAAGGGCGCCGCGGGCGTGACCGGCGCAGGCTTCATCACGCTGGCGGCGACGCTGTCGATCGTTCCTTCGGTGCCGGTCGCGGGGCTGGCGCTGATCCTGGGAATCGACCGCTTCATGTCCGAATGCCGCAGCCTCACCAACTTCATCGGCAATGCTGTGGCGACCGTGGTGGTGTCGAAATGGGAAGGCAGGCTGGACAAGGCGCAGTTCGATGCCGCGTTGGCGGGACGCTTGCCGCCGGTGGAAGAGCTGCCCGAAGGCGCCATCGGCGCCTGAAGCCCAAGGATAACGCTCAGGCCTTTTCGTCGGCCAGCAGGATATTGGGGGAAAGCCCGATGCGCTGCATCTGGCGCAGCACCGGCGGCCAGATGTGCTTGAGGAAATCTTCGCGTTCCATGTCGCGCAGCTTTTCGGTGGCGCCGGGGGCGACATACATGCCCACCCCGCGCTGCACTTCGACCAGACCCTGGTCCTGGAACATCTGGTACGCCTTGGCGACGGTCAGCGGATTGGCCTGTTGCTCGGCGGCAAAGGCGCGGACCGAAGGGAGCATGTCGCCTTCGGCATAAATGCCGTCGAGGATCGACGCTGCGATGATATCGCGCAGCTTGAGATAAACGGGTTTGCTGTTGTCTGCCATCACTGCCTCACTGCCATAATACAGCGTGTCAGGTCAAGCGCATTCGCCTGCTGCCCATGTTGCGCACAAAAAGGCGGGTGAAGGACCTGCAGCAATCGCCTCAGACGCCGGTGACCGCGTCACCGACATTGATGCGTTCGCCATTGGTGATGATGACGATGTCGCCCAGTTTCACCTGATCGAACAACTTCTTGGCGAAGGCGGTGGGAACCCCGATGCAGCCGCGCGTGCCATAGCCCCATTCGACATCGCTGCCGTGCACCGCAACACCATCGTTGGTCAGCCGCAGCATATAGGGCATCGGCGCATCATAGATGTTGGACACATGGTCGGCATCCTTCTGGGTGATCGGGAAGGCGCCGAGCGGGGTGGGCTTTTCGGGCGTGCCGTAAAGAATCACCGCAACCCCGATCTCGTGCCCGTCGCGGAATACCGAAAGTGTCTGCGCTTCCAGATCGACGGTGATCAGCATCGGGCCGGTGGCGGGCGCGCGGCTTTCGTCCCAGTAATAATTGCCATGGCCCAGCGGACCGTCGATGGTCATCACGCTCTTGATCGCATAGCCGATCTGCTCGGGCGTGGTCGCCGCAGCCTCTGCCTTGGTGAGTGCGCGGGTCTCGCGGCGTTCGCCTGCATCCGTACCCGGAAGCGGCGCGACGGCGGCAGCCTTGATCGCGGCATCACCCGGAGCGCTGGTGACCACCGCGGTGACGAGCAGCGCTGCCGCTGCCAGCATGCCGACGCCTGCCAATTGCCGCGCCTTGGGCCTGAAGGTTGCCGCCATGATATCTGCTCCGTCGATCCCGCCTTGCCGCATCATCGCGGCCGTAGGACAGCATGCTAGCCCGCTCCGCGCCGAATCGCCAGCATGCGATCGGCTGCGTCCCCCTGCGGGACGGTGTCAGGGGTGCAGGTTAACGCCCCGCCAGGGCCCAGGACCTGCGCGCCATGGGCGCGCTGTGGCCCGACATAATTCTTGCCATTGCACGGGCACACGCCTATATGGCGATCCATCCCGACATGGTTGTTGAAGCTTGACGGGCTGGCGCCACTGGGGGCCGGCACCATACCGCTTTTGCCGCCATATCCACATTCAAGCCTGTGAGAGCCCGTTCTTGACCGACCTTTCTGCCGTCTCTGCCCTGATCGAGCCCGAAGCCAATGCGCTGGGATTCGATCTCGTGCGCGTGCACCTTTTCGGTGCGGGCGACGAGCGGACGCTGCAGATCATGGCCGAACGCCCCGACACCGGCCAGCTCAACATCGACGATTGCGCCAGCCTGTCGCGGCGCATCTCTGACGTGTTCGATGCGATGGAAGAAGCGGGCAAGGACCCCGTCCCCGGCTCCTACCGGCTCGAGGTCAGTTCGCCGGGCATCGATCGCCCGCTGACCCGGCTCAAGGATTTCGGCAACTGGTTGGGGCATGAAGCCCGGCTGGTGCTGCATGAACCTGCACAGGGTCGCAAGCAATTGACCGGCGATCTGCTGAGCCTGGAAGGCGATCAGATCACCGTGCAGGACAAGAAGACCGGCGCGGTCACCGTGCCGCATTCGAACGTGATCAGCGCGAAATTGATGCTGACCAACAAGCTGATCGCTGCCACCCGCCCGCTCGACACCAGCGGCGCGGATGACATCGAAGAAATCGACGACACCGCAGACCTCGAAGAACAGGAAGACTGATCATGGCCAGCGCCATTTCCGCCAACAAGGCTGAACTTCTCGCCATCGCCAATTCGGTGGCAACCGAAAAGATGATCGACAAATCCATCGTGCTCGAAGCGATGGAAGAGGCGATCCAGCGCGCTGCCCGGGCCCGTTACGGCGCCGAGAACGATATCCGTGCCAAGCTTGACGGCAACACCGGCGACCTTCGCCTGTGGCGCGTCGTCGAGGTGGTCGAGACCGTCGAGGATTATTTCAAGCAGGTCGACGTCAAGGCCGCGCAGAAGCTGCAGGCAGGGGCCGTGGTCGGCGACTTCATCGTCGATCCGCTTCCCGCCGTGGACCTGGGCCGCATCGATGCGCAGGCCGCCAAGCAGGTGATCTTCCAGAAGGTCCGCGATGCCGAGCGCGAGCGCCAGCATGAAGAGTTCAAGGACCGCGTCGGCGAGATCATCACCGGCGTCGTCAAGTCGGTCGAGTTCGGCCATGTCATCGTCAACCTGGGTCGCGCCGAAGGCGTGATCCGCCGCGAACAGCAGATCCCGCGCGAAGTCGCCCGTGTCGGCGACCGCATCCGCGCGATCATCCTCAACGTCCGCCGTGAAAACCGCGGGCCGCAGATATTCCTCAGCCGTGCGCATCCCGATTTCATGCGCAAGCTGTTCGAGCTCGAAGTGCCCGAAATCTACGACGGCATCATCCAGATCAAGGCCGCTGCGCGCGATCCGGGCAGCCGCGCCAAGATCGGCGTGATCAGCTATGACAGCTCGATCGATCCCGTCGGCGCGTGCGTCGGCATGAAGGGCAGCCGCGTTCAGGCGGTCGTGCAGGAAATGCAGGGCGAGAAGATCGACATCATTCCCTGGTCTGAAGATACCGCGACCTTCGTGGTCAACGCGCTCCAGCCCGCCACCGTCAGCCGCGTGGTGATCGACGAGGAAGAAAGCCGCATCGAGGTCGTCGTCCCCGACGATCAGCTGTCGCTTGCCATCGGTCGTCGCGGCCAGAACGTGCGTCTGGCCAGCCAGCTCACCGGCTCTGCCATCGACATCATGACCGAGGCCGAATCGAGCGAGAAGCGCCAGAAGGAATTCACTGAGCGCTCCGAGCTGTTCCAGAACGAGCTCGACGTCGACGAAACGCTCTCGCAGCTGCTGGTCGCCGAAGGCTTCAGCGAGCTGGAAGAAGTGGCGTATGTTTCGCCCGACGAGCTTTCGAGCATCGAAGGCTTTGACGACGAGCTCGCCGCCGAGCTTCAGAACCGCGCGCAGGAAGCGCTCGAGCGTCGCGAGGAAGCCTCGCGTGCCGAACGCCGCGCCCTGGGCGTGGAGGATGCGCTGGCCGAGCTTCCGCACCTCACCGAAGCGATGCTGGTGACCCTGGGCAAGGCAGGCATCAAGACGCTCGACGATCTGGCGGATCTCGCCACCGACGAGCTGATCGCCAAGAAGCGCGTCGAGCAGCGTCGCCGTGACAATTCGGCTCCGTCGAACAAGCGTCCCGAAGACAAGGGCGGCGTGCTGGCGACCTATGGCCTGAACGAAGAGCAGGGCAACGAGATCATCATGGCCGCCCGCGCGCACTGGTTCGAAGACGAAGACACAGTTGGGGAGGACGCGAATGCGGAAACCTCCCAATGACACGGTTGCTGATCTAGCAGCCGACGCGCCTACCCCCTCTGCCGACACAGCAGAAGGTCCCATTCGCCGCTGTATCCTCAGCGGCGAGCGGGACGAGCGCGCGCATCTGATCCGGCTTGCCATCAGCCCCGACGGCGTCGTGGCGCCCGATGTGCGTGCCAAGGCGCCCGGACGCGGCGCGTGGATCGGGGTGAATCGCGCAGGCCTTGAAGAGGCGATCGCCAAGGGCAAGCTCAAGGGCGCGCTCGCCCGTGCGTTCAAGACCGGCCCGATCACCATCCCGGAAGACCTGCCGCAAGCCATCGAGGAAGCGCTGACCCGCGCCCTGCTCGACCGGCTGGGGCTCGAGGCGCGATCAGGCACGCTGCTCACCGGTTCCGACCGGATTGCCGAGACCGCGCGGCGCGGAAAAGTCACCATGTTGCTGCACGCCAGCGATGCCGCCGCCGATGGCAATGGCAAGCTCGACCAGGCCTGGCGCGTGGGCAGCGAGACCGAGGGCAGCGGCGATCGGGGCATTGTATTGCCTGTAGACCGCACCCGCCTGTCTGTGGCATTGGGGCGCGACAACGCGGTTCATGTTGCGCTGACCGATCATCGCGCCGCCGCGCGCATTGACCAGTTTCTTGGCCGATTGCTGCATTTCAAAGGGGAGGGGGCTGAACCTGCCCCCGACATGACGATCTAGCGCGCATTGGCGTGCGTGGATCGCCCCACGCGAACCGGCGATGCTGAACCCATCGCCCGACGTGACGTATTTATTGAGGATTGAGTCTGTTCGATGAGTGAAGATACCGAAAACAAGCCGACACTGGGTCGCAAGCCTCTGGGGCTGAAGCGTTCTGTCGAGGCCGGCGAAGTCAAGCAGACGTTCAGCCATGGCCGCACCAACAAGGTCGTGGTCGAAGTCAAGCGCCGCAAGCTTGTCGGCAAGCCCGGCGAAGCCCCCGTTGCAGCGCCAGTGGCAGCACCCGCCCCCGCCCCTGCGCCCACCCCGGCGCCGGTGGCAGCCCCGCCCCCGCCGCCGCGCCCGACCCAGTCGTCGATGCTGAGCCGCCGCGAGATCCAGGAAAAGCTGCTGCGCGAAGCAGAAGAAGCACGCCTGGCATCGCTGGAAGAAGCACGCCGCCGCGAGACCGAGGAAAAGCAGCGCGCTGCCGAGGAAGCGCGTCGCCGCACCGAGGAGGCCAGGAAGGCCGAAAGCGAGCCTGCTGCTGCGCCCGCGCCTGCAGAGGCCGCCCCTGCCCCCGCCCCGACCAGCGAAGCGGCGCAAGCCGCGCCGGTCGAAGCCAAGGCAGAGCCCGCTGCTGCCGAATCCCCCGCGACCGAAGACGCCAAGCCCGCAGCGGCCCCGCCGCCGCGTCGCTTCACCCCGGTGGCATCGCCGCCGCGGCCCGAGATCAAGCCCAAAAAGACCACCGGTGCCAAGGTTGTCGACAACCGCCGCCAGTCGGGCAAGCTCACCGTCAGCAAGGCGCTGAACGAAGGTGACGGCGGTGCGCGTGCGCGCAGCCTCGCCGCGCTCAAGCGCGCCCGCGACAAGGAACGCCGCCTGCACATGTCGGGTCAGAGCCGCGATGCTCAGCCCAAGCAGGTCCGCGACGTAGTCGTGCCTGAAGTGATCACCATCCAGGAACTGGCCAACCGCATGGCCGAAAAGGGTTCCGATCTGGTCAAGTCGCTGTTCAAGCTCGGCATGATGGTCACCATCAACGAGGCGATCGATCAGGATACCGCCGAACTGCTGGTCGAGGAATTCGGCCACAAGATCACCCGCGTGTCCGATTCCGATGTCGAAATCGACCACGACGCCGATGTCGATGCCGATGAAACCATGTCGCCGCGTGCGCCTGTGGTCACCATCATGGGCCATGTCGACCACGGCAAGACCAGCCTGCTCGATGCCCTGCGCGGCACCGATGTGGTCGCTGGCGAAGCGGGCGGCATCACCCAGCACATCGGCGCCTATCAGGTGCAGGTGCCCTCGGGCGACAAGATCACCTTCCTCGACACCCCGGGCCACTCGGCCTTCACCGAGATGCGTGCGCGCGGTGCCAACGTCACCGACATCGTCATCCTGGTGGTGGCGGCCGACGATGGCCTGATGCCGCAGACGATCGAGGCGATCAACCACACGAAGGCCGCTGGCGTGCCGATGATCGTGGCGATCAACAAGGTCGACAAGGAAGGCGCCAATCCGCAGAAGATCCGCGAGCGCCTGCTCGAGCACGAGGTCATCGTGGAAGCGATGTCGGGTGAAGTGCAGGACGTGGAAGTCTCCGCGCTCAAGAAGATCAACCTGGAAGGCCTGGTCGACAAGATCCTGCTGCAGGCCGAACTGCTGGAGCTGAAGGCCAACCCCGATCGCGCCGCCGAAGCCGTGGTTATCGAGGCCAAGCTGGACAAGGGCCGCGGCCCGGTTGCCACCGTTCTGGTGCAGCGCGGCACGCTCAAGCGCGGCGATATCTTCGTCGTGGGCGAGCAGTCGGGCAAGGTCCGTGCGCTGATCAACGACAAGGGCAAGCAGGTTCCTTCTGCAGGGCCTTCCGAGCCCGTCGAGGTCCTCGGCCTGACCGGCGTGCCGTCTGCGGGCGACAAGCTGACCGTGGTCGAAAACGAGCAGCGGGCGCGTGAAGTCGCCGATTATCGCCGCCAGAAGGCGCTCGAAAAGCGCACGACGATGGCACCGACCAACATCGACACGATGTTCTCGTCGCTCGCCGCCAACCGCGCCAAGGAGTATCCGGTGCTGGTCAAGGGCGATGTGCAGGGTTCGGTCGAAGCGATCGTTACCGCGCTCAACAAGATCTCGACCGATGACATCAAGGCCCGCGTGCTGCACGCTGGCGTGGGTGCCATCACCGAGTCCGACGTGACCCTGGCCAAGGCCTCGAACGCGCCGATCATCGGCTTCAATGTCCGCGCCAACGCGCAGGCACGGGCACTGGCGACGCGTGATGGCGTGCGGTTCAAGTATTTCGACATCATCTATGATCTGCTCGACGATATCCGCGGCGAGATGGCAGGGGTCCTCGGCCCCGAGCGCATCGAAACCGTGGTCGGCCGCGCAGAGATCAAGGAGATCTTCCCGGCGGGCAAGAAGGACAAGGCGGCGGGTCTGCTCGTCACCGACGGCTTCATCCGCAAGGGCCTGCACGCGCGCATCACCCGCGACGATGTCATCGTCTCCAAGACGGTCATCTCCTCGCTGCGCCGTTTCAAGGACGATGTCGCCGAGGTCCGCACGGGCCTGGAATGCGGCGTCGTGCTGCAGGATACGAACGACATCAAGCCGGGCGATATCCTCGAAACGTTCGACGTCGAAATGCGCGACCGGACCTTGTAATTCGTGACCCCCGCCGCCTTTTCGAAAGGCGGCGGGGCGTCGTGAAAGGACATTATGGCCAAGCATAACGATACCGGCCCCGAAGGGCGCTCCGTCCGCGTGCTGCGCGTGGGCGAACAGGTGCGTCACGTTCTGTCGGAACTGCTCGCGCGCGGCGAGGTGCACGACAAGGTGCTGACCGCGACCACCATCTCGATCACCGAGGTCCGCATGTCGCCCGACCTGCGTCACGCGACCGTCTTCGTCAAACCCCTGCTGGGCAAGGACGAGGAAGTGGTGCTCAAGGCGCTGCGCACCAACACCGCCTTCTTCCAGAAGGAGGTCGCCTCGCGCATCCGCACCAAATATGCGGCAAAACTCAAGTTCCTCGCCGATGACAGCTTCGACACCGGCAGCCATATCGACAAGCTGCTCAGCGCGCCCAAGGTGGCGCAGGATCTGGGCAAGGACGATGCCCAAGATTGACGTCTTACCGGGTAAGACGTATTATTCCGGCATGAACGACGTTACCCGCCTATCCGCCAAAGGGCAGATCGTTATCCCGAAGGACGTTCGGGATCGCTTGGGTTGGGTGCAGGGTCATAACCTGGAAATCGTCCAGATGGGCGACAGCGTGATGCTTCGGCCTGTTGCATCCACCCGGAGGCTGACAGTGGAGGAAGCGACACAAGAATTGCGTCAGATATATCAGCATAAGGGCCCGCCAATCCCGATCGAGAAACTGAGTTGGTCTCCGGATGTCGAAGATCCCGACATGGACCTAGCTGGAACGCGCTGACGCTGTGCGTGCCGTTGATACGAACATTCTGGCGCGCTGGCTTCTCGGCGACGATCCGGTCCAATCCCTACTCGCGATGCAGATTATGGGCGAGCCGGCCTATGTCTCGCTAACAGTGCTGACAGAACTGGGCTGGGTATTGGAGAGATCATTGGGCGTTCCCCGGCCCATAGTTGGCCGGATGCTCGAGAAGGTCCTCAATCTGGAACAGGTACAGGTCGAAAAGCGATCTTCTGTGCTCTGGGCGATCGAGCGCTATCGTCAAGGTGCAGATTGGGCGGACATGATGCATGTCGCAGCCGCGTCGGGGGCCGCTCCGGTTTTCGCAACCTTCGACAGACGTATTGCTCGCGATGCCGGTGATGATAGCCCTGTCTCTGTCGAGACACTTGAAAAAGCACCCTGATGGCCAAGCTCTATTTCTACTACGCCTCGATGAATGCGGGCAAATCCTCCACGCTGTTGCAGGCGGCGTTCAATTATGCCGAGCGGGGGATGCGGGCGATGCTGTGGACCGCGGCGCATGACGACCGGTTCGCCACCGGGCAGATCACCTCGCGCATCGGACTTCACGCGCCTGCGCATCTGTTCGAGGCCGAGACTGACATCTTCGCTGCGGTCGCGCTAGACCTCGCCTCTGCGCCGCTCGATTGCGTGCTGGTCGACGAGGCGCAGTTCCTCACCAAGGCGCAAGTGTTCCAGTGCGCGCGGATCTGCGACGAGCTCAAGATTCCCGTGCTGTGCTACGGCCTGCGCACCGATTTCCAGGCCGAACTTTTCCCCGGCAGCGCGCAATTGCTCGCCATCGCCGATCATCTGGTCGAGCTCAAGGCCGTGTGCGAATGCGGGGCGAAGGCAACGATGAACCTGCGCGTCGATGAGACCGGCCAGGCGGTGAAGACCGGCGCGCAGACCGAGATCGGCGGCAACGACCGCTATATCGCGCTGTGCCGCAAGCACTTCATGGCGAAAATGGCATGAGCGACCTGGAGACTGTTCTGGTCGAGGACGATGTCCGCCTGGAGCCGCTGGCCGCGCACCACATCGAGCCGCTGCGCGCGGCGTGTGCGCGCGATGCCGATATCTGGGAGATCTATCCGGTCTCGATGCTGGGCGAACATTTCGATCGCGCGATGGATGACTTCCACGCCACCACCAACTGGGTGCGCTTTGCGGTGCTGCATCGAGGCGTTCTGGTCGGGATGTCCTGCTATATCGCGCCCGACGAGAGCAACCATGTTGTCGAGATCGGCGGCACCTATATCGAGCCTGCTGCACGCGGCAGCGCCGGGGTCAATTCCGCGATCAAACGGCTGATGATCGACCACGCCTTTGCCTGCGGCTTCACCCGGATCGAATTTCGAGTCGATGCCCGCAACCTGCGCAGCCAAGCGGCGGTGCGCAAGCTGGGTGCCGTTCATGAGGGCACGCTCCGCCGCAACCGCATCACCTGGACCGGCTATGTGCGCGATACCTGCATGTTCGGCCTGTTGAAGACGGAATGGTCCGGCGGTCGCACGTGAGCGTTTGGTGAAGCTGTCCAACGCTGCTAACGGCCTCGACGATGCATGGATGGATCATTCTCGACAAACCTTATGGCATGGGCTCGACCGACGCGGTGACCGCGGTCAAGCGCGCGTTTCGCGCCGGGGGGCATGGCAAGGTCAAGGTCGGCCATGGCGGCACGCTCGACCCGCTGGCAACCGGCGTGCTTCCGATCGCGCTCGGCGAGGCGACCAAGCTCACCGGCCAGATGCTCAACGGCGACAAGACCTATGATTTCACGATAGCCTTCGGCGTGCAGACCGACACGCTCGATGTCGAGGGTGTTGCCGTGGCGCACAGCGATGCGCGGCCTACGCTAAAAGAAATCGAAGCGGTGCTGCCGCGCTTTACCGGGCCGATCGAGCAGGTGCCGCCGGCGTTTTCGGCGCTCAAGGTCGACGGCAAGCGCGCGTACGATCTGGCGCGGGCGGGCGAGGAGGTCGAACTGGCGAGCCGGGCGGTGACGGTGCATCGGCTGACAATAAATTCCTCCCCGGCACGGGGAAGGGGACCGCGAAGCGGTGGAGGGGAAGCGGGTGCATCCGATTCCAGCAAAGCTACAATACCGCTCCCCCTCCCCCATCCTGCGGATGGTCCCCCTCCCCGTTCCGGGGAGGAGTTGGAAGATGTCACCCTCACCGCTTCTGTCTCCAAGGGAACCTATATTCGCAGCCTCGCCCGCGACATCGCGCAGGCGCTGGGAACGGTCGGACACGTCACGATGCTGCGCCGCACGCAGGCGGGGCCGTTCACCCTGGCGGGGGCGATTTCACTGGACATTCTCGACCAAATCCGTCATAGCGCGGCCGCAGAAGACATAATCTTGCCATTCGAGGCAGGGCTGGACGACATCCCGGCTCTAGACCTCACACCCGATCAGGCAAGGCGGCTCCATATGGGGCAGGTCGTGACCGGGATAGCCGCACACGATGGGCGATATTGGGCGCGGGGGAGTGATGGCACTCCACTCGCTCTCGTTTCGCTTTCGGACCATGAGGTCCGGGTGGTGCGCGGCTTCAACCTTGGATAGATGTTCGAAGGACGAAGAAACATGACGATCAGTGCAGAACGCAAAGAAGAAGTTATCAAGGAACATGCCCGCGAAGCCGGTGATACCGGTTCGCCCGAGGTCCAGGTCGCGATCCTGACCGAGCGCATCAACAACCTGACCGACCACTTCAAGGCGCACCACAAGGACAACCACTCGCGTCGCGGCCTGCTGATGATGGTGAACAAGCGGCGCTCGCTGCTCGACTATCTGAAGAAGAAGGACGCCACCCGCTACAGCGACCTGATCGCCAAGCTGGGTCTTCGCAAGTAAGAATTCTCGGACGGCCCCCCAGCGGGGCCGTTCGTTTATCCACGCCCCTGAACATACCGGGCGCGGCACTCAACGGACCTTTTCCGCAATGAGGCGGACAAAGGCCAGCCGGGGCAGCAGAACAGCCCCGAACCGCGCCAGGCCGGTCAGCCTGGCACCAGAAGAGGCCCCGGTCCGCAATAGGGCGCATCGGGTTCGATAAGGAAAATCCATGTTTGACGTAAAGACTGTAGAAATCGAGTTGGGCGGTAAGACCCTCAAGCTCGAAACGGGCCGCATTGCCCGTCAGGCGGACGGCGCTGTGCTGGCCACCTATGGCGAAACCGTGGTGCTGTGCGCCGTGACCGCCGCAAAGTCCGTGAAGGAAGGCCAGGATTTCTTCCCGCTGACCGTTCACTACCAGGAAAAATTCTCCGCAGCAGGCCGCATCCCCGGCGGCTTCTTCAAGCGTGAGCGCGGCGCGACCGAAAAGGAAACGCTGACCAGCCGCCTTATCGACCGTCCCGTACGTCCGCTGTTCCCCGAAGGTTTCTACAACGAAATCAACGTGATCGCACAGGTTCTGTCGTTCGACGGCGAATCCGAGCCCGATATGGTGGCGATGATCGCAGCTTCCGCTGCGCTGACGCTCTCGGGCGTTCCGTTCATGGGCCCGATCGGCGCGTGCCGCGTCGGTTACCAGGACGGCGAATACCAGCTCAACCCGTCGATGGATCAGGTCAAGGAAGGCGAGCTCGATCTCGTCGTCGCCGCGACCCAGGACGCCGTGATGATGGTCGAATCGGAAGCCAAGGAGCTTTCCGAGGAAATCATGCTCGGCGCTGTCGAGTTCGCGCATGATGCCTGCCGCCAGGTTGTCGGCGCGATCATCAAGCTGGCCGAACAGGCTGCCAAGGATCCCTGGGAAATGGCTGCACAGGCTGATCTCTCGGCTGCCAAGCAGAAGCTGCGCGACCTGATCGGTTCGGACATTGCCGCAGCGTACAAGCTGACCGACAAGTCGGCCCGCTCGAACGCGCTGAATGAGGCTCGCGCCAAGGCCAAGGCAGCATTTGCCGACGCCACCCCGCAGGACCAGATGGCCGCCAACAAGCTGATGAAGAAGCTGGAAGCGGAAATCGTTCGCGGTGCCATCCTCAAAGACGGCAGCCGCATCGATGGCCGCACCACAACGCAGATCCGTCCGATCGAAGCGATGGTCGGCTTCTTGCCCCGCACCCATGGTTCGGCGCTGTTCACACGTGGTGAAACGCAGTCGATCTGCACCACCACCTTGGGCACCAAGGACAGCGAGCAGATGATCGACGGCCTGACCGGGCTTTCGTATGAAAACTTCATGCTGCACTACAACTTCCCGCCCTATTCGGTCGGTGAAGTCGGTCGCTTCGGAGCGCCGGGCCGTCGTGAAGTGGGCCATGGCAAGCTGGCATGGCGTGCGCTGCACCCCGTGCTGCCGACCAAGGACGAGTTCCCCTACACGATCCGCGTCCTGTCCGACATCACCGAATCCAACGGCTCTTCGTCGATGGCAACGGTGTGCGGCGGTTCGCTCTCGATGATGGACGCGGGCGTTCCGCTCAAGCGTCCGGTGTCGGGCATCGCGATGGGCCTGATCCTCGAAGGCAGCGAATTTGCGGTTCTGTCGGACATCCTAGGTGATGAAGATCACCTCGGCGACATGGACTTCAAGGTGGCTGGCACGTCCGAAGGCATCACCACGATGCAGATGGACATCAAGATCGCCGGCATCACCCGCGAGATCATGGCGCAGGCGCTGGCGCAGGCCAAGGAAGGCCGCGCGCACATCCTGGGCGAAATGGCCAAGGCGCTGGGCGAAGTCCGCACCGAGCTTTCGGCGCATGCTCCGCGCATCGAGACGCTGCAGATCGACAAGTCGAAGATCCGTGAAGTCATCGGCACCGGCGGCAAGGTGATCCGCGAGATCGTTGCTGAAACCGGCGCCAAGGTCGACATCGACGACGAGGGCCTGATCAAGATCAGCTCGTCCGACGTCAACCAGATCGAAGCCGCGCGCAAGTGGATCCTGGGCATTGTGGAAGAAGCCGAAGTCGGCAAGGTCTACAACGGCAAGGTCGTGAACATGGTCGATTTCGGCGCGTTCGTGAACTTCATGGGCGGCAAGGACGGCCTGGTCCACGTGTCTGAAATTCGCAACGAGCGGGTCGAGAAGGTGACCGACGTCCTGACCGAAGGCCAGGAAGTGAAGGTCAAGGTTCTCGAGATCGATCCGCGCGGCAAGGTTCGCCTGTCGATGCGCGTCGTCGATCAGGAAACCGGCGAAGAGCTGGAAGACACCCGCCCTGCCCGCGAACCGCGCGAGCGTGGTGAGCGCGGCGACCGTGGTGATCGCGGCGACCGTCGCCCCCGCCGTGACGGCGATGGCGGACGTGGCCGTGAAGGTGGCCGTGGTGGCGAGCGTTCGGGCGGCGGTGACCGTGGCGGCGAACGTTCCGGCGGTGGCCGTGGTCGCGGCCGTGCAGAAGGCGGCGCAACCGGCGGAGACGCTGGCCTGCCCGACTTCATCACCGGCGACAACTGAGCTTAAGGCAGTTTGCTGCTAGTATCGCGGGCTTGCCCGCGATGCGAAAAACCCGGTCGGAGGCGTCATGCTTCCGGCCGGTTTTTTATTGGGTGCGGCGGTAAGCCTCAGAGGGTCGGGCTACGGACGCTCCCCTCCCTTCAAGGGAGGGGCTGGGGGTGGGTAGGCGTCCAGATGAAACATCCGTAACATCCGGCTTCATGGCCCAACGCGTCCCGCCAGCTATGACTCGCAACGCTCGCGAACTGCGCAACAATGCGACACTGCCCGAGCACAAGCTTTGGCAGCAGTTGTCAGACTATCGCCCGAAGTTCACAAGGCAGTTGGTCATAGGGCCCTATATCGCAGACCTCGCCAACAGACGCGCCAAGCTGATTGTTGAAATTGATGGCGAGCAGCATCTCGACGATCCGAACGATGACGTACGAACAAGTTATCTTAACGCGAATGGCTGGACGGTGATCCGCTTCTGGAATCACGAGGTTCTGGAAAGCCCTGAGTCGGTCGCAGAGCAAGTGCTAGCGCGGACCGCCGAGTGCCTCGGCGGGACCCACCCCCAACCCCTCCCTTCCAGGGAGGGGCGCACAAGAGTGCCACGATCGCGCACAGTAAAGTGATGGCCCCAAACAAATCAGGGCGGGATCACGCCTCAACAGCATGATCCCACCCCGTTCGTGTCATCCTTGCCCGAAGGCAAATCCATCCGATCAATACACCCGCTTCTTGGGCTTGATGTATTCGATCTCGTCGCTCAGCGTGTATTCGTGCACCGGGCGGAAATCCAGGGTGACCTTGCCGCCCTTGCCGCCCCAGCCTTCGAACCAGCTGACGGTGTGCTTCATGAAGTTGGCATCGTCGCGCTCGGGATAATCCTCGTGCATGTGCGCGCCGCGGCTTTCCTTGCGGCTGTGCGCGCTTTCGATGGTGCACACGGCCTGGCTGAGCAGGTTGTCGAGCTCGAGCGTCTCGATCAGGTCGGTGTTCCAGATCAGCGATCGGTCGGAGACGTGGACATCTTCCATCCGCTTGTTGACATTCTGCATCAGCGCGGTGCCTTCGGACAGAAGCTGCGTGTCGCGGAACACCGCGGCATGCTTCTGCATCGTCTTCTGCATCTCCATACGGATCTGCGCGGTCGGCGATCCGCCCTTGGCGTTGCGGAAGTGGTCGAGCCGTGCGAGCGACATATCCGCCGAGTCCTTCGGCAGCGCCTTGTGCGAGCTGCCCGGCTTGATGGTATCGCGCAGGTGGTGACCGGTCGCACGGCCGAACACGACCAGATCGATCAGCGAGTTGGAGCCCAGACGGTTGGCACCATGCACCGACACGCAGGCAGCTTCGCCCACGGCATAGAGGCCCGGAACCACGGTATCGGGGTCGCCATCCTTGATGGTGACGACCTGGCCGTGATAATTGCAGGGAATTCCGCCCATATTGTAGTGGACAGTCGGCACCACCGGCAGAGGCTGGCGGGTCAGGTCGACATTGGCGAAGATCTTGCCGGTCTCGGTGATGCCCGGCAGGCGCTCGGCCAGCACCTTCTCGTCGATGTGATCGAGGTGCAGGTAGATATGGTCGTTTTCCTTGCCGACGCCGCGGCCTTCGCGGATTTCGGCGGCCATCGAGCGGCTGACGACGTCACGGCTGGCCAGGTCCTTGGCCGACGGAGCATAGCGCTCCATGAAGCGCTCGCCCTCGGAGTTGGTGAGATACCCGCCCTCGCCGCGTGCGCCTTCGGTGATCAGCACGCCTGCGCCGTAGATACCGGTCGGGTGGAACTGGACGAACTCCATGTCCTGCAGCGGAAGCCCTGCGCGCAGCACCATCGCGCCGCCGTCACCGGTGCAGGTGTGCGCCGAGGTCGCGGAGAAATAGCAGCGGCCCGAGCCACCCGTTGCCAGCACCACGGCATGGCTGCGGAAGCGGTGGATCGATCCATCCTCCATGCACAAAGCGATCACGCCCCGGCACGCGCCATCTTCCATGATCAGGTCGATGGCGAAATATTCGATGAAGAAATCCGAATCGTACTTCAACGACTGCTGGTACAACGCGTGCAGCATGGCATGGCCGGTACGGTCGGCCGCGGCGCAGGTGCGCTGCACCGGCGGGCCTTCGCCCATGTTCTGCATGTGGCCGCCGAACGGACGCTGGTAGATGGTGCCATTGTCGTTGCGGCTGAACGGCACGCCTGCATGCTCCAGCTCGTACACGGCGGCAGGCGCTTCACGCACCATGTATTCGATCGCGTCCTGGTCGCCCAGCCAGTCCGATCCCTTGACGGTATCGTACATGTGCCACGACCAGTGATCGGGCGAGTTGTTGCCCAGGCTTGCAGCGATGCCGCCCTGCGCCGCCACGGTGTGGCTGCGGGTGGGGAACACCTTGGTGATGCACGCGGTCTTCAGGCCCGCTTCGGCGCTGCCCATTGTGGCGCGCAGGCCCGATCCGCCTGCGCCGACGACAACCGTGTCGTAAACATGGTCGATGATCTTGTAGGCTTCAGACATCAGCTTGCGGCTCCGGCAAAGGCAATGCGTGCGACGGAAAAGATGCCGAGGGCAGCCCCGGCGATGGCATAGAAATTAAGCAGCAGGATCACGCCGAACTTGGTGCCGTGATCATGCACATAATCCTCGACGATCACCTGCAGGCCAAGCCGCAGGTGATAGAACACGGTGATCAGCAGCAGGATCATCGCGGTGGCGGCCAAAGGCGAGGACAACCAGGCGGTGACCGTGGCGTGATCGAGCGCGGGCAGGCTGACCAAAGACGCAATGAACCAGATCATCAGGATCAGGTTGCTGACCGCGGTGACGCGCGCCATGACCCAGTGGTGGGTCCCGGTTTTGGCGGATCCCAGCCCGCGTACTTTGCCAATTCTGGTGCCACTACCCATGGTCGCCTCCTCGCGCGGACATCAATGGTCCTGCGCAGCGTAAAAATTCAAAAAAGACTCAGACGAAAAAGATGATCGCCCACAAGATCGCGGTCAGCGCGATCGCCAGCACCGGCAGCAGGGCCGACCAGCGGTTGTTGCCGTCGACCTCGTACCCCGCGCCGATATCCAGCACGAAATGCCGCAGACCCGAGCACATGTGCTGGAAGAAGGCCCAGCTCAGCCCGATCATCAGCAGATAGCCGATCGGGCTGGTGGCCCAGCCGACATACCATGCATAGCCCTCTGGTCCGCTGGCAAGCGCCATCAGCCAGCCGACCAGCAGAACGCCGCCGATCACTGCCATGCCATCGCCGGTTGCGCGATGCAGGATGGAAACCAGCATGGCCGGTCCCCAGCGCCAGATTGACAGGTGCGGCGAGAGCGGCCTGCCCGATGGTTTGCCCATGGTATCCCCCGTAAAATCGATCATAATAACGACTGAAATGCGTCCCGCGCCTGTTTAACCGATTGCCCACATGATGCAATTGCTGATTGTGGCGGCGCAGTTTCGGCAGGCGCACGCGAGGTGCTCCATCCGCCGCGCTTCGCGGAGCATCCTAACCCCGCATTAACCATGTCGGCTTAATGTCACTGGCATATCACCGCTTATGTGAGGACGGCATGGCAGAGTTCAACCGCGATTCCGGCAGCCCGACCGATGCCCGGTCGCTGTACGCATTGGTCATGCACGACCTGTCGATCAGCGACCGCCTGACCGCGTTCGATCCCGAAGGCAAGCTGCCCGGGCTTGCCCGCCAGGCGCGCGAGCATATGGAAGGCGACGAAGACCTGATCGCCAACGCGTTCTGGGACTATTATGTCGCCGCCAGCAACATCGCGTCGCGGGTTCGCGATCTGGACAAGGTGCGCGAATCCACCGTGCGTTCGGTGCGAGAATACACGCTTGAGAAATTCGTGCGGTTCGATCAACAGGGCTGGGTCGAGCAGGCATTTGCCAACACGCTCAACGCCCGCGCCATGGGCATTCCGCTTTGGCAGGTCCTCGCCGCGCAGACGCAGACCTATGATTTTGCCCTCAAGCGCATGCATACCAAGCTGAGCGATCAGCCGCTGCTGTATTTCAGCCTGGCAGGGGCGATGGCCAAGATGATGATGATCGAGGCCGAAATCATGTCGTTCGCGGTCAATGCGGTCAGCAGCCTCGAGGCGCAGCACACGCGCATGCAGCAGACCTCCAGTTTCAAGCAGACGGTTGATGGCGAGCTGCAGCAGGCGTCGCATCTGGGAACCGGGCTGCAGGGCCAGGTGGTTGCCGCATCCGAAGCCGCGCGCCAGATGCTGGGCCGCTCGTCCGAGGTCGCCGCCGCCGCCGAACAGTCCGCCATCGCCATGCGCGAGGCGGCACAGACCGCCGCCGGCCTGATCCGCGCGATCGAGGATGCCCGCTGCGAAGTGGAGGTCGCCGCCGACGTCGCCGAACGCGCCTCGCGCGAAGCGGGGCATGCGGTCGCCAGCACTCAGACGCTGTCGACCCACGCCGAGTCGATCGAATCGATCCTCAGCCTGATCCGCGATATCGCAGGGCAGACCAACCTGCTCGCGCTCAACGCCACGATCGAGGCTGCGCGCGCAGGCGATGCCGGACGCGGCTTTGCGGTGGTGGCACAGGAGGTCAAAAGCCTCGCCAACCAGACCGCGCGCGCCACTGACGATATTGCGCACAAGATCACCGCAATCCAGCAGGCGACGCGCGACACCGTCGCCTCCAACGATTCGGTCCGCGCCACGGTCAGCGAGGTGCAGACCTCGGCCGACCGGATTCGCCAGGCGATGGAAATCCAGGCCCAGACCGTGACGATCATCACCGCCGCTGTCGACGAGACCGCGCTCGCCGCCGATTCGATGTCGAACACCATCGGCACCATCCGCATGGATACCGAGGGGCTTGCCAGCGAGATGGACAAGGTGGGCGCGGGCTTCAGCCATCTGCAGTCGCAGCTGACCCAGCTCAAGCAGCGCTCCAACAGCTTTGCCGACGAAATCGGGCTCGCCAAGATCGCCTGACCGACCGATCGATTTTGCCGCCTACCCAGATGGACCGCACCGCGCGCGCGGGCTATGCTGGGGCGCATGATCCATGTCGAACAGAACATCCTCGTCACCGGCTCCAGCCGCGGCATAGGCCGCGCGATCGCCGACACCCTGCATGAAGCCGGGCACCGGGTGGTCGGCCATGCCAGCCGCCCGTTTCCCGACGACAGCCCCGATGCCCCGGCCTGGGATCTGGTCGATGCCGATTTCGGTGATTTTCGCGGTCCCGGCAGCCTGTGGGCCGAAGCGCTCGACCTGCTCGACGGGCGGATCGACGTCCTGATCAACAACGCCGGCATCTTCGCTGCGAACCCGATCGATTCAGGCGATGCCGAATGGCTTGCCGCCTGGGATGAGACGATGACGATCAACCTCACCGCCAGCGCGCAATTGTGCCGTCTTGCGGTGCTGCATTTCCAGGCGGGCAGGAAGGAAGGGCGCATCGTCAACATCGCCAGCCGCGCCGCCTATCGCGGCGACAGCCCGGCGCACTGGCATTATGCGGCCTCCAAGGGCGGCATGGTCGCGATGACGAAGTCGATCGCGCGCGCCTATGCGTCGCAAGGCATCTATGCCTTTGCGATCTGCCCCGGCTTCACCATGACTGGGATGGCTGAGGATTATCTTTCCAGCCGGGGCGGCGACAAATTGCTAGCCGACATCCCGCTGGGCCGCGTCGCCATGCCCGACGAGGTCGCCACCATGGCCGCCTTCTGCGCCCTCGACGCCCCGCCGTCGATGACCGGCGCAGTGCTCGACGTCAACGGCGCAAGCTTTGTACGGTAGCGAGGCGACCGTTGGCGCGAGGCCTTCGACAGGCTCAGGCTGAGCGGGCTTGGGCTTGGCGATGCTGCTTTTTTCTTGGCACCAACCTCCGCTCAGCCTGAGCCTGTCGAAGGCCTCGCGAACACGCTGGCGGCAATAGCCTGGCCCACGCACCAAACTGGCCGGGAATAGCGACATTGGCATTTACAGGTCTGCCGCACTAAGGAAGCAAAGAGCGGCCGAAGCACGGCCAAGAGGAACCAACATTGGACAACTGGAAAGTCACAATCCCCTGCACGCTGGCCGAGGCGCAGGCGGTTACCGAAGCCGAGGATATCGACGAGGCCGCGTTCGGCAGTCCCAGCCTGGTGGCGAGCGAGGTCGATGCCTATGCCGACCCCCAGATGCCCGGAAGCTGGGCGATCCATGGCTATTTCACGCAGAAGCCCGACGCCCGCTGGATCCGCCGCCTGCGCGATCTGGTGCCCAGCGCCGATGGCCTGCGGCTGAAGCCCGAGCGGCTGCCCGAGGACGACTGGGTGACGATGAGCCAGTCCGGGCTCGAACCGATCCGCGCCGGCCGCTTCTGCGTCCACACGCCGGAGATGCCTGCGTCGACCGAAGCCGGCATCACCAATTTCTGCATTCCGGCGAGCCTGGCGTTCGGCACCGGACACCACAACACCACGCGCGGCTGCCTGATGATGCTCGATGCGATGAAGCGCCGCGGCCATGTCGTGCGCAGCCATATCGATATCGGCACGGGCACGGGCCTACTCGCTTTTGCCGCGATGCACCTGTGGCCGCGCAGCTTTGCCACCGCGAGCGACATCGATCCTGTCTGCGGCCCGGCGGTCGTCGACAATGCCGAGGCCAACGGCGTTGCGCTGGGCCAGCGCCCCGGCGCGCTGGCGATGTTCATCGCCGAGGGGCTGGACGATGCCGATCTGCAGCGCCGCGCGCCCTATGACCTCGTCATCGCCAACATCCTGGCCGGGCCGCTGATCGAACTGGCGGGCGATATCGCTGCGGTCACTGCACCGCAGGGACAGGCGGTGCTCTCCGGCCTGCTGGGCACGCAGGCGGACGCGGTGTCGCGCGCCTATCGGATGGTCGGCTTTCGCCTTGCCGAGCGGCTGGACCTCGGCGACTGGACCGTGCTGCGCTTGCGCAAGCGGGGCGGACGATGGACGGGCAAGGCGTAATCTCGCACCCGAGATGTTTCCCCGTCACCCCCGCGCACGCGGGGGCCCCGCTTCTGACACGGCTGGCGCTTAAAAAGCGGGATTCCCGCGTTCGCGGGATTGACGGGCCAAGCGCAACCGTTCGTCGGAAAACGGCAACGTGAAGCGCCGAGCCCGCTCCATCCTCGGCTGGCTGTTGCTGATCGCGGGGCTTGCCTTTCTGGCGGGGGAAGCCGGCGGGCTGATCGGCACCAACCGCGACTGGCGCGAACCCGATGACGGCATCACCATCTATGTCGAGACCAACGGCTTCCACACCGGGTTCATCCTGCCCGCCCAGGCCGAAGGCATCGACTGGCACGCGCTGTTCCCGCCGACCGATCTACGCGACATGCGCTATCACGCCACCGGCGCCACCGATCATGTCGCGATCAGCTGGGGCGAACGCGATTTCTATCTCGCCACCCCGCGCTGGCAGGACCTGGACCCTGCCACCATGGCGCGCGCCGCGATCGGCAGCGACGCGACGCTGGTCCACATCTACCACATGACCCGCCCGCTCGAAGGGCGCTACGCCAGGCGGCTGGTGATCAGCCACGCGGCTTACCGCACGCTCGCCGCGCGGCTGATGCAGGATATCGCGCTGCCCGAGACAGGACCGCTCGAGCCGATCCCCGGCTATGGCGGCGACGATGTGTTCTATCAGGCGCGAGGCCGCTATTCGCTGGTCAACAGCTGCAACGTGTGGACCGGTGACCATCTGCGCGCCATCGGCGTGCGCGTCGGCGCATGGACCCCGGCCGAGCACCATGTCATGCGCTGGTTCCCGCAAGCCGCGCCTCGAGATACAGCCGCTCGGCGCGCGGCGGATTGAGCGCAAGCGCGGCACGATAGCTCGCCTGTGCGGCGCCAATATCGCCGGTCGCCGCCTGAAGATGCGCGCGCGCGGCGTGCCAGGGCCGATAGGTTGCGAGCGCCGCCGCGTCGAGGGCTTCGAGCGCAGCCAGCGCGGCTTCGGCCCCCGCAAGCCTGCCGAGCGCAAGCGCGCGGTTGATCGCCACCACCGCTCCGGGCCGCATCACCAGCAGCACATCGTAAAGCCGCACGATCGCGCGCCAGTCAGTGACGCCCTCGTCCATGCGCCGCGCGTGCGTCAAATGGATCGCCGCCATCACCTGATAGGGTCCGCTGCGCCCCAGCGCTGCCGCCCGATCCATCAGCCTGGCGGCCGATGCGATCAGCGAGGCATCCCAGCGCGCGGCATCCTGTTCGCTCAGCGGCACCATGCAGCCGGTTTGATCCACCCGCGCACCACGACGCGATTCGGCGAGCTGCACCAACGCGGCGAGCCCCAGCACCTCGGGATCGGCGGGCACCAGTTCGGCCAGCATCCGCGCCAGCCGCAGCACCTCGGGCCCCAGATCCGAAGTCGGCTCGCTGCTGCCGGCATCCTGATAAGCCAGCGCATAGCCGATCTCCAGCGTCGCCAGCACCGCAGCCATCCGCTCCCCCCACATATGCGGCTCCGGCGTTTCGAAGGGCACCTGTGCCTCGCGGATCTTGGCCTTGGCGCGGGTCAGCCGCTGGTACATCGCGGGCACTGCCATCAGGAAGGCCGCCGCAATGCGTTCGGTCGGCACGCCGCAGACCACGCGCAGCGTCAGCGCCGCCCGCGCATCGGGCGCGATCGCGGGGTGGCAGCAGATGAAGATCAGCCGCAGCCGCTCGTCGGGGATCGGTTCGCCCGGCAGCAGCTCCGGCTCTGCCACCACGAACGCTTCCGAGGCCGACTGGCTGGCGACCAGCCTGGCGAGCCGCGCGTCGCGCCGCAGCCGGTCGATGATCCGCCGCCGCGCCGCAACGTGCAGCCATCCGGCCATGTTCGCAGGCAGCGGGCCCTGGCTGAACTGGCGCAACGCGAGTTCGCTCGCATCGGCAAAGCCGTCTTCGGCGAGGTCCAGATCGCGAAACCGAGCCGCCAGCGCGGCGACCACGACGGGGCGGGCCGCGATGATCGCCGCACCTGCCCCGCCGCGCGCGTCCATCAGCCCTCTGCGCCCATCGGCCAGATCGGTCGCACCTCGATCGATCCTTTGCCGGGCACGGGAATGCGCTTGGCCCATTCCAGCGCCTGGTCGAGATTGTCGACGGTGATGATGTAGAACCCGCCCAGTTCCTCGTGGCTTTCGGCAAAGGCGCCATCGTGGATCTGGTGGCTGCCATGGTCCCAGCGGATGGTGGTCGCGGTGGAGGCAGCCTTCAGCCGCTCGCCCGAGAACGGCACTCCGGCCGCGACCCAGGCTTCCGCCAGCGCCATGTGCCTCGCCAGCGTGTCCGCCAATATCGCTTCGCCGTCCGGCCCGGCATAGACGCTCTCGTCTTCGTGGATCATCAGCATGTATTGCATCGTCATGTCTCCTTGGATCGAACGCCCCGCCACCGGGATGTTCCAACCCCATGACGAACGGGCGCGCGCGGCTTCGACACGCGGATCAGGCGTTGCGCATGATTTCCGCCCATTCGGCCTCGTCGACCACCCGCACGCCAAGCTCGGCGGCCTTTTTGAGCTTCGATCCCGCGCCCGGCCCTGCAACGACCAGATCGGTCTTGGCCGAGACCGAGCCTGCCGATTTCGCGCCCAGCCGTTCGGCCTGCGCCTTGGCTTCATCGCGGCTCATCGTCTCCAGCTTGCCGGTGAACACGATGGTCTTGCCGCTCCATTCGGTTTCGCGCGCGGTCGAGACGAACGCGGCGGGGCGGACTTCGGCGATCAGGTCGTCAAACACCGCTGCGTTATGCGGTTCGTGGAAAAAATCGCCCAGGGCTTCGGCGACCGCGGGACCGATGCCGTCGATTCCGGTGACTTCGGCCACCGCGTCGGCATCGCCCGCCGCCAGCCGGTGGCCGATCGTGCCCACCGCCTCGACGCTACCAAACGCTTTGACCAGATCCTTCGCGGTGACCGATCCGACGTGGCGGATGCCCAGCGCGAACAGGAAGCGCCCCGGGTCTGCCCCGCGCCGCGCCTCGATGCTGGCGAGCAGGTTGTCGACCGACTTTTCCTGCCAGCCCTCGCGCGCGAGAATTGCACTGCGGTGCTTTTTGAGTCGGAAGATGTCACCAGGCCTGTCGATCAGCCCCGCGTCGAGAAACTCCGCGATCGTCCGCTCGCCAAGGCCATCGATGTCGAGCGCGGCGCGGCTGACGAAATGCCGCAGCCGTTCGAGCTTCTGCGCGGCGCAGATCAGCCCGCCGGTGCAGCGGACATCGACCTCGCTCTCCTCGGCGACCGCCTCGCTGGCGCACACCGGGCAATGATCGGGGAAGGCATAAGGGTCGCGCGGTTCCTCGCGCGTCAGATTCTCGACCACCTGCGGGATGACATCGCCCGCGCGCTGGACGACCACCCGGTCGCCGGGGCGCACGCCCAGCCGCGCGATCTCGTCGCGGTTGTGCAAGGTCACGTTGGAGACAACGACGCCGCCCACGGTCACCGGGGTCAGCCTGCCGACCGGAGTCAGCTTGCCGGTGCGCCCGACCTGGATGTCGATCGCCTGCAGCGTGGTCTCGGCGCGCTCGGCCGGGAACTTGTGCGCCAGCGCCCAGCGCGGCGCCTTTGCAACAAAGCCCAGCCGCGCCTGCCAGTCGAGCCGGTCGACCTTGTAGACGACGCCGTCGATATCATACGGCAGGTCCGCGCGCTGCGCCTCGATGCTGCGGTAATGCGCAAGCAGGTCGTCGAGCGATTCGACGCGTTGCAACAGCGGCGAGACGGGCACGCCCATCGCGGCAATCGCCTGCATCACTTCGTGCTGCGTATCGCCCGGCACCTCGCTCGCAACGCCCCAACCATGCGCGAGGAAGCGCAGCGGACGCGCGGCAGTGACCTTGGCGTCCTTCTGGCGAAGCGAGCCTGCGGCGGCGTTGCGCGGGTTGGCGAACAATTTCTCGCCGCGCTCGGCCTGCGCAGCGTTGAGCGCGGTGAAGTCCGCCTTGGACATATACACTTCACCGCGGATCTCGAAGGTCGAAGGCAGCGCGTTCCCCTCCCCTTCAGGGGAGGGGTTAGGGGTGGGGGAGTCAGTGACGATCTGAAGTCCATTCCCCACCCCAACCCCTCCCCTGAAGGGGAGGGGCTTTAGCTTGTCCGGAATATCCGCAATCATCCGCACATTGGCGGTGACGTCCTCGCCCACCTCACCATCGCCGCGCGTCGCGGCGCGGACCAGCACGCCGTCTTCATAGCGCAGCGAGAGCGACAGCCCATCGATCTTGTCCTCGGCAGTCAGCGCCAGCATCTCGTCCTCAGGCAATGCCAGATACCGCCGCACCCTCCCGACGAACTCCGCGATGTCCTCATCCGAAAAGCCGTTGTCGAGGCTCATCATCCGCTGCTCGTGCCGCACCTTGGCGAGCGGCGATGCCTCGACCGCCGCCCCCACCATCCGGCTGGGGCTGTCGGTACGAATCAGATGCGGGAAAACCGCTTCCAACTCAGTGTTGCGCCGCACTAGCGCGTCATAATCCGCGTCGGAAATCTCCGGCGAATCCTCGGCATGATAAAGCCGGTTGTGGTGCGCGATCTTCTTGGCGAGCCGCTGCAGCTCGATCGCGGCTTCGGCTTCGGAGAGCGCCGATACGTCCTTCATCACACCCTCTCCAGCAACCGGTCCGCCTGTGCCCGCGCTTCCGGCGTGATCTCCGCGCCCGAGAGCATCCGCGCGATCTCCTCTTTGCGGTCGGCATCATCGAGCAGGCGCACGCCGGTGCGCGCGACGGTGCCGTCGCTGGTCTTGGCGATCAACAGGTGGTGCGCGCCGCGCGCGGCGACCTGGGGCGAGTGGGTGACGACCAGCAACTGCGTGCTGCGCGCCAGCCGCGCCAGCCGCTCGCCGATGGCAGAGGCCACCGCGCCGCCGACGCCGCGGTCGATCTCGTCGAAGATCATCGTCTCCGCGCCGCCTTGCTCGGCGAGCGCGACCTTCAAGGCGAGGATGAAGCGCGAGAGTTCGCCTCCGGAAGCGATCTTCATCAGCGGCGCGAAATCGCTGCCGGGGTTTGTCGAGATCAGGAACTCGACATGGTCCATGCCAGATGGCCCCCAACGCGTTTCATCCAAAGGATCGACGAGCGTGCGGAAGCGCGCGGCATCGAGCTTGAGCGGGATCAGTTCGCCCATCACCGCCGCATCGAGCAATGCGCCTGCCTTGGCCCGCGCCGCGCTCAGCGCCTCGGCGGCAGCGACATACGAGGCCTTGGCAGCATGGCGGGCCTTGTCGAGCGCGGTGAGATTCGCGCCGCCCGATTCGAGCGCGGCCCAGTCCGCCTGCATCTGCGCGAGCAGATCGGGCAGCGCATCGCCTGCGACATTATGCTTGCGGGCGAGCGCACGCAGATCGAACAGGCGGCGTTCCATCTCGTCGAGCCGCACCGAATCATAGGTCAGCGCCTCGGACGCCGCGCGCAGCTTGGCCTCGGCGTCATCGGCCTCGATGACCGAGCGGTCGAGCGCTTCGAGTGCTTCGTTGAGCAAGGGATGCTCCTCGGCGATCCGGTCGAGCTTGCGCGCCGCGCCGCGCAGCTGCGCCAGCGCGCCCTTCGACCCTTCGAAAGTCGCAAACAGATCGGCGATGTCGCCCGACAGCCGCTCGCCCTTCTGCATCGCGGCGCGATCGCCCGCGAGTTCGGCCTCCTCGCCCGGCTGCGGCATGAAGGCGGTGAGTTCGGCAAGGTTGTGCTCGAGCAGGTCTCGGTCGCGCAAAGCGGTGTCGATCGCGGCATTGGCATCGGCGTACGCGCGCTCTGCTGCCTGCCAGCCGCGCCAGGCGGCGGCGACGCCTGCGACATCGCATCGCCCGAAGCTGTCGAGCAGATCACGGTGCCCCTTGGGGTTGATGAGGCCGCGATCGTCATGCTGGCCGTGGATCTCGACCAGCAGCACGCCGAGGTCCCGCAGCAGCCCGGCCGAGACCGGCTGGTCGTTGACGAAGGCGCGGCTGCCGCCATCGGCGCGCACCTGCCGCCGGATCAGCAGCGGCTCGCCCGGCTCCTGCGCGATGTCGTTCTCGCCCAGCAACGCCGCGACGGCAGCATGGCCTGCGACATCGAATCCGGCGATCACCAGGGCGCGCTCGGCCCCCTGCCGCACCAGCCCGCTATCGGCGCGCGCGCCCATCGCGAGGCCCAGTGCATCGAGCAGGATGGACTTGCCCGCGCCAGTCTCCCCGGTGAGCACGCCCAGACCGCGATGGAAATCAAGGTCGAGCGCCTCGATCAGCACCAGGTCACGAATGGCAAGCGACAGCAGCATGGGACGTGCTTTAGAACATACAGTGGACAGGTGGGAACAGCTTTTTGGAGCACGGCACCGCAGGGATCGGCTGCATGGCGCAGCAGATTTGACGCGACGGTGATTGACTTGTCCTCGATCCGCCCATAGCTCCCGAAAAACAGGGGCGGCACGTGCAAAGAAAGACAGCGCGAACATGATGACGTACCCGGACCGCGCATCCAGCGGATTCCTGAAATGAGCCTTGCAGGCCTTTCGCTGGCGTTCGTGCTCATCGGCACCCCGCTGGCTCCCGGTAGCGCGGACCTGCCGCAGATCGTCGCCATGGAGCAGGCCGGCACCGCTGCGCCGCAGCCCCAGGCACCTGCGCCTGCCCCGACCACGCTCCCGCCCTGCCCGCAGGGCGCCGCCTTGCCCTCTGCCCCGCCCGCTCCCGGGGAACCGGCACCCGTGCCGTCAGAGCAGGGCGCGATCGTTGTCACCGCACGCCCCGATTCGGAGCCGGGCGACCCGATGGTGCAGCTCAACGCGCAATCCTATGAAGTCGTCCAGGAGGTCGACGAGGCGCTCGTCGGGCCGGTGGCGATGGCGTACAAGGACGCGATCCCCAAGCCGATCCGGCACGGCCTGCGCAATTTCCTGCGCAATCTCACCGAGCCGATCGTGGCGCTCAACTTCATGCTCCAGCTCAAGCCAGGCAAGGCGGCAGAAACCGTCGGACGGTTCGCGCTGAATACCACGCTGGGCATCGGCGGGCTGTTCGATGTCGCCAAGCGCGATCCGTTCAAGCTGCCCTACCGCCGCAACGGCTTTGCCAACACGCTTGGCTATTACGGCGTCAAGCCGGGCGCCTATCTGTTCCTTCCGCTGATCGGCCCGACGACGGTGCGCGATCTGGTGGGCGGCGCGATCGACGGGCTGTTGCTGCCCTCGGTGGCGGGCGCACCGTTCAACGATCCCTATTTCACCCTGCCCGCTGCCACGCTGAGCGCGCTGCAGGGCCGCATCCAGATCGACGAACAACTGAACGCGCTGCGCACCTACAGCAACGACCCCTATGTCGACGCGCGCGATTTCTATCTGAAGCGGCGCCAGGCGGAAATCGACGCGCTGCGTGGACGGACGCAATATCCGGATGGCGAACTTCCGTTCGTCAATCCGGGCACCGGCGGCCCGGTGCCGATGACGCCGATCGTGCCAGTGACGCCGGGCGTGAATTGCGTGCCGGTGGGTGGGTTCTGAGGCGAGGGCTGCAGCGGGCATCCAATAAGCCCGCTCAGCCTGAGCTTGTCGAAGGCCATGCGCTGACATTTGGTCCATGTGCACGTCACCCCCGCGGACGCGGGGGTCCCGCTGCCCTCCTGCGCTTCAGCAACAAGCGGGATTCCCGCGTGCGCGGGAATGACGGGGAACAATCACGCAAACCCCGCGCGAGGCCTTCGACAGGCTCAGGCTGAGCGGACGTGGGGCGCCACTCGTGATTGCGCGATCTCCACCCCCTTCGCTCTCACGCCCCCTGCAGCAGCCCTTCCTTCGCGATCCGCTCTTTCCACACGAGCGGCGCGAGCTGGTGGACATTGTTGCCTTCGCTATCCACCGCGACCGTGACCGGGAAATCGCTGACCTCGAACTCGTAGATCGCTTCCATCCCCAGATCGTGGAAGCCGACGACTTCGCTGCCCTTGATCGCACGCGCGACCAGATACGCCGCGCCGCCGACCGCCATCAGATAGGCGCTCTTGTGATCGCGGATCGCCTCGACCGCAGCGGGTCCGCGTTCGGCCTTGCCGACCATCGCGAGCAGGCCCTGTTCGAGCATCATCCGGGTGAACTTGTCCATCCGGGTCGCCGTCGTTGGCCCTGCGGGGCCGACGATTTCCTCGCCCACCGGATCGACCGGCCCGACATAATAGATCACGCGGCCACGGAACTCGACCGGCAGCTGCTCGCCCTTGCTGAGCATGTCCTGGATGCGCTTGTGCGCAGCGTCGCGCCCGGTGAGCATCTTGCCGTTGAGCAGCAACCGGTCGCCCTGCTTCCAGCTCTGCACCACCTCCGGCGTCAGGTTATCGAGATCGACGCGGATCGCAGCCTTGTCCGGCGTCCAGTTGACGTCGGGCCATTCGGCAAGCTTGGGCGCTTCGAGATAGGCAGGGCCCGAGCCATCCAGCGAGAAGTGCGCGTGACGAGTTGCGGCGCAGTTGGGGATCATCGCCACCGGCTTGCCCGCAGCATGGCACGGCGCATCCATGATCTTGACATCGAGGATGGTGGAAAGCCCGCCCAGCCCCTGCGCGCCGATGCCCAGCGCGTTGACCTTGTCGAAGATCTCGATGCGCATCGCTTCGACGTCGGTCTTCGCGCCGCGCTGCTTCAGCGGACCCATGTCGATCGGGTCCATCAGCGCCTTCTTGGCGAGCAGCACCGCGTGCTCCGCGGTGCCGCCGATGCCGATTCCCAGCATCCCCGGCGGGCACCAGCCGGCGCCCATCTGCGGGATCATCTCGAGCACCCAGTCGACGATGTTGTCGCTGGGGTTCATCATCTTGAACTTCGACTTGTTCTCGCTGCCGCCGCCCTTGGCCGCGACATCGACATGCACGTGGTGGCCCGGCACCATCTCGACGTGCAAAACACAGGGAGTATTGTCCTTGGTGTTGCGGCGGGTGAAAGCGGGGTCGGCGAGCACCGAGGCGCGCAGCTTGTTTTCGGGGTGCAGATAGGCGCGGCGCACGCCCTCGTCGACGATCTCCTGCAGCGATTTCGACGTTTCATCCATGCGGCAGTCCATGCCCCATTTGACGAACACGTTGACGATGCCGGTGTCCTGGCAGATCGGGCGGTGCCCCTCGGCGCACATCCGGCTGTTGGTGAGGATCTGCGCGATCGCATCCTTGGCCGCGGGCGACTGCTCGGCCTCGTACGCTTCACCCAGCGCGCGGATGTAATCCATCGGGTGGTAATAGCTGATGAACTGCAGCGCGTCGGCAACGCTCTCGATCAGATCGGCTGCGCGGATGGTAACGGTCATTGGCATTCCCCCGGATACTGGCGGCGCGGCTGTGGCGCTGTCGGATGAAGTGCGACCGTCTCTATTGTGCAGACGATGCTATCGCAAGGTGGGCCCCAAGGGAATGTGCGATGGCGATCGCCGGGCGATTCTCCCGCTGCGGTTTTCCACTGCCCGAAATTTGGCGTGCACAAGCCTGTGGAGAGGAAATTGTGGGGAAGCCGCAATTGCCCCCTTGCACTTTTTTGGCGCGGCTTTGGAGCGCGCGTCGCATTGTCCGTGGCCCGTCCCGCCATCGACGAAACGAATCCCAGATACGACGAACCGTTATGTAAATTAACCATTTACCCTCTTGCGCGGGATTCAGGATGAGGCACTATAGGTAGTGGGGTACGCGGCTGGGGCATACCAATAGCAGTGGACAAAGAAGCATCGCGGGGGCAGACAAGCGCCTTCGCGTCAAGGGTTTTTGACCCGGTTTCGACCTTCTGTTGGGGATAAGTTTTCCCCCGCTGATCCCGACAAGATGCTATACGGGACGCTTGCGCCCCGAGTCGAACATTAGCGGAACAAAGTGCCGCACAACAGATTATGGGGGCGTCATGGATTTCAGAGATACGGGCAAAGGCAACGCAGGCGATATGGGTGAATCAGATGTACTGGAAGCAGCCGAAAAGGCAGGAACCGCAACCGCTGCAGCAGCGCCGACCGGCGCGCTGGCGGCAGGCGAATCCAGTGCTGCCGAAATGGCGTTGATCGCGATGGCCGCGACTCAGGCTGCCGCAGCGCTGCCCGCCGACGTGCGCGACAGCAAGGCTGTCGAGGCGCGCCGGTTTACCATCGTCACCGACACCAGCCGCGATGCGCTGCTCACCGATTTCGGCAAGGAGACGCTCGAAGACCGCTATCTGCTTCCCGGCGAGAACTATCAGGACCTGTTCGCGCGCGTCGCCGATGCCTATGCCGACGATCAGGAACACGCGCAGCGGCTGTACGATTATATCTCCAAGCTGTGGTTCATGCCCGCCACCCCGGTGCTGTCGAACGGCGGCACGGGACGCGGCCTGCCGATCAGCTGCTATCTCAACAGCGTCGACGACAGCCTCGAGGGCATCGTCAACACCTGGAACGAGAACGTCTGGCTCGCCTCGCGCGGCGGCGGCATCGGCACCTATTGGGGCAATGTGCGCGGCATCGGCGAACCGGTCGGCCTCAACGGCAAGACCTCAGGCATCATTCCGTTCGTCCGCGTGATGGATTCGCTGACGCTGGCGATCTCGCAGGGCTCGCTGCGGCGCGGCTCGGCGGCGTGCTATCTCGACGTCTCGCACCCCGAGATCGAGGAGTTCCTCGAAATCCGCAAGGCGTCCGGCGACTTCAACCGCAAGGCATTGAACCTCCACCACGGCGTGCTCTTGACCGACAAGTTCATGGAAGCGGTGCGCGATGGCGCGGACTTCGATCTGGTCAGCCCCAAGGATGGCAGCGTCCGCAACACGGTGAACGCGCGCGCTCTGTTCCAGAAGCTGGTCGAGACGCGGCTGGCCACGGGCGAGCCGTACATCGTGTTCAACGATACCGTGAACCGGATGATGCCCGCGCACCACCGCGAGCTCGGCCTCAAGGTTTCGACTTCGAACCTGTGCAGCGAGATCACCTTGCCCACCGGCCGCGATCACCTGGGCAACGACCGCACCGCGGTGTGCTGCCTGTCGTCGCTCAACATCGAGACCTGGGACCAGTGGCACGACGACAAGCTCTTCATCGAGGACGTGATGCGCTTCCTCGACAATGTGCTGCAGGACTATATCGATCGTGCTCCGCCCGAAATGGCGCGCGCGCGCTACAGCGCGATGCGCGAACGCTCGGTCGGCATGGGCGTGATGGGCTTCCACTCGTTCTTGCAGGCACGCGGCCTCGGCTTTGAATCCGCGCTCGCCAAATCGTGGAACATGAAGATCTTCAAGCACATCGCGGCCAAGGCTTCGGAAGCTTCGATGATGCTGGCGCACGAACGCGGCCCCTGCCCCGATGCTGCCGACCAGGGCGTGATGGAGCGGTTCAGCTGCAAGATGGCGATCGCGCCGACCGCGTCGATCTCGATCATCTGCGGCGGCACCTCGGCGTGCATCGAGCCGATCCCCGCGAACATCTACACCCACAAGACGCTCTCGGGCAGCTTCGTGGTCAAGAACCCGTATCTGGAAAAGCTGCTCAAGGAAAAGTCGAAGGATTCGACCAATGTCTGGAACACGATTCTGGAAAAGGGCGGCTCGGTCCAGCATCTCGATTTCCTGAGCGCCGAGGAAAAGGACGCGTTCAAGACCAGCTTCGAGATCGACCAGCGCTGGCTGCTCGAACTGGCAGCCGACCGCACGCCGTATATCGACCAGGCGCAGTCGCTCAACCTGTTCATCCCCGCCGACGTCGACAAATGGGATCTGCTCATGCTGCACTTCCGCGCTTGGGAACTGGGCATCAAGTCGCTCTATTACCTGCGCTCGAAGTCGGTTCAGCGCGCAGGCTTTGCCGGCGGCGTCGAGGCCGACAACACCATCGAAGCGCCCAAGTTCGAACTGGGCGAGACGACGGACTACGACGAATGCCTGGCGTGTCAGTGAGCGGTGGATATCGGTGCTGTCATCGTTGTCTTTGGCGTTCTGCTGATCGGTCGCGGTGCGGTTGATGTCTATCGCAACCGGCAGATTGCGGATGACAACCGCCACCGCAATCACCGCATCCGCACCGGCACGTTGAATCAGCCAGTGCCGTTTGTCGAGCTGCGCGATCCTCGCCCGGAAAAGCCATGGGCGGTGGGCACCCAGGGACATCGCGTCCTTGCCTTCGGCATGGTGGTGATGGCCGCCGGCTTGATTGTATCGCGTTATTCATGATTTCTATTTGCAAGAGGTAACCGCATGTCCCTTCTCGAAGCCCGCACCCAGTACAAGCCCTTCGAATATCCCTGGGCCTATGATTTCTGGAAGCGCCAGCAGCAGATCCACTGGATGCCCGAGGAAGTGCCTCTGGGTGAGGATTGCCGCGACTGGGCGCAGAAGCTGACCGAGCACGAGCGCACCTTGCTCACGCAGATCTTCCGCTTCTTCACCCAGGCCGATGTCGAGGTGCAGAACTGCTATCACGACAAATACGGCCGGGTGTTCAAGCCGACTGAGGTCAAGATGATGCTGACCGCGTTCAGCAACATGGAAACCGTGCACATCGCCGCATACAGCCATCTGCTTGACACCATCGGCATGCCCGAAAGCGAGTACGGCATGTTCCTCGAGTACGAGGAAATGAAGGCCAAGCACGATTACCTCGCCGAGTTCGGCGTCGACAATGACGAGGATATCGCGCGCACGCTCGCGATGTTCGGCGGCTTTACCGAAGGCCTGCAGCTGTTCGCCTCGTTCGCGATGCTGATGAACTTCCCGCGCTTCAACAAGATGAAGGGCATGGGGCAGATCGTCAGCTGGTCGGTGCGCGACGAAAGCCTGCACTGCGAAGGCATCACCAAGCTGTTCCACGCCTTCTGCGCCGAGCGCAACTGCCTGACCAAGGCGGTGAAGGAGGACATCATCGACTGCTGCCAGAAGACCGTGCGGCTGGAAGATGCGTTCATCGATCTGGCGTTCCAGGACGGTCCGGTCCACGGCATGACCGCCAAGGAGATCAAGCGCTACATCCGCTACATCGCCGACTGGCGCCTGGGCCAATTGGGCTTTGCCCCGGTGTACATGATCGAGGACCACCCGCTGCCGTGGCTCGCGCCTTTGCTTAACGGCGTCGAACACGCCAACTTCTTCGAAACCCGCTCCACCGAATATTCCAAGGGCGCAACCCGCGGCAACTGGAACGACGTCTGGAGCGCCTTCGACAAGCGCCAGAAGAAGGGCGCGGCGAACGAGGCCGCGGTCATCGACGACGGCGAGGACATGTTCAAGCAGGCGGGGATCGCTGCGGAGTGACAACCCGGCGTGATCGAGTTTGACTCATTGAAGGATGACGAAAACACCCTGAAACACGGTTTCCCTCTTCGATATGCGGCCTTGTTGTTTGCCGGGCCGTTTATCGAAGAGGAGGACACGCGGAAGGACTATGGCGAAACTCGGTTCATAGCATCCGGCCCGATCGAACTATTTGGTGGGCGCATCTTCGTTGTGGTATACACGTGGCGCGATGCAGCACGGCGCATCATAAGCTTCAGGAAGGCGAATGACCGAGAAGTCCGAAAATATCGTTCGCATGTCATATGAAGACATACTCGCTGAAGCGACCGAATGGGCGACACCTGATCGCCTTTCCGCGCTCGATGCGATCACCGACGAAGACATCGCGCGAGAGATTGCGCAAAACCCGGATGCTGCACCAGAACTGACGGACGAATGGTTCGCGCGCGCGCGATTGGTCATTCCGTTGAAAGGTCGCAAGGCGGCCTGATGCGGTATTGGTGATCAAGCTGCCTGCTTGCTAACCGACGATCAACGTCGAACTGCAACTCCGCTTCTCGAATGGCGCAACCGGTGTCCGGAGCGTTGGGGCTGCTTTCAAAGGTGGCTGAATGAACCAGCTCCGTTCCAGCGATGCTTCAAGCTAGGGTATTTTGGTTGCCAGTACATGCACCATTTCGGCTTCATTCTTGCCCGAAATGCGTCGCGCCTCCCCGATCAACACCGTTTCGGACCAACCTCTCCTGAGCGCGCGCACTCGCTTTGCTAGGTTGTTCGCCCAACAGGAGAGTGATCCATGCCGCAATTCATCGTCAACACGCAGGTTCAGGCGAACGGAGATCATGAGGTTCACAACAAGACGAGCGGATGCACGTTCATGCCCGCCGCTGGCAACCAAAAGGATCTGGGCTATCACAGCAGCTGCCATAGCGCGGTGACCGAAGCGAAGAAGACCTACCGGCAATCCAACGGATGTTATTATTGCTGCACCGAATGCCACACCAAGTAGGTCCGCGTCTGACCTCCCCACAGGAATAAGTTGCACCCCTCCCGCCCCCTCCCCTAACCTCCCGCCTTGGCGCCTGCGCCTTTGGGGGATGGACACACCAGCATGAGCCTGCCGTCGGCGGCATTGTTCGGGCTTGCGATGATCGCGCTGCTGTTTGCGGTGGCAGCGGTCGTGGAGGGGCGTGCGGGGTTGGCGGTGCGACGGCCCTGGCTGCGGCATGGCGCGTATACGCTCGCGCTCGGCGTCTATTGCTCGAGCTGGACCTTCTATGGCGCGGTGGGGAGCATCGTGCGCGATGGCTGGCAGTATCTGCCGATCTATCTCGCGCCGATCTGCCTGTTGCTGTTTGCACCGCGCTTTTTGCGGCGCTTGGCCCAGGCGGTGGCCGAGGAGCAGGCGACCACGGTCTCCGATTTCATCGCCGCGCGCTTTGGCCATGATGGCGGCGTGGCGCGGCTGGTCACGCTAATCGCGCTTGTCGGCACCATCCCCTATGTCGCGCTGCAGTTCCGCTCGATCGGCGGGGCGCTGGCCTTTGCCTCGGGCCAGCCGATCTCCGATGCGACGATGATCGGCGCGGCGGCGCTGCTGGCGCTGTTCGCGATCCTGTTCGGCGCGCGGCGCTATGAACTCGCCGGGCGCAGCGAGGGGCTGGTCTATGCGATCGGGCTCGAATCGGTGATCAAGATCGTCGCGCTCACCGCGGTTGCAGGCGTCGCGGTGGTGCTGCTGATCAACGCCGATGGCGCATCGGTCGACAGCGGCATGGCGCTGCTCTCGGCCAACTTCCGCCCCGAGCGGCTGTCGGTCGATTTCGGCGTCATCTTCCTGATCTCGATCATGGCGATCATCGCATTGCCCCGGCAATTCTATATGGGACTGGTCGAGGCGCAGGAGCCCGGATCGCTCGACCGCGCGCGCTTCGGCCTCGCCGCCTATCTCGCTGTGATGGCGCTGATGGCGTTGCCGATCGCGCTTGCCGGGGCCAGCCTGATGCAGCCGGGTGAGGGATCGGACCTGTATGTGCTCCAGGTTCCCGCCTTGGGCGACAACGGCGCGGTGCTGGTGCTGGCGCTGATCGGCGGGATCAGTGCGGCGGCATCGATGGTGATCGTCGATTCGACCGCGCTGGCGACGATGGTCTCCAACGACCTGATTTTCCCCGCGCTGCTGCGCACCCGGCGGACCGATGCGGCCGAAGGCGCGCTGGGGCGGCGGATGCTGCAGGTCCGGCGGCTGTCGATCCTGGGCATCGTGGTCGCAGCATTGGCCTGGGCGCTGCTGATCCCGGCGGACAACACGCTGGCATCGATCGGGCTGATCGCGTTTGCCGCGATGGCGCAGTTCACCCCGCACCTGATTTTGGCAACACAGGCAAGCGGACGCGATGCGCTCGCGGCGCGGGTCAGCCTGAGCATCGGCTTTGCATTGTGGCTCTACACGCTCGCGCTGCCGCCGATCCTGCCCGATATGGTGGCACACTCGCTGACCGGAAGCCTGTTCGATCCGCTGCGGCTGTTCGGCATCGGCAACGCCTCGCCTCTGGTGCACGGCGTCGCGTGGAGCCTGGGGTGCAACCTGCTGGCCTATAGCGTGGTCGCCGCGCGCAAGGTGCAGACGCCGCCGCTGCCGTGGACGCTGCGCGGCCAGCAGAAGATCAGCGATCTCGATGACCTTGCCCGGCTGACGGCAAGCTTTGTCGGGCAGGAGCGCGCACGCACCGAGTTCCCCGATGCCGCCCCCGGTGTGCCGATCACCCGCGCCGCCGCGCAGCGCGCGCGCGACCTGATCGCCCGCGTGGTCGGAGCATCCTCGGCGCGTGCATTGGTCGCATCGGCGCTGGCGGGGAGCCAGATGAGCCTCGCCGATGTGACGCGGCTGCTCGGCGAGCGCGGCCAGTCGCTACGCTTCTCGCGCGAACTGCTGGCGGCGACCTTCGAGCATGTCGATGCCGGGATCAGCGTGGTCGATTCCGAGATGAACCTGGTCGCGTGGAACAGCCAGTATCTCGACATCTTCGGCTATCCGCCGGGGCTGGTCCGGGTCGGCACGCCGATCGCCGAGCTGATCCGCTACAACGCGCGGCTGGGAGATTTCGGGTCGGAGGACATCGAGCACCATGTCCGCAAGCGGCTCAATCACATGCGGCGCGGGCAGCCGCACAGCTTCGAGCGGCAGCGCAAGGATGGCCGGGTGATCAAGACCGTGGGCGGCCCGATGCCCGGCGGCGGCTATGTCACCAGCTTCACCGACATCAGCGACGAGGCCGAGGTGCGCGATGAGCTCGAGCGCACGCTGGCGCAGCTCGAGCAGCGGGTTGCAGAGCGCACCGGCGAATTGAGAGCTGCCAACCGCCAACTCGCCGAGGCGACGCGCGACAAGACGCGCTTCCTCGCCGCCGCCAGCCATGACCTGCTGCAACCGCTGCACGCCGCGCGGCTGTTCACCGCCGCGCTGGCGCGCGATGCCGCGCCCAATACGCAAATGCTGGCTGGCCGGGTGGACAGCGCGATCAGCGCCGCCGATGGCCTGATCCGCGCGCTGCTCGACATCAGCCGGCTCGACGCGGGCGGGGTGGAGCCGAGCCCCGAGCCGGTCGCGCTTGCGCCGTTCATCACCGATCTGGCGCAAAGCTTCATGCCGATGGCGGAGAGCAAGGGGTTGGCGCTGCGGATCGGCGCGCTGCCTGGAGACGTCCATACCGATCCGGGGCTATTGCGCTCTGTCGTGCAGAACTTCCTGTCCAACGCGCTGCGCTACACGCCATCTGGCGGCATGCTGATCGGCAGCCGGCGGCGCGGGGACCGGGTGCGGATCGATGTCTACGACACCGGCGTCGGCATCGCGCCCGAGCAGATCCAGAGAATCTTTACCGAATTCACCCGGCTGGGCGAGGTCGAGGCCGACGGACTGGGGCTGGGCCTCGCTTTGGCCGAACGGATCGCACGGCTGCTGGGCGGCGAGATTTCGGTAAGCTCGGTGCCGGGCCGGGGCAGCCGGTTCAGCCTGTCGCTGCCGCTCAGCGCACCGCAGATGGCAGCAGCAGTGCCTGCGCGCGCGGTTCCTACGCCGTTACCCATGCGGGCGCTGGACGTGCTGGTGATCGACAACGATGCGCTGATCGTCGAGGCAATGCTATCCTTGCTGACCAGCCTGGGCCACCGCGCGACGGGCGCGGCCGATCCGGTGCAGGCGCTGGCCGCTGCCGGGCCGTTCGATGCGGCTTTGGTCGATTTCCACCTCGGCACCGCGACCGACGGACTGGCGCTGATCGCCGCGCTGCGGCTGCAGCACCCCGGGCTGCCTGCAGCACTGGTCACCGCGCAGGGATCGCCCGATCTGGTACGGCGCGCCGCTGTCCTTGGGGTACCGGTGATCGCCAAGCCCGCGGCGGCCGCAGAGATCACCGGCTTTCTGGCCGAGGCTGCGGGAACCGCCTGAACTTAGTTCTAATGCCTGAGGTTCAACCCAAGCGAGCGCGCGACCAAAGCCGCCTGGGTGCGGTTCTGCACGCCCAGCTTGCGCATGATCACGGTCATGTGCGCCTTGACCGTCGCCTCGCTCATCGCAAGGTCGTGCGCGATCTGCTTGTTGAGCTTGCCGTCGAGAACCTCGAGCAGCACCTTGAGTTGCGTCGGGGTGAGCGAGGCGATTTCCTGCTGCACCTCTTCCTGCGGGCCGGTGGGCACGGGCTTGGCGGCACGTCCCCCGAGCGCCCGCGCGATGGCCTGTTCGATCGTGTCGAGGTCGCTGTCCTTGGAGAGGAACCCGACCGCGCCCAATTGCCGCGCTTCGTCGGCGACGCCCGCGCCTTCCGCGCTCGAGACGACCAGGATCGGGACCTCGGGGCGTTCGGCATGGAGCAGCGCGATGCCGGAATAGCCCACCGCGCCGGGCATCTTGAGATCGAGCAGGATCAGCCGCAGCCCTTCGGCTGTGCCGGCCGCGCGCGCGGCCGCCGCGAGCGTGCCACATTCCAGAATCTGCGCCTGCGGAGCCACCCTGCCGACCGCCAGGATCAGCGCCTGGCGGAACAGCGGGTGGTCGTCCGCGATCAGGATCGTTTCTATGTCGCGTCTGCCGGTTGCGGTCTCTCTGCGAGAAGATGGTCGACAACCGAAGGATCGGCAAGCGTCGATGTATCGCCGAGGTTGGTGAGGTCGTTCTCGCCGATCTTGCGCAGGATGCGGCGCATGATCTTGCCCGAGCGGGTCTTGGGCAGAGCGGGCGTGAACTGGATGATGTCGGGCGTGGCGATCGGGCCGATTTCGCGGCGCACCCATTGCACCAGTTCGCGGCGCAGCGCCTCGTCGGGCTCGACCTCGACATTGGTGGTGACGAAGGCGTAGATGCCCTGCCCCTTCACGTCGTGCGGCATGCCGACCACAGCGGCCTCGGCCACCTTGGGGTGCGCGACCAGGGCGCTTTCGATTTCTGCCGTCCCCATGCGGTGGCCCGAGACGTTGATGACATCATCGATCCGCCCGGTGATCCAGTAATAGCCGTCCGCATCTCGCTTGCAGCCGTCACCGGTGAAGTACAGGCCCTTGAAGGTGGTGAAATAGGTCTGGAAGAAGCGCTCATGATCGCCCCACACGGTGCGCATCTGGCCGGGCCAGCTGTCGGCGATGGCCAGGCACCCCTCGCCCACGCCTTCGATCACTTCGCCTTCGGGGGTCAGCAGCAGGGGCTTGACCCCGAACATCGGCATCGCGGCCGAGCCGGGCTTGAGCGCGTGTGCGCCGGGCAGCGGGGTCATCATGCACGCGCCGGTTTCGGTCTGCCACCAGGTGTCGACGATCGGGCAGCGGCCCTCGCCGACCACGCGGTGGTACCATTCCCAGGCTTCGGGATTGATCGGCTCGCCCACCGAACCCAGCAGGCGCAACGACTTGCGGCTGGTTCTTGTCACCCAGTCGTCGCCTTCGCGCATCAGCGCGCGCAGCGCGGTGGGTGCGCCGTAGAAGATCTCGACGCCGAACTTGTCGACGATCTGCCAGAAGCGCGAGGCATCGGGCCATGTCGGCACGCCTTCGAACATCACCGTCGTCGCGCCCATCATCAGCGGGGCATAGACGACATAGCTGTGCCCGGTGACCCAGCCGACATCGGCGGCGCACCAGTAGATCTGGCCGGGGCGGTAATCGAAAACGTACTGGAAGGTCATCGCCGCCCAGACCGCATAGCCGCCGGTGGTGTGCAGCACGCCCTTGGGCTTGCCGGTCGAACCCGAGGTGTAGAGGATGAACAGCGGGTCCTCGGCGTTCATTTCCTCTGCCGGGCAGTCGGCGGATTGCGCAGCGACTCCGTCAGTCCAGTCGATATCGCGCCCCTCGACCATCGGCACGTCGGCGCCGGTGCGCTGGAGCACGATCACAGTGTCCACGCCGCTTTCGTGCAGGCCGAGCGCCGCATCGACATTGGCCTTGAGCGGGACGCGCTTGCCCGCGCGCAGGCCCTCGTCGGCGGTGACGACGATGCGGCTGTCGCAATCCTGGATGCGGCCTGCCAGCGCCTCGGGCGAGAAGCCTGCGAACACCACCGAGTGGATCGCGCCGATCCGCGCACAGGCCAGCATCGCGATGGCAGCTTCAGGCACCATCGGCAGATACAGCGTCACCCGCTCGCCCTTGCGCACCCCATGCGCCTTGAGCAGATTGGCGAAGCGGCAGACCTGTTCGTGGAGTTCGCGATAGGTGATCGAGCGGCTCGCCTCATCGGGGCTGTCGGGCTCCCACAGGATCGCGACGGTGTCGCCGCGTTCGGCAAGATGCCGGTCGAGGCAGTTGGCCGCGAGGTTGAGCGTGCCATCAGCAAACCACTGGATTCCGAAATCGGCCTCGTTGAAGCTCGTGTCCTTGACGGTCGTGAACGGTTTGATCCAGTCGAGCCGCGCCGCCTCCTCGCGCCAGAAGCCGTCGGGATCGTCGAGCGACAGGCGGTAGCGCTCGTCATAGACCGCTGCGGTGACAAGCGCGTTATCCGCCCAGTCCGCGGGTACGGGATAGATGCTCTCGGCCATGATTGTCTCTCTCCTCGTCTGGATGCGTCTGCGGCGCATTGCTGGCAGCATGATAGCCCTGCGCGGCCGCCACCGGACCTTAGACAAAGGTCGTAGGCCTACGACCAAGGTCGGGCTGGCGACCCAGCGGCATTGAGCGAACACTGCGTCCACTACCGGGAACAAGCCGGAGCGGGATATCAGGAGAGGTGAGATGCCAAAGGCCAGGTGCCGTTCATGGCTGATATTGCTGGGAGCAAGCGCGCTGGTCGCGCCGAACCTGGCGCATGCCCAGAACGCCAAGACCGCCACTGCCCGCGAACAGGCGCTCGAGGAGCGGCTGCTCAGGCTCGAAGCCGAGATGGCCGCACTGCGCGCCGATCTGGGCGCCGCGCGCAGCGAGCAGGCGCAGACGGCTGCCGCCGCGAGCCAGGCGGCCGCGCACAGCGAGGAGACCGCCACCAAGCTCGCCACGCTGGAAAGCAGACCCGCCGCGCCCGCAGAAGGTTTTCGTGTCGGTGGCACGACCTTCAAGCTCGGCGGCTTCGTCAAGGCGGTGGCCAGCGCGACCCGGTTCGACGACGGCATGCTCGCGGGCGGATCATTGGGCAAGGAATTCTATCTGCCGCAGCAGATCCCGGTCGGCGGCTCTGCGACGCGTGATTTCATGGCCAATGCCCGCCAGACGCGGCTGTTCTTCACGAGCTCCACCCCCTTGGGCGGCAAGGAGCTCAAGAGCCATATCGAGTTCGACTTTGCGCTGGCGACAGCGCCTGCAGGCGCGCAGCGCGCCACCAACGCCTATACGCCCACGCTGCGCCGCGCCTTCCTGACCTATGACCGGTTCCTGGTCGGGCAGGAATGGACCACGTTCCAGAACCCTGCGCTGCTCCCCGAAAGCACCGATTTCGTCGGCCCGCTCGAAGGCACCGTGTTCGTTCGCCAGATGATCGTGCAGTACCGCCAGCCGCTGGGCCAGGGGCTCGACCTGCTGCTCGCGCTGGAAAATCCGCAGACCGAGACGGTCACCACGATCAATCCGGTGCTGAGCGACAACGATCAGGATCGCGTGCCCGATCTGGTCGCCAAGCTGGTCTACAAAAAGCCAAGCCTCGACCTGCATCTGGCCGGGCTGGTGCGCCAGCTATCGGTGCACGATGGCGGCGCTGGCGACGATTCGCTTGGCTGGGGCCTATCTGCCGGCGGCAAGTTCGCCTTCGGCCCCGATGGCCGCCACGATATCCGGCTGAGCGCCACTTATGGCAACGGCATCGGCCGCTATCTGGGCCTGGGCTACGCACCCGATGCGGTGTTCGACCGCACCGCGCTGGGCAACCGGCTGCTCAATGTCGACAACATCGCAGGCTTCGCCTCGCTCAAGCTGGGCTGGACCGCCAATCTGCGCTCGACCTTCGCGGCGGGCTATCAGCACGCCGACTATCCCGATGGCATCGCGATCCCGGGGCTGGCCAATGTTTCGGCCTATTCGGTTGCCGCCAATCTGTTCTGGTCTCCGGTCAAAAATCTCGACATCGGCATCGAGGTCCGCCACGCCGGACGCGAGGTGGCGAGCGGATTGAAGGGCCAGATGGACCGGTTCGAGATGGCAGCGAAATACACGTTCTGAAGACACCAACAAGGAGTGGGGATGATGGCTACGGTTCCACAGGATGCGCTACCAAAGCATCACAAGGCGACACAGGGGGAGAAGATGGTCATCGCCGCTTCGTCCCTGGGCACGGTTTTCGAATGGTATGATTTCTACCTCTACGGCCTGCTCGCGACCTATATTTCGGTCCAGTTCTTCTCCGGCGTCAACGAGACCACCGGGTTCATCTTCGCACTCGCCGCCTTTGCCGCGGGCTTTGCGGTCCGTCCCTTCGGCGCGCTTGTCTTCGGACGGATCGGCGATCTGGTCGGGCGCAAGAACACCTTTCTGGTGACCATGGGGATCATGGGCCTGTCGACCTTCGCGGTCGGCCTGCTGCCGAGCTATGCCTCGATCGGCGTGGCCGCGCCGATCATCCTCGTCGCGCTCAGACTTGCCCAGGGACTGGCGCTGGGCGGCGAATATGGCGGCGCTGCCACCTATGTCGCCGAGCATGCGCCAGAGGGCAAGCGCGGCCTGTATACCAGCTGGATCCAGACCACGGCGACCTTCGGGCTGTTCGCGGCGCTGCTGGTGGTCATCGGCTTCCGCTTTGCGCTGGGTGAAGAGGCGTTCGCCGCCTGGGGATGGCGCCTGCCGTTCCTGATCTCGATCGTGCTGCTCGGCATCTCGATGTGGATCCGCATGCAGCTCAACGAAAGCCCGGTCTTCCAGAAGATGAAGGACGAGGGCACCACGTCGAAGGCGCCGCTCACCGAAGCCTTCGCCAAATGGGGCAATCTGCGCTGGGTGATCATCGCGCTGCTGGGTGCGGTGATGGGCCAGGCGGTGGTCTGGTATGCCGGGCAGTTCTACGCATTGTTCTTCCTCGAAAAGACCCTGCGCGTCGATGGCGCGACCGCCAATATCCTGATCGCCATCGCGCTTGCGCTTGCCACGCCGTTCTTCGTGTTCTTCGGCTGGCTGTCCGACAAGATCGGCCGCAAGCCGATCATCCTGGGCGGCTGCGCGCTGGCGGCGATGACCTACTTCCCGCTGTTCGGTGCGCTCACCCAGGCCGCCAACCCGGCGCTCGCCGAAGCCCAGGCCGCCGCCCCGGTCACTATCGCCGCACATCAGGAGGAGTGCTCGTTCCAGTTCGACCCGATCGGCAAGAACACCTTCGATACCTCCAGCTGCGATATCGCCAAGACCTATCTCGCAAAGGCCGGGGTCAGCTATGCCAATGTCGAGGCGACCCCGGGCAAGCCGGCCACGGTCAGCATCGGCCGTGCGGTGTTCACCGCGCCTGCCCCTGCCGGGATGACCCCGGAAGCGAAGAAGGCCGCGATCAAGACGTTCCAGGAAGATCTCAAGGCGGAACTGATCGCGGCGGGCTATCCCGAAAAGGCCGACAATGCCCGGATCGACAAGGTGGCGGTCGTCGCCATCCTGTGGGCGTTGGCGATGCTGGTGACCATGGTCTACGGGCCGATCGCCGCGATGCTGGTGGAGCTGTTCCCCAGCCGCATCCGCTACACCTCGATGTCGCTGCCCTATCACATCGGCAACGGCTGGTTCGGCGGCTTCCTGCCCACCACCGCGTTCGCGATGGTCGCGGCCACCGGCAACATCTATTACGGCCTGTGGTACCCGGTGGTGATCGCCGCGGCGACGGTGGTCATCGGGCTGCTGTTCCTGCCCGAGACCTTCCGCCGCAACATCGACGACTGATCAAACAGGGCGCATCGCCCCGCCACATCAGCGCCCCGCCTCACCGGCGGGGCGCTTTTGCGTTTTGCACCGGCTCAGGGCAGCAGCAGCGAGGAATCGCCATAGGAATAGAAGCGATACTCGTGCGCGATGGCATGCGCATAGGCTGCACGCATGGTGTCCAGCCCCATCAGCGCCGAGACCAGCATGAACAGGTTCTGATTCTAGCTCCGAAGTTTTGAACAAAATCATAGCTTTAACAAAGCTGGCGGGGCACCCAAAAGATGTCTCCCACCAGCCTCATATTTTTTTCGGATTAACCGTCCAGATGCGTACCCTGGTCAAAGATCTTTGGCTGGATCGGATTTGCTAAGTCCGCCTACAGCCCGCCTCCAAGAGCCTAGGCCGGGGTTTCGCTAGCCCAGTTGGTTCCACTCACCTTCGACGCTGCGTTCACCGCGTTGACGAGGGTTTTGGGATCAAGATGTGCATAGCGCTCTGTCGTCCGGGTTTGAGAATGCCCCAGAACTTTGCCGACCACATACAGTGACTGACCGGCGTTCACGAGATTGCTGGCCGCGCTATGGCGAAGGTCATGCATTCTGAGATCTGGGACCCCTGCTGCGCGTCGTGCTGTGTTCCATGCATTGAAGACCGAGGTAAACGGAAGCAGCGTTTTTGGATTCGGCACAACGTAGTCACACCCGTCTAACCTTGGCATGCTTTGCAGAACATTGACGGCGTCATCCGACAACGGGACATGGCGAGCCTTTCCGTTCTTGCTTGTCGGAATGCGCCATGTTTTCCGCTCTAGATTGAACTCACTCCATTTTGCATCCAGCAGCTCGCGCTTGCGACACCCTGTCAGAAGCAGCAGGGCCACAATGTATTTGAGCATCGGATTGGCGTTGGCTTCCACCGCCTCTTTCAACCGCTGTGTTTCGGCAGCGGACAAAAATCGCTCGATGGCGTTGTTGCATTCTTTCTGCTTCACACCCTCAAGAGGGTTGATCTCAGATCCGGGTAAACCCCACCGTTTGGCCATCCGCATCATATGACCAAGGATCACCTGCCAGCGATTGACAGTGGCTTGGGCATAGCCATCCACTTTGACCTTGCTGTCCAGCCATTCGAGGATTTCCTGCTGATTGAGCTGATTGATGGGCAGCTTCCCAAACCTTGGAAGCAGATGCACCCGCAGGTAACGTTCGTCGATATCGAAGCTACGCTTGTATGTTTTGCCATATGCAAGGTAGCGGACAGCCAGTTCTTTGACGGTCGGGATTTGCCGGTTCGCTTTCCGCTCTTCAGAGGGGTTTTTACCCACCGCTACCCGCGCCTTGATCTTCATGGCCGCTTTTTTCGCTTCAGCGAATGAGACATCGGCGGCATTGGCGATCTTGTATTGCTTCTGCTTTCCAAATTCGTCCTTGTATTTCAAGGCATAGGTCATGCCACCGCTGCGGCGTTTCTCGACAACAAAGCCCGTGATGGCGGTGTCGAAGTATGTTTCCTTCTCTTTGTGCTCTGGGCAAGCCAGTGCCTGGACAGAGAAGGCATCGAGTTTGATTTTAGGCATAGCTCTTCCTTTCCAATATGATGGGCGTGAAGGGGCAACCCCCGGACTCGTGAGAGCCCGAAGGAGCTTGACCTTCAGTTTGGGACGTCAGAAAATTTCGTCTGGATCGATGGGCGAATTGTTGCGGACCGACTTGCCGTCCACCCACGTGGCAGCGTTTTCGGCATTCATCCGATCACGTTCAGCTCTGCGCGTTTCAACAGCAGCTGCATCCACTGCTTCAACCATCCAGGCATTCCGCTCATTCGATGGGGCTCTCGTCAGTTGAAGACCATTGACGATGCGGTTTGCATTTTTGCTCAGATACCAACCAAACTTGCTGGGATTCACGTATCCCCTGTCGGTAAACGGCATTTCTTCAAGCACTTCTTTGACGGCTGCGTTTTTCTCGGCAAGCTTCAGTATTTTGCGCAGGAAGGTTGGCGCATTGCCAAACTGTGCATACCAGATTTCCAGTAGGGCACCGAGAGCCTCTAGGTCGGGGTCATGGTTGATTTGATGGATAAGACTGGACGCCGGGTCCGGTTCACCAAGCCACATCAGCGGTTGGCGGCATAGATCGGACCATGTGCCAAAGCTTGCAATGTCTGGAACATCGCACCTTGGGCTTCCCGCCGCAATCCAGGCGCGGATGATGGTCAACCCCAGACCTACATAATGAGACCGGTTTGCCCGAACCATCTCGGCGGGACGAGTGGTATATCGGAGCTCCGTAATCGACTTTTTGGGCAGCAGGTAAACGGAGACAACCCGCCTTGCCATATCGCGAATAGGCCGGATGTTGTTGCCCGTCCCAATCACCATCGCGTTGGAAAGGACCGTTGCCATCTTGTTTGTGCCCAAGACACGCTCAGATATGGTGGCACTGGTCAGCAACTTATTCATAGCCCCGAGCGGCAACCAGTCCGTCGGCATATCATCAAACAAAACGGTCGCAGGTTGGGTGAACCCCATCGAGAGGCACAGCTTTGTCGCTTCTTCGTTGGTCGTCGGGTAGCTCACATTCAGCGGCTCGCCCGGCCCTGCAAACGGACATACCACCGAAGCGAGGTAGCTCTTTCCACTTCCCGACGATGACGCGCTGATACTGAATGCTGGAGCCAAAGGCAGCGAACCGCGAATGGTGCTTGTGAGAATCGCACACAATGCTGCAGCGCGATCAGCATCGTTGCTGAAGTGAAATTCGCCAATAAGCGCCTGTAGCTCGGAATGTGCGGCGCGAGCATTGGCTTCTGTAGGCTCAGGAAGGGCGAACTCGGCAGGGTTGAAACTCGCCAAAATTCCTGTCTCGGCGTCATAGCCAGGCTGCATCACAAAAGAGCGATCAGGTCGGAAATATGGTTGCCGTGCCAATCCCGTCAGGCGACGCAGCTGCGGATAGTCTGGCTGTCGAAGGAGTGTAGAGACAACCTTTTGGGGCACATCACAACGCTTCCACTCTTGGCCTTTGCCCTCACAGGCCTCCCAGTCGGCAAGCCGTGATAGGTCCAACGAGAGTCCGGCCTCGGTGACCGGTTCGGTCCTGATTTCCCCCGACTGGGGATCCACGCGGATGGACACAATAGCGCCCCCAGAATTGTAGTAGTCCGCATTGTCGGCCAAAACACGCTCGGCTGCGCTGACGATCCGATGCAGTTCACCGCGCTTGGTGCGGATACGTGGTTTGCATCGCGCATCAGACGGATCGATATCCAGATGATCCAGCAGGGAACGAATGTGCTTCGGATTCTCGTGGCGATGACTGCAGTGGAAGCCTCCCAACGGAAGGTCGGTTGTCGGTGAAAGATAGGTGGCTTTTCCCTCACCATCCGTCGAATGCTCCTCAGACCACGGACAAGTTACCTCATGCTGGCCATCACCAGCTGGGCTGCCCAAAAGGCCTTTCGACTTAAGCATTCCCAGCACCGGATTGGACTTGGGCGCTGGCTTGTACACGTCATCGAAAAAGACAGGCGACGCGCCATTTTTGGCGGCTGGCGAAACGGGCGGTGCGGAAGGGGGTAAAGAGGGTGCCGGACTGGCGGGGTCTCCACCTTCACCACCTTCCCCTTGCTCGGCGGGCTCGGGCAGCTCCACCAGCCGCAGCGCCACGGTAGGTGCCGGTTCGGGATTTGAGGAATCGGGTACGTCGATAGTGGATGGGGAGATTGAGATGGGCGCTATTGCGCCGACAGGCTCACGTGCGTTAGACACAATGTTTCCTATGCCGCAAAGGTGAAATGGACGTTCTGAAATTCGTGTTCAGAACCTTGAGCCGAGCTGTTTGCCGTTATAAAATGACCGCCCCAATCAAGTTGGCTGCATCGTTCGATTGCACTTTTGACACTTTGACGTGAGTGGGCTTCGTTATTCTCGGGTGAGAAGAATTTATCACTCACGCCGTCGTATTTTCGCTGAACAGACAGCAGCATCACGTCCACGTTGAAAGCCTCTGCCAGCTTTTCGATTGCCCGAAACCGACACCTGTATTCACCGCCGCTCGACTCTATCCGCTTTATGGTTGCTATTCCCAAGGTACTTTTTTCAGCCAAACCCTCTTGCGTTAAGTTATTCTTTTCCCTGAGGTTTCTGACCATATCGGCACTGATAATGTTTGACATGCTGGGCTCCTAAACCTGGCTAATTGCCCCTCCGATGTGGGCGCTTTCCGATTCTGGTGAAAGGCTCAGTTTGGTATCACTTCGCGCATGAAGCATCTCCATGGTGGATGTCACACTCGTCAAGCGAGGTTGGTTCGCTTGAAACTCCATACAAACGGGCCAACGCCAAGAGCACCACAACGGCTACAAACGGCCATGGATGGTTGGCTGCAATGACCAGCAAAACGAATCCCAACGCTTCTCCCGGCCTACGAATGAGCGAAACAACGAGAGCGATCGCGAACACCATGATCAGAACCGTCACCGCGACCTTCAACGCAGCCAGCACGATGCAAGCCAGCATCATATAGCCGAGCGACTTCATGCGCCCCCACCAGCGTAGCGTCGGCACATGGCCAATAGTTCCGGCAACACGCCCGGCACATCCTGGATCAGTAAGACATTGGCAAACGTGCTGCCATAGGTGAGGATCATTTCGTACCAGCCGCCATGATCCTGCAACCAAGCCCAATGGGGGTCGAAGCCATCGCTGCCAAACCGGATACCATCCATCGGTTCTACCAGTGGCGATTGCCCCAGATGATCGAAGATGGCCGCTTCCGTGTCCCCGGCCTGGATAACGAGGAGCACGGTGTCGTCGGTTAGGTCGCCGAATGGTGTAATGAGTGCCGCCTTCCGGACCGACAGCAGGGAGCGCAATTCGGGGTCGATGTCGGAGGCTAGCGCCGCGTCCATCGTTTCCGCATCGTGGATGTAAAGCATGGGGGTGTCCTTTCAGGGCATAAAAAAGCCCGCCAGAAGCGGGTGTTGATTTCGTTGGATTTTAATTTCGAAACACTGCCGTGGCGGATGGTGCTCGACCGGCTCTATGTGGTGGCGTCACGTCGCAGGGCAGCTAGTAGGGTCGCATTCACGCCTTCGTCATGTGGCACGACAAGGACAACACCAAAGCCGTCATCACTCAGGATAATTGGCGCTTCGTAGAGGATGCCATGGTCCTCGACCCATTCCCACGGCGGTCCAGCCGCATCGGTGGGAAATCCGATGGCTGTTTCGATGTCAGCCAAGGCATCACCCGGCGCAACGACGATCCAGTTGACGATATCGCCCATGGAAAGGCCACAGGACAGCAATTCGCGACATCTGCCATCTATGAGTGCCCTTGTTGGTGGGTCGAGGTTGGCCGCCGCCAGTTCATCTTCATTGGTTATGATGATCATATGTCATTCTCCAGATACGAAAAAACCCCCGACCGGCGAGGGTCGAGGGCTGTGGTGAGGGTAGTCGATAAGTTGAGGTTAATCGGCTTCTGGCTTACCTATGGCCTGGACGGCACAGGTGTCAGGCACGAGTTGCGCCCCTACGGTTGCGGTTCTTAATGCGCCGTAGGCATTCTGGGCGCGGAACACCATTGCGACATTCCGGCGATCCACATCGGGAACAATGATCACTGTTCTGACGTGCTCGAACGCCGATGGATTATGCAGTGATTCCTTCACTGGATCTTCCAGTGCAGGCAGCCGGCCACGCCAGTTTAGGCATCCCTGCAGCTTATCATTTATCTCGGCCAACTGGCGCTGTGTTGCCTCAGCTTCAGCTAAGCTTGCAAACATTTCGGCCTTCTTTCGTGACGCATCTTCCCGCTTCGCTTCGATCGCTCTCTCTGCAGCGTCCTGTTTCGCCTGCACAGCAAGTTCCTTCTGACCATCAGGCGTTTTGTCGTATGCCCTTTGCACTGAACCACTGGTGGTGTTCGTGAGAAAGAACGAGGCTACCAATGCCATGAAAGCCAAGGGGCGGCCTCTTCGAGGTAACCGCCAAAACACGAGTGGGAAATTGAGCAAAGCAACTAGGAGGGCAAACGCGACTGTCCCGTAGACGAGGTTCTGCGAAACGCCTGGAATGCCAATCTTGCTGGTATCGATAAAGCTGATCAGGAGAAATAGCCCAGCAAATCCGAAGCCGATCCATTGAGCCATGCGGACGATTGATTCGCAAATACGGGCAAAAAGGCCTTTGGGTTTGTCATCAATCATAGATTAATTCCTTCATTTTGAGGACAAGAGGCCTTGGCCGACGGTAATGATTTACCGACACAATGAGCCAAAACTAGCAAGAATGAGATTCATCGTCCGTGGTCCAACCGACCACATTCCAGTTCAGTCTGGCGGATGGACGTCAGGGATAGATTGGCCGCCAACATGAAACGGCTGCGCAAGGAGCGCGAGTGGTCCCAAGAGGCGCTGGCCGACGCGGCTGGCCTCGATCGGACCTACATCAGCGGCATAGAGCGCAAGGTGAAGAACCCCACAATCACCGTTGTGGATCGGATTGCCGTTGCGCTAGGTTGTAGGCTGGGCGATCTGCTGGATTGACGACCTTCGTTATAAGATATCGCACTTTGCGCTCCATAACATACTTCCAGAAGAGCAAACACGTCAGTTCACGGTCAGCAAATACCACCGTCAATATTCAAATCAATGTTGGACACAGCGAGATTGTCAGATAGCATAAACGAGATCACTCGTTAATCTGCAAATTAACTGGATACACCAACCAAGATCAAATGCCTTTATGTGTTTACACGCCCGCAAGATAATAATACGATTCAGTTCGAAGTTTGAGAAATAAGGCAAAGTTTCATGGCGACTAAAGCATTCGAATTGACGCGGCTGGATGCCAACACATTTGAACATATGGTCAATGCTTTAGCTCAGCGAACCTTGGGAATGGGTGTTACAGGTTTTGCACAGGGCCCGGATGCGGGCCGAGATGGTTTATTCGAGGGCGAAGCGGACTACCCCTCAAGCGCAGAGCGCTGGCGCGGAACATGGTACATCCAATCAAAGTTTCGATCACCATCCTCTTCCGGAAACGACCAAGCCTGGCTAGTGCAACAAATTCGCAACGAGCTGTCTGAATTCCTAGATGCAGAGAATGGCAGAAAGCTACCTGACAATTGGATTATTGCGACCAACATTGATCCGACTGCAAAAGCGAAAACTGGCTCTCACGATAAAATCATCGCAGCCGTTGCCGCTGTCAGTCCGAAATTAGCAAGACGAACGCATATATGGGGTGGAACAAAACTTCTAAGTTTGCTGACATTGCACTCCGACGTAGCCCGTCACTACGGCGGCCTGCTCACTTCTGGCGACTTAATCAGTTCAGTTATAAATGCAATTGGCGATACCTCTGCCGGCATTGACGCCATTATTCGTAATCTTGTAGTGTCTCAGATGGCAGAGCAGCAGTACACAAAACTTGAGCAAGCAGGGTCGTCTGCCGATACACGACCCGGTATCCAAACACTTTTTGTTGATTTGCCCTTTCATCACGAAAACAATCGGTTCCCCGGAACCTTACAACAACTAACAAAAGCCCTAGCAGACAACCACGCACCAACAATTGATCGACCCCAAGGTCCAGTTTGGGAAAAATGGAAACGCGAGCCATCAAGGTCACGTATATGGTTTTTGAGGGGCGGGCCTGGCAACGGAAAGTCTACAATCACACAATTTGTCTGCCAGATACATCGTGCCGCACTACTTCGGGCAAGCAAAAACCACATTGTAAATGACCGCTTACGTACGCTATCTTTAGATATATGCAACAAAGCTGAGAAACACGGCTTTTTACCTCATTGCGCTCGAATTCCTATCCACATGGAGTTGAGACTCTATGCTCATTGGTATGGCCAACAGCGGCCCCAGAGCTCAAAAGGCGTACTCAGCTATCTATGCTCACGCATTGGCAAAGATCTTGAACAAAAACTACACGTAGGTACTTTGAAACGCGCCCTCGAATGTGGACGATGGCTGATCGTTTTTGACGGCCTAGATGAAGTTCCGGGAGATGTTAAAGACTCTCTGGCTAAAGAAATCAATATGTTTGTTGATGATGTCTTACTCGAATGCAAATGCGACGCGATGATCATTTGCACATCTCGACCACAAGGTTATTCAGGTCAATTTGATGAAATTCGCCCGACAGTAATCGATCTAGCCAAATTAACTACACAAGAAGCTTTGGCCTGCGCAGATCCTGTTTTATCAATTGATCGAACGCAAGAGGAAGTTGAACTTTATCGATCGACGCTTGTTGAAGCAACAAACTCTCCATCGATATGCGAAATAATGACAACGCCCCTTCAATCACATATTATGGCAGTTGTCGTCAGGGATGGGGGACGGCCACCTGAACGAAAATGGCAACTTTTTTCAAATTTTTATCAAGTAATTAAGAAACGCGAAGCCAATCGAAATTTGGCTGATCCAAGAATTTCTAGATTACTGAGAGAAGGTGATAAGCTTATAAAAGCACTTCATAATCGATTAGGATTTGAGCTTCATTTTCGCGCGGAAAAGAGTTCTGGTGCCCAGACATCAATCAATAAAGACGACCTGAAGCACATTATCTCGGAAATCGTGCACAATCTGCAAGATGAGAATGTAGAAGAGACAATATCACTCTTGTTGGAAGCTACTACTGAAAGGCTGGTACTCGTAAACACACCAGAAAATAGCAGCGCTGTACGTTTTGACATTAGACCGCTGCAAGAATTTTTTGCCGCAGAATACCTGTATGAAACAGCAAACGAAGCGGGATTTAGAGACCGAGTAGCCGCCATAGCCAAAGATTCACATTGGCGGGAAGTGATGCATTTTTTGCTCAGTGCATTGATTGAGCAAGAGAGGAGAGGTGAACTAGCGTTAGCGGTTGAAATTTTGAGCGAGCTCGATGACGAACCTGCTGATCAACGCAGAGCGTTAGCGCGCCGCCTCGGCATTGGAGGGTTGCTAGCAACCCGCCTTCTGAGGGAGGGCGTCCTTGAATCAGACAAACGTACGCGCGCCCTTTTCCGGAAATGTTTTGGATCTTTGCTGGCTGGGACAGATGCTTGCAGCTTGCTTTCCTCCTCACCGCCTCCGCATTCAGCAACTTGGCTTATAGGCGTAGGGCTAGACGCACTTAATGAGTTAAATCCTCAAGAAAATATCGGAGCCGCCTCCCTAATGCCGATAATAGTCAGTGACAGCTCTACGCAACTGGACAGGGTTACGAACTATTTAAAAGATTCTGATGCTAACTTTTTTGCCGCATTTTCTAATCGTATATCAAACCATTTCGTGCGAGGCGATCGATCCTCTATTCCAATTTGGGTTATGAGACTACTCCTTAAGCGCGTCTTACGAAGCGACTGGAGTGACTTGCCTAATTCTACTCTTGATCAGATTTACGTATTACTGGCCACCAACAAAAATAGATTTCTGCAAGCAGCCCGACTGGAGGGGATTTCCCCCGATGTATCCGATCTACTTTTTGGATTCTTCGACCACCACGACAGGTCGGAGCTAGGTAAGTCGATCGAAGAAAATGTCATTGGTGGCGTAATTCACGAATCCGTTCACGGTATACCTTCGGCTTTGAGGGAGTTTAAATGGTCAAAAGAAATCATTGAGGAACTTGAGTGTCTTGGCGGCGTCGCGCGTGCATGCGTCTTGCTCTATCGTGGCGCGTTTTTACGGTTGGACCAAGATTTAGACATTTTGACTGCAGAGATTGGCCCGAAGGGTGGCATTTCTTTACTTCCAGATTCTTACGTATATCTAATTTGCGACAGATTTGAAGAATTCTCAAATAGATCGATCAAAGAATGTATACGCACTGACAGGCTCGGCCAAAGAATTGACTATATGATCTATCGGCATGATGGCGAAGACACAGATTGGGAAGCGGTAATTCAACGTTTTCCGCATATTGGCTTTAGCTATCTTAGAAATGAAAGAGAAGAGTCTGATAGGCGATCATTTTTAAACTGGGCTAGGATCGACTCAAACCTAGATTTTTTTGTAAAAAGCGTTGCATCCTCTCAGAGCTACTCTCTTGGGTTACCTGGACTGTGCAGGTTTGTTGAGTTGTTTCCCTCTAAAGCTGAGGACATGAAACAAATCTTTGGATCTGGACCAATCACTCGGTCCGTTTACAGCTCATCAGTTATCGACAAATTCATTCAGTTCGATTTATCAACAGACTCTTATATCCTCCCCCACCTAGCTGCCTACGTGAATAGCAGCCGAGAACTACCTGAGTTTTTCGCTCATCGTCCTTCCGTTGGAGATTTAATCCTACAAATTCCGCAATTTCTTCCGGACCTGCAGAGTTTGGAAGAATTTTGGGATAGCGGCCCTACGACTGAAGCTGACGTAGCAGCTGCAGGCCTTCTGCTACTTGCCTGGCAGCAAAGCATCCCGCTTGGCCAAAAACACCTTAATAGGCTGCTAGATTGCTACAACCGGTCAATTTCGGAGTGGTTTCTGCCTGCTGCTCTTCGATTTATTACGAGTCATGTTCAGAGAGAGGACGCTGTCGCGTTGGACTTTGCAAATTCGTTGCTGGATTTGGCACGTGAAGATCTTCCCGGGCGTTGCGCGTGCGAACATATTATTGCTGATTGGCGGGAAATTTCACACGCCCCAGTACATACGATAAGCCAGAGCACGATTTGGAATTCTTAAGAGCTATCTCATTTATTCGTCCATCGAGCCTTGATCGGCTTGTTATGGAGAACGAGCGCTGCATTCGAATCAAACGGATAAGACAAATTGAACAGCCTCATTGCAACCAATCCGCGGTTTGCAATTGTAAACGGCTTGCCTTTGCTGGGTTCACATCAGTTTTGTCGAAGGGGCGAATTATCAGCCTAATGTACCTTTGGTAGATACATCTGCCTACCACCTACCCAACGTGCGTTCGGTGGGTCCTCATCCGCAACCTATCCAAAGGCCGTTACGGAAGGAGCAGTGACGAGTCCCCGTAGGAATAGAATCTGTAATCATTTTCAATGGCATAAGCGTAAGCGGCTTTCATCACATCCAGCCCCATCAGCGCCGAGACCAGCATGAACAGCGTCGAGCGCGGCAGGTGGAAGTTTGTCATCAGGCCGTCGATTCCCCTGAAGCGGTAGCCGGGGGTGATGAAGATAGCGGTGTCGCCCTCGAACGGGGCAATCACGCCATCCTCGCGCGCGGCGCTTTCGATCAGCCGCAGCACCGTGGTGCCCACCGCGATCACCCGGTTGCCGCGCGCCCGCACCGTGTTCAGACGATCGGCAGTCGCAGTATCGATGCGGCCCCATTCGGCGTGCATCTGGTGGTCGTTGGTGTCTTCGGCCTTGACCGGAAGAAAGGTGCCCACACCGACATGCAGCGTCAGCATGGCATGTTCGATCCCCGCCGCGGCCAGCGCAGCCATCAGCTCGTCTGTGAAATGCAGCGAGGCCGTGGGCGCGGCGACCGCGCCGTCTTCCCTGGCAAAGCGGGTCTGATAGTCCTCGCGGTCGGCCTCGTCGATGTCGCGCTTGGCAGCGATATAGGGCGGCAGCGGCATGGTGCCGGCGCGCTCGAGCAGCAGTTCGACCGGCTCGGTTCCCTGAAACGCCAGCGTGATCGACCCGTCTGCGCCGCGCGCCTCGACCGTGGCGAAGACATCCGCGCCGAAATCGATGACGTCGCCGAGCCGCAGCCGCCGCGAGTTGCGGACAAAGGCCTGCCAGCGCCGCAGGTCGATCCGCTTGTGCAGCGTCGCGCCGATCCGCGCTTGCCCGCCCAGCTTCACGCCTTCCAGCTGCGCCGGGATGACACGGGTGTCGTTGAACACCAGGCAATCGCCGGGGTTCAGCAATCCGGGCAGGTCGCGGACCTGCGCATCGCGCATCGCGCTGCCGTGCACGCATAGCATCTTTGCCGCATCGCGCGGGCGCACGGGGCGCAGCGCTATGCGTTCGGGGGGAAGTTCGAAATCGAAATCGTCAACGCGCATGGTGCCCTTTGCCTAGCCTGATCGTCACCCCGCTTTCGCGGGAATGACGATCGATTGCAATGGGGCCCGGTCGGATCAGTTTGTGATCGGCGCGTTCAGGTCGTCGACCGAGATCGCACGATCGGCAGGCTGGCCGGCAGCGGCATAATTGGGCTCTGGCAGGTTCTGCGACTTGAGCGAGGCCTGCAGGATGCGCGCCGGTGTCGCGGGCGGCTCGCCACGCGGGATGGAATCGACATGCTCCATGCCTGCAATCACCCGGCCGAAATTGGTGTAGCTGTTGTCGAGCGAGAAGCGCGGATAGAAGACGATGAAGAACTGGCTGTTGGCGCTGTTCGGGTCCTGCGCGCGTGCCATCGAGACGCTGCCGCGAAGATGCGGGAACTTGTTGAACTCGGCTGTGACATCGGGAAGATCCGATCCGCCGGTGCCGGTGCCTGTCGGGTCGCCGGTCTGCGCCATGAAGCCATCGATCACGCGGTGGAACACGATGCCGTTGTAGAAGCCCTGACGGGTCAGCGTCTTGATCCGCTCGACATGGTTGGGCGCGATTTCGGGATACAGCTGGATCGTCACCCGGCCGCCGGTCGACAGGTCGAGGTAGAGAATGTTGTCGGGATCGGCCTTGTCGGGCGTGGCGACCAGTGGCGCTGCAAGCACCGAGGCTTCGGCGGCGTTGTTGTCGCGCTTATCCTGTGCGTCCTTTTCGGCATTGCGCGCGGCTTTGCGCGCTTGCTTGTCCTTGTCTTCGGACGCCTCGGCTTCGGCCTTCGCGGCCTTGCGCGCTTCCTTTTCGGCAGCCTTGGCCGCCTTGTCCTCTTCCTTCTGCGCTTCCTTGGCTGCCTTCTCGGCCTCCTTCTCCTGCTGCCTGCGAACCTTCGCCGCTTCCTTTTCGACTTCGCGAGCGGCGAGGCCAGCTGCCCTGTCAGCCTCGAGCTGGGACTGGCCGGTCGGCGTGGAGTCCTGCGCCTGGGCAGTGATGGGGGCGAGCAGCATCGGGATGAACGACAGGGCAGCAAGCGATTTCAAGATATTGGGCATATAACCGGACATTCCTGTTCCATTCAGGCGGGACGGCAGGCTTTGCCCCGTCCCGTTTCGGGCATGGCTATAGCCAAAGCATCTGAGCGTGTCATGAATGAACTTGGGCGACGCGCAGCGCTGTGCGGTCAGTCACCCTTGAGGCCGATTTCGCGCACCCGCTTTTCGACATCGACCCGCACCGCGTCGGTGACGAAGCGGTTGATTTGCCCGCCATAGCTGGCGATTTCCTTGACCAGCCGCGAGGCGATGGGCTGGAGCGATACGTCCGCCATCAGGAACACGGTCTCGATGCGGTGGTTGAGCTGCTGGTTCATCCCAGCCATCTGGTATTCATATTCGAAATCGGCGACCGCGCGCAGCCCGCGCACGATCATGCTCGCACCTTCGCGTTCGGCAAAGTCCATCAGCAGCGAGTTGAACGAGACGACATGGATGGCATCGCCCATGTCGGCGGTTTCGCGGCGGACCATCGCCATGCGCTCTTCCACGCTGAACATCGGGTTCTTCGACGGGTTGGTGGTGACCCCCACCACCAGCCGGTCGACCAATTTGGCTCCGCGCCGCAGGATATCCATGTGCCCCAGGGTGATGGGATCGAAGGTCCCCGGATAAACGCCTACGCGCATGATGCTGCTTCCCCTTTTCGCGCCGCTTGTGCGGTCAATTGTCGCGTTCGACGATGTAGCGCGCCAGCGCGCGCAGAAGATCGGCCTCGCGGCCATGGCTGGCGAGATGGCCGATCGCCTGATCGACCAGGAAGAACGCCTGCTCGCGCGCCCGCTCAAGACCCAGCAGCGACAGGAAGGTCTCCTTGCCTGCAGCGGCATCCTTGTGCAGCGCCTTGCCCGCCAGCGCTTCGTCGCCGACTTCGTCCATGATGTCGTCGGCGATCTGGAACGCCAGGCCGATGTCGCGGGCATAGGCGCGCAGCGCCGTGCGCCCCTCGGCGGGCACATTGGCCAGGATCGCGCCCATCTCGACCGACGCCGCGATCAGCGCGCCCGTCTTCAGCCGCTGCAGCTTGGTGACGGTCGGCAGGTCGAACTTGGCCTTTTCCGCCTCAAGATCCATCATCTGGCCGCCCGCCATGCCGTTGGGGCCGCTCGCCTCGGCCAACGTCATGATGAGTTCGGCACGGATGAACGGATCGGGATGCGACTGGCTGCCAGCCAGGATCTCGAACGCCAGCGCGTGCAGCGAATCGCCCGCCAGCACCGCCACCGCATCGTTGAAGGCCTTGTGCACCGTCGGCTTGCCGCGGCGCATGTCGTCGTCGTCCATGCAGGGCAGATCGTCATGGATCAGCGAATAAACATGAATCGCCTCGACCGCGCAGGCGACCCGCACCGACAGCGAACGATCAACATTGAACATGCCCGCAGTTGCGGTCAGCAGCAGCGGGCGCACCCGCTTTCCCCCGCCGATCGCCGCATGACGCATCGCTTCGTACAGAACCGCGCGCGGATCATCGGGCACCACCAGCAGCGCATCGAAGCACGCATCGACATCGTTCGATATCTGGCGGAAGGCATCGGCAAGCGCAGCATCGCCTATCGCGGTGGTCATCGTCGTCAATCCCCTGCCCCGGTCATGTCGCCGGTTTGACCCTGAATCATTGTCGTTGCGCCATCAGTCCGCATCGAACGGAACGGTCCCTGCCGCCTGGCCATCGGCCCCGACGCGGATCTTCTCGATCCGCGCCTGCGCGACATCGAGCCGCTTCTGGCAATGGCTGCGCAGCTGATCGCCGCGCTCGTAAAGGCTGATCGATGCATCGAGCGGGACATCCCCCGATTCGAGCTGGCGGACGATCACCTCCAGCTCCTTGAGGGCGTCTTCGAACGACAGATCGGCGGAAATGGCTGCAGTTTCACTCATCGACACAGCTTTGACCTGTGGCCCGCGCCCGGTCAAGGCGGTTGCTGCCCACAGGGCGTTCTGGTAATTTGAAAGCCCCGCAAGCCAAGGAGTTTCCGATGGACGGCTTCAACCTGACCGATGCCGAAAAGAGCTTGAGCGAGCTGGTCGGCCGGGCAGAGGCTGGCGAGACGATCGATATCCTGCGTGACGGAAAGCTGGTCGCGAAGCTGGTGCCGGCAGAGCAGGCCGTAGAAACACCCAAGCGGCGCGTTGATATCGAGGCGCTGAGGCAGCATCTCGATCGCCAGTCGGGGCCAGTTGTCGTGTCCGGAGAGGTTGTGAGGACCATGCGCGATGAGGCGCGCTATTGAGCTTTTATCTTGATACGTCCTTCGTCGTGTCTGCCTTTTCCAAGGAGACACGCAGCTTGGAGGCCCTGGCATGGCTAGATAGCCATATCGGGCTCGACCTTTATACAAGCGGCTGGGTTTCGACAGAATTTGCCAGCGCCATCTCGCTGAAAATCCGGACCGGCCAGTTCAACTCGGCTGATTTGAGCAATCTTTAGAACGAATGGACAGCATTCAGATCGAGCAATCTCCGCAACGTTGCAATCGACAACTCGGACTACGAACTGGCCGCGCAGATGGTTTTCGCGTCCAATACGGGCCTTCGGTCCGGAGACGCGCTGCATCTGGCGATATGCCAGCGCATTGGGGCCAGGATTGTGACCTTCGACAATGGGCTTGAACGCGCCGCAAATCAATTCGACATCCCCGCCACAATCCCCTGATTTGCCCCCTTCCCCGATCGCGCTGAGCCGCGTAAAGCGCGGGGCCATGAGCGAGACCCAGACAGCACCCGTGGCAACCATCACCCCTCAGATCGTCGCCGAACATGGCCTCAAGCCGGATGAATATGAGCGGATCCTTGCCGCTCTGGGCCGCGAGCCCAATCTGGTCGAGCTGGGCATCTTCTCGGTGATGTGGTCCGAGCATTGCAGCTACAAGAGCTCGCGCGTGCACCTGAAGACCCTGCCCACCACCGGACCGCAGGTGATCTGCGGCCCCGGCGAGAATGCGGGCGTGGTCGATATCGGCCCCGGCGCGGACGGCAAGCCGCTCGCTGCCATCTTCAAGATGGAGAGCCACAACCACCCCAGCTATATCGAGCCCTATCAGGGTGCGGCGACCGGCGTGGGCGGCATCCTGCGCGATGTGTTCACCATGGGCGCGCGGCCCGTGGCGCTGATGAACGCGCTGCGCTTCGGGCGGCCCGATCACCCCAAGATGAAGCATCTGGTACAGGGCGTGGTCGCAGGCATCGGTGGCTATGGCAATTGCGTCGGCGTTCCCACCGTGGGCGGCGAAACCAATTTCGACCCGGCCTATGATGGCAATATCCTGGTCAACGCGATGGCCGTGGGCATCGCCGAGCAGGACAAGATCTTCTACTCCGCCGCTTCGGGCGCGGGCAATTCGATCGTCTATGTCGGCTCCAAGACCGGCCGCGACGGCATCCACGGCGCGACCATGGCTTCGGCAGAGTTCGGCGAGGACAGCGAGGAAAAGCGCCCCACCGTGCAGGTCGGCGATCCGTTCACCGAGAAGCTGCTGATCGAAGCCTGCCTCGAGCTGATGGCATCGGACGCGATCGTTGCGATCCAGGACATGGGCGCAGCGGGCCTCACGTCGTCCAGCGTCGAGATGGCGAGCAAGGGCGGGGTGGGCATCGAACTGATCCTCGACAACGTGCCCCAGCGCGAAACCAACATGACCGCCTACGAGATGATGCTGTCGGAATCGCAGGAGCGCATGCTGATGGTGCTCAAGCCCGGCCGCGAGGATTTTGCGCAGGCGATCTTCCGCAAATGGGAGCTCGATTTCGCGGTGATCGGCCATGTCACCGAGACCGGACACATGGTGCTCAAGCACAAGGGCGAGACGGTGTGCGACATTCCGCTCGGCCCGCTCGCCGACGATGCGCCGGCCTACAACCGCCCTTACGTCACGACCGTGCCACCCAAGCCGCTGACCAACGTGCCCGAGAGCACCGATCTTGCCGCCGACCTGACCGCGCTTATGGCGTCTCCTGCGCTCGCCAGCCGCAGCTGGATCTGGCAGCAGTACGATCACATGGTGATGGCCGACACGGTGCAGATCCCCGGCGGCGATGCCGGTGTCGTCCGCATCCACGGCACCAACCGCGGGCTTGCGATCACCACCGATTGCACCCCGCGCTATTGCTTTGCCGATCCGTTCGAGGGCGGCAAGCAGGCGATCGCCGAATGCTATCGCAACCTGGTCAGCACCGGCGCGCGTCCGCTGGCGACCACTGACTGCATGAACTTCGGCAACCCCGAACGGCCCGAGATCATGGGCCAGTTCGTCGGATGCATCGAGGGCATGGGCAAGGCCTGCCAGGCGCTCGACATGCCGATCGTAAGCGGCAATGTCAGCCTCTATAACGAGACCACCGGCCCCGACGGCATCGCCCGCGCCATCCTGCCGACCCCCGCCATCGGCGCGATCGGCCTGATCGACGATCTGGCGAACATGACCACGCTGGCGTTCAAGGCGGCGGACGAAGCCATCATCCTGATCGGCGGCGGCGAAACGCACGAGCTTGGCCAATCGCTGTGGCTCGACGTGCTGCACGGCCGCCGCGAAGGCGCGCCGCCGCAGGTCGATCTGCAGGCGGAACTGGCTACGGGCGGTGTCATCGCCGGGTTGATTGCCAGTGGCACGGTCAGCGCGGTGCACGACTGCTCCGACGGCGGCCTGGGCGTCGCAGTGGCCGAAATGGCGCTGGCATCGGACATCGGCGCGATGCTGAACGCCGAAGGCGGCGCAGGCTTCTGGTTCGGCGAAGGCCAGGCGCGCTATGTTGTCACCGCTGCGGATGCCGATGCGGTGCTGGCGGCGGCGAAGGCTGCAGGCGTGGGTGCTGCGGTGATCGGCACGACCGGCGGCGACGCACTCGCGTTCAGCAAGAGCAGTGCGGTCAGCATCAGTGATCTGCGCGATCGCAATTGCGCATTCTTCCGCGACTGGATGGAAGGCTGATTTTGGCCAATGGGCGCAAGCCCGGGAGAAGCGGTCGATCATGAATGCTGGCATCAATGCAGGCTATTCGGGAACGCCACTTGCCAAGAAGCTCGGGTTCAAGCCCGGCATGCGGGTTCTGCTGACGGACATGCCGCAGGCCGTTCGTGATGACATTGCGCGAGATTGCGCAGACCTGATCGAGGTCTCCGCACCGCCCGAGCCGTTCTTTGCCGCGCACCTTTTCACCACCGAGCGCGCGGTGCTGGAGCGCGAGCTGCCAGTCCTGATGGCCGCGATGGAGCGCGACGGCTTCATCTGGCTCAGCTGGCCCAAAAAGGCATCGAAAGTGCCGACCGATATCACCGAAGACACCATTCGCGCAGTCGCGCTGCCGATCGGGCTGGTCGACGTGAAGGTGTGCGCGGTCGATGCGGTGTGGTCGGGCCTCAAGCTGATGATCCGCAAGGAATTGAGATGACGATGCGTGTTTTTGCGGCATGGCTGGCGTTACTGCTCGCCCTGCCCACCCCCGCTCTGGCCTGGGGCGACTATGGCCACCGCACGATCGCCCAGATCGCCGAGGCCAACATCTCGCCCAAGGCAAAGGCGCGAATGAATGCAATGTTCCGTGCCGAAAAGCTGCTGGCGACGCCGGATTGCCCGCTGCGCAACATCGGCGATGCCAGCGTCTGGGCGGACTGCGTGCGCCGCGACGATCTGCGCTGGGGCTACACCGCGCCGTGGCACTATATCAACATGGACATCTGCAAGCCGTTCGACATCAAGGCGAATTGCGCCAACGGCAACTGCGTCGGGGCGCAGGTGGCGCGCAACGAAAAGCTGCTCGCCGACAAAAGCCTGCCCGCGCATGTCCGGCTCGAGGCGCTGGCGTGGCTGGTCCACACGATGGGCGACATGCACCAGCCGATGCACGGCGGCGACCGCGGTGACTTGGGCGGCAACCGGGTGAGCGCGGCCTACGGAATCGTCGAGGGGCGGATGAACCTGCACCGGCTGTGGGACACGCCGGTTGCCGAACGCGCGATTACCCAAGGCGAACCGATGGTAAGGCGCTATGCAGCCGCCGAACGCAGCCCCTATCTCACCGGAACAGTCGAGGACTGGGCGCTGGAAAGCTGGAGCATCGCGCGCGACATCGCTTATCCCACCGCGCAGCACGGCCCGGCCTGCGGGCCCGCGCTCAAGCCCGGCGAGCGCGCCCGGCATGACGATGGCGACATCGAAACGCTCATTCCCATCGTGCGTCAGCAGGTGCTGCGCGCCGGGCTGCGACTGGCCGATGCGCTGGAGCGCGCGCTGGGCTGAAGCGATGATTTTGCACCCGAAACCCTAGCGGCACCGGCCCGACGACAAGCCTTGCAATCGTTTGCATTGGATTGCATAGCTATACATCCGCAACAGCGGTGGACAGGCAGGCGGGCCGTCCTTAACACGGGCCCGCAAGGCAGCCGCCAAGACTGATGGATAGGGAAAACTGATGGCCAATGCGCAATCCCGGACGTTGCTGCTCTTCGGCGCGACGGGCGATCTGTCCAAGCGGATGCTGCTGCCGTCGCTGTTCGTGCTCCACGCCGACGGCCTGATTGCACCCGATCTCAAGATCATGGGCACCGCACGCAGCGCGCTGGATGACGCCGCATTTCGCGAGATGGTCGGCGAAGCGCTGAGCGAATTTCTGCCCGAACCGCGCAAGGACGATGCGCTGATCGCCAGCTTTCTCGAGCGGATCAGCTACCAGCCACTCGATGCCTCCACGGTCGAAGGCTTCGCCGCGCTGGCCGAGCGCCTCGGAGACATTTCGGGCGGCATGTCGATCTTCCTCTCGACCGCGCCGTTCCTGTTCAAGCCGACGATCCAGGGGCTGAAATCGGCAGGCCTTGCAGGCGAAATGGTGCGCATCGGGCTCGAAAAGCCTTTGGGCAACGATCTGGCCTCGTCCTGCGCGATCAATGATGCGGTGGCGGACGCTTTCCCCGAGAGCCGCACCTTCCGCATCGACCATTATCTGGGCAAGGAAACCGTGCAGAACCTGATGGCGCTGCGCTTTGCCAACATGATGTTCGAGCCGCTGTGGAACGCCAACGGCATCGAGCACATCCAGATCACCGTGTCCGAAACCGTGGGCCTTGAAGGTCGCCACGGCTTTTACGACGACACCGGCGCGCTGCGCGACATGGTGCAGAACCACATGCTGCAATTGCTCGCGCTGATCGCGATGGAGCCCCCTGCCGAGTTCGACGCGACCTCGATCCGCGACGAGAAGGTCAAGGTTCTGCGCTCGCTGCGTCCGGTGGCGCCCAACGAGACGGTGCGCGGCCAGTACGGCGAAGGCGCAGTCGGCGGCAAGTCGGTGCATTCCTATGCCGACGATCTGGGCAAGCCCTCGGGCACCGAAACGTTCGTGGCGATCAAGGCGCATGTCGACAACTGGCGCTGGCAGGGCGTGCCCTTCTATCTGCGCACCGGCAAAAGACTGTCCGAACGCCGCAGCGAGATCGTGATCCAGTTCAAGCCTGTGCCGCACAACATTTTCGCGCAGCGTGGCGGCAAGCTCTCTGCCAATCGGCTGGTGATCCGGCTGCAGCCCGAGGAATATGTCCGGCTGCTGGTGATGGCCAAGGAGCCGGGGCTCGACCGGGGTGGCCTTACCCTGCGCGAGGTGCCGCTCGACCTGTCGCTGACCGATGCCTTTTCCAAGTCGCAACGCCGCATCGCCTATGAGCGTTTGCTGCTCGACCTGATCGACGGCGAACCGACGCTGTTCGTCCGCCGCGACGAGGTGGAGGCGCAGTGGCGCTGGGTGGATGCCATCCGCAAGACCTGGGCGGACAACGCCATCGAACCCAAAAATTATGGTTCGGGCAGCTGGGGGCCGAGTGCGGCCATCGCGCTGACCGAACGCGACGGAGTAAGCTGGAATGACTGAGATTGAATGGTGGGAATATGACGATGCTGCCGAAATGGCGGGCGCGCTGGCTGGCGACATCGGCTTCATCATCGAAAGCGCCATCGACGCACGCGGCAGCGCGGTGATTGCGCTGGCAGGCGGCAGCACCCCACTGGCCGCCTATGCCAAGCTCGCCGAGGCCAAGATCAACTGGAAGAAGGTCACCATCATCCCCACCGACGACCGCATCGTGCCGATGGGCGATGCGCTTTCCAACGTGACGATGCTCGCCAAGACCTTCCTGCCCAAGGGCGCGCGCGTGATCCCGATCATCAGCGAAGCCGCCAGCGATTACAAGGCATGCGGCAACGCCGCCAATGCAAGGCTCGCCGATTTCCACTGGCCGCTGGATCTGTGCCTGCTGGGCATGGGCACCGACGGCCACACCGCCTCGATCTTCCCCGGGCCCGATCTGGAAGACGCATTGAATGCGCCTGCCGATCGGCGCGCATTGGGCGTGATGCCTGATCCGCTGCCCAGCGACGCTCCGATCGCCCGCGTCACGCTGTCGCTACCCGCGATCGCCTCTGCGCGCGCGCTGATGGTCGCGGTCACCGGCAAGGACAAGAAGAAGGTGCTCGAAACCGCGATCAAGCAGGGCGAGGCTTCGGCCTATCCGATCGGCAAGGTGCTCGCCGCGGTCGAACTGCCGGTCGATATCCACTGGGCCGGCTGAGCCCCCCGCTCCGAAATCCATTGAAACGAGAATGCCATGACCACCCTTCACCCCGAGCTTGAACGGATCACCCAGCGGATCATCGAACGCTCGAGGCCCAAGCGTCAGGCGTATCTCGATTTCATCGCGCGCGAACGCGACAAGGGCGTGCACCGACCGACATTGTCGTGCGGCAATCTGGCGCACGGCTTTGCCGCATCGGGCGAGGACAAGCCCGCAATCCGATCGGGCAAGGCGATGAACATCGGCATCGTCACCGCGTACAACGACATGCTCTCGGCGCATCAGCCCTATGGCCGCTACCCCGAGCAGATCAAGATTTTCGCGCGCGAGGTCGGCGCTACGGCGCAGGTCGCAGGCGGCGTTCCGGCGATGTGCGATGGCGTGACCCAGGGCCAGCTGGGCATGGAATTGTCGCTGTTCAGCCGCGACAACATCGCCATGGGCAGCGCGATCGCGATGAGCCACGGCATGTTCGAAGGCGCGCTGCTCCTGGGCATCTGCGACAAGATCGTCCCCGGGCTGTTCATCGCAGCGGCGCGCTTTGGCCATATCCCGACGATTCTCGTGCCCGCAGGCCCGATGCCCTCGGGCCTCGCCAACAAGGAAAAGCAGCGCGTCCGCCAGCTCTATGCCGAGGGCAAGGTCGGGCGCGAGGAACTGCTCGAAGCAGAGGCCGCGAGCTATCACGGCGCAGGCACCTGCACCTTCTATGGCACCGCCAATTCCAACCAGATGATGATGGAAATGATGGGGCTGCATATCCCCGCATCCGCCTTCATCAACCCCGGCACCAAGCTGCGGCAGGAACTGACCCGCGCCGCGACCCACCGGGTGGCCGAGATCGGCTGGAATGGCGAGGATTACCGCCCGTTCGGCCACTGCGTCGACGAAAAGGCGATCATCAACGCCTGCATCGGGCTGCTCGCCACCGGCGGATCGACCAACCATGCGATCCACCTGCCCGCGATGGCGCGCGCCGCAGGCATCCATATCGACTGGCATGACCTGAGCGAGCTGTCCGCGATCATCCCCTTGCTTTCGCGGGTCTATCCCAATGGATCGGGCGACGTGAACCATTTCCGTGCCGCCGGCGGCATCGGCTTCATCATCCGCGAGCTGGCGGCCAACGGCCTGCTGCACACCGACATCATGACCGTCGCTGGCGGCACCTTGCTCGATTATGCGGTGGAGCCGGTGCTCGACGATGCCGGCACGCTGGCGTTCGCGCCCTCCCCCGAAGTGTCGCGCGACGACAGCATGCTGCGCCCGGTCGCTACCGCGTTCCAGGCCGATGGCGGGATGCGGCTGGTCGAGGGCAATCTGGGGCGTGGCATCGTCAAGACCAGCGCGGTGGACCCGGCGCGCTGGGTGATCGAGGCGCCCGCACGGGTCTTCGACGATCAGGACGCGGTGATCGCGGCATTCAAGGCGGGTGAGCTCGACCACGACGTGGTGGTCGTCGTCCGTTTCCAGGGTCCGCGCGCCAACGGCATGCCCGAATTGCACAAGCTCACCCCGTCGCTGGGCGTGCTGCAGGATCGCGGCTACAAGGTGGCCTTGGTCACCGATGGCCGGATGTCGGGCGCCTCGGGCAAGGTGCCTGCGGCAATCCATCTGTGGCCCGAAGCCTGCGACGGCGGCCCGCTGGCGCGGATCCGGGATGGCGATGTGGTGCGGCTGGATGCGGTTGCGGGTACGATCAGCGTCATGGTCGACAGCACCGACTGGGAAACCCGCCCCACCGCCACCCAGCCCGCGCAGCCGATGGGCACGGGCCGCGAACTGTTCGCGATGATGCGTGCCACCAGCGACAATGCCGAAGCCGGCGCGTCCGCCATGCTGGCGATGGCGGGGCTGTGATGGTGACATCGCGCGAGGTTGCACGTCACGTCCCTCGACTTCGCTCGGGAACTCGGCAAGGTTTGATGGTCCACACACCCACCCAACCCCGTTTGTCCCGAGCGTAGTCGAGGGACGCTGCACTGGACTTCCGCCAGATTATGCCGCCACACAGGTAACCCCATGATGCACATCGTCACAGCCGATATCGGCGGCACCCATGCACGCTTTGCGCTCGCGACCATCGAGGATGGCCGCGTCACCCATCTGGGCGAGCCTGTCACGCTCAAATGCGCCGAGTACGCCAGCCTGCAGACCGCCTGGGAGGCGTTCGGCGAAGCGATCGGGGAAACGCTGCCGCGCGCCGCAGCGATTGCGCTCGCCACCCCGATCCGCGGCGACGTGCTCAAGATGACCAACAACCCCTGGGTCATCCGCCCGGCGCTGATCTGCGAAAAGCTGCACGTTGATCGCTACACTCTGGTCAATGATTTCGGCGCGGTCGCGCATGCCGTGCAGCATTGCGATGCCGCCAGCTTCTCGCACCTGTGCGGGCCGGAGGGCGATCTTCCCGCCACTGGCGTCATCACCGTCATCGGCCCCGGCACCGGGCTGGGCGTGGCCTATGTCGTGCGCGGTCCCGATGGCTATCGCGCGATCGAGACCGAGGGCGGGCATATCGATTATTCCCCGCTCGACACCACCGAGGACGCCATCCTCACCCGCCTGCGCCGCCAGCACCGCCGCGTATCGGTGGAACGCGTATGCTCGGGCCCCGGCCTGGCCGCGATCTACGAGACATTGGCCAGCATCGAGGGCCGCGCCGTTGTCAGCATGGAAGACAAGGTGCTGTGGCAGCTGGCGCTCTCGGGCGAGGACAGCCTCGCAGCCGCCGCGTTCGACCGCTTCTGCCTGAGCCTTGGCGCTGCGGCGGGTGATTTTGCGCTGGCGCAGGGCGCGGGCGCAGTGGTAATCGCCGGCGGGCTTGGTCAACGGATCGCGTCGCGCCTGCCGCAGTCGGGTTTCGAGGAACGCTTTCTCGCCAAAGGCCGCTTTCAGCGGCTGATGGAGACGATCCCGGTCAAGCTGATCGACCATCCCCAGCCCGGCCTGTTCGGCGCCGCCGCTGCCTTTGCCCAGGAGAACCCCGCATGACCGCAGACCGCACTATCGAGACCATCATGCGGACTGCGCCGGTCATCCCGGTGATCGTGATCAACGACGTCGCCGATGCCGTGCCGATGGCGCAGGCTCTGGTGGCAGGCGGGCTCAAGGTGCTCGAAGTCACGCTGCGCACCCCCGCCGCGCTCGAAGCGATCAGTCTGATGAAGCAGGTCGAAGGCGCCATCGTCGGCGCGGGCACGGTCATCGATCCCGCCACGCTCGATGCCGCGCTCAAGGCAGGGTCGGAGTTCATCGTGTCGCCGGGCCTCACCGACAGGCTCGGCAAGGCGGCGATCGAAAGTGGAATCCCGTTCCTTCCCGGCACCGCCAATGCGGGCGACATCATGCGCGGACTCGACATGGGGCTCACCCATTTCAAGTTCTTCCCGGCGATGGCGGCAGGCGGCATCCCGGCGTTGAAGGCGCTGAGCGCGCCGTTCGGTCAGTGCAGGTTCTGCCCCACCGGCGGCGTGACGCTGGAGACTGCGGGCAACTGGCTGGCGCTCGATCCGGTGCTGTGCGTCGGCGGCAGCTGGATGATTCCGGCTGGGCCGCTGGATGCCTCGGCGATCCAGCGCAATGCCTCTGCCGCGCACGCGCTGGCTTAAACCAGAATCTCCGGGGCCTTGCCATGGCCCAGGAAATCCGCCGGGCTCGCCGTCGCGCCATAGGCTCCGGCGCAGAACACCGCGACCAGGTCGCCGACCTGCGCCTCTGGCAGCAACGCCTTGTCGGCCAGCCGGTCGAGCGGGGTGCACAGGCAGCCCACGACATTGGCCTCTTCCGAGGCTTGCGCATCATAGCGGCTGGCGATCGCCACCGGATAGTTGCGCCGCACCACGGTGCCGAAATTGCCGCTGGCTGCCAGCTGGTGGTGCAATCCGCCATCGGTGACGAGGTAAAGCTCGCCGTGGCTGGTCTTCTTGTCGACGATGCGGGTCAGGTACACGCCCGCCTCGCCCACCAGCCAGCGCCCCAGCTCCATCGCAAAATGAGTGTCGGCCAGCACCGGCGGCAGATCGGCGAAGCGCTCGGCCAGCGCCGCGCCGACCCTGGCGATATCGACCGGCGCATCGCCCGGGAAATAGGGGATGCCCATCCCGCCGCCGAGGTTGAGATGCTCAGGGCTGTGCCCGACTGCCTCGGCAAGCTGGGCTGCCAGATCGAGCGTCTTTCCTTGCGTTTCTTGAATCGCATCTGCATCGAGCGCCTGCGAACCGGCAAAGATGTGGAAGCCGCGCCAGTGCGCGCCAGACGCGATGATCTGCCGCACCAGAGCGGGCACCCGCTCGGCATCGATCCCGAACGGCTTGGCACCGCCGCCCATCCGCATCCCCGATCCGCGCAGATCGAAGTCCGGGTTCACCCGCACCGCCAGCCGTGGCTGCACCCCGATACGTTCGCCGATGCTGAGCGCACGGGTCGCTTCGCCTTCGGATTCAAGGTTGAGCGTGACACCGGCGGCGATCGCCGCTTCCAGATCGCGGTCCCGCTTGCCGGGTCCGGCAAAGCTGATCCTGGCGGGGTCCATGCCCGCTGAAGTCGCGAGCTTAAGCTCACCTGCAGACGCGATGTCGATGCCGTCGACCAGGGACGCCATAAGCGCCAGCACCGGCGCGAACGGGTTGGCCTTCATCGCGTAATGGATCGAAAGCCGATCGGGCATCGCAGCGCGCAGCGAGGCCACCCGCGCGCGCAGCATGTCCGACGAATACACGAAGCACGGCGTATCGCCGGCACGGTCGACCAGCTCGCTCGCTGCGATGCCCTGCACCGCCAATTCGCCTTTCACGCTCGAAAAACCGGCGGGGATCGGGCCCAGAGGCTTCATGAAAAACGCTCCTCGATTTGCGCCACGAGCAACGCCCGGTCGATCTTGCCGTTGGGATTCTTGGGAAAGCTCTCGCGCAGTTCGACGATCTTGGGGAGCATGAAAGCGGGCAGTTCCTTTTTCAGCGCGATCAGCAGGTCATCGACCAGCGCCTCGGGGCGCGGCACCAGCGCCGGGCGCGCCAGCAGCAGGATCGCCTGGCCGAGCTGCGCATCGGGGATACCCAGCGCCACCGCTTCTGCCACCAGACCGGTCGATGTCGCCGCATCCTCGATCTCTGCCGGGCTGATGCGGTTGCCCGAGGACTTGATCATCGCATCGCGGCGACCGACGAAGTACAGCAGGCCTTCGGCATCGCGCCGAACCCGGTCGCCCGACCACACCGCCATCCCACCATAATGAGAGAATGCAGGCGCGCGCTTGAACCGCTCGCGGGTGCGCGCCTCGTCCTGCCAGTAGCCCTGCGCGACCAGCGGCCCTGCGTGGACCAGCTCGCCTTCCTCGCCATCGGCGGCATCCTGCCCGGCATCGTCGACCACCAGGATTTCGGCAAAGGGGATCGCCTTGCCGATCGAGGTCGGGTTGTCGTCGATCAGATCGGGATCGAGATAGGTCGAGCGGAACGCCTCGGTCAGGCCATACATCGCGTATATGTCGGTGGAAGGGAAAATGCCGCGCAGCCGCTTGACCAGCGCCGGGCTGAGGGCCCCGCCGCTGTTGGTGAGCCGCCGCATGCTGGCGACGGCCTCTTCGGGCCAGGTGTAGTCGATCAGTTGCGTCCACAGCGGCGGAACTGCCGCCAGCGTGGTGATGGCGTGCCGCGCGCACGATTTGATGACATCACGCGCCATCAGATAATCGAGCGGCACCGCAGCGCCGCCCGCAGCCCAGGTCGAAAGCAGCTGGTTCTGCCCGTAGTCGAAGCTCAAGGGCAGCACGCACAAGGTGCGGTCGGAGAATTTGAGCTTGAGATAATGCGCGACGCTCAGCGCCCCCAGCCACATGTTGGCGTGGGTCAGCATCACCCCCTTGGGCTTGCCGGTCGAGCCCGAAGTATAGAGGATCGCGGCGAGATCGGAGGGATCGCGGTGCGAGGGGTGCGCGCTCATCTCCCCCTCCTTCCACTTTTCCGTCGCCTCCTCGTCTTCCATGACCAGGCAATCCTCGGGCACGTCGCCGGGCAGCAGCGAGTTCATGCGGGTGCGGTTGGTGATCAGCATCCGCGCGCCGCTGTCGCCCAGGATATGCGCGACCTGCGCGCGCTTGAGTACCGGGTTGATCGGCACGTGGACCACACCCGCCCTTGCCGCCGCCAGCGGCATCAGGCAGGTGGTCTCATTCTTGGGCAGCCAGGTGGCGATCCGGTCACCATGGGCCAGCCGAAACGCGGTTAACCAATGGGCAAGCAAACCGATACGCAAATTTAGGATGTCGTAGCTAAGTGTCTCCTCGCGCAGCACCAGGGCATCGGCCCGGCCGACGCCGCGCAGGACAAGATGATCAAGCGGTTGCGGAGTGGGATCGAGAGAAATCACGAACGGCCTGGTTCAAGAGAGAGATGCAATATCATGGGGTTCATGACTTTGAATGATGAATATCATGATAACCCGAAGCCTAGCATAGCGCACCGGGATTCTGGCGGCTGTGATGCGGATCGCACCGGCCAACGCACGACCCGGCGCACCGGGCTGTTCGACCGCGCCTTGTGGTTCGACGGATTGCACCGCCACTGCCTTGCCGCGCAGGCGCCGCACATCGCCTATGCCGCCGAGGATGGCGACGCGGTAAAGCTCTACCTCATCGACAACGGCCGCGCCGGCATGCTCGCCATGGCCAACTGGTACAGCTTCATCTGGAGACCGGTGTTTGGCGGAAACCCCGATGCGCCGCGCCGCCGCGCTCTGCTCGAGCGGACCGCGCGCCGCCTGCCGCGCGAAACGCATCGCATCGTCCTGTCGCCCGTACCGGACGAGGACGGCTCTGCCAGCCTGATCGCCGCGACCTTTGCCGCCGCCGGATGGCTGGTGAGCCAGACCCCGTGTGACGAGAACCATGTGCTGCATGTGAACGGCCGCAGCTTCGACGAATACTGGGCGACCCGCCCCGGGCAATTGCGCTCCACCGTCAAGCGCAAGGGCAACAAGGGCGTGGTCGATCTGCGCATCGAGACCGTGTTCAACGCGGGCAGCTGGCTCGACTACGAGACGATCTATGCGCGCAGCTGGAAGCCCGAAGAGGGCAACCCCGATTTCCTGCGCTGGCTGGCGGCGCGCGAGGCGGAGGCAGGGCGGCTGCGCATGGGGATTGCCAGCATCGACGGGCAGGCGGTGGCGGCGCAATTCTGGACCGTCGAGAACGGCACCGCCTATATCCACAAGCTGGCGCACGACGAGCGCCACATCCAGGCCTCGCCCGGAACGCTGCTGACGCACGCGCTGTTCAGCCATGTGATCGACACCGATCATGTCGATCTGGTCGATTTCGGCACCGGCAGCGACCCTTACAAGCGGGACTGGATGGAGGATGTCCGCCCGCGCTATCGCCTTGAAATGCTGTGGCCCAAGGCGCCACTGGCGTGGCCCTATCTGGCGAAGCATCGCATGGCGGGACTTGCCGCCCGTTTTGGGAAGGACTAAGGCCGCACACCAGCGGCCGGGGGAGCCGTGGGTTGCACGGCCAGCGAGGGACATGTGAGCGATATCCAGACCAACGGTCAGAACGATGCCGTCGAGCGCGTGGTACGCAATGTGCTGCGCGACATTTTGGGCCTGTCCGAAGACCAGGTGAGCGGGTTCGACCGCGATACCGAGCTGTTCGGCGCGCTGCCCGAGCTGGATTCGATGGCGGTCGCAGGCCTGCTCACCGAAATGGAAGACCGGCTCGACATCCTGATCGAGGATGAAGAGGTCGATGGCGAACTGTTCGAGAATTTCGGCAATCTCGTCGATTTCGCGCGGGCGAAGATCACCGCGTGAACGCGAGCTATCGGTTCGACGGCAACGACGAACTGTGCCTGCGCTTCGGGCCGGATGACGCGCCGAGGCTGCTGATCCTGCCGCCCTTGTTCGACGAGGCCAACCGCGTGCGCCATCTGATGGTGGAGACCGCGCGGTTGCTCGGCGACCTTGGCATCGCCAGCCTGCTGCCCGACCTACCCGGCTGCAACGAAAGCCTGGTTCCGCTCGAAACCGCCAGCATCAGTCTGTGGCAGGCGGCGCTGATCACCTGTGCCGAGCAGCTGGGCCCCGTCACCCATATCGCGTCATTGCGCGGCGGCGCTTTGATTGACGGTGCTCTGGGCGACCTGCCGCGTTGGCGGCTGGCCCCAGTGAAGGGCGGGCAGCTGCTGCGCACGATGCTCCGCACTCGCATCGCTTCCGACCGTGAGGCGGGGATCACCAGCAGCAGCGAGGCGCTGATGGACACCGCGCGGGCGCAAGGCATCGAGCTAGCCGGCAACAGCCTCTCACCGTGCATGATCCGCGAACTCGACGCCGCCACGCCTTCGCAAGGCGGCGCGATCCGGCTGGTGCGCTTTGCCGACGATCCGCTCGACGCCGATGGCCGCATAACAGGCGCGCCGCTCTGGCTGCGCGCGGAGCCTGCGCACGACCCGGTAATGGCGGGAGCGATGGCACAGGACATAGCGGCGTGGATGCGCGGATGAGGCAGCATTTCACCTTCGATTGCGCGGGGCAAACGCTGGCCGCGACGCTCGATGGCGCCGACAGCACCACCGGGCTGCTGATCGTCAGCGGCGGCAACGAAATCCGCTCGGGCGCGCACGCCGGGATGGCGGCGCTGGCTGCAGCCGTCGCGGCTGCGGGCCACCCGGTGATGCGCTACGACCGGCGCGGGATCGGCGACAGTAGCGGCGAGAACGCCGGTTTTGAATCCACCGCCGACGACATCGCCGCCGCCGTGCGGGCGATGCGCACCCGCGTCCCGTCGCTCGCCCGGCTGGTGGCATTCGGCAATTGCGATGCTGCGAGCGCGCTCGCGTTCTACGGACCGGCGGCGGGGATCGACGCGCTGGTGCTCGCCAACATGTGGACGCTCGAGAGTGAGAGCGACGAGCCGGACGAGGCCGAAGCGGCCGCCACGATGACCGCAGGCGCAATCCGCAGCCGCTACCTCGCCAAGCTGAAAGACCCGCGCGAACTGTGGCGGCTGGCAAGCGGCGGGGTCGACATCGGCAAGCTGGTGCGCGGGCTGCGTCAGGCCGCGGCGAAGACCGAAGTCACCGGGCTGGCTGCAAAGCTGGGACAGGCGCTGGCGGAGATGCCGATGCCGGCGAAGCTGCTCGTCGCCGAACATGACCGCACCGCGATGTGGTTTCTCGAGCACTGGGACAGTGACGCCTACGCCGCCGCGCGCGCCAATGCCGGCATCACGATGGCGCGCCTCGACAGCGGCTCGCACAGCTTCGCGTCCGCCGGCGACAAGGCGTGGCTGCGCGAGAGGATCCTCGAAGCGTTGGCCTAGAAAACGCCGTTCATCCGGGTGCGCGATGCTCAGCCGCAGGCATAGCCCATGCCAGTCAATCCGCCTATGCGCTCAGGCGGTGTTCCACCCTTTGGGACGGCGCCGGGAGCGGCGCAGAATCGAGCAGATCGCCAAAACTCAGCGGCCGATCGGTCAGGCTGGGGTGCGGCGAATACCCGTCGTGCCAGTATTTAGGGTCTATGATGTCCCGCGCGATGCTCATGCCGAAGATCCGCCGAGCGTGCGGCGACCGGTTGTCGGGCCCGGCATGGAGCAGATCGCTGCGATAGAGAATGACCGTCCCCTTGCGCGGTGCGGTCTGCACCAGCGAGAACAGGTCGTCGAGCGCCTCGCGGTTGCGATACAGCTTCCACAATCTGCTCGGCCCGAGATTGCGAAGACTGAACTGCGAATTCTTCCCCAAGACGAAGCGCAACAGATTTGGCTGGTGCTGATCCCATTTGGTCGAGAAAACCCTGTCGCGAAATTCGCCGGGGGCCAGAGCGGCCGGATCGGCCTTGCGCATGCCCCACAGCTTTCTCAGATTGTGCCACAGGATCCGGTAATTGCATTGCGTCCGGAACAGCTCCATCCACTCATAGGCCCTGCCTTCATGGTTGTTGTCGGCACCGCCGTACATATGGGTGCCGGGCACGAACACCGTTCCGCCCTGCTGCTCGGAGACATCTTCCACGGCAGCAAAAAAGCTGATCACGCCGGCCGGGTCGCGGTGGATATACTGATGCGATGAGCCCAGATAGCTGGTGAATGTCGCGATTTCGAGGACCGGACGCGAGCGACCGCAATATTCCGAGACAACGCCCTCGACACGCTGGCACACTGTGGCGGCAAAGCTCGTGACACGCGGGGTCGAGGGCAGCGAGCAGAAGTCGCGGCGCAGATACCGGTTGTCCGTCTCGCTGGCGAACGAGCAACGGCTGCGATCGGGATCCTCGATGGTCTGGCTGATCAGCTCGAGGCCAACATCCGCTTCGTCATCCGAAAGCAGGCCGGTCAGGATGACCAGGCCGTGCGTGTCCATGAGCGTCACGGCCCTGCGGACGCAATGCTCCGTGAGCCTGCCATTTTCATCGAGAACCGCAGGGACTTCGAACGCGGACGTATCGTTGGAAACGCTGAATTCTTTCATGCCAGCCTGCCTTGCCTTGATCCCTTGCCCCCCGGATGGCCGTGTCGGGGGATTTGGAGCCAGGCCTTTCTATGGGCGCACAAGCTTCTACATCTGGTTAAACGGGGATCACCAGGCGGAAATTCCCAGGGCGAGTTCTCTCAGCCCGTTCCCGCAACCAGGCCCTGCCGTCACCCCCGCGAAGGCGGGTGTCGCGCTTGATCTCGACAGTCACGCAATAGCGGGATTCCCGCGTTCGCGGGAATGACGGCCGCAGGGAGAGCAGCTTACTCCGCGGCAATCGCCTCGAAGTCCGCTTCGGCGAGGAACCGCTCGACATCCAGCGCGGCCATGCAGCCGGTGCCGGCCGCGGTGACCGCCTGGCGGTAGACCTTGTCCATCACGTCGCCGCACGCGAACACGCCGGGGACGCTGGTGAACGGCGTGCCCGGGGTCACTTCGATATAGCCGTCGCGGTCGAGCGGCAGGTGGCCCTTGAACAGTTCGGTCGCAGGCGCGTGGCCGATCGCGACGAAGCCGCCGTCGACCGCGAGGTGCGAGGTCTCCCCGGTCACGGTGTCCTTCAGGTCAATGCCGACGAGGCCATGCGGCTGGCCGCCGCCGACGAAGCGTTCGACGCCCTTGTTCCACAGCACATTGATCTTGGGGTTGGCGAACAACCGCTCCTGCAGGATCTTTTCTGCGCGCAGCGAATCGCGGCGGTGGATCAGCGTTACGTTGTCCGAATGGTTGGTGAGATAGAGCGCTTCCTCGACCGCGGTGTTGCCGCCGCCGATCACCGCGACTTTCTTGCCGCGATAAAAGAAGCCATCACACGTTGCACACGCCGAAACGCCCTTGCCGCCCAGCTCCTGCTCGCCCGGGACACCCAGCCACTTGGCTTGCGCGCCGGTGGCGATCACCAAAGTTTCTGCCTCGTACACCGTGCCGCCATCGCCGATCAGCCGGAACGGGCGGCGCGACAGGTCGACCGAGACGACGGTGTCGTAGATCATCTGGGTGCCGACATGCTCGGCCTGCGCCTGCATTTCCTGCATCAGCCACGGCCCCTGCACGACGTCGCGGAAGCCGGGATAGTTCTCGACATCGGTGGTGATGGTGAGCTGCCCGCCCGGCTGCAGCCCCTGCACGACGATGGGCTTGAGCCCTGCGCGCGCGCCATAGATCGCGGCGGAGAGGCCTGCGGGGCCGGAGCCGAGGATCAGCATGCGGGTCTGGACGGTATTGGTCATGGCAAGAGCCTTCTGATGAATTGCGAGCCCGGCATGTGGCCTGCGGCTGCACCGGCCGCAAGAGGCACGGCGCCGGGCTGCCGCACAAGAATATGTTGGACCGAGGCTAAAGCAATTTGCAGCGGCGATGCCAAGCATGATTCCGGTGCTGCCCATCAATTCGCTTGCCAAGGTGGCAGGCCGTGGCCACCTAGGCGCGATGCTTCCCCGCATTCAGTCCATCGCCACGGGCGTCCCGTCCTTTGCCATCACCCAGCACCAGGTGCGCGATTTCGTCGCCAGCGCGCTGCCGCAAGGGCTGCCGCCGCGGATTGCGGCCATTTATGACAGCACCGGCGTGAACAGCCGCGCGATCGTGCAGGCGCCCGAAGAGTATCTCGGCCCGCCCGATTTCGGGGCGCGCAACGCGCTGTATCTCGCCGCCGGGCAGCAACTGCTCGAAGAGCTTGCAACCTCCGCGCTGGCAAAGGCCGGGCTGGCCCCCGACCAGATCGATGCCATCGTCTGCGTCTCGTCCACCGGCATCGCGACACCCTCGATGGCCAGCCAGATGCTGAACCCGATGGGGTTTCGCGCCGATGTGATGTGCCTGCCGCTGTTCGGCTATGGTTGCGCGGGCGGGGTGCTGGGGCTGCAGGTTGCAGGCGATCTGGTGCGTGCGGACCCCAAGCGGCGCGTGCTTCTGCTGACGCTCGAACTGTGCTCGCTCGCCTTCCGCTTTGGCGACCTCACCAAAAAGGCAATCATCGCCTCGACCCTGTTCGCCGATGGCGCCAGCGCGATCGTGCTCACCGCCGATGGCGATGGCCCTGCGCTGGGGCACTTTGCCCAGCACACCTGGCCGGACAGCCGCGCGATGATGGGCTGGGACGTCGACACTCTGGGGCTGGGGCTGATCCTGTCGCGCGACCTACCCGCGTTCGTCGCCAGCGAATTCGCGCCGGTGGTCGATGGCTTTCTCGCGCAAGCCGGGCTGGAGAAGGCGGCACTGACCGAACCGGCGTGCCACCCCGGCGGGCGCAAGGTGATCGATGCGCTCGAGGCGTATTTCGATGACCGGCCGGGCGGGCTTGTCCAGACCCGCGCGGTGCTCGCCGACCACGGCAACATGTCCTCGCCCACGGTCCACTTCGTGCTCGAGCGCATTCTGGCCAAGGGCGAGTCCGGGCCGCTGCTGCTCACCGCGCTGGGACCGGGCTTTACCGGCGCGATGGGAGTGCTGCACCGATGATGCAGATAAGCGAGCTTGCACCCTATATGTGGCAGCCCGGCTGGGCGGCGGCCTGGGTCGTGCTCGCACTGCTCACCGCGCAGCGCCTGCTCGAACTCGTCTATGCTCAGCACAACACCAAAAGGCTGCTCGCGCGTGGGGCGACGGAGCATGGCCGGGCGCATTATCCGCTGATGGTGGGCATCCACGCAAGCTTCCTGCTCGCTTTGTGGCTGAGCACCCCGCCCGATGCGCCGATGCTGTGGCCGCTGCTCATCGTGTTTGCGCTGCTGCAGATCGCGCGGCTGTGGGTGCTGGCGACTCTCGGCCCCTATTGGACCACGCGGATCATCTCCTCGCCCGATTTCCCGCGCATTTCCGGCGGCCCCTATCGCCTCGTCCGGCACCCCAATTACTGGGTGGTGACGCTCGAGATCCTGACCATTCCGCTGATCTTCGGTCATGTCCAGATCGCCGCGCTGTGGACCGTGCTCAACTTCGGCATCCTGTTCATCCGCATCCGCACCGAGAACGTCGCGCTGGCCCGCCGGGAGCCCCAAAAACCTGTCGCCTGATCGCGGCGATGCGCTTAGGATCGGGCGCTCGACGGATCGCGATGAGAGGGTTTTGATGCGCCATATTACCGGCCTGCTGGCCAGTTGCGCCCTGCTGCTGAGCGCGTGCGGCGGTGGAGGTGGTGGGGGCGGTTCACCAGCGCCCAGCCCGACCCCGGTCGCATCGGCCCCCGCTCCCACGCCCAGCCCCACCTGTTCGCTGGAAAACCGCCAGGCCTTTGCGCGCGACGTGCTCAACGAATGGTATCTGTTCCCCGAGCTGCTGGTGACCAGCGCCAACCCGGCCAGCTTTACCACGGTGCAAGGCTATATCGACGCGCTCACCGCCACCGCGCGCACGCAGGGCAAGGACCGGTTCTTCACCTTCGTCACCTCGATCGCCGAGGAAAACGCCTTCAACACCACCGGCGCGACCGCCGGGATCGGCATCCGCCTTTCGATCGACACCCCCGGGCGCCGCGTACTGATCAGCGAAAGCTTCGAAGGTGCGCCGGGGCTGACCGCCGGAATCGATCGCGGCGACGAGATTCTCGCGATCGGCACGGCCAGCAGCAACCTGCGCAGCGTCAGCGACATCCTCGCGGCGGAAGGGTCCGGCGGAATCACCACCGCGCTGGGTCCCAGCACCGCAGGCACTACCCGCCTGCTGCGCGTGGCGCGCGGCGGGGTATCGCGCGAGGTCAGCGTCACCAAGGCCGATTTCGATCTGCCCGCAGTCTCCAGCCGCTATGGCGCGCGCATCATCCAGGACGGTGGGCGTCAGATCGGCTATCTCAACCTGCGCACGTTCATCTCGGCAGCGGACACGCCGCTGCGCGACGCGTTCCGCAGCTTCCGTGCGGCGGGTGTCACAGAGTTCATCGTCGACTTCCGCTACAATGGCGGCGGGCTGATTTCGACCGCGGAGCTGCTGGGCGATCTGCTGGGCGGCAACCGCACCAGCGCCGAATTGTTCTCGGGCGTGCGTTATCGCGCCTCCAAGTCCTCGCGCAACGAAAACACCTTCTTCAATCCGCGCGCGGAATCGGTGAGCCCGGTCAAGATCGCGTTTATCGGCACCAGCGCCAGCGCATCCGCCAGCGAACTGGTGATCAACAGCCTCGCGCCCTATTACAACCGCAACCTGGCGCTGATCGGCAGCAACACCTTCGGCAAACCGGTCGGCCAGATCGCACTGGACCGCAGCGCCTGTGACGACCGGGTCCGCGTCGTGGCGTTCACCTCGGTCAATGTGCGCGGCGCAGGCGATTACTTCAACGGCCTTGCCAGCACGCTCGATGTCACCTGCCAGGCGGCGGACGACCTGACGCGGCCGTTGGGCGATCCGCAGGAAGCCTCGATCCGCGGCGCGCTCGATTTCCTCGCCGGGCGCAGCTGCACCGCGATCGGGCAGAGCAGCGCTGCCGGTGGGCTGACCGGCCAATCGCAAGGCGCCCAGATCACGTTCGAACGCGAACTGCTGATCCCCGCCGCCCCGACACCTGCGCAGCGCGAGGTTCCGGGGCTGTTCTGACGCCCCTCTCCCCTGACGCCCCCCCTGTTGGCTCCCCTGCGAAGGCAGGGGGCCATCTCCTGAAGGCGCGTCTGATGCGCCGTGTGCTTGGCAGGGCAACTGTCCGGAGATGGGCCCCTGCCTTCGCAGGGGACCTGGGAGGGCTGCAGGGAAAGGGTCGCCCCCCACACCCGTCATAAAACTGCCACCCGACCACAATCACTGGTGGCATCGTGCCGCACGCTCGCCTAGATAGCGGCCATCACGGGAATCGCCCCCATCACGCCTTGATCCGGATCGCACCTGAAGATGACGCAAACGCCCCGCACTATCGCCCTCGCCTCCGATCATGCCGCCGTCGGCCTGAAGGCAGAGCTGGCCGCATGGCTCACCGAGCAGGGGCACAAAGTGACCGATCTGGGGCCGGACACCGCCGACAGCGTCGACTATCCCGATTACGGCTTCAAGCTGGCCGATCACGTTGCCGCGGGCGGCTCCGAATTCGGCGTCGCCTTGTGCGGATCGGGCATCGGCATCTCGATCGCGGTCAATCGCAATCCGGGCTGCCGCTGCGCGCTGGTTTCCGATCATCTTTCGGCCAGCCTGTCGCGTCAGCACAACAACGCCAATGTCATCGCGATGGGCGCGCGGCTGATCGGGATCGATACCGCCAAGGATTGCCTCGCAACCTTTCTTGCCACCCCTTTCGAAGGTGGCCGTCACGAACGCCGCGTCGCCAAGCTGACCCCGGCCTGATATAACCCCGATTCAAGTCCCCGATGGAGCCTGTCATGTCCACCAACACTGCGATCAACGAAATCCGATCCTCCGGCTTTTTCAGCGAAGGCCTTGCGCTCACCGATCCTGCCGTGGCCGCTGCCATCGCCAAGGAAGTGCGCCGCGAGAAGAAACAGATCGAGCTGATCGCATCGGAAAACATCGTCTCCAAGGCGGTGCTCGAGGCGCAGGGCTCGGTGTTCACCAACAAGTACGCCGAGGGCTATCCCGGCAAGCGTTACTATCAGGGCTGCGAGCCTTCGGACGATGTCGAGCGTCTTGCGATCGAGCGCGCCTGCAAATTGTTCGATTGCGCTTATGCCAACGTCCAGCCGCATTCGGGCGCGCAGGCCAATGGCGCGGTGCTGCTGGCGCTGATCAAGCCGGGCGACACCATCCTGGGCATGTCGCTCGATGCCGGCGGCCATCTGACGCACGGTGCGCGCGCCGCGATGTCGGGCAAGTGGTTCAACGCGGTGCAGTACGGCGTCACCCCCGACACGCACCTGATCGATTATGACGAAGTCCGCCGCCTGGCGCTTGAGCACAAGCCCAAGCTGATCTTCGCGGGGGGCTCGGCCTATCCACGGCACATCGATTTCGCCAAGTTCCGCGCGATCGCCGACGAAGTGGGCGCGTTCTTCCAGGTCGACATGGCGCACTTTGCCGGCCTCGTCGCAGCAGGCGTGCACCCCTCGCCCTTCCCGCATGCGCATGTCGCCACCACAACGACCCACAAGACGCTGCGCGGTCCGCGCGGCGGCATGGTCCTGACCAATGACGAAGCGCTCGCCAAGAAGCTCAACTCGGCGGTGTTCCCGGGTCTGCAGGGCGGCCCGCTGATGCACGTGATCGCCGCCAAGGCGGTCGCGTTCGGCGAAGCGCTGACGCCTGAGTTCAAGAGCTATTCGCGCGCGGTGATCGACAACGCCAAGGCGCTGGCAAGCCGCCTCAAGGAGCGCGGAGCCGACCTCGTCGCCGGCGGCACCGACACGCATCTTGCACTCGTCGATTTGCGTCCGCTGGGCGTTACCGGCAAGGACGCCGACGAAGCGCTCGAGCGCGCAGGCATCACCTGCAACAAGAACGGCATCCCGTTCGATCCGCTGCCGCCGACCAAGACCAGCGGTATCCGCGTCGGCAGCCCTGCGGGCACCACGCGCGGCTTCGGCGTCGCGGAGTTCCGCGAGATCGGCGACATGATCGCCGACGTGCTGGACGGCCTGCGCCAGAAGGGCGAGCATGGCGACCCCGAGGTCGAAGCCGCGGTGCGCGTGCGCGTTGAAGCTTTGTGCGACCGTTTCCCCATCTATCCGGAGCTTTGAACCATGCAGAACCCTGACGATCCCAACAATGGTGGCGACCTGATCGCCGATGCCCGCGAGGAAATCGTCGGCATGGCCAAGCAGGGCATGGCGCACCCCTCGACCAAGCCGGTGCTGACCGCGGGCGCCATCGGCGCGGTGGCAGGTGCAGTGCTTCCCGTCGTGAGCTGGCCGATCGGCCTGGTCGCCGGAGCAGGCTATATGCTCTACAAGCGCCTGCGTCCCTGAAGGGCATCTGCTGACCGATGAGATGCCCCTTTTGCGCGCACGAAAACAGCCAGGTCAAGGATAGCCGCCCCACCGAAGACGGGGCGGCGATCCGCCGTCGGCGGCAGTGCGAAAGCTGCGGCGCGCGGTTCACGACGTTCGAGCGCATCCAGTTGCGCGACATCATGGTGGTCAAGAGCGAGAACCGCCGCGAGCCGTTCAACCGCGCCAAGATCGAGAAATCGGTCGCGGTCGCCTGCCGCAAGCGCGGGATCGACCAGGAGCGCATCGACCAGCTCGTCTCGGGCATCCAGCGGCAGATCGAAACCTCGGGCGAGAACGAGGTGCATTCGCGCGACATCGGCGGGATGGTGATGGACGGGCTGCGCATGCTCGACAGCGTCGCCTATATCCGCTTCGCCTCGGTCTATCGCGATTTCAGCGAAGCCAAGGACTTCGAGGAATTCGCCAGCACGGTGAAGGATGTCGGCGGGGGTGGCGGCGCCGTCTGATGCCCTATTTCACCTATATGCTGCGCTGCGGCGATGGATCGTATTTCGTCGGCCATGGCGAGAATCTAGACGCCGATGTCGCCGCGCATCAGGCAGGTGCCGTACCCGGCTACACCAAGGCGCGCCAGCCGGTCGAATTGGTGTGGAGCGAGGATTTTGCCACCGCCGACAATGCGCAGGCGGTCGACAGGCAGATCAAGGGCTGGAGCCGCGCCAAGAAGGAGGCGCTGATCCGGCAGGACTATGGCGCGCTGTCCGAACGCGCGCGCAAGATGCTGCTGGGCAAGGCGAAGGCCGCGCGCAACCTCCAGTCTGCACGGGACGCGGCGCCGGGCGACCTGCGCAAGCCCATCGTCATTCTGGTGCGTCCGCAACTGGGCGAGAACATCGGCAAAGCCGCGCGCGCGATGCTCAATTTCGGGCTCACCGAAATGCGGCTGGTCGCCCCGCGTGACGGCTGGCCTAATCCCAGCGCGGGCCCGGCGGCCTCTGGAGCGGACATCGTGCTCGAACAGGCGCAGGTGTTCGAGACGGTGGCCGACGCGGTCGCCGACTGCAACCATGTCTATGCGACCACCGTGCGCAAGCGCGGCGTGACCAAGCCGGTGGTGACGCCTGCGGTCGCCGCCGAACAGATTGTCAGCGCCCCGGGACGCAGCGCGATCCTGTTCGGGCCCGAGCGCTCGGGGCTGGAGACCGAGGACGTCGCCATCGCCCACGCCATCCTCACCGTGCCGATCAACCCGCAGTTCGGATCGCTGAACCTTGCGCAGGCGGTGATCCTGGTCGCGTACGAATGGTCCAAGACCGGCGGCGGCGATGCAGTGTCCTCGCCCACCGAGGTCGAGCTCGACCCGCCCGCGCCGATGGAAGAGCTCGACGGCATGTTCGAGCAATTGTGCACCATGCTCGAGGCGAAGAACTATTTCTTCCCCGAAGGCCGCGCCTCGATGACGCGGCGCACCCTGCGCAACCTGCTGACCAAGCCGCAGTGGAACAGCAACGAGGTCCGCACCTTCCGCGGTGTGCTGAGCACGCTGGCGAAGGACAAGCGCAAGCCTGTGGAGTGAGACTCAATAGCCCTCCCCCTCGATGGGGGAGGGTTGGGTGGGGGTGATCTCTCCGGATTGCGCAAGGGTTCCCTGACGCGCCACAAGCACCCAGCCGCACTGTCACCCTCACCGCTGCGACTAAGGCAGCAAGCTGCCGAGTCTCGCTGCCTCTCCCATCACGGGAGAGGCGGACGAAGCGCGCCCCTGCCCCCTACCGCCGCAACAGCTCCCAATGCTCGCCCTCATACGCGATCGACGCTTCCACCAGCCGCTCCCAGAAATCGGCGACCAGCCCCACGGGCACACCCGCGTCGAACGCGGCGGCCTTGGCCTGGGCGATGACCTGCGCCTTCCGCGCTTCGTCGCGCACCATGGCGCGTTCGGGCTTGATCCGGGCCGCCGCGCGCATATAGCCGAATCGGGTGGCGAGCAGCGCGACCAGTTCGCGGTCGAGCGCATCGACGCCCGCGCGGACATCGATCATGGTCATGCAGTCTTCGGGCGATTTGAGGGGTTCTGACATGCCCCCCGCATAATGGCCCGCCCGGTCCCTGTCGAGGCGGTGAGCGGCGGGTTGACTCTTTGCACCCATGTCGCCATAGGCCGCGCTTCGCAATTGGCCCTGCACCCCCGGTGAAGCAGCGGCCGCATGGAGCATGTTCGGCTCCATGGCGCGAACCCGGGACAAACCTGGCCGCATGGCTGGCCGGACCCGCCTGATCATCAGGCAGCAAATTGGAGAAACACACGTGTCGAAGCGTAACAGTTCGAAGTACAAAATTGACCGCCGCATGGGCGAGAACATCTGGGGCCGCCCCAAGTCTCCCGTCAACAAGCGCGAATATGGTCCCGGCCAGCACGGCCAGCGTCGCAAGGGCAAGGTTTCGGACTTCGGTCTGCAGCTGCGCGCCAAGCAGAAGCTCAAGGGCTATTACGGTGAAATCACCGAAAAGCAGTTCAAGAAGAACTACACCGAGGCCAGCCGCATGAAGGGTGATACCAGCCAGAACCTCATCGGTCTGCTGGAACAGCGCCTCGACATGGTCGTGTACCGCGCCAAGTTCGCGCCGACCATCTTCTCGGCGCGCCAGATCGTCAGCCACGGCCACATCCGCGTCAACGGCATCAAGTGCAACATCGCATCGCGCAAGGTCAAGCCGGGCGACGTCGTGTCGCTGGGCAAGAAGGCGCAGGAAATGGCTCTGGTCATCGAAGCGCAGGGCCTGGCCGAGCGTGACATCCCCGATTACGTCGCACCCGACGGCACCGACAAGATCACCTTCACCCGCGTTCCGACGCTGGACGAAGTGCCGTATCCGGTGAAGATGGAACCCAATCTGGTCGTCGAATTCTATTCGCGCTGATCGGTTTCAACCGACCGAAACACGAAAAGGCGGGCCACAGCGGCCCGCCTTTTTTGTTTGTCGTCGGGCCGTTCGTGCTCAGGGCAGCGCCAGGCTCTTTTCCAGGAACCCTGCGCTGGTGCTGAGCATCTTCGAACGGATGACGCTGTCTTCCAGATAGTGGTCGCGGTCCTCGAAGATGTGGAGCTCGGACGATTTGCCCGCGCTGCGCAACCGCGAATCCATCAGCCGCGCGTGGCCCACATCGACATTTCGGTCGATGTCGCCGTGGAACATCAGCACCGGCGCCTTGAACGCTTCGGCATTGCGCGCGGGCGAACCATCCTTGATGTGCGGGCCCGACCCGACATAGCGGCTGACCTGGACAAAGTCCGACCAGCCCTGCCGGTCCGCCTTCAGCTTCTCCAGATCGGTCACCGGGGCGACCGCCACAACTGCCTTGAACAGCTCGGGCTCCATCACGTTGGACTGGAGTGCGGCATAACCGCCATAGGACCAGCCGAAGATCGCCAACCGCCTGGCGTCAGCCCCATTGCTGACAAGCCAGTGCCCGGCATCGTTGATGTCGCCGACCGCTGTCTGCCAGCTCTGGAACCCGTTGCGCTGGAACCAGTCGCTGCCATAGCCCGCCGATCCGCGGAAATTGGGCTGCAGCACGGCATAGCCACGCAGCGCGAAGAACTGCACCAGCCAGTCAAACCCCCATTCGTCGCGCGCACTGGGCCCGCCATGAGGCATCACGATGGCGGGGAGCCCGGCAGCGCTGGTCTTGCCCGGCGGCAAAGTGAGATATCCGGGGATCTCGACGCCATCGCGCGCGCGGTAGCGCACCGACTCCATCTTCGCGAGCGGGATGGTATCGAGCGCGCTGCGCGCCGCGAGCAGATTGCCCAGCGTCCGCGCATCGCGATCGAACAGGAAATAGGCGCCGGGGTTGGTGTCGCTGCCCGCCCAGATCAGCATCTTGCGCTCGTCCTCTGAGGTATCGACCACGCGGATCAGCGGCAGATCGGGCACCGCGCCGGACAACGCCTTGGTCATCGCGGCGATATCCGGATCGATGTAATGCACCTGCGCGACATCGGTGACGTAGCGCACGCCGATGACGCGGTTGCGCCGCCCGACGCGGATGAAGCCCGAGACATCGACCTGCGGATGGGCAAAGACCAACGTCTCCTTGCCCGAACCATCGAGCGCCATGCTATAGGCGGCCATCCGGCCATCGAGCCGCTTGAGGCCATAGGCCAGGTTGGCAGTGGCATCGACCGCATGCGGGTCGAAGCCTTCGCGGCTTGCATCCACCACGCTCATTGCGACCCAGGCCTTGCTGTCCGGGGTGCGATAGAAATAGCGCCTGCCCTCCATCACATAGCCATCGCGAACGGACCGCGAGCCCTTGATCCGGACCTTGCCATGCCCGTCGGAGATGAACTCGATCGCTCCCAGATCGGGCTGCTCGACCGTCCTTGCGGCCAGCGTGCGGGTGTTGACCAGATCGACCCCCAGCCCTTCCTTCTCCTGCGCCAGCCGGGTGCCGATGCTGGCTTCGGGCACATAATCGCGGACCATGAGCACATGTCCCTCGTCCGAAGGATTCCAGTCGATGACGTCGCCGCCATACAGGGCCAGCCCCAGCCGCTCGCCCCCGCCCCGGCGGACGTCGATGACCTTGGCGTCTCCGCCGATCGCATCCACCGCGACCATGCGAGTGGCATAGGTCGCGCGGTTGTCGACCATCACCGATGCGATGATGCTGCACAGCAGCCGGGTATTGCCCGTCCAGTTGCACGACGTCATCCGGTTGGGTTCGCCATCCGCCTTGAACACCGCGCGCTGCGGGCGATCCTCGCGGGACAGGTCGACCACCATCAGCACCGAGCCTTGGCCGTTGACCGGCGCGAGATAGGCAAGCTTGGTCCCATCGGGCGACAGGCTGGCATCCTCGACCTCGGGACGAGACCCCATGATTCGCGCAAGATCCGGGGCGGCGCCCTGCGCCTGGGCCAGCGCCGGCACACTGAGCCAGGCCAAAGCCGCTCCCATGGCAACGCCAGTCAAGGATCCGCGGTTCGCAGTCGACATATCCACCCCCTTTTTTCCCACTTTGCGTGGTGATCGCAGCAGACACAAAGATGTCCCGATTTGTCGGCGCAGGGCAATAAAAAAGGCGGACCGAAGCCCGCCTTTTCGATGAGTTGAAAATAAATCCCCTAATTTTGGGGGATGAATATTACACCGTCTCCGCATCGAAGAAGAACAATGCCTGGCTGATCGCCGCGCGCACTGTATTGCGGTGGAAGGGCTTGGTGATGAGGAATGCCGGTTCGGGACGCTCGCCGGTGAGCAGGCGCTCGGGGAACGCGGTGATGAAGATCACCGGAACCTCGATCTCGCGCAGGATGTCGGCGACCGCATCGATGCCCGAGCTGTCGTCGGCCAGCTGGATGTCGGCGAGCACCAGCCCGGGCTTGTGCAGCCGCGCCTGCTCCACCGCCTCGTCGCGGGTGACCGCGATGCCGGTGACATCATGGCCCAGATCGCGCACGATCGTCTCGATATCCATCGCGATGATCGGCTCGTCCTCGATGATCAGCACCTTGGCCTTGATCTGACTGTCGATCTCGCTGAGCGCCTCGCTGACCAAGCCGGAGACGGTGCGGTCGTCCAGACCCATCAGATACGCGGTGTCGGCGTTGGAGAAGCCTTCCATCGCGGTGAGCAGCAGCGCCTGACGCGACAGCGGCGGGATGCGACCCAGCCGCTGTTCGGCGAGCAGGCGGCGGGCATCGTCGTCGGCATCGGGATAGGAATCGAAGCTGTCCGACTCGAGCCGATCGTCATGGGTCGAACTCCAGATCACCTGGAACACACGGTACAGGCCCAGCCGCGCATCGACGTCGCTGGGGAACTGGTCCGGCGCGGCGATGATCGCCTGCAGGGTTGCCTTCACATAGGCATCTCCATGGTGCTGATCGCCAGCCAGAGCCCGGCTGTAGCGCCGCAGGAGGGGAAGGTGGGGAGCGAGCGTCTGGCCCAGGGACATGTATTGAAACTCCTTCATCGGATGGCGCTCGTATCTATTGCCTTTGGCACCCGGTGTCAAAATTGGGTCACTCGGAATGACAGCGGTGAGGGAAAGGCGATAAACAGAACCTCAGGCAAGGAACAATCCTCGCCGCAGTTTGTTTCCTCCTCTGAGACGTTTATGCGTGATCCCGCAGAATTTTGCGGGCTTGGCAGGGGTTGGACGGCTTGCTAAGCCCCATTTCGGGACGATATTCAACAGGCGGGATGGGATGCTCGTGCATCGTGACAATGACGATCAGTCCGGCGACGAACAGCCCGGCAAAGGTGGCAGGCCAAATGTGGTCGAGCCGCGCGCTGCCGATGGCGTGACGGACGGCGAAGACAGCCCCCCCGCTGCCGAGGACGGCAAATCGCACGTCATCGGTGACGCGCTCAAGTCGGTGTACCAGCGCACGCTGGAAGAGGACATTCCGGACGATTTTCTGGATCTGCTCAAGCAGCTGAAGTAATGGCCAGCACCCCAAGGGCTAGCTTCCCGATTTTTGCTCCACTGGCGCGGTTGTCGATCGGCACCCGGCTTTTTCTGATCATGGCGGTGGCGCTGCTGCCGCTGGCGCTTGGTGCGGTCGTCGCCAACCGCAGCCTTGCCGACACCGCGACCGAAGAACGCAACCGCCTGCTCCAGAAGAATGTCGACGATGCCGCGTTGCGGCTGGGTTCGGCCATCCAGAACGACCTGGCGATCCTGAGCGCGGCAGCCTCGCAGATCGCGCTGGGCGAAGACCCCGCCAAAATCTGCCTCAACCTGCGCGAACAACTGGGTCCGCAACAGACCCGATTTGCAGCCTTGCTCTATTCCAGCACCACCAGCCCGCCTGCATGCCAGGTCGGCGCGATCCCCCAGGCGCTGCGCCAGGCGGGCGGCGATGCCTCGACCCCCGGCGCCCTTGTTGTGCCACAAGCCAACGGCGCGATCTTCGCGACGCGGGGCCGCGTTTCGGTCGCGAGGGCGCTCGCCTTCTATCCTGCCGAAAGCATGCTGCAGCTGGCCGACCCGGTCGATGACGTGCCGCTGTCGCAATTCGATCTTCGCAGCCCCCAGCAGGTGCTTCCGCTCACCCGAATCCCCACCAACTGGGAGCGCAGGCTCAACGCGGTAATGACCGCGCAGGGTGATGTCGCGGGACTGAACCTCGACCTCAGGTTCGTGCGCCCCAAGCAGACCCCGCCGGAATTTCTCGCGCAGATCATTCCGTTCATCACCGTGCTGGCGGCCGCAGGCATCGGCTGGCTGGTGGTGAACTTCATGCTCATCGCGCCGCTGACCCAGCTGCAACGCAAGATCCGCCAGTACGAAACCGGCGAACGGCTGGTGCCGATGGCGCGCACCGCGTTCAACGCCAGCGAGATCCAGGATCTGGACCAGGGCTTCGTGACGCTTGCGCACAAGGTCTCCATCGATCGCGAAGCTCTCGACGAGGGGCTCAAGCAGCAGATCATGCTGACCCGCGAGGTCCACCACCGGGTCAAGAACAACCTGCAGATCATCGCCAGCCTCATCAACCTGCACGCACGCACCGCCGATTCGGATCAGGCCAAGCTGGCCTATGGCAAGATCCAGCGCCGCGTCGACGCGCTCGCGGTTGTGCATCGCAACCATTTTGCGGGCACCGAGCGCAACGAGGGGATCAATTTGCGCGCGCTTGTGGGCGAGCTCGCGGGCAGTTTCGAACATGCGGGCAACGCTGCTGCAGCCGATGGTCCCGATATCGTAGTCGATATCGACAACATGCATGTCAGCCAGGATGTCGGTGTTCCGATCGCCTTCCTGCTCACCGAGATTCTCGAGCTGATCCACCTCACCCGCCCCGAGGCTCCGGTGCGGATTTCCGCCAAGCCGCTGGCCGACGACCCGACGCGGATCAAGCTGCGCATCGCCTCGCCCGCGCTTGGTCCCAACCCGCTGCTCGAAGAGATGCTCGCCGATGGCATCGACCGGGTGATGACAGGTCTTGCCCGGCAGCTGCGTGCGCCGCTGGAGCGCGACACCGCGTTCGAAAGCATCGCCATCGCGGTGCCGGTGTTCGTTCCGGCCAAGGCGTAAGCTGTAGGGCCGGCGGTTAAGTGCCCTTGGCGTAATAGCGTGCGCGGAAGGCCTCGCCGAACGCCGCCATGCGGCCTTCGCTGATCGCAAGCCGCATCCTGGCCATCAGGTCCTGATAGAAGCGCAGATTGTGCTCGGTCATCAGCATCGCGCCCAGCATCTCGCCCGATTTCACCAGATGGTGAAGATAGGCGCGGCTAAAGCAGGCGCAGGCAGTGCAGCCGCACGCCTCGTCGAGCGGCGCCTGGTCCTCCGCATGCCGGGCATTGCGGATATTAACCGGCCCATCCCAGGTGAAAGCCTGGCCATTGCGGCCCGAACGCGTCGGCAGCACGCAATCGAACATGTCGACCCCGCGTTCGACCGCGCCCACCAGATCATCGGGCTTGCCGACTCCCATCAGATAGCGGGGACGATCATCGGGCAGCTGGCCGGGTGCGTAATCGAGCACACCGAACATCGCCTCCTGCCCCTCGCCCACCGCAAGTCCGCCGATTGCATAGCCGTCGAACCCGATATCGCGCAGCGCGTCGGCCGATTGCCGGCGCAGGCCCTCGTCGAGCGAGCCCTGCTGGATACCGAACAATGCAGCACGGCTCGCATGCTCGGTGCCGCTGTCGAAGCCCTCGCGCGAGCGACGCGCCCAGCGCATCGAGCGCTCCATCGCCGCGGCCTGAACCTCGCGCGTCGCGGTGGTGGGGACAAGCTCGTCGAATGCCATCACGATATCCGATCCCAGCAGCCGCTGGATCTCCATCGAGCGTTCGGGGCTGAGCATGTGCCGCGAGCCATCGAGATGGCTGCGGAAGGCGACGCCCTCTTCAGTCGTCTTGGTAAGCGCGGACAGGCTCATCACCTGATAGCCGCCGGAATCGGTGAGGATCGGGTGCGGCCAGTCCATGAAACGGTGCAGCCCGCCCAGCCGCGCCACGCGCTCGGCGCCCGGACGCAGCATCAGGTGATAGGTGTTGCCCAGGATGATGTCCGCTCCCAGCGCGCGGACCTCGGCGGGCTTCATCCCCTTGACCGTCGCGGCGGTGCCAACGGGCATGAAGGCGGGCGTGCGGATGGTGCCGCGCTGCATGGCAAGCTCGCCCGTCCGCGCCTTGCCGTCGCGGGCGGAAATTGAAAAGGCGAATCTGGGGGCGGTTTGCGTCATGGCCGCGCGCTCTAGCCGGTTTGATATGCATCGGCAAAGGTTTGACGATTCGCGGCGGTTATGCGAGCGATGGCAATGCTATCCGGCCAGCAGGAGCCCTGTCGTCATGTCCCAGAATTTCCCGCTCACCGCGCTTGCTTCGGCGCTGATCGCCGCCGCCTCGCTTTCCGCATGCTCGGCCGACAAACCGGCAACGCCTGAAGAAACCAGCGCCAAGGCGATCGACAAGGCCGCGACCGAACTGGCCGCGCAGGAGAAATGCTTTGGCATCGCGCTCGCCAAGCAGAATGATTGCGCGGCGGGCCCCGGCACCAGCTGTGCGGGCACCTCGTCGGTCGATTATCAGGGCAATGCCTGGAAGTTCACCGAGGCGGGCGAATGCGAAAAGATGGGCGGATCGCTCACCGAGGTCGCGGACAACGACCCGCCGGTGCCGGTGAAAGGCTGAGCTTTCTCCTATATCCCATCGTCGCCGCCGCGAACGCGGGGGTCCCGCTTTCTTTCAGCGTCGGCCCGATAGCGGGATTCCCGCGTTCGCGGGAATGACGGGAGTGGAGACTATTCCGCAGGCTCCGACTGCGCTTCGGGCAGGGCTTCCTCCGCCTCGTCCGGTGCGGTCTTTGCGGCCTTGCGGTCGGTGAACCAGATCGCGATGATGCTGAGCTCGTAGAGCAGGATCAACGGCACCGCGAGCATCAGCTGCGAGACCACGTCGGGCGGGGTCAGCACCGCAGCGACGATGAACGCGGCGACGATCATGTAGCGCCGCATGCTCACCAGCTGCGCGCGCGAGACGATCCCGGCGCGGTTGAGCAGCATCAGCAGCACCGGCAGCAGGAAGCTGATCCCGAAGGCGAGGATGAACTGCATCACCAGCGAAAGATACGCATCGGTGCTGGGCAGCGCCTCGACCTCAAGTCCGCCGGATTCTCCCTGGAACTGCAGAAAGAAATGGAAGGCCGTCGGCATCACAATGTAATAAGCCAGTGCCGCTCCGGCGGTGAACAGCACCGGCGTTGCCAGGATGAACGGCAGGAGCGCGCGCTTTTCCTGCCGATACAGCCCCGGCGCGACGAACGCCCACATCTGGTTGGCGATGATCGGGAAGGACACGCAGAAGGCGGCGAAGATCGACACCTTCACCTGGACGAAGAACGCCTCGTACAACTTGGTGTACACCAGCCGCCCGTTGCCGTCGCCGAACGCTTCCTTGAGCGGAACGACGAGGAAAGAGAAAATCTGCTCCGAAAAATAGAAGCAGACACCAAAGGCAAGCAGCAGCGCGACAACGCAGCGCACCAGCCGCTGGCGGAGCTCGATCAGGTGATCGAGCAGGGGTGCGCGCGAGGCGTCGATCTCGTCTTCGGGCTCGCTCATCGCTCGCCTTCCGTCACGGGCACGCCCGGCACGGTTGCTGGAATATCTGTGCTGGCCACCGGCGTATCGGCCGAAGTTGTCACCGCAGGCACGTGTGAAGCCGCGAGCGGCTGCATCACCGCAGCAGGATCGGCAGGCTCGGCTGCAGGCGTGGTAGTAGCGGGTTGGGGCGCTGCATGCTCGCGCATGATGCGCTCATTGTCCGCCTTCCACTTCTTCTCCATTTCCTCGAGCTCGACCTCGCGGACCATCGCATCGATGCCCGTGCGAAAATGGCGCGCGACGCCCTTGGCCTTGCCGATGACCTGACCGACCTTGTACAGCGCGCGCGGAAGATCCTTCGGGCCGATCACGACGATCGCCACGATGATGATCATCAGCAATTCGGTCGATCCGATGTCTAACATGACATGGTCACGCCTTTACGCTGTCTGCCATCGGCACGTGCTGAACCCGATCGGGACAACAGGCCATGATCAGCCTGGATTGCGCTCTTCGCTGGGTGTGGTGGTGGCAGTTCCGTCGATCGTGCGCGCGGGCGGAGCTTCGATCTGCGCGACGGGGCGCTTGGGCTGCACCGGCTCTTCATCTTCGGCCATGCCCTTTTTGAAGCTTTTGATGCCCTTGGCGACATCGCCCATGATCGACGAAATCCGTCCGCCGCCAAACAGCAGGACGATAATGATCAGCACAATAACCCAGTGCATCAGGGAGAAGGATCCCATGGCAAATCTCCTGAAGGCCTGCGGGCTATCTAGGCCTGATCCACATGGTTTTCCAGCAATGAATCCGATTCATCCGACGAGTGGTCGGTGTCGTCGGTCGCCAGCGCGCCTTCCAGCGCCAGGTCGACCGGATCGAGCAGGCCCGCCGCGCGCAGATCCTCCAGCCCCGGCAGATCGCGTCGGCTGGTGAGCCCGAAATGGGTGAGGAAGCCCGGGGTAGTGGCATAGATCAGCGGCCTTCCGGGAACTTCGCGGCGCCCCGCCGGCGTGATCCAGCCCTCTTCCATCAGCACGTCGATGGTGCCCTTGCTGACCTGAACCCCGCGAATCGCCTCGATCTCGGCGCGGCTGACCGGCTCGTGATAGGCGATGATGGCGAGCGTCTCGGTCGCCGCGCGCGAAAGCTTGCGGGTCTGCTCGGTCTCGCGGCGCAGCAGCCAGGCAAGATCGGGTGCGGTCTGGAAATGCCAGCGCCCGCCCCGCTCGACCAGTTCGATCCCCCGCCCGGCATAGTCCGCCTGCAGCGCCTGGAGCGCGCCTGCAATGTCGGCGTCGCTGCCGATATGCGCGGCCAGATCCTCGGCGCTTTGCGGCTCCTGCGCTGCAAACAGCGCTGCCTCGACCGCGCGCACGACAGGGTCGACCTCGCTCACGGTGCCCTGCGCACCTTCAGCGGCGCGAACGCCTCTTCCTGCGCGAGCTCGACCCGCCCTTGCCGCGCCAGTTCGAGCAGCGCCAGAAAGGTCGAGGCGGTCGCCGAGCGGGTGAGGTCGGCAGGTGCGCCTTCGGGCAAAAAGCTGCGCAGATCGGTCCACTCGAGCGCGGTACCCAGCATGTACGACAGCCGCGCCAGCGCGTCTTCCAGCGTCATCACCCGGCGCGACTTGACCATGTGCACAACCGGCTCGCTGCGCTGCTTCACCCGGCCATAAGCGGTGAGCAGATCGAACAGCGAACAGTCGTGCCGCGTCTTGGTGAGCAGCCGCAGCCCCTCGCCCTGCCCGTGCACGAAGACATCGCGCCCCAGCCGGTCGCGCCCCAGCAGCCGCGCCGCCGCCTCGCGCATCGCCGCCAGCCGCTGCAGGCGCAACTGCAGCCGCAGCGCGAGTTCCTCGGGCGAAGGCTCGACCTCTGGATCGCCGGGCAGCAGCAGCGCGGATTTGAGATAGGCCAGCCACGCCGCCATCACCAGATAGTCCGCCGCCAGCTCGAGCTTCAGGCTGGCCGCGCTCTCGATGAAGCCCAGATACTGGTTGGTGAGATCGAGGATCGAGATTTGCCTGAGGTCGACCTTCTGCCGCCGCGCCAGATCGAGCAGCAGGTCGAGCGGACCTTCCCAGCCATCGACATCGATGAGCAGCGCCTCGGCTGCGGCGGTCGCGGCGGGCACGGGCTCGCTGAAGAACAGGTAATCGCCGTCGGGCGGGGCGATCGTGGTGTCCGCTGCGCTCACGCCCCCGTCACACCAGCGCCAGCAGCGCATCGCGCCGGGCGAGAAGCTCCGCCTGGTGCGACCAGTCCTTGGCCGGATTGATCGCGGCCCGCGCACGGTCCAGCCGGGCGCGCGCAGCGTCCGAGATATCGGGCAGCGCATCGGCGATGCCGATCATCTCGTCCATCCGCGCCCAGCAGTTGAGCGCGATGTCGCACCCCGCCGCGACAGCCCGCGCGGCGCGGTCGGGCACCTCGCCCGCCAGCGCCTTCATGTCGAGATCGTCGCTCAGCAGCAGCCCGTCGAAACCGATCCGCTGGCGGATGACGGTCTCGATGATCGTCGGCGACAGCGTGGCGCAACGCTCGGCATCCCAGGCCTCGAACAATATGTGCCCGGTCATGCCGATCTCGGCGGTGCTGAGCGCGCGGAACGGAGCGATGTCCTGCTCGAGCTCTTCGTCGCTGGCGGTGACGCGGGGCAGCTCCATATGGCTGTCGACCATCGCGCGGCCGTGACCGGGCATGTGCTTGATCGTCCCCAGCACGCCGCCGCGCTTCAACCCGTCGAGCACCGCGCGGCCCAAGGCCGCGACGCGCATCGGCTCCTGGCCAAGCGCCCGGTCGCCGATCGCAGGCGTGCCGCCGGGGATCGCGACATCGAGCAAAGGCAGGCAATCGACGGTGATGCCGACCTCGGCCAGGTCCAGCGCCAGCGCCTCGGCATTGATCCGCGCGGCCTCGATCGCGCTTGCGGGCGCGATGTCGTACAATCGGTCGAACGCGGCGCCGGGCGGGAAGGACAGCCAGTGCGGCGGCTTCATCCGGCTGACCCGTCCGCCTTCTTGGTCGATCAGGATCGGCAGCCGATCATCGCCGTGCAGCGCGCGCAGCTCGTCGGTCAGCGCGCGAAGCTGTTCGCGGCTGGCGATGTTGCGCCCGAACAGGATATAGCCTGCCGGAACGGCTTCGGCGAAAAAGGCGCGCTCGCCGGGCGCGATCGTCAGACCGGCCAGGCCGAAAATTACGGGTTTCATGGAAACAGTGTCGCCAAAAGCGGCGGTGAAATCAACGCACCACCAGGCAGTTTTGCCCAGCTTTCTTGAGCTGGTCGCACACCGAGGCCGCACTGCCGGGGCTGTCGAGCACCGCGCTCAGACGGAACACCGTGCCGCCATCCACCGTGGCCTGGACGATCCTGCGGTTGAGACCGCTCAACACCTCGTGCCGCTGGCTCAGCGTTGCCCATCCCGCGATCGCGCTCGCCTCGTCGGTATAGGCGCCCAGCTGCACCAGCGCGCTGCCCGGAGGCGGCGGTGCGCCTGCCGCATCGGCCAGCTGGCCCTGCGGCTGTTCGCCCTGGCTGACCGCGAAGCTCGCATCGCCGGTGCCTTCGACCTGCTGTTCCTGCTTGTCCTTCGGGCGGACCTTGTAGTCGCCCTGCGGCGCGGCGATCAGGCTGCCGTCGCCCTCGGGCGCGCCGCCATCGCCGCCGATCCAGTAGATCGCCGCCAGCACGATAGACAGACCCACCAGCCCGAGCAGCACGAAGCCGATGATCTTGCCTGCCGAGCCATCGCCGGACGGCGCGTCATCGGCGGATTCGAGCCAGGGCAGCCGGTCGTCATCGGCATCCAGCCCCAAAGGCTGATCCCTCAGAGTATCGTCCATGCCATCATCCAGCCGATTGCTCATTCTTGTCGCCCCATCAGACACGCCCGTTCGGTAAGGTCTGCCCTGGCATCCCCGGCAGGCTACATCTGCGTAGCCGCCTCCACCGCCATCAGCGCCAGACCGTTGGCAATGACTTGCCCGATATTGCTGGCCATGAAAAGCCTTGCAGAACTGGTGGCGGCGTCATGCGTCATAACGATACGCTTGTCTGGCCGGTCGTTGCCCAGGTTGAAGAAGGCGTGGAAAGCCGCGGCCAGATCGCCGAGATAAAAGGCGATGCGGTGCGGCTCGCGGCTCGACGCCGCCGATTCTACGATGCGCGGGAACTGCGCCGCCAGTGCGATCAGCGCATGCTCTTCTGCACCCAGCAGTTCGAGATGTTCCGGCGATGCGCTGAGCCCTTCGGCCTGCGCCTTGCGCATGATCGAGTGGATCCGCGCATGCGCATATTGCACGTAGAACACCGGATTGTCCTTGGACGCCTCGACCACCTTGGCGAAATCGAAGTCCATCTGCGCGTCTGCCTTGCGCGTCAGCATGGTGAAGCGAACGGCATCCTTGCCGACCTCTTCGACCATGTCGGCGATCGTGACGAAGCTGCCCGACCGCTTCGACATCTTGACCGGCTCGCCATCGCGCAAGAGCTTGACCATCTGAACCAGCTTGACGTCGAAAGTGCCGGTGCCGTTGGTCAGCGCCGCGACCGCCGCCTTGATCCGCTTGACGGTCCCTGCGTGGTCCGCGCCCCAGATATCGATCAGTTCATCGGCGCTTTGCAGCTTCTGGAAGTGATAGGCGAGATCGATGCCGAAATAGGTCCAGCTGCCGTCCGACTTGCGGATCGGCCGGTCCTGGTCATCACCGAACCGGGTCGAGCGGAACAGCGGCAGCGTCACCGGCTCCCAGTCCTCGATCACCTTGCCCTTGGGCGCTTCAAGCACCCCGTCATAGACCAGGTCGCGCGCGCGCAGTTCGGCTTCGGCGGCCTCTGGCTTGCCCGCAGCGAGCACCGCAGCCTCCGAAGAGAACAGGTCGTGATGGATGCCGAGCAGCGCCAGGTCGGCGCGGATCATGTCCATCATGTCGGCAACTGCGCGGGTGCGGAACAGCACCAGCCAGTCGGCCTCGGGCGCGGCGGCGTAACGGTCTCCAAATTCCGCCGCCAGCTTCTGGCCAAGCGGGATCAGATAATCACCGGGATACAGCCCCTCGGGAATCTCCACGGTCTCGCCGAGCGCCTCGCGATAGCGCAGGTGCACCGACCGGGCCAAAGTATCGACCTGGCCACCGGCATCGTTGACATAATATTCGCGGATGACCTTGTGGCCCGAATATTCGAGCAATGTCGCCAGCGCATCGCCCACGACCGCGCCGCGGCAATGGCCCATGTGCATGGGGCCGGTCGGGTTGGCAGAGACATATTCGATGTTGACCGTGATGCCCTTGCCCTGCTCCGAGCGGCCGTAATCGGCGCCCGCCGCGGCGATGGCGTGCAGTTCCTCGATCCAGGCCGAAGGCGCGAGCCGCAAGTTGAGGAAGCCGGGCCCGGCGATCTCGACCGCGGTGACTTCGTCCACCTTGCCAAGCTCGGCGCTGATCGCTTCAGCGAGCGCCCGCGGATTGGTGCCCGCAGGCTTGGCGAGCACCATCGCGGCGTTGGTTGCAAGATCGCCATGCGCAGGATCGCGCGGCGGCTCGACGGTCAGCGCGCCGCGGTTCAGCCCCGCAGGAAGGACGCCGCTGGCCTCCAGCGCGTCGAGCGCGGTGTGCAGATGTTGGGTGAAACGGGTGTAGAGTGTCATGATTTTTGGCCCTGATCGCATCACTCCTCTCCCTTCAGGGGAGAGGATACGAAGCCTTGGCAGCCTGCTGCCTAGGCGGAGTTGGAGAGGGGAAGCCAGACACCGGTCGTGCTCCCTGCCCTCTGCCTGCTTCACTGCGTGAAGCTGTCCCTCTCGCCTGACGGGAAAGGGATCAATGCAGCCTCATCGCGTCGCGTTGTACTGCAGCTGGTCCTGCGTCAGCTGGAAACCGATCAGCAGTTCGAAGCTGGTCCGCTGGAGCGCGCTGCGCACTTCGGGAACCGACAGCGGATCGATCGCGGCATCGGGATCGCCCGACTTGCGCTTGCGGGTGATGCGCTCGCGGATGTCCTCGGGCAGCGTCGCTGCCGCCTTGTTGATATAGCCCGCGCCCGATGCCTTGGCTTCGGCACGATAGGAGCCATCGGCAAAGTTCAGCGTCACCGAACCCAGCCGCTTGGCGACCACGGTGTTGCCGCCGCGCATGACGGTGGAGAAATAGGGCAGCGTCACGGTGCGCTGGCCGCGGTTGTCGCTGCGCCGCGCCTGGACGTCGAAGCTGGCGGTCGCATAGATTTCCGCGCCGGTTTCGTCGCATGCGGGGCGGACATTGGTGATCGTCGCCACCACGTCGATCGCGCTCGCATCGCGGCTGCTGGCGGGGTTGAAGATGGTGACATCGCCGGTGTGCTCGGGGATGGCGGTGTTGGGGCAGGCGCTGAGCGTCGATGCCACGCCGACGCCGGAATCCACCACCAATTGGTTCTTCTCCGCACAGGCCGAAAGGCTGAGCAGCGCAAGCCCGGTTCCCATGACGGCAGCCAGGGATGCCTTGGGGGACGATTTCTTTGGCAGAATGGGCATGTTCAAACAAAAATCCTTCGAGGCCACAGTGCATCGCTCCTTATCTGCCGTTGGGTTTCAGCGCAACGACCAGATTCTTCGCCTGCGGATCGCACGGGATATGCTTCACACCGCGCCCCGCATCCCCTAAGACGGACGCGGAATTACGAAAGCCAATCTGAACATGACCGAAACCGCCCCCACCCCGGCCAATGCTTCTCCCGCGGTCAAGCCGCCGCTGCTGATCAAGATCGCCTCTCCCCGAGGATTTTGCGCCGGGGTCGACCGCGCGATCGAGATCGTCGAGCTGTCGCTGCACAAATATGGCGCACCGGTCTATGTCCGGCACGAGATCGTCCACAACAAGTTCGTGGTCGACAGCCTCAAGGCCAAGGGCGCGGTGTTCGTCGAGGAACTCGACGAGGTGCCCGATGGCGTACCGGTGGTGTTTTCCGCGCACGGCGTGCCCAAGGCGGTCCCGCACAAGGCGGCCGAGCGCGGCCTCAATTATCTCGATGCCACCTGCCCTCTGGTCTCCAAGGTGCACCGCCAGGCCGAACGCCAGGTCGAGGCTGGGCGCCATATCGTCTTTGTCGGCCACAAGGGCCATCCCGAGGTGATCGGCACCTTCGGGCAGGTCGAGCCCGGCAACATGACGCTGGTCGAGACGGTCGAGGATGTCGCCAATTTGCAGGTGGCCGACGAGACCAAGCTGGCGTTCCTCACCCAGACCACGCTGTCGGTCGACGACACCGCAGAAATCGTCGCCGCATTGCACCAGCGCTTCCCCGCGATCGTCGGGCCCAAGGGCGAGGATATCTGCTATGCGACCTCAAACCGCCAGGCCGCGGTCAAGGTGATGACCGATGATTGCGATCTGGTGCTGGTCATCGGCGCGCCCAACAGCTCGAACTCGCTGCGGCTGGTCGAGGTTGCCGAGCGCGAGGGCACCCGCGCTATGCTGATCCAGCGTGCGCAGGAAATCGAACTGCGCTGGTTCGACGGGGTGAACACCCTGGGTCTCACCGCAGGCGCCTCTGCCCCGGAAATCCTGGTGCGCGAGGTCGTCGACCTGCTCGGGCGGCATTTCGATGTCAAAGAGGAGCGCGTCAAGACCGTGGACGAGCGCATCACCTTCAAGCTGCCCCGCGCGCTTGCGGCTGAGGCCGATGCTGCCTGATGGCCGTCTATACCCATGTCAGCGCCGAGACGATGGCGCGGTTTCTGGACGACTATGACACCGGCGAACTGATCAGTTTCAAGGGCATTGCCGAGGGAGTCGAGAACAGCAACTTTCTGGTCGAGACGCGCGGCGGCGGCGACGGCCACCGCTTCATCCTGACGCTGTATGAAAAGCGCGTCGATCCGGGCGATCTGCCGTTCTTCATGGCGCTGCTCGATCATCTGGCGATGCGCGGCTGCCGCGTGCCGCGTGCGATTGCCGACCGGCAGGGCGTGCAGATCAGGGAGCTTGCCGGACGCCCGGCCTGCCTGATCGAGTTTCTCGAAGGCATCTCGCTCAGCACGCCCACGCCTGCGCAGGCGAACGCTGCCGGCATCGCGCTGGCCGACCTGCACCTGGCGGTCGCGGATTTTTCCGGCACCCGCCCCAACAGCATGGGGCTGGCCGCCTGGCGCGATCTGGCCGAGCGCTGCGCCGGCCAATGGCAGCAGATCGACAGCGGACTTGAGCAGCTGGTGAGCACCGAGCTGAGCGATCTGGAAGCGCACTGGCCCGGCGATCTGCCGCAATCGGTGATCCATGCGGATCTGTTCCCCGACAATGTGCTGATGCTGGGCGACCGGGTCAGCGGGCTGATCGACTTTTATTTCTCGTGCACCGATGCGCGCGCCTATGATCTGGCGATCACGCACAGCGCATGGTGTTTTAGCAATGACGGGCGCAATTTCGACACCAGCTTGTCGGACGCATTACTGCAGGGCTATCGCAGCCGACTTGCGCTCGACGATGCCGAAACTGCGGCGCTTCCCATTCTGGCACGCGGCGCAGCGTTGCGTTTTACATTGAGCCGCGCGTATGACTGGATCAACACCCCGGCCGACGCTCTGGTCACCCGCAAGGACCCCATGGCGTTCGCCCGGCGGCTGGCATTCTATTCGGACCAGGCCAACGCTAGGCTGTTTGCCTGATCGCCGCCGGGTGGGATGGAACGGGTCCGGAGCAGATCGAGACGATGGTTGAATGGACATGAAAACGGTCGAAATCTTTACCGACGGCGCGTGCAAGGGTAATCCCGGCCCCGGCGGCTGGGGGGCGATCATCCGCTATGGCAAGCACGAAAAGGAGCTTTCGGGCGGCGAGCCGGACACCACCAACAACCGCATGGAAATGACCGCCGCGATCCGCGCGCTCGAACTGCTGATCGAGCCCTGCAACGTCATCCTCTATACCGACAGCACCTATGTGAAGGACGGCATCACCAAATGGGTCGACGGCTGGCAGCGCAACGGCTGGAAGACCGCCTCGAAAAAGCCCGTACGCAATGCGGACCTGTGGCACGAGCTGATCGCCGCGGTGTCGCGTCACCAGATCGACTGGCGCTGGGTCAAGGGCCATGCCGGCCACCCCGAGAACGAGCGCGCCGACCAATTGGCGAGCGCTGCGGCGATGGCCGTCGGGCGCTGACCGGTCAGGACTGATCCAAGGCTCAATCTGCCGCCACCCCCGCGCACGCGGGGGTCCCGCTTTTGCACCACAGCCGATCAAAGCGGGATTCCCGCGTTCGCGGGAATGACGAGAATTGGCAAGCCGCGCTGGCTGTCAGCTGTTGTCTTCGACCGGCGCTTCGGGGCCGTTCTTCTTGATCGATTCGATCGCGTTCTTGGCGGATGCCTTGCTGGCATAGCCTTCGGTCGAGAACATCACCTCCGAATTGTACTTGAACCGCACCCGGAATTCGCCGCCCTTGTCCTTGTAGATTTCGAAACTGTGCGCCATCGACTCGACTCCCTCAAACTGAGTGAGAGATTATAACCTAAGTTAACGCGATACCAGTGGCCTCACCGCAGCCGGGCGGGATTATACAATTGCGCATCTACCGCGCGAAGCATCGCATCGGGGGTGATGCCCAGCAGGATGGCGGCGGCCAGCTTGGCGGCGGCAGGCGCGGTCTGGATGCCGAAGCCGCCCTGGCCTGCAAACCAGAAGAATTCAGGATTGTCCGCGGCAAAGCCGATCAGCGGCAGCCTGTCGGGCGCGAAGCTGCGCTGCCCTGCCCAGCGATGCTCCACCGCCTCTATCCGCCAGTCCACCACCTGGCCGAAACGATCGATGGCGAGCGCCATGTCCAACTCGTCGGGCGCGGTGTCGCCGGGGTCTTCGGGGGTTTCGTCATGCGGGCTGAGCCACAGGCGTCCGGCCTCGGGCTTGAAGTAATAATCGCCGCGGACGCCCAGCGTCAGAGGCAGGTCGGCAGGCGCAGCAGGCGCGGTGCGCAGCTGGACCACGGTCCGACGATAGGGCTGGACGCCCAGCGGCCGAACGCCTGCGCGTTCCGCCACCGGATCGGCCCAGGCTCCGGCGGCATTGACCAGCCTTGCCGCCGTCACCTGCTGCTCGCCCAGCGTCAGCGTCCAGTTGCCCAAAGCGTGCACCGCGCCGACCAGCGGCGCGCGCAACGCGATCGCCGCCCCCGCGCGGCGCGCGACCGCCAGATAAGCCTGATGCAGCCCGCCGACATCGATGTCCTGGCAATCGGGCTCGTAGGTGCCCGCGATGATATCGGCGGCGAGCCCGGGCAGCATCGTCTCGAGCGCCGCCCGGTCGCGGCGCTCCATCCGCACGCCCGAGCCTGCGAACTCGGCCTCGAAGGCATCGAGCAGCGCCAGCTCGTCGCTGCGCGCCAGCGTCAGCGATCCGCGCGGCGCGAGGAAACTGCGGTCGCCATAGCCCGGCGGCGGCGAATGCAGCCAGGGGCCAGACGCCGTGGTCAGCGGCTGCACCTGCGGCCCGCCATAGCTTTCCGCCCAGAAGGCCGCCGAGCGGCCGGTGGAATGATAGCCCGGACGATCCTCTGCCTCGGCGATCAGCACCCGGCAGTGCGGTGCGATTTCCGCAGCAAGGCTGGCCCCGGCGATCCCGGCGCCGATGATGACGACATCATAATCCGGCATCAGGCGGCTGCTCCGACCCTTTCGGTCGCGGTCCCGGCCACCTTGCGCTCCAGGAAGTCGTCAATCGTCTGCAGCACCTGATCGCGGATGGGGTCCACCTCGCGCAGCACCTCGTGCCTGGCCTCCCGCCCGAAGGCGAGCAGCTCGGCGCCTGGAATGCGCGCCGCGGCGGCCAGCGTCGCCTTGTTGTCGACCAGCTGGTCCGCGCTGGTGCCGATCAGCAGCATCGGGATGCGCAGCTTCTCCCACTGCCCGGGGGCGTTGAGGCGGATGTTCGATTCATACGCGCGCTCGACCCAGTGCCAGCTCGCCGGTCCCATCACCAGCTCGGGGCGCTCGCCCCACCACCACAGCTCGTCGGCATAGCGGTCATTGTCGTGGGTGAGCAGCGTCTGGCGGATCGCTAGCGGCGAGGCAGGCTTTTCGCTCACCTTCCAGGCGGGGCGCTCGGGACGGCCCATCCGGCGCATCATCCGGGTGACGAGGTGCCCGAAGGACATCGGCAGGCCCAGCCCCTTCAGTCCCAGCATCGGCGCGCTCAGCACCGCGGCCACCGGATCGATCCGCTTTTCCTGGATCGCACGCGCGATCAGATGCCCACCCATCGAATGGCCGACAACGACGTGCGGGCCGGGGCGCGAGGCCGACCATTCGGCCCAGAAGCCCGAAATGTCATCTATCCAGTGGGCGAAATCCTCGATATGCCCGACATATTGGTGATCGGACATGCGGCCGCTACCGCCCTGCCCGCGCCAGTCGGCAGAGGTGACGTTCCACCCCTGCGCCTGCCAGTGCGCCAGCGTCTCGATGTATTTTTCGTAGATATCGCCGCGGCCCGGCATGAACAGGATCGATCCGCGCGCGGGGCCCTGCGCCATCAGGTCGATCCGGCGCAGCTTCCAGCCGTCCGCCGCGGTCCAGTGGCTTTCGACCGCATCGTCAGGAATGGCGCGCCGATCAATGGTTACTTTTTGGTAAGTCATCGCCGCTATACGCCAGTTCCCATGGAAAACATGCCTTTCGTCTACGGTCTGCTGGCCATGTTGGCAATCGCGCTGTTGCACGCGGCGTATACCGACATCGTGCGGCGCGAGATCGAGGACTGGCTCAATGCCGCCATCGCTCTGGGCGCGCCGCTGTTCTGGTGGGCCTGCGGTCTTTCGCTGTGGCCCGATGTGGCGATGCAGCTGGCACTGGGTGCGGGCGTGTTCATCTTCTTTGCCCTGATGTTCGCGCTGGGCGCGATGGGCGGCGGCGATGTCAAGCTGCTGGGCGCGATCGCGCTGTGGTTCCCCTGGGGCGTCATGGCGAAGGTGGCGATCGCGATGTCGCTGATCGGCGCGGTGCTCACCGTCATCATCCTGATCGAACACAAAATGCACCGCAAGCTGGGTCAGCCCGAAGTGCCATATGGCGTTGCCATCGCAATTGCGGCGCTTTGGCCGGTTGGCGAACGCTTTTTTAACCATTTTGCCTGAAAAGATCAGCATTCTGAAGGACTTTGGGGGCCATCAACGTCATGGATAAACGGAAAGTCATCCTGCTGGCAGGCGCGCTACTGGTCGCGCTTTGCACCGCATTTCTGGCCCGAAGCCTCTTCACCGGCTCGGCCGCGCCGGAGGTTACGGCCGCCGTGCAGGTAGCAGAGCCCAACGGCCCCCGCGTGCTGGTGGCGAATCGCTCGCTGCCCGTCGGCACCATCATCACCCCCGACAGCGTTGCCTTCCAGCCCTGGCCCGCCAAGCTGGTGAGCAACGCCTATTTCCTGGAAGACGGCGCCAAGGTCGAAACGCTGCTGGGCACCGTGGTGCGCAACGCGATCACCGCCGGACAGCCGGTCACGCAAGGATCGCTGGTCAAGCCGGGCGATCGCGGCTTCCTGGCGGCAGCGCTCGGCCCCGGCATGCGCGCTGTCACCGTGCCCGTATCGGCCCGCACCGGCGTTGCCGGCTTCGTGTTTCCCGGTGACCGCGTCGACCTGGTCCTGACCCAGTCGGTCGAGGGCGAAGGCGGCCCGGCGCTGAAAGCGTCCGAAACCATCATCCGCAACCTGCGCGTCCTCGCCACCGACCAACGCGTCAACGCCGAGAACGCCGAGGGCAACACCGAGGTGATCGCCTTCTCCACCGTCACCGTCGAAGCCACGCCTAAGCTGGCCGAGAAGATCGCGGTGGCGCAGACCATCGGCACGCTCAGCCTTTCGCTGCGCTCGATCGCGGACAACGAGGCCGAGCTCGAACGCTCGATGGCCGCAGGCGATGTTTCGGTGCCCGAAGGTGCCGATCGCAAGACCGAAAACAAGATCCTCAAGGCGCTCGCCACCCGCCCGGTCGATACCGACGTGACCTATGTCACCGGCGGCGATGTCTCGCGCTTCCAGCGTCGCAGCGTTCCGCCGATGTCGAGCGGACGCCGCCCATCCGAATATGCCGGCCCAATGCCTGCCGGTGCACCTGCTGCCAGCGCCCCTGCCCCGTCCGTGCCCATGGGCCCGGTCGTGCGGGTCGCGCGTGGAAATGATGTGACCGTTGTTCCGGTCGGAGGGAAATGACCATGCGTTTTTCCAATATCCTCAAGGGTGCACTGCTGTGCGGCGTGGTCGCGGTAGCGGGTTCGCTCACCGGCCTGGCGCCGATGACCGGCAGCCCCGCCAACGCCCAGTCGGCGATGCAGCGCCCGGCCGAAACGCTGGTGCTCTCGATCGGGCGCGGCCAGCTGATCCAGCTTCCCGGCACGATGACCGATCTGTTCGTCGCCGATACCGGCGTCGCGGATGTCCAGGTGAAGTCTTCCCGCCAGCTGTACGTGTTCGGCAAGGCCGGCGGTGAAACGACGCTGTATGCCAGCAATGCGGCAGGCCAGGTGGTCTATTCCGCCACGGTACGGGTCGGATCGAACCTCGACTCGATCGACCAGATGCTGACGCTGGCCATGCCCGACGCCAAGGTGCGCGTGAGCACGCTGAACGGCGTGGTGCTGCTCACCGGCACCGTCGGTGCTCCCGTCGACAGCGCCGAGGCCGAACGGCTTGTCCAGGCGTTCGTCGGAGACAACGTCAAGGTCATCAGCCGCCTGCAGACCGCCACCCCGATGCAGGTCAACCTGCAGGTGCGCATCGCCGAGGTCAGCCGTTCGCTGGTCAAGGAAATCGGCGCCAACCTGCTGACCCGCGACCTCACCGGCGGATTCCAGTTCGGCGTCTCGCGCGCCAGCCGCAACTTCGCCAGCATCCGCGACACGCTGGATGTGACGACGCTGCCGCGGATCGATGCATCCGGCCAGTTCGGCCTGCCCGCAGGCACGCTGTCGCTGCCGTTCAACCCGGCAACCGGCCAGTTCGTCACCGGGGGCAGCACCACCGGCTTCCTCAACGGCATCGACGGCAAGACCGCGATCCAGGCGGCAGGCCGGCTGTTCGGTGTCGATATCGCCAGCGCATTCGATCTGGCCGAACAGGTCGGTCTGATCACCACGCTGTCGCAGCCGAACCTGACCGCGCTTTCTGGCGAAACCGCAGACTTCCTGGCGGGTGGCGAATTCCCCATCCCGATCAACCAGGGCTTGGGCACCACCACGATCGAATACAAGAACTTCGGTGTGAGCCTGGCCTATACGCCCACGGTGCTGGCCAATGGCCGGATCTCGATGCGGGTGCGGCCCGAGGTGTCCGAGCTGTCTTCGGCAGGCTCGGTCACGCTCAACGGCTTTCAGGTGCCTGCGCTGACCATCCGCCGCGCGGAAACGACGGTGGAACTGGGATCGGGCGAAAGCTTCATGATTGCAGGATTGCTGAGCAACAACTCGCAGAACCTCGTCGACAAGGCTCCGGGCCTGGGCGACGTTCCGGTGCTGGGCAACCTGTTCAAGTCCACCAACTTCCGCAAGGGCGAGACCGAGCTGGTCATCGTGGTGACGCCGTATCTGGTCAAGCCCGTCAACGCCAACGACATCAAGCTGCCCACCGATGCCTTCCGCACGCCGGATGATCTGCAGCGGTTGATCAACAGCCAGCAGTCGGACGGCATTTCGGGTGGCGACCGGCCCAAGCCGAGCGTTGCGCCTGCCGAAGGCGGCAGCGGCGCGCCGGAATTTGGCGCCCTGCCCAGCCAGCCCCGTGCCCTGCCGTCATCGGCAGCCAAGCCCCAGCGCGATGCCAAATCGGGCAAGGCTTCACCCCGCAACGGTGGCAAGCCCGGCGATCTTGCCGCCGCCACCCCCGGATTTTCGTTCGACTAAGGCCAGCGACCGCCCTTGAGGAGACTATCAATGCGCGCTTATCATGCAGCCATCGCAGCAGCGGCCGTCCTGACCTTGTCCGGCTGTGGCAATATGGCCAGCAACCGTTCGCTGGAAAGCGTCCATCAGCCGATCGTGTCGCGAGCGAACTACACGCTCGATCTCAACGCGCAGGGCGGCTCGCTGCCCACGCAGGAACAACGGCGCCTCGCCGAATGGTTCCAGGCGATGGACCTGGGCTATGGCGATCGCGTCGCGGTTGACGATCCGGCCGGACGCAACGTCGTGGTCAAGTCGGCGGTCGAGGCTGCCGCCTCGCGCCACGGCCTGCTGGTCAATGATGTCGCCCCGGTCACCACCGGCGAGATCGCACCCGGCACCGTGCGCGTCGTCGTGACCCGGAGCACCGCCAGTGTCCCCGGCTGCCCCGACTGGCAGACGAAGCTCGAGATGAACTATCGCAACGCGACCAGCAGCAACTACGGCTGTTCGGTCAATGCCAACATGGCATCGATGATCGCCAACAAGGAAGATCTGGTGCGCGGCGAGCCGGGCAGCGGCACGGTCGCCACACAGCGCTCCGACGCTGCGATCAAGCAGTATCGCGAGGCTCCGCCGACCGGTGCGCAGGGCCTGAAACAGAGCTCTACCAAGGGAGGATCGCAGTGAACGCACCGTGGAAGCCAGGCATGGCCGCGACCCGCGACCAGTTTGCCGCCTATATCTGCGACGAGCCTACGCTGGACATAGTCCGCGCGATGGCCATCAACATGGGCTGGCCGCCTGAGAAGTGCAACAAGGGTGGCCTGCGCAACGCGGTTCAGTCGCTCTCGATCACCGCGAGCCCCAACATCCTGCTGGTCGACCTGTCCGAATCGGGCGACCCGCTGAACGACATCAACGCGCTGGCGGAAGTCTGCGAACCCGGCACCGTGGTGATCGCCATGGGCCAGGTCAACGACGTGCGCCTGTACCGCGATCTCATCGCCAGCGGCCTGCACGACTATCTGCTCAAGCCCGTGGGCCCCGACCATATCCGCGATACCATCCTGCAGGCGCAGGCCATGCTCAACGCGCCCAAGGCCGGTGAAGCCACCGCCGAGCGCGCGCATGTCGGCATCATGGTCATCGGCACCCGCGGCGGCGTGGGAGCATCGACTGTCGCGACCTCGCTCGCCTGGCAGCTCAGCAAGAACGCCGGGCACACCACGGCGCTGCTCGATCTCGACCTGCACTTCGGCACCGGCGCGCTGACGATGGATCTGGAACCGGGCCGCGGCCTGACCGACGCCATCGACAATCCCAGCCGCATCGACGGGCTGTTCATCGAACGCGCGATGATCAAGGCGAACGACAAACTGTCGATCCTCTCGGCCGAAGCGCCGATCAGCTCGCCGCTGATCACCGATGGCACCGCGTTCTTCCAGCTGCAGGAAGAATTCCGCCACGCCTTCGAAAACACGGTGGTCGATCTGCCGCGCCAGATGCTGATCGATTATCCGCATCTGGTGTCTGAAACCAACATCGCGGTGCTGGTCACCGAGTTGACGCTGGCATCGGCACGCGATGCGATCCGACTGCTCGCCTGGCTCAAGAGCAACGCGCCGGCCGCGCGGGTGCTGGTGGTTGCCAACAAGGTGCAGCCCGCCGCGCTGGAGATCGGCCGCGCCGATTTCGAGACCACGATCGAACGCAAGATCGACTTCCTGATCCCCGCCGACCCCAAGACCGCGGCGCAGGCTGCGAAGCTCGGCCAGCCTTTCTGCGAGGCGGGCAAGTCGACCAAGGCGGGCGCGGTGATGAAGTCGCTGACCGACCGCTGCCTGGGCATGGCCGAAGAAGAGGTCGCTGCCGAAAAGGATACCGGCGGAGCGAAGAAATCGCTGCTCGGCAAATTCGGCGACTTCAAGTCGCTGCTGCCGAGCAAGCCCGGCAAGAAGTAACCGGGCCCGCGGCCTCCTCCGGGAACGCTGCGGCCCCACAATGCGGATGGAATGCGCATGAACATGGTGCAGACATTGCTGTTGGCCGGCGGCCTGTTGAGCGTTATCGCGCTGATAGCGATGGCGTTTGGCGGACCCAACGCCCGCAAGGAACTGCAGCGTCGCATTCTGGCCGTGCGCGAACGCTATAGCGAGAATGCCAGCGCCAAGGTCGAGGCGCAGATGCGCAAGGCGATCGCCAACCGCAAGCCGCGCTTCAACCAGGCCGGCGAAGAGCTGACCAAGGTCCAGATGCTGGCTCGCAGGCTGGCGATGACCGGCAAGAGCTGGACCGTCGTCCAGTTCGGCCAGGTCGTGATCGGCTTGGGGCTGATCGTCGCGCTGCTTATCTATATGCGATCGGGCCAGTTGATGATGAGCCTGTTCATCGGCTCGGCACTGGGCTTCGGCCTGCCGCACATGCTTGTCGGCCATTTCATCAAGCGCCGTCTCAACAAGTTCACCCAGCACTTTCCCGATGCCATCGATCTGCTGGTGCGCGGTCTGCGCTCGGGCCTGCCCGTCACCGAGACGCTGCAGGTCGTCGCCAAGGAAATTCCCGGCCCGGTGGGCGAGGAGTTCAAGCTGGTGACCGAGCGGATCAAGATCGGCCGCTCGATGGAAGATGCGCTGCAGGAAAGCGCCAACCGCCTGCAGACGCCAGAGTTCAACTTCTTCTGCATCACGCTCGCCATCCAGCGCGAGACCGGCGGCAACCTTGCCGAGACGCTGTCCAACCTCGGCGCGGTGCTGCGCTCGCGTGCGCAGATGAAGCTCAAGATCCGCGCGCTGTCGTCCGAATCCAAGGCCTCGGCCTATATCGTGGGGTCGCTGCCGTTCCTGGTGTTCATCATGATCTGGTGGGTGAACCCCGAATATCTGGCCGGCTTCTTCACCGAGGAACGGCTGATGATCGCCGGACTTGGCGGACTTTTGTGGATGAGCATCGGCGTCTTCATCATGGCCAAGATGGTCAGTTTCGAAATCTGATCGGGGGAAGAGGGAACCGTGCCTGACGCAGCCAATCCTACCCTGATGGGGGTCGACGTGATCTTCGTCGCCACGCTGCTTGCAGCGGTTGCGACGCTCGCGGTGATGATTGCCATCTATGCCGCCACCACCGTGCGCGATCCCATGGCCAAGCGGGTCAAGGCGCTGAGCGAGCGGCGCGAGCAGCTGAAGGCAGGGATCACTGCATCCACCGCCAAGAAGCGCACGCGCATCGTCCACAAGAGCGACACCACCGACAAGATGCGCAGCACGCTGCAATCGCTGCGCGTGCTGCAGGACGAGCAGCTCAAATCGGCGCAGCAGAAGCTTGCGCAGGCGGGCATCCGCTCCAAGGATGTCGCGGTTGCGATCATCTTTGGCCGCATGGTGCTGCCGATCGCGCTGGGTGGGCTTGCCGCACTGCTGATCTATGGTCTGGGCGTGCTGGTCCCCGACTGGACGCCGATAAAGAAGTTCGGCCTGTTCGCGACGATCCTGCTGCTGAGCTACAAGGCGCCCGACCTGTTCGTGCAGAACATCATTTCCAAGCGCACCGATGCCATCCGCAAGGGCCTGCCCGACGCGCTCGACTTGCTGGTGATTTGCGCCGAGGCAGGTCTCACCGTCGATGCCGCGTTCAACCGCGTCGCCAAGGAGCTGGGCCGCGCCTATCCCGAGCTCGGCGACGAGTTCGCGCTGACCGCGATCGAGCTCGCCTTCCTCACCGAACGGCGCCAGGCGTTCGAGAACCTCGCCTATCGCGTGGCGCTGGATTCGGTGCGCGGGGTGGTCACCACCATGATCCAGACCGAAAAGTACGGCACGCCGCTGGCGTCCGCGCTGCGCGTGCTGTCGGCCGAGTTCCGCAACGAGCGCATGATGCGCGCCGAGGAAAAGGCTGCCCGCCTGCCCGCGATCATGACCGTGCCGCTGATCCTGTTCATCCTGCCGACGCTGTTCGTCGTCATCCTGGGTCCGGCGGCCTGTTCGATCGCCGACGCCTTCGCCAAGCAGTGACGCGCCCGATCGCGTGACAAAAAAGGGGCGATCCCGCATAGCGGAATCGCCCCAGGTCACTGATGTACACCGGCTGAAATCTTGCCCTTGCGGGGCTCCCCTTCAGCCAGTGTCCCCCATCAATCTCTCAAATCAGTATTTCGCCCGCAGCGTGATGCCGTACATCCGCGGCTCCTCGACAAAGCCGATGCGCGAGCGGGTGCCCGCACCACCGCGCAGCGGGGTGTTGGCGGTGATGCCGCGGGTGATCTCGTTGTTGAGGTTGGTGCCCCACAGTTCGAACGAGAAGCGGTCATCGGGCGTGGTGAAACCAAGCCGCGCGTTCATCTTGAAATAGCTCTCCTGGATGTCGAGCGGGATCGGAAGGCCGTTGGTATCCAGCGGCGATGTGCTGGTGCGGCGGTCATCCGAATAGTTGATGTTGAAGTTGGCGAGCATCTTCCAGCCAGAGTCGGTGATCTGGTTGTCATAGGTGATGCCGGCGACGCCCGTGAACTTGGGCGCGTTGGTGAGATCCGCGCCACACAAGCTGCGCACCGTCTGCAGCGTTGCGGCGTTGCCGACCACGCCATTGGCGCAATTGCGGGGATAGCGCGCATCGGCATAGGTGACCGCCAGATTGACCGAGATGCCCGAGTCGAACTGACCGAACATTTCCAGTTCGGCACCCGTCGACTTGGCCGCTGCCACGTTGAACGTCTGGAACTGCACGCCGGTGAATTCGAGCACCTGGAAGTCGCTCATGTCCATGTGGAACAGCGCCAGGTTGGCACGGATGCGGCCGTTGGCGAACTCGGTCTTGATCCCCGCCTCATAGGCATCGACCTTTTCCGAGTTGAACGCCGGGTTGGCTCCGTTGGCGGCGGCAGCCGGGTCGAGGTTGAAACCGCCCGACTTGAAGCCGTGGCTGAAGCCGGCATACGCCAGGAAGCCGTTGTTGGTGTTGTACGCGACCTGCGCGGTGTAGGTCAGCTCGTCATCCTTGAAGACCCGGTTGAATTCGCGCGGCAGCGGCAGGCCGGGAATGGTGCTGGCCAGCACGGTGCCGCCGGTTCCGGGGACAGTCAGCCCCACCGAGGTGGCGAACGGGAAGCAGGTCGCGCCCAGCGCGCCGGCGCGCAAGGCGGCAGGCACGGCACCGGTGATCACGCCGTTGACGATCGCCTGACAGGCCGGCGAATTGGCTGCCAGCTGATCGAAGCTGCCCTGCTTCTTTTCATCGACATAGCGTGCACCCAAAGTGAGGCTGAGATTGTCGGTGATGTTGAACACGTTGTGGGTGAAGATCGAGAAGCTCTCGGCATCCTGACGGAAGCGGTTGACCGCAAAGTTGCCCGCCGCATTGACCGGAACGCCGCCGTTGCCCAGCGCGGTGAGCGCGAACAGCGGATTGACGCCTGCCAGATTGCCGAAATTGCCGGCGCTGACCGCGCGCTGATAGTCGGTGCCCAGCGTCATCGACTGGACCTCGTCGATCTTTTCATCCGAATAATAGGCACCGATCAGGAAATCGAGCGCATCGTTGAAGGCGCTGCCCTGGAAGCGCAGCTCATGCGTCATCGTCTTGATCGGGCCACCGGTCCGGGGGAAGCCCGCCGCTGCGGTCGAGCCACGGCCGGTGCTGAACAGGTTGAGGCTGACGAAGTCGGATTCCTGCGCGGATTCGGCCTCGAAGTGGCGATACGACCCGATATAGGTCATCTGCGCCGGGCCCAGATCCCATTTCAGCTCGCCCGAAAAACCGTACTGCTCGGTGTTGTTGAGGAACTGCTGGCTGTTGGTCTGCAGATTGTTGAGCGCCGACTGGCCGAACACCGCGACGCCATCATTGGGAAGGCCGTTGAAGGCAAAGAAGGGCTGAAGCTCGGTCTCGCGGACGATCACCGCGTCGCAGCAATTCTCCGTCGCCTTGGCATAATCACCGATCAGGCGAATGCTGATATCGGATGAGGGCTCCCACAGCAGCTGGCCGCGAATGACATAGCGGTCGCGGTTGCTGCTTTCGGCGCCCGGGACACCGACGCTGTTCAGGAAGCCGTCGCGCTTGCGATAGGCCCCCGAGACGCGCAGACCCAGCTGGTCGTTCACCAGTGGGACGCTGACCCCGGCCTGCACGTTGAAGAAGTCATAGTTGCCGTAAGTGAAGTTGCCGAACGCCTCCACCTTGGTCAGGTTGGGACGCTTGGTGGTCAGGTTGAGTGCACCTGCCGAGGTGTTGCGGCCGAACAAAGTGCCCTGCGGCCCGCGCAGGATTTCGAGCCGCTCAAGATCGAGCAGGTCGCCCAGCGCGATGCCGGGACGCGACTGGTACACGCCATCGATGAACACGCCGACCGAGCTTTCAAGACCCGTGTTGTTGCCGGTGGTGCCGACGCCGCGAATGCGGATCGAGGTGCCTTGGCTTTCGGTCTGCGAGGACTGGACGTTGAAGCTCGGCGAGATCGAGGTCAGCGACTTGATGTCCTGGACGTTCTGCCGGTCGAGCTGTTCCGGGCTGACCGCGGTCACCGCGATCGGGATGTCCTGGACGTCGGCCGCGCGCAGCGTGGCGGTGACAATAATGACTTCCCGCTCAGGCGCATCGGAATCCTGCGCGTCCTGCGCCTGAGCCATCGATGTCATTGAGACAGTGCAAAGCAAGCCCATCACGGGCTTCCACAAAGTGCGCATCCTCTTCTCCCACAAGCAAAGTGTATATCTTGCTCTTTTGCCCCCACCACTCTTCAGGCGATGCAAGGTGCAGTTAGAAAATTGTCACAACGCGTGCCGGATTGCAATTTTTTAATGCTATCTGCAGCTTTTTGCATGTTTGTGGGATGGCCGGAAAACTGCGATTTCTTGCTATGTTGCAGCGCAGCACGCGCTTTACGTTACGGTAAGTTGCGCTCGCGCCACATATGGATGTATCTGCTACGGCAGTGCAGCACCACGAGGTGGCAGATCGGGGTTGCAATACCGAAAACGGGCGTTAGCGTGCTGTGTTTTAATCGATTAATTAAACGGGTGAGGGACATGGGCGGAGCGCTTTCGGGAATTACCATCATCGAGCTGGCGGGCATCGGCCCGGGACCTTTCGCCGCGATGATGCTTGCCGATCATGGTGCCCGAGTCGTTCGCGTCGAGCGCGCGTCGAGCCGGTCCACGGTGGGCGATGCGGGCAACCGCGACATCCTCAACCGCAATCGCGAGGTGATCGCAGCCGATCTCAAGAGCCCCGAGGGAATTGCGCAGGTGCGCGAGCTTGTCCGCAGCGCCGACGGCCTGATCGAGGGTTTTCGTCCCGGGGTGATGGAACGGCTGGGGCTGGGCCCCGATGTGCTGCTCGCCGACAATCCCGCACTGGTCTATGGCCGGATGACCGGCTGGGGCCAGACCGGGCCCTATGCCCCGCTGGCCGGGCACGACATCAACTATATCGCGCTGTCGGGCGCGCTGCACAGCTACGGCCGCGCAGGCGAGAAGCCGACGCCGCCGGTCAACGCGGTCGGCGATTTCGGCGGCGGCGGCATGATGATGGCGTTCGGCATGCTCGCGGGCATCCTGTCGGCGCGCAGCACGGGCAAGGGCCAGGTGATCGATTGCGCGATGACCGATGGCGCGGCGGTGCTATCCGCGATGACCTACACCTTCCTTGCCAACGGCCAGTGGCGCGACGAGCGCGGCGTCAACCTGCTCGATACCGGCGCGCATTTCTACGACACCTATGAATGTGCCGATGGCAAGTACATCTCGATCGGCTCGATCGAACCGCAATTCTATGCGCTGCTGCGCGAGAAGGCGGGGCTGACCGATCCGGCGTTCGACGCCCAGATGGACCCCCGCCAATGGGTCTCGCTCAAGGACAAGCTCACCGCGCTTTTCCTTACCAAGACCCGCGACGAATGGTGCGAGATCATGGAATATACCGACATCTGCTTCGCCCCAGTGCTGAGCCTGACCGAAGCGCCCGAACATCCGCACAACAAGCAGCGCGGCACCTTCGTTGAAGTGGCAGGCATGCTGCAACCAGCCCCTGCCCCGCGCTTCAGCGAGACCCCGGCGCCACCGGTGCGGATGGGGTGATGGCGGTTTAATTCTTGAAACAGTTCTCGCGGTGCCAGCTTAAGAAGGCAGGATGAGGATGATTACGAAAGTCCTTCGGTGGCAGCGCCTGCCCAGACCTGTTCACAATCCCCAAAATGCTATCAACATCGTTGACAGTTCTTGATATCATGATGGTCAGATCATCGGCAAGGCTGATAAGACCGCGGTCAAACATCCAGTGCGCCGTTCCGGACATAGCAATGCCGTTGTTGATGGCATCTGGTCCATTGTGTTCCACCGGACGGATGTGCGCCGCCTCGACCTCAGCACGTCCGCCTCCATTGATCAATTTTAGGCCGGTGATTGCACAACGTTCGTCGTACGCTTGTAAAATCGTCCGCCTAAAGCTGCGGTCGCGAATGATCCTTGAGTTGAGCACGTTGAAGCGGTTTCTGGGGATCTCAAACTCAAATGGCTCGATTTCTTCTTGGACACCGTTCGAGATGATCTCACCGATACGCGGTAGTAGGTCTGTTTCATTGAACCCGGCGTCAATTATGCGATTGAAGTCAAGAAGTGACACTGGCCGAACGGCCGATTGTGCCCTGCCCGACATGCGCCCAGCATCATTCAGGACGCCTAGCTCCAGCAAGCCAGCCGAACCATTGAACGGCACTTGATTTGGGAAATCACAATAGCTGCCGGCCTCCACAATAGCAAAATACATATCGGCATTGCTTGGGTCGGGAATCACCTCCTGGATCTTTGCCACAGCAAAATACCCCCTGGATGCTTTGACCTTGCTGGGTTCCAGATAAATAATCCAATCACCAACACAGGCTTGGACACGCCCGAGGTACTGCCTAGGAAAATGATAACGCTCGGCTGGGCTATCGTCGTAGATTGAGTCGTGGCGATGCAGAAATATTCCTAGTGTCATTTGCTTACCCTCACCCGAAGACGCTCCACCCCGTCGCCTCGACCAGTTCCTCCAGCGCGATCGCGCCGACCATCGATGTGCCCGAGGCGTTGAGTCCCGGTGACCAGACCGCGATCGCGCCATGGCCCGGCGCGATGCACAGGATGCCGCCGCCGACGCCGCTCTTGCCGGGCAGGCCGATGCGATAGGCGAAATCGCCGCTGTTGTCGTAATGGCCGCAGGTCATCATCACCGCATTGATGCGGCGGCAGTTCTCGCGGGTGACGAGCTGTTCGCGGTTGATCGGATCGCAGCCGTCATAGGCCAGGAACAAAGCCGCGCGCGCCAGCTGGCGGCAGCTCATCCGCACCGCGCATTGGCGGAAATAGGCGTGCAGCGCGTCTTCCACGGGATTGGCCATGTTGCCGAACGCGGCCATGAAGTGCGCCAGCGCGCGGTTGCGCGATCCGGTCGCCGATTCCGATTCCGCCACCTCCTCGTCGATACAGATGGTGTCATCGCCCGACAGCCGGTGAAACCGCGCCAGCAATTCCTGCACCATCGCATCGCGGTTGCTGGCGGCGACAAGCATGTCGGTGACGACGATCGCGCCTGCATTGATCAGCGGATTGCGCGGAATGCCCTTCTCGTTTTCCAGCTGCACGATGGAATTGAACGCGCTGCCGGTCGGCTCGCGTCCTACACGATCCCAGACATCCTCACCATACTGTCTGAGCGCCATCGACAGCGTGAAGACCTTGGAGATCGATTGGATCGAGAACGGTTCGTGGCTGTCGCCCAATGTGATCATTTCGCCATTGCCCTGGACGATCGCCATGCCGAACCTGGCGGGGTCCACCCGGGCGAGCGCGGGAATATAATCCGCCACCTTGCCGGTGCCGATGTGCGGCGCGACCGCTGCCTCGATCCGTGCCGTGATCGCCTGCCAGTCCATCCATCCGCCCCCGTGCTGCCTGTCTGCCGACTGTGTCGCACCCGATGCCCTGCCAAGCAAGTCGTTGCGCGGGGGGCAGAAAAATAGCAGGGGGTCTGCATGTCGATTATCGCGCGCCTCATTCCCGACCGTTTCGTGCTGTTGCTGATGGCGACCATTCTGGCGGCTGCGCTGCTGCCGGTGACCGGTCAGGCCGCGGTGTATGCCGGCCATGCGGTGTCGGTTGCGATCTTCCTGCTGTTCTTCCTGCACGGCCTGCGCCTGCCGCGGGCAGAGGTTGTCATCGCGATGCGCAACTGGCGGCTTCAGGGCGTGATGTTCGGCTTCGTGTTCGTGTTCATGCCGATCCTGGGCCTTGCCGCCGCCAGCGCGCAGGGCGGGCTGCTGCCCGAGGGGCTGGTGGTCGGACTGCTGTTTCTTGGCATCCTGCCATCGACCGTCCAGTCGGCGATCAGTTACTCGTCGCTGGCGGGCGGCAATGTCGCGGCATCGGTGATGGCATCGGCGCTGCTCAATCTCGCCGGGATCTTCATGACCCCGCTGCTGGTCGCGCTGCTGATCGGCGCAGGGGGCGGTGCGGCGATCGGCAGCGATACCGTGCTGCGGATCCTGGCCATCCTGCTGCTGCCCTTCGCGCTGGGCCAGCTGGCGCAAGGCTGGCTGGGAGCCTGGGCAGGCCGCAACAAGGCGCTGCTTTCGGTGCTCGACCGGATCGCGATCGTGCTTGCGGTCTATGTCGCGTTCAGCTCGGCGGTCGCAGGCGGCCAGATGCAGGCGCTGGACTGGGGCGTGCTGGGCACGCTCACCGCGATCATCTGCGTAATGATGGCCATCGCGATCGCCGCTGCCTGGGCGTTGGGCGGGGTCATCGCCCTGCCCCGCGCGGACCGGATCAGCCTGTTGTTCGCAGGGTCGCAAAAAAGCATCGCCACCGGAGCGCCTCTCGCCGCGATCCTGTTCGCAGGGCCGCAGGCGGGCCTCGCGATCCTGCCTGCGCTGATCTATCACCAGATCCAGCTGATCATTGCCGCGCCGATCGCATCTCGGCTGGCAAAAACCCGCGACGCCTGACGCTTTTTGCTTTTCCTGCGGCAACAGCGAAGCGATAGATAGGCGATGGACCCCACCAGCCCCTTTGCCATCGCCGACGCTCCGCCGCTGGACCCGGCAAAGTTCCGCGATCCACTGATCACCGCCAAGGGCGAGCCGCGCGCCAGCGTGGCGATGACCGGGCTGGAGACGTTGTGGTTCAACACCGGCACATTGTGCAACCTCGCGTGCAAGAGCTGCTACATCGAAAGTTCGCCGCGCAACGATGCTTTGGTCTATCTCAGCCTTGCCGAGGTCACCGCCTATCTCGACGAGATCGCCGCATCGGGACTCCCCACCCGCGAGATCGCCTTCACCGGCGGCGAGCCGTTCATGAACCCGGACATGATCGCCATCCTCGAACTGTGCCTGTCGCGCGGATTTGCCACTTTGGTGCTCTCCAACGCGATGCGCCCGTTGCGGCGGCACGAGGATGCGCTGCTGGCGCTGAATGCGCATTATGGCCGCCAGCTGACCATCCGGGTGAGCCTCGATCATTACACCCAGGCCGTGCACGAGGCCGAGCGCGGCGGCAACAGCTGGGACAAGGCGATCGACGGCTTGCAATGGCTGGCGACGAACGGCTTTGCCATCGCGGTCGCGGGACGGCATCTGGCGCATGAGAGCGATGCCCAGGCGCGCGCGGGCTTTGCCGCACTGTTCGCGCAGCACGGCCTGCCTGTCGATGTCGGCAATCCGCTGAGCTTCGTGATGTTCCCCGAGATGGACGCATCCGCCGATATCGCCGAGATCAGCACCGGATGCTGGGACATTCTGGGCAAGAGCCCCGATGCGATGATGTGCGCGACCAGCCGGATGGTGGTGAAGCATAAGGGCGCAGAGCGCCCGACGGTGGCGGCCTGCACCTTGCTGCCCTATGATCCGGGCTTCGACATGGGGGCGACATTGGCCGAGGCATCGCGCAGCGTCTCGCTCAACCATCCGCACTGCGCGCGCTTCTGCGTTCTGGGCGGCGCGAGTTGCAGCTAGGGGGGCGCCCACCTACATAGCAGCCTGGCGACGCCTCTATCCCGATGCCGCCAACGCGCACAGGTCAACACCCCGCATGCTTCCCCCAAAATCGCGTTCCGTCGCCTCATCTTCCGGACAGGCCGTCCCCAGCGGACGCATCGCCCGGTTCGCCGGTTTCAGCAGCATGGCTGGCGGCATTGCGGGTACGATGCTGGTCGATGGCGCCAAGCAATGGGCGCAGGGCAAGCGTCCCAGCGTCGGCGACCTGCTGCTGACGCCCGCCAATGCGCGCAAGATCGCCGACAAGCTCGCCACGATGCGCGGCGCGGCGATGAAGCTGGGCCAGCTGATGTCGATGGACACCGGCGATTTCCTGCCGCCCGAGCTCGCCGACATCCTGGGCCGCCTGCGCGCCGATGCGCAGCACATGCCGCAGGGGCAGTTGCGCAACGTGCTCAACCAGAACTGGGGCCGCGGCTGGGAAAAGCGCTTCAAGAGCTTCGATTTCAAGCCGATCGCCGCCGCCTCGATCGGCCAGGTGCACCGCGCGCGGACGCTCGACGGCCGCGATCTGGCGATCAAGGTGCAATATCCCGGCGTCCGCCAGAGCATTGACAGCGATGTCGACAATGTCGCCTCACTGATCAAGCTCACCGGGCTGCTGCCTCCGGGGGTCGACATCGACCCGATGCTGGCCGATGCCAAGGCACAGCTGCACGAAGAGGCAGACTATGCGCACGAAGCCGCGCATCTTGCCCGCTTCGGCGAACTGCTCGCCGGCAGCGCCGATTTCCGCGTGCCCGCACTGCATGCGGACCTCACCACGCCCGACATCCTGGCGATGGACTATATCGAGAGCATCGCGATCGAGGACACCGCCGAGATGGACGCCGAAGTGCGCGACCGCATCGTGCGGCTGGCGGTCGAGCTGCTGCTGCGCGAGCTGTTCGATTTCCGGCTGATGCAGACCGATCCCAATTTCGCCAATTATCGCTTCGATCCGGCCACCGGACGGCTGGTACTGCTCGATTTCGGCGCGACGCGGGTGGTGACTGACAGGGTGTCGGACAGCTACCACACCCTGTTGCGCGGCGGGCTGGGCCGCGACCTCGCCCAGATGCGCGAGGGAGGGCTGGCGCTGGGGATGCTGCATCCCGATGCGCCGGAGAATCACAAGGTCGCGGTGCTGGGCATGTTCGACACCGCATTCGAACCGCTTCGCCTCGACGCGCCGTTCGACTTCACCTCCAACGAGATGACGATGGAATTGCGCGACGAGGGCATGGCCTTCGCCAAGGAACGGACCTTCTGGCAGATCCCCCCGGTCGACACGCTGTTCATCCAGCGCAAGATCGGCGGCGTATTCCTGCTGGGCAGCCGCCTGAAGGCCAACCTCAACGTCCACCGGCTGATCCGCGACGCGCTCTAGAGCGCTGCAGCGGTCAGCCGCCCAGCTTGGTGACTTCCTGGCCTTCGGGGCTGGTGAAGCTGAAGCCCGAGAGCTTGTTCTTGGCCAGCGTATTGACGAAGGACTGCGCCTCGTTGGGGCCTGAGAACGGCCCGGTCAGCAGTCGGTTGGTGGCGTTGAGCGGCGTCCACCAGCCCTGCTTGCCCTTGAACAGCGCAGGCGCCTCGCCGGTCAGCCGCTTCCATTCCTTCGAGAGGTCCGCGCGGTTGGCGCCACCTGCCACCTGCACCCAGTAGCGCTTGGGATGCTTTGGCGGCGCGGGCTTGGCGGCAGCCTTTTTCGCCGCTGCCTTCTTTTCCTCGGCCTTCTTGTCCGCCAGCTTCTTGGCCTCGGCCAGCTTGGGGTCGACCTTGGGCGGGAGCGGCTTGATCTTGGTGATATCGACCGCATTCTCGTCCGGGGCCAGTTCTTCGGGCGGCACCGAGATGCTTGCGATCACCGACGACAGGCTGACGCGCGCGGGTGCAGGCGCTGCAGCGGCAGGGGTCGCTGGCTGCGACCCGGCACCTTGCGGCAGGCTCGCCGCCGCGAGCGCGACAGGATTGGCGGCAGGCGGTGCAGACTGGGTCGGAGCGGGCGTTGGTGCGGGCGTCGGCGAAGGGGTGGGCGCAGCGGCACGCGGCTGCTGGCCGATCTGCGCCAGATCAAATCCCCCCTGCCCGCTACCTGCAGATGGAAGCGCAGTGGGTTGGGTTGCTTGCACGGTCTGGACCGCGGGCGGTAAAGACTCGGCTGCTTGTGGCTGAAGCTGGGGCTGCGCGGCTGCGGGACCGGAAGTACCGACCGGCGGGACCGAGTTGAACCCCGGCTTGGGCAGTTCGGTCATCCCCGCCATCAGCACCGGCCGCGTGTCGGATGCGACCGGCGGCGGCGTGGCGGGCGAGGACGTTACGGGCGACGGCGTCACGCTCGCCGTAGCCTGCTGACGGGTGCCTGGATCGGCCGCCGTCGGCGCCGGGGGGGTCTGCGTTGCCACGTTGGTCTGCCCGCCGCTGGTGCGAGGAGCCCGCGCCACGCGGACCGGTGCCTGGGTGGCGACCGAAGGCTGGACCGGATCGGACGACGCGCGCGAGGAATCGGGCAGCGGCTGGACCGTTACCGACGCCGATGCCGACCGTGTCTGGCCGGGCAAGGGCTGCACGGTGCCGGGCGCCGGGCGCGACGGGCCTTGGCGCGACTGGCCGGGAAGCGGCTGGACGGTGCCCGGTGCGGGCTGCGAGGACGCGGTCTGCGCCGGGCTGCCGCGCC